>Ga0105053_10000241_pt1 | contig 77912 bp, 64 predicted proteins | sample BON01_FD_78093 | JGI IMG/M metagenome (GOLD analysis project Ga0105053, IMG submission 78093) | Freshwater microbial communities from Lake Bonney liftoff mats and glacier meltwater in Antarctica - BON-01 | ecosystem: Environmental > Aquatic > Freshwater > Ice > Glacier meltwater | place: Lake...
CTCCGCATTCCGCACTCCGCATTCCGCACTCCGCATTCCGCACTCCGCATTCCGCATTCCGCATTCCGCATTCCGCATTCCGCATTCCGCATTCCGCATTCTAGGATCGGCTGTAATTCGGCGACTCCCTGGTAATGATGATGTTGTGCGGGTGGCTCTCTGTCATGCCGGCGTTGGTGATTTTGACAAACTGGGTATTTTCCTGCAATTCTTCCACCGTTCTGGCACCGCAATAGCCCATGCCAGCCCTTAGTCCACCGACGTATTGTACCATTACTTCCTGCAACGTGCCTTTATAGGGAATGCGGCCTTCAATGCCTTCTGGCACGAGTTTTTTAATATCGTCCTCAACATCCTGAAAATAGCGGTCTTTTGAACCGAGCTGCATGGCACCAAGGCTACCCATGCCACGGTAAGATTTGAATTTTCGACCATCAAAGATGATGGTCTCTCCAGGCGCTTCTTCCACGCCAGCAAACAAGGAACCGGCCATAATGGTACTGGCTCCTGCTGAAAGGGCTTTAACAATATCTCCTGTGTAGCGGATACCGCCGTCCCCAATAATGGGAACGCCAGAACCCAGGATGGCCTGACTGGCATTGAATATAGCTGAAAGTTGGGCCACGCCAACACCAGCTACAATCCGGGTGGTGCAAATACTGCCGGGGCCGACGCCCACTTTTACGCCATCCACGCCAGCATCCACCAATGCTTTGGCGCCGCCACCAGTGGCTACGTTGCCACCTATGATTTGGAGTTTAGGGAATTTTAGCTTTAAATCTCTAACGGAATCAAGAACACCGCGAGAATGACCATGTGCAGTGTCGACACATATTACGTCTACGCCGACTTGTACCAGCGCAGCCACCCTTTCCTCAACATCATGTGTCACACCCACGGCAGCACCAACGACGAGCCGCCCGAAAGAATCTTTGCAGGCGTTGGGGAAGTTCACCCCTTTCATAATGTCTTTATAGGTGATGAGTCCTACCAAGTGGAACATGTCATCAACAACGGGCAGTTTTTCGATTTTGCGGAATTGGAGAATGTCGCGCGCTTGTTCGAGCGTGGTACCCAAAGGTGCCGTGACGAGATTTTTCTTCGTCATCAATTCCCGAACCAGGCGGTTTCGATCTGTTTCAAAACGGAGGTCGCGGTTGGTCAGGATGCCAACAAGTTTTCCTTTGCGATCCGTAATCGGAATACCGCCAATGCTGTGTTTGCGCATTAAATCGAGCGCCTCTGAAATTTTCGCTTCCGGGTGCAACGTAACAGGATCGATGATCATACCTGCTTCGGAGCGTTTCACGGCGCGCACCTGTTCGGCTTGGTCAGCGATGCTCATGTTTTTGTGGATCATGCCGATGCCTCCTTGCCTAGCGATCGCAATGGCGAGGTTTTTATCCGTCACCGTATCCATGGCTGCGGATATAATCGGCACATTCAGGCGGATGTTGCGGGTGAGTTGGCCACTGATGTCAACGTCTCTTGGAAGAACTTCGCTGTAGGCGGGGACGAGCAGAACGTCGTCGAAGGTCAGTGATTCGCCGAGGAATTTCGGCTGAGCGGATGGTATAAACTTTGATTCCATGCGCAAAGGTCGGGCATGGAAGGGAAAAGTAAGCGGGATAGGGGAATTTTTTTTACCTAAACTTAGATTTTAGTTGGAGAGGGGTTACATCGTCGGCGGATTGTAATCATCCTCGTCAAAATACATATTCACTTGATTCACCCCACCCAATGCCCGAATTGACTTTACGATTTCTTCCGATTTACGCACATTTTTGAGGGTAATATGGTAGTTGCTCTCCGTCAAGTCTTCATGGCCAACATTTTTTATGCTCACCAATTTCAAGGATTTACAATACCTGCTCAGCAATTTTGTTAAATCAGTTTGGTCAGAAGATTGCCGCACAATTTGCAACAAAAAGTGCCTGTTTCGAGGTGCACCGAAATGCGTATACGTTAATGCCAAAACCACCATGCCTGCGATGAGCGAACCCACCAACGCCACCGCGGTAAGCCCTACGCCACAGGCCATTCCAATGGCAAGGGATAGGAAAATAAACACCAAATCCATGGTATCCCGAATGGCCGTGCGAAATCGAATGATGGACATTGCCCCCACCAAGCCAAAAGCCCGGGCGATGTTGTTGCCGATCACCATGATGACGATAGACGCAATAATGGTGAGCAATACCAGGGCGTTGACAAAGGTGACAGAGTACGAGGGGCCTCTGTATGTAGCGCGGTAAATGACAGATAGCAGCAGCCCGCAAGCCAGCGCTACCAGCAGGTTAGCAATAACATCGGCAGATGAGGTAGGGAAAACGGATAAATTTTGATATTCTTCGAACACGTAGTTGTTGCTGTTTGGAGGCAAAGATTGGCATTTTAACCTCAGATGTCGTATTGCTTATCTGCATGCTTGTCGCCCAAGTGCTTTTTTTTACACGAAACGATCAATGCAGGCGGGAAATTAAGCGGCACTACTTCAATATCCACTTTACCAAAAACCCTGCGATAAAAGCCAAGCATGAAGGGGGAATAGTGGAATTGGACAAATCTTCCTTTTGGGTGGAGGAATTGCAAGCATTCTGATGTAATACGCTCTGCCAGCGCCTCAGGAAGCATAATAAAGGGAATTCCGGAGATGAAGCAATTGACCGATTCAACGCCCATTTTTTGGAAATGGAGCCCCATGTTTTCCGCTGAATCGTGTATGACCGTCAAGCGGGGATCCGTAAAACTGTTTCGAATTTTTTCTACAAAAACTTCATTGATCTCAAAGATCACCAGGCGGGCATCCGGTTTCAACCTGTCCAGAATATATCGGGTGATAACCCCATCGCCCGGGCCGAGTTCAACAACGATTTTGGAGGCTTCCGGGTCGATATTACCAACAATCGCACGACATAGGAAGCGCGAACTAGGAGCCAAACTTCCGGTGGATCGAATGTTGCGCAGGCTTTCCCGTAGGAACTCTAAACGTCGGCTAAATGTCGGATTGCCCAAAATGATTGTTTGTCGTTTAACCTTTGATAAAAGCTCCAAGATCGGGATACTTTTTAAGAAGCCCCACAGCTTCTGCCTTTGAAATGCGAATTCCGTTAATAAATGCGATAACCCTTGCTTCCTGGAACCCCACTCCCTGCAACTCTGTGCTCAATTGTGCCGCATTATTATATTTGTCAAAATAACCCACGGAATATTGATAAGCGCCAGATCCAGGCTGTGATTCGATCATGATGTCGCTGAACATCGCCAAAGCATCATTGGTTAAGATTTGCCTGGCGGATGTTGCTTCTACTTTAAAATATAGCCCTTTTGATTTTTTGTCCCATTCTTCCAGCCCGTTGGCGGCTATTATTTTGGACACCGCTGGTCGTTCGAGTTGGAAGTCAAAGCTGAGCGGATCCAGGGAAGTGAAGGTGATTTCAGCACGGCTGTTCAGTTTGGCACTAGCGGGGTTTTCAGCACCATTGATGACGGTGCGAGCGATAGGGTAGGCTGATCCGGCGCTCCTCAAGGTAATTCTACCAGCAGGAACCCCCCGGTCCGTCAGCAACTCACCCACTATTTCAGCGCGTTTGATGCCATAATACAGGTCGAATTTTGATTGGCCAGAATCTTCGGTAAAGACGGTGACCAGCACGGTGGTTTCAGGATGCTTTCGCGCAAGGGCCGCGACCTGACCTGCGATTTTTTTATTATCTAAGGAACGTAAACCCTGGTCGCTTTCATACAAAATTGCCGGAATGCTTACGACCATTTCGGGTTTACTGGTCAGGGCATTTTCAGCACCCACAGCATAAAAAAGTTCGGGTTTGCTGGTCGTAGTTTGGGCTGTGATATCATCCTTACAATAGGCTATGTAAATGTCGCGCTCGCCATAACCTCCAAAACGATCAGAAGAAAAGAAAGCCGTTTTTCCATCGCTTGAAAGGCGAAAAAAGGCGTCATTACTGGGGGTGTTTATGGGAGTTCCCATGTTAACAGGCGCTTGCCAATCTATTTTCAGGTCATCAAAAACGGCGGAAAAGATGTCTTCCCCACCCATACTTTCAGGCCGATTGCTGCTAAAAAATAAGGTGCGGCCATCGTTTGCCAAAAAAGGTGTCGTCTCATCGTATTGGGAGTTGATGATTGGCCCGAGGTTCGCCGGCTCAGACCAGGCAGTATCCGCAAAAGTGGTGTACCACAAATCCAGCCCCCCTTGTCCACCAGCACGGCGACTGGCAAAAATGATGGTGTTTTCGTTGAAAAAGAAAGGGTTGCAATCACCCTCAGCTGGCTTCATCGGACTTTTGAAAGCTGGAGCTTCCAACAAATACTCATCTTTTTTTGCAGCGGTGTCTGCTAAAATTTCCCCGCTGTAAGTGCTAAAGCCACGAAAAAAATACAGCACTTGTCCGTCGGCATTGAAACCCAGGGGCACTTCAAAACGCGAAGAATTGAGTAAACCTCCGAGGCTGCCCAATGCCTGCCAACCGCTGTTGGTGCGCCTGCTGGTAAACATATCGCTGCTCCAGTCCCCTTTTTCAAGGTCTACAAAACCATCTTCACTGCGAAGACCGCCGTTGCAGCCTGGCCGTGCGGCAGCGTAATACAGCCTGTCGTCATAATTGACTGAAGGCAAGGGTGCAAACTCATCGCCTGCTGAATTTACCTGAGCGCCGAGGTTTTCGACCAGGGCAATTGTCTCGTTTGTCCCAATACCCATGCCGGTCACGCAGCGGCGGATATTGTCGGCAGCATTGGCGCGTAGGGGGTGTTTTTCGCCACATTTGCCTAAAAAAGATTTATAGGCAATAATGGCTTTATCCCAATCGGCAAGCCCGTGCAAGGTGCTGGCCAGGTAATAAAACAGTTCGGGATCGCGGCGATTGGGAGATCTCGCAGCCACATATTCTAGGTAGCGACGGGCTTCTGCGCCTTGGCCCAGATGATAATGGGCAATCCCAAGCTTTGTCAGTACGGAAAAATCGCCGGGCTTGGCATCCTGGTACTGCCCCAACATTGCCTTTGCTTCCGCCCAGCGACCATTGCTGAAGGCTTTTTCACCGTTTCGTAGCAGTTCGGAAGGCTTTTGCGCAAAGGCGCAAACTGCAAAAATGGTAAATAATAAACTTAGTATGGCGCAACGAGCTATTGACATGGCACTTGTTTTTGAAAGGCAAAGGTATCGTTTCGCTGAATTATTGGCCTGTGCTGCAAAAATTGCTGTTCAGGTTTTTAAAAAATACGCTTGTCTAATGGCCAAAACTATTCCTCCGCGCTGTCGTTCATGCACTAGTTATCTTTAACGCGCCCCTTAATGCCAATATTCCCCAATTTTTCCTCAATTTTGCGGCCCCAACCTCCCAACACCAGCTCATTGCCCCCAACTTCAAAATTTTATTCGAAGCACCAACAATGAGAACGAACAACGAACAACGAACAACCGTTTTATACCACTACATGCTTGATCTCACTTTTCAATATCCCGCCTGGTTTCTGATTCTTTGTGTGCTGCTGGGCCTAGGCTATGCCTTGTTGCTTTATTACCGCGATACGACTTTTCGGGAGCAATCTAAAAACATGCACGTATGGCTGGGCTTGTTGCGTTGGCTTTCAGTGACGCTTCTAAGCGCACTGTTGTTGTCGCCGCTGCTGAAAAGCCTACTGACAGAGACCAAAAAGCCCGTCATCGTGCTGGCCCAGGATCAGTCTGAAAGTGTCGCCGTAGATATGAAAGGCGAAGCGCTGGAACAATACAAGCAGCAGTGGCAGGCGCTTAAAGATGGGCTTGCGGACAATTATGAAGTCCATGAAATCAGCTTTGGCGACCAGGTTCGCGAAGGGGTCGATTTTACTTTTACGGATAAAATAACCAATTTTTCAGCGTTGTTGCGCGGGGTGTACGACCTCTATGGCGGGCAAAACCTGGGGGCGGTGGTAGTGGCCTCTGATGGCGTGTACAACCAGGGCAGCAATCCTGCCTATACTGATGTGGCCATTGCAGCACCGGTGTACACGGTAGCGCTGGGCGACACCACCGCGAAGAAAGACTTGTTGGTAAAACGGGTTTTTCACAACAAAATCGCCTATTTCGGCGATAAATTTACCATTCAAATTGACTTGGCAGCCAACAACTGTGCCGGACAACAAACCGTTTTGAACGTCAGCAAGATTGTAGATGGCCAAGCCAAGACTTTGCAGAGCATCCCGGTCAGCATCATCGGCAACGACTTTTTCACAACCAAAGAAGTCCAGATAGAAGCCGATCAGCCGGGAGTGGCAGAATACCGCATCACCGCGGCGAGCTTGCCCGGAGAAGCTACCACCACCAATAACCGCAAAGAGATATTGATTGACGTGCTGGATGCACGGCAAAAAGTATTGCTGCTGGCCAACAGCCCCCACCCGGATATTTCTGCGTTGAGAACCAGCCTGGAAGGCAACAAAAATTATCAGGTGAGTCAGGCCTACATTGCGGATCCGGGCATTGATGTCAATAAGTACGATTTTGTAGTGCTCCACAACCTGCCTTCCAATGCGAATGATATTTCCGGGATACTCAAAAACCTGAATGAACGGGGGATCCCGCGGCTTTTTATAGCAGGGATGCAAACAAATTATTCCGGGTTGGGCAAGGCGCAGGGCTTGGTTGCCATGCAATCTGATGGGAAACAAAGTGATGATGTACAAGGAAATGTGTCGCCACAGTTTGCGGCATTTTCCCTCAACCCGAACGTCGCAGAAGTACTGCCACGCTTCAATCCCGTGACCTGTGCTTTTGGTAATTTTTCGGCTACACCGCAGGCGCAGGTGTTGCTGCGCAAGCGCATCGGCAAGGTGGATACCGACCAACCGTTGTTGGCAGTAGGTGAGGTGAACGGTGTAAAAACGGGCATTTTTATGGGTGAAGGCCTGTGGAAATGGCGACTTTTTGACTTCCTGCAACACCAGAATCATGAAGTTTTTGATGAATTGATCGGCAAAACGGTGCAGTACTTGTCGGTGAAAGAAGACAAGCGCAAATTCCGGGTCAACCAGGACAAGAATATTTTCAACGAAAACGAGCCGGTTACTTTCGGCGCAGAATTGTACGACGACAACTACAACCTCACCAATGAGTCGGATGTAGCCATGAGCATCCGCAATCGGGAGGGCAAGGAGTTTACCTATACGTTCAACAAACTGGGCAAAGCCTATTCTCTCAACGCGGGCATTCTGCCCATCGGTTCCTATACGTACAAAGCGGGAACGACTTTTAACGGACAGGCATTGAGCTACGAGGGGCGCTTCAGCGTGCAACCCATCCAATTGGAATTGTTTGAAACAACGGCCAACCATGCTGTGTTGCGGGCGCTCAGCACCAAATTTGGCGGCGAAACGGTATTCCCTTCCCAATTGGCCAGTATTGTCGACAAGATCAAAAACAACCAAACAGTGAAGCCGGTCATCTATCAAACAACGACGACAAATCCGTTGATTAATTTGAAATGGATTTTTGCGCTGTTGGCGCTGTTGTTGACGGCGGAGTGGTTTTTGAGAAGGTATTTTGGGTCGTATTAGTATTAGGCAATCAATTCAGAACCCTTATCTTTGTAAGCAAATGACCACGCCCATGACTGCTCTTCAAAAAGTTGAGGCCTTACTTCCTCAAATGTCGCTTGCTGAAAAAGCCCTGCTCTATCAAAAAGTTGCTGGCAACTCCAGCAGTGAATTTCCAGGTATTGAAAAAACGGAAGGGGTTTGTGGTGGCGTTGCGTGCATTATTCGCACCCGTATTCCTGTTAGGACGCTTGTGACATTTAAAAAACTAGGGCTTTCAGACACGGCACTCCTTTCAAACTATCCAACCTTGCGGCAACATGATTTAAACAATGCCTGGGCTTATTATCTGGCTTTTAGCGAAGAAATTGAGTTGGAAATTCGCGAAAACGAAGAAGCCTGAACATGGCCAGAATCTACGCCAATGAAAATTTCCCAAGCGAAGTAGTGGAATACATAGTAATGATCTAAATGGGCTTATTATTCGTGTCAATCGACCAAACCTGGGATAGGCTAGGTCTTCGGGCGCTTTTTTATTCCAAAAAATCTACGGATGTTTGCCGTCTGACATCACCAGTTCCATCAGCCTCTATTCGGATGAAGATTTCTCGTACCGCTGCTTTCCTGCTCCTATTGCTTTTCTCCACGCAACCCCTTGTCGCGCAAACCCTAGAAACCGCCGACGCGTTTTTGCCCCATAAAATCGGGGACAAATTCACGCCGCATTACCAGCTGAACAGCTACTTCGAGTACCTGGCCGCCAACGCGCCAACAACCATGCGCCTGGAAAAATACGGCCTGACCAACGAAGACCGACCGCTGCAAATCGCCATTTTTTCCAGTACGGCCAACATGGCGCGCCTAGAACAAATACGAATAAACAACCTCCGCCTTGCCGGCATGGCCGATGGGCAGCCAGATATAAGCAACCCCATCGCCATCGTTTGGATCAGCATGAGCGTACACGGCAATGAGGCCTCTGGTTCCGAAGCCAGTATGCTTTTGGGATACGATCTGGCCACCCAAACCGACCCAAAAATTCGCGAATACCTTCAAAATACGGTCGTGATCCTCGATCCTTCCCTCAATCCCGATGGCTATGACCGCTATACCCATTGGAACCGGAGTGTCAGCAACCTGCTCAAAAACACCCATGCAGAAGCCCGCGAACACCGCGAACCCTGGCCGGGTGGCCGCGTCAATCATTATTATTTCGACCTGAACCGCGATTGGGCCTGGGCCACACAAATGGAAACCCGGCAGCGTTTGGCGGTGTACCAGCGCTGGCTTCCGCATGTACACCCCGACATACACGAGCAGGGCATTAATGATCCATACTATTTCGCGCCGGCAGCCGAGCCGATGCACGAGCTCATTACGCCTTGGCAGCGCGATTTTCAAGGAGAAATCGGCGAGAACAATGCCCGGCATTTCGACAACAACGGCTGGATGTATTTCACCAAAGAAGTTTTTGACCTTTTTTACCCCTCCTACGGCGATACCTACCCCACCTTCAATGGTGCCATCGGCATGACTTACGAACAAGGCGGTGGACCGCGCGGGGGCCTCGCCATTGAAATCCAGAACGGGGACACCCTTACGTTACACGACCGGATTTTGCACCACTATACCACCAGCCTTTCTACCATTGAAGTGAGCAGCAAAAGTGCCAGACCATTGGTGGAAAATTTCAAAGAGTATTTTCGTAAAACCAGCACACAGCCACAGGGCCAATACAAAGCATTTGTGATCCGCGAGCGCAATGACCCCAACAAAATCAATACGCTCTGTGCGTTGCTTGATTTACACAAAATAAGTTACGGGCGTGTAGGCGCTGGCTTGAGTGGCATTCGGGCATTTGACTTCTCCTCCGGCAAAGAAACCAGTGTATCCATCAACCCCAACGACATCGTGATCAGTGCCTACCAACCGCATTCGGTGCTGGTGCAGGCCCTGTTCGAGCCGGAGCCGCGTTTGGCAGATTCCCTGACCTACGATATTACTGCCTGGGCGCTGCCATTTGCCCATGGCTTGGCAGCGTATGCGTTGAAAGAGCGACTGGAACCGAAAAGGTCTTGGGAGAAATATGTGGCGCCAGAGGTTCGATTGGCGGCATCGCCTTACGCCTGGTGTGTGCACCGCCATTCGCTTGCAGAAGCGATCTTTTTGGGCCAATTGTTGCAAAAGGGCGTGAAAGTGCGCACCGCCATGCAGCCCTTTGATATGGTAGATCAGCATTTTGCAGCAGGCACATACGTCATCAACCGCGGCGACAATCGCTCCATTCAGACAGAACTTGACGGCTTGGTGAAAAGCGCTGCTTTGGCATCCAATGTTGAATTGCACCCAATATTTACGGGGTATGCGACAAAAGGCAGCGATTTGGGTTCCGACAATTTTAGGCTCATCAAACAGCCGGAAGTGGCCATCGTATACGGCGATAACGTGGATGAAAACGCCTACGGCCATACCTGGTTTTTCTTCGAACAGGAAGCTCAATACCCCATAACCCCCATTGAATTTACCCGCATCGGGAGCGCTGATTTAGGGCAATTTACCACCCTTATTTTTGCCAATGGCCGGTACAATTTGGAGGAAAATCAACTGGAGAGTATTCAAAAATGGATCCGTAGCGGCGGTCGCTTGATAGCACTCGAAGGAGCTGTCAAAGCATTTGCAGATAAAGATGGTTTTGACCTGAAAAGCAAAGAAGCGCCGAAAAAAGACTCCACCATATTGCGCAAGCCTTTTGTCGTCCGGCAGCGCGACGGGTTGAGCGACGGCATCCCTGGGGCTATTGTCCAAACCAAAGTAGACATCACGCACCCCATGGGTTTTGGCCTTCCCGCGACTTATTTTTCCTTGAAAACAAACGCGGACATGTACCAAATGCCGGAAAACGCCGATGCGCCGATCAAAGTTGAAGCGGATTACCTCAGCTTTGGGTTTATTGGCAGCCGGGTGAAGCCGCAAATAAAAAACACCCCGGTTGTCGTGGTGCAGTCAATGGGCCAGGGCAGCGCGGTATTTTTTGTGGACAACCCTTTGTTCCGCTCTTTTTGGGAGGCCGGGAAGTTGGTGTTTGCGAATGCGGTGTTTTTTTAACTGGTAAACATGAGTCACCCCTTATTTTTATTGGAAGAAAACAGGTAAAAATTAGGGTATTTGTGTATACTTATTGGTCGGACGAAGAAAATTCGTCAGACCAAATGGCCCTCGTCCGACCACTTTTCGTGGTCTGACGAATAAGTTAAGACCAATTCTCCCCCACCTGACTCCTCCCTGCAAAAATAACGAGTGCAAGTTCTGAAAATCCGGGATGATTCATGATTCTTTCCAATATTCAAGGATGAGCATGCGCTTGGCCCATTTCGTTTTTTCGAAGATAGTCTTTTGTAAAAACTCGTTTTTTTGTGCAATTTCCTGAATCTTTTCTAAATCGCAATCGTCGCTTAAGATCACCCATATTGTAGAATTGGCGTGGATATACCCCGGCATTTGGCGAAATAATTTTTCGAAATATTCCAGGTTTTCTCCGGCAAAAAATGCGTGTGCAGCTTTGTCTTTTGGATTGGCAGCGAAGTAAGGTGGATTGATGAGCAGGTAGTCGAAAGTTGCACTTTTCGGCAGTTGATCAAACAAATCGCTTTCTATAACTTTGATTGAAAGATTGTTTGCAGCGGCGTTCGCTTGCGCTGTTTTTACAGCCAAGGGATTGATATCGACAGCGCTGCTGGTAGCGCCTTTTTTTGCGGCAAACATGGCCAATAGCCCGCTGCCCGTCCCGATATCCAGCACCATTTCCCGTACAAGGGCAGCCATATTTTATGAAAAAACCAGCGCATAATTTAAAAACCGGTATTGATGCGTAGGAAAAAACCGCTTTCACCCAGGTCGTTCCAGCTCCATTCAGCGCGGATGGTTTTGTCGAACCAGGCTACCACGTCGATCCCTGGGCCATAGCCAAACAGGGCGCGGTTTGCGAGGGGATTGTTGGCGCTGTAATACGGATCATTTGCCCAGCCAAGATCGGCGTTCAGGGAAAGAAATATCTTGATCGGTATAATACGGTATGCCTTGAAGGGGATTTTATTGCCCAGGTTAAATTGTGATGAAAAAAGTTGGATACGGCAAGCGGTGCGCAACACGCCAAAATCAAGCCCATCGACCACATAATATTCAAAGCCGCGGACAAAACTGCCGCCATAACCCAGGCCTTGGTTGTTGCTCCAGGGCAATTTGCGGCGTGGAAAACTAAACCGTCCCCGAACAATTGTTTCAAAACTCAGCTTTTTGGTTATTGGAAAATATTGGTCGAACTGGCCATAAAATCGCCCAACGTGCAAGTCGTCGCTGGGCAAGAGCCCATTCCAGCGCACTTCGCCAACAGCCCGCCATCCGCGCATGGGGTAGGGCCTGACATCCCGGTGGTCGATGATGATGCCGTAAATGGCGCTGGTATGGCGTTGTCGCAAAGCGCCATTCAGGTAGTAATCCGCATTGAAAGACCGGGCAATGGTGTCATTAATACGGTTGTCGCGGTATTCCAGCGTGAGGGATTGCGTGGTGAAATATTTCGGGCGCGAGGTGAAGGTGCCAGAAATATAGAGCTGTTCTATGAGCCAGGTTTCCGGGATTTTCACGAACAAGAGTTTATTGCCAACAGTGTTGTACGATACTTCATGGGCCCTGCTGTAGGAAATGCTGGTTTCAAAGCCCATGGTGCGCGCCCGATTGAGGCTTGGCGATCGGTATTGCAGCTCGTAGCGGTTGGTGTAGCCAAATTGGGCTTTTGCTTTTAAGGCATCGGCGCGGCCGGTGAGGTTGAGCTGCGTCCAGTCGATGCCATAATTGACCCGTTTGAAGGAATGGTTGAATTCTTTCCACCACACGTTGAAATTGCGGTCGGCGAGGGAGAGCAGCGGCACGGGCAGGATGTACCAGCCCTCTGTTACATGGATAGCCAAAGAAATGCCGCCCGTTGAGTCGCTATCGGCAACCAGCATTTCCGCCCTGGCGAAAATGCTGAGGTTCAGCACACGCAACCGATTGCGCTCCAGGGCAGGGTAGAGGTCTGCTTGGCGAACCGAGTCGCCGACGCCGAATTCCAGCTCCCGGAGTATGGTCGCCGCCCTGGTTTTTTTGTTGCCTGTAATGTGGATGCGCTCGATTTTTAGCCAGACTATTTGGATAGAATCAGCCTGGCACCACGACACCTGAAAACAAATGACCATGAAAAAAGCGCTGAAAATCAGGCGCTCTACAATTATTTTGAGGTATTCGCTCATATTTTTCCAACCCCTTTCCAGGGCGCTCTCCAGAGGTATTGCCCCTTCATGGTGGTGTTTTTTTGCTAATAAAAGCCATGTCAGAAAAATCTAAGTGCTTGATTATCAAAAAGTTTAGAAATTTGTGTCTTGAAAATAAAATGACGCTCAAAAAACGGCAATGGTTTGTTTCTGTTGCCTTAAAATTCAAACAACGAACAATCGCCACAAAAAACGATGAATTACGGCACATTTTCTGCTACTTTTGAGATTAAACGTGGACGGTTGACGGTGGACGGGCGCTAGGGCATTCGGGTAAGGCATCAAGTTCAAGAGAAACGAGCAACTATCCACGAATCCAATAACGAATTGACCAAAGGCTCGGAAACGAACCTTCTTACGCTAAAGCTAACACCGGCACGCAACCAACAACGAAACAACCAACGAAACAACCAAGCGCTCGGAAACGAACAACGAGCAACGAACAACGATCAACTAAAAAATGGGCGATTTACTGCAAGATCCAATTTTTTTCTGGTTGATGTGGGCCATCTTCACCTTGTCTGGCACCATCATCGGCTGGACCTTGCGTGCCAACACCCTGGAAAAAGAAGTGCGGGAAGTGCTTACCCGGATCGAACAGGAAAAAAACACCCTTGCCCGGCTGTATACCCATATCAAACACCAGCACGATTTGCGGGAAGCCGATTTCCGCCGCGCATCGCTGGAGCTGAGTCACCTGCAAGGGCAGGTACAATGGCTTGAAAATGAACGGGCCAGCCTCATGCCCGACACACAAGTGGCCAATGCGCGCATCGAAAAAGCGGAAGCCAACGCCGCCCAGTTTTCACAAAAAGTAGCCGCGCTGGAAATACTCGCCGAAAACCTGCGGAAGAAAAACATCGAGCTCACCGCCCAGGTGGAACGCGCCCGCCAGGAACTGGCTGCCTGGGAAACCATCTACCGCGATTTCAAGCTCATGCAGCAGCGCCTTGCCACCTTCGAGCAATCGGCCATCGCCATGCAAGCCGAGCGCGATACCCTGCAAAAAGAACGCGACATCCTCTACGAACAACTCAGCGGCTCCCGCGCAGAAATAGAAACCTTGCAGCGCGAACTCATCAAACTCACCACCTATTCCGAACGCTCCGGCACCCGCGGCAGCAGCCGAGGCGGCCCCGCTGCTCCCGAACACGCCGACGACCTTAAATCCATCAAAGGTATTACAGCCGTGGCCGAGCAGAAACTCACCGCGCTCGGCATCCACACTTTCGCCCAGATCAGCTCTTGGGACGATGATGCGGTGATCGCTTTTGCAAGGGCGATGGGCATTAGTCCTGGGAAGGTGTTTCAGGAGGATTGGGTGGGGCAAGCGCGAACACTCCTTGGAGTGATGAGAGATGAGTGATGAGTGATGAGTTATGAGTTATGAGTTATGAGTTTGCACATCATTTGAGCTTTTTTTAGGATGGAGTTCCAGCACCTAAGCTCGGGCTATTTTCACCTGTAAATTCAGATAATAGCACCTTAAATATTTGATATAGAAACTATTATCTTTGCAATAATGACAACAAGGTCTGAATATATAGCAAGCCATCGCGCTTTGTTTTGGTCAGTTGGCGATGATAAACTGTCTGGCATCAGTGATGCGTTGCTGGTGGAGACAATCCTTAATTATGGGACATTGGAAGATGTTCGTGCATTAATTGACCTACTCGGATTGGTAAAAGTTGCCCTGGTTTTTAGGAAGACATTTCACAACCGTTCTCGGCACAACTACTTTCCACAAGTAGCCAACTTTTTTAACCTATATTTTAACCGCCATGCACCTGGAAATCCTGTCTGAATAGAAAGAGCGGAGAAGGCAGGGCAAACGCATGAACGCAGCCTGGCAATGGGAGCTTTTTTGAGACATTTCGCGGGCTTTTTTTGATTGACGATTGTTGAAGTACCTTCACGCTCCGTATTGGTGAATAAATAAGCCACGAAACATCTATCTTTCGCGGGTTTTTCGCTAAAGTCACAATATTTTATCGCACCGCTAACTGCAACAATCGTAGAAAGATATTATCAGCATCGGTTTCGTTTGAAAGTAAGTGCTGAAAAACCCCAACCAAACCAAAACACAAAAGCCGTGCAAACTCATAACTCATAACTCATAACTCATAACTCATCACTTATCTCTCATCACTAAATGAGTACCCCAGTCGACATATTTATTGCCTACTCGCACGAGGATTTGAGTTACAAAAATGTGCTCAAAAAATTCCTTGTTCCCATGCTGCGTGCGAAAAAAATTACCTTATGGGATGATTATGATATTAAAGCGGGTCAGGAGTGGGATAATATAATAAAAAAGCGACTTTATGGTGCTGATATTGTATTGCTCTTATTAAGCGTCGATTCCCTGGCTTCTGAATATTTTTATGGTCAAGAAGTCGAGGCTTCATTGGAACGCCACCAAAAGGGTGAAGCAGTGGTTATTCCGGTCATTCTTCGTCATTGTGACTGGAAAAATACGCTACTGAGCAGCCTTGAAGCCCTTCCTGAAAAAGGAAAACCAGTGCTGGCTTGGTCTCCCCAAGAGGAAGCTTTTCAGGACATAGTAAGCAGGTTACGTGAGGTGGTTGAAGAAATTCAAACCAAAAAAAATCATGCCTCTCAACAAGCTGAAACGCTTCAGCATTTTCAGGCAGCCTGCAAGGCAGCCGACCACCTTTTTGCCAAGAAGAACTGGCTAGAGGCACGGAAGGGATATAACGATGCACTGGCGTTGGTGCTTCCAGGCTTCGTACCAGACAAGTACCAGCTCCAACAACGCTTGCAAGAAATTGACCTTCAAGAAAAACAAATCGTCGATACTTTGCAAAAAGCAGAAGCTGAACGCAGAGAGCGAGAAAGAAGCGATCAAACACGCGCCGCCCAACAGCAGCAAGAAACCGCTGAACGCCTGCGGCAGGAACAGTTGGCGGCCGAGTTCCAACGCGAAAATGACGCATGGCAAGCAGCCTTGGCGGCTAATACAACGGAGGCTTTTGAGGGATTTGTTGTGGACTTTCCAAAAAGTGCTTACGCACGGGAAGCCCGGCAAAATGCCAAAGCGTTACGGGCTGCCAACCGGCATCCAAGCGAGGGCTCAAGTGCCAACAACCGCCTGTTATTTGGGGCATTGGGCGTTGTATTTGTCCTGGCGATGGCCGTTTGTCTATGGCGTTATGGAGGCCGCGGGGTTACTGAAACAGCGGTAACAGACACAGAGGCAATTGATTATGAAGCTGCTAAATCCGCAGGCACTTTATTGGCGTTGGATTCATTTATTAAAAGAAAATACCCGGATGAAAAATTTGAAGCGGAGGCAAAAACGGACACTGCAGCATTAGCAAAACGGTTCCGTGCCTTGGTTCGGGATGCGAAGCAAATTGCGGAAGATATCCCCCCAGAGGCCATAAAACATCTTGAAGCTGCTTTAAAGATTGTGCCAAATGATGTAGAAGCTGCCCGATTGATGAAGGCGCTCAAGTGAAGGTAGCGCAGCATTTTTATGTCGCCACAATAACTAAACCTCCCAACCATGGCCAAAATGTTACGGCTCTTTTTCCTGCTCATTTTTCTGGCGCTTACCCTAAGCGCAACTGCGCAGCAATCCTGTTGCGAGATCAAAAAGAATGCAGGACAATCGGCATTCAATAAAGGCGATTACCTCACCGCTATTGCAAAATGGTCGGAAGGCAAAGGATGTTCCGATCAATCTTGTGCAGACTTCAAGGCCTTAGTCGAGAAAGCTAAACGGTGGAATGAGCGGCGAGCCAAGGAGGCGAAAGAAGCCGCTGATGCCCTTACGGAAAAAAATCGACTTGCTGCAGAGGATAAATTAGCAATAGAGCGCATCCGCATGGAGCAGGAAAAAAAAGCGGCTGCTGCCAACGCCGCTGACGACTCATTTTGGGATGCCCTCAAAGATGGCGGCATTGCGGATTGCAATAAATACCTGGCTAAATACCCGACTGGACGCCATGCCAGCGAAGCCAAGAAGAAAAAGGAAGCGCTTGAGCTGGCGGCTACCGTTAAACAACCCAATCCACAACCAGTCATCGAAAACATCCGGGAAATTGCGGGCATGGTATATATCAAGGGCGACAGCTACACGATGGGAGATATTTTTGGCGAAGGAAGCAGCCATGAAAGGCCGACGCATAACGTGACCGTAGATGGTTTTTACATGGGTAAAACAGAAGTCACTTTCGAAGAGTTTGATGCTTTTTGTAGTGCTACTGGCCGCAAAAAGCCCAGTGATAATGACTGGGGGCGCGGTAAACGACCTGTCATAAATGTAGATTGGTACGATGCCATCGAATATTGCAATTGGCTCAGCCAAAAACAGGGTTTGAATCCTGTTTACTCAATTGACAAGAGTCGGAAATATCCCAATAATTTAAATCCCACCGATACTAAAAAGTGGTTGGTTAGCATCAATTGGAATGCAAAAGGTTACCGTTTGCCTACAGAAGCAGAATGGGAATTTGCAGCGCGTGAAGTTGGGAAAAAAATTCGTTTTGGCAATGGTAAGGACTTCGCTGATCCTGCCCAATTAAATTTCAACCCATCCGAAACACCCAATAAAGGCTACATATTGTCAGGTAAATTCCGGGAAGGAACAGTGCTTGTCAGTGAAATGGTCGGTGCTGTTAATGGCCTTGGTCTGCGACACATGAGTGGCAATGTTTGGGAATGGTGCAGTGATTGGTATGATGCCAGCTATTACCAAAACAGCCCATCCAAAAACCCGAGAGGGCCGGATACTGGACAATACCGCGTCCTTCGCGGTGGATCTTGGTTGCAGGATGGGCTAAATGCCCGCTGTGCCAGCCGCGTCAGGAGTGTGGCCAATGACGCTAGCAGTATCATCGGATTTCGGGTGGTATTACCTTACTAAGAAAAACAAAATAGAAAAATACCTATGCCCAAACTGACGCGTCTATTATTTCCCATCCTTTTTCTGGCACTGTCTCAAAGCGCCATCGCACAGCAATCCTGCTGCGAGATCAAAAAAAATGCTGGCCAAACGGCTTACAACAAAGGGGACTATGCGCTGGCCATCAAAAAGTGGACAGAAGCCAAAGGTTGCTCCGAAGCCTCCTGCGCCGATTTCAACGCCTTGATCTTCAAAGCACAGCAAAAACAAGCTGCCGCTGTCCGCGCCAAGGAACTCCGCCAACAACAAGAACGCGATGCCGAAGCCGCCCGCATCGAACGCGAGAAGCAAGCCGCCGCCGCTCGCGCTGCCGATGATGGCTACTGGGAAGCCTTGAAAGACGGCGACACCGCCGATTGTGACAAATACCTGCGGAAATATCCGAGTGGCCGCCACGCGGGCGAGGCTCGACGAAGGAAAGAAGCGTTGGCACCGGCATCTCAAGTCCCCATTACGATAGTAGAAAATACTGCAAAAATACCCGACAACATGGTGCGCGTACGCGGCGGCACCTTCACCATCGGCGATATGTATGCAGAAGGCAGCAGCGATGAACTACCCACCCACAGCGTCACAGTAGATGATTTTTTAATGGGAAAAACAGAGGTGACGTTCGATGAATTTGATGCTTTTTGCAACGCAACGGGCCGTGAAAAGCCCAGTGATAGGAGTTGGGGACGCGGCACGCGACCTGTCATATATGTTGACTGGTATGATGCCGTGGAATACTGCAACTGGCTGAGCCAAAGACAAGGCTTAAATGTTGCCTATACCATCGACAAAACCCGGAAAGACCCCAACAACAGCAATACCTCCGATACAAAAAAATGGATGGTGACGACCAACTGGAACGTCAACGGCTATCGCCTGCCCACAGAAGCCGAATGGGAATACGCCGCCCGGGAAACCGGAAAAAAAGTACGTTTCGGCAATGGAAAAGACATCGCTGACCCGGCGCAAATTAATTTCGATGCTTCGGCATCCAATAAAAAGGACTACTCCGTGGTGGGCGAATATCGCAGCAAAACGGTTCCCGTTGACGAGATCGCGGGTGCTGCGAATAACCTGGGTCTGCGGCACATGAGCGGGAATGTGTGGGAGTGGTGTGGAGATTGGTATGATGAGAAATATTACAACAGCAGTCCATCAAAGGACCCAAAAGGGGCAGATTCCGGCAAGTATCGTGTGCTTCGTGGCGGGTCTTGGAGTAGCGATCCAAAGTTTGTCCGCTGTGCTTATCGCGGCAGGGACGATCCGTCCAGTCGTAACGTCAATATCGGTTTTCGGGTGGCCCGAGGCTATTAAACTTGAGTTCTTTTAAACTTTTACCCTTTAACTTTTATTTTTTTCTTTTTTTACCGATCGGCGAAGCCGAAAAATTTTTTTCAGAAAAAGGGCAAACGGGTAAGGTGTTCGTGTGCTTCGTGGCGGATCTTGGAATAACAATCCAGAGAATGTCCGCTGTGCTAATCGCAACAGGAACAATCCGAACAATCGAAACAACAATATCGGTTTTCGGGTGGCCCGAGACTTTCTGGGTGGCATATCCACTCGCCAGAGTCTGCACCGTCGCGGTGGCGATGCAGAGCGTGCAAGTTTGATAGTCTGCCGTTTGTCCTGTCCCCGACCAGTGAGGCGCGGGGCAAATACTTCGATAAGGAGGCGGGGCTGGTACCCTGGATTTTCGGGAGAACGTCCCTCCTTCTTTTATTTCAAGCTTTTAATCCACCCACCCACCATGCGCCCGATTTCATCCGTCCGTTCTGCCAGGTCTTTGTACTTCAAGGAGTTATAATGCCCCTTTTCATAACAAAGTCGAAAATAATGGCGGAGCATTTCAAGGCGGATATTGGCGCGGAGCAGCAGTGGCCGTTTTTCAGCAGCAGGCAAGTAATAGGCTTCGATGAGTATTTCAAGCAAATCGCTCAAGTGGTTTTGAATCCGGTCGCCCAGCGTGAATTTTTGGCTGCGCGGCAGTCCATCCAAAATAGGCAACGTGTATTTGAGCAAATCATAAGCTTTGGCGGTAATAACTTCTTTGGCATGTTCCATGAAAACGTCAGTTGGCTGGGGCACATCCGGTTTGGGCAGCACGATCGCCTGGAATATCGAGTATTTTGGCGGCTAAATCATCAAAAACTTAATGTTGTGGTGCATCCACGCAACTCATGGAGGGTTTTTTGAGCATGCTGAAACGCTCGCCCTTACCCCAGCACCCACGCCAAGCGCGACTTCCCGAAAGTTTCAAGACTTTCGGGAAGTTCAAGCAACGACGAAATGCCGAAGGTGAAACGAACCGCCGCCCACCTATAAGCTGACTTTTTTAGATTTCGAAAGGGACACTTCATCCCGGGGGCTTGTCAAAAGTCAATTGCCCGGGGTGCGAAAAACAGCATTTCAAACTATGTTTTGGCATCGAGTCAAATTTGTCAACTTGAAAAAAAAGTTGACAAATGCTCACTCCGCTCAGTCCAATAATTAAATTTTATTGGTTGTCGTAGGAAGGGTGCGCAAATGCATACGCTTGTTTTTTGGGCATTATTAGATACCGTTCCGCTGGAACGGGCGCAATATCCTTTGCCATTTTGCACACCAAAGGTAAAGCCCCGATGCGGCTTGCGGTGGCGAGCAGGCTTTTTAAAGCAAAATCAACCGCCCACACGCGCCCCCCGCCCCCTTCAACTCCACCCAATAAACCCCTGGCAACAACCCCTTCAACGACACCGTAATCATGTCAGAAAGCCCATCGGATTGCTCCCACACCACCCGGCCCATGCCGTCCAATATCCGCAAACGCTCCGCCGCGCCATGCAGTGGATTGGCGATTTGAAATGTCCCGGAATTGGGGTTGGGAAACAGGTGCAAGGAAGCTTGTTCAGACGCGCTGGCAATGGAACTGCGGTTTAATTCAAGTGCCTTAATTTCATCATTATCAAGGGTATATGCCTCCGGCGACAGTCGCTTTCGGCGCAGCTTGACGGCAGATTGGATATCGGATGCCGCAAGCCCAAGCAAGTTGAGCGTACACATTGGCGCATTACCATCACCGCCAAACAAGGCATCATCCCAACTGACCGACAGCCATTTTCCATCCCGCAGCGCGACGTTTTTTTCATTCAACAGGGCCGGATTGGGAAAATCAATACTTTCCACCAGCACTTTTTCGGTGTCGAATTCCAATTCAAATTGAAAACCCGACAAGTTGCTCCAATCCGGTATCGCTATCGGTACCGCGATTTTTTCTCCGGCCTTCCAGGTGCTGGTGCCCAAGTTCAGAAACAAGGTGTCTTGAGGGCTTCGGGCATTGGCCGGGTCGGTGGAATTGTTCACGTCGCCGATTTTTAGCGCGGTAAAGTTGTTGCCCAATTGGTTGCCATTCAAGCCTTGGAACGCAATTTCTTCCGGGAAAGCCGCGCTGAACGGGTTAAACTGGTTGACAAAAACAAAGTTGGAGTCAAGGAAGCGCCAGGAGGTATTTCCCGGCACCGTGTCCAGTATGCCGAGCAGTACTTTGCGGAGCAGTACAATATCGAACGTGGTAATGGAATTGGATTTGTTGGCATCGGCAGCGATCATCTTCAACGGGGTGTTGAGTGGCTCGATGCCCAAAATATGTTTGCTAATCAGCAACAAATCGTAGGTGGTGACCCCGTTGAGCCAGTTCGCGTTGTTTATCGGACGAATGATACAACTATCGCCCGCTGGTACATCCTGGAAAACATAATGCCCCATGGTGTCGCAGTCGAGCGTTTCCGATACCATGCCCAGCGTCATTCGAACCGGGATATTGCGCAAGGGAAGCCCGGTTGGGGTACGGATGATGCCGTCCAATGTGAAGCCGCCGCCGCCGCAAACGTGGTCGTTGTCTTTTACCAGCAGGAAGGTATTGCAAGTGGCACTGTTGCCTGAAGTATCCTGGACACTGAGGGTAATGGCTTGCAAGCCAAGGGTTTGGCAGTTAAATGTGTCGGGACTGATGCTGTAAATCAAGCTGTTTTGTGGGGAGCAAGCATCCGAGCTTCCGCCATTGAATCCTGATGGGTCAGGCACTGCGATGCCGCTGGCGGGAAGCACCAATGCCACACCTGACTGGCAAACAGCAATCGGTGGGGTTTCATCTTTGACCGTTATTTTGAATGTTTGGCTGCTGCTGTTGCCGCAAGCATCGCTGGCGATAAAGGTCACGACATGCACGCCAGTAGGGTAGGTGCCGGAAGCATTGAGCCCGGAAGCATTGGCGAAAGGGCTGTTGTTTGAAACGCTGATCATGCTGCTGCAATCGCTGGTAAATACATCACCCAGCAGCACATTGACGGAACAGTCTATTGGGTCCGCAATCAGCGTAATATCTGCGGGTACTTCCAGGTATGGCGCTGTATTGTCCTTAATATCAATAATTTGCGTCTGTTCCCAGATGCCCGCACTGCCGCCATTGGGATTGTAGATGCAGTGATCGACCACGATCCAGTCGCGCAATATCCGGGCGCAGAATGGTGGTGCGCCGGTAAATACATGGTCGGTGTAATCCATGGAAAGCTGGGAACAAGCTTGGCCGCTCAGTGTTGGCCAGCCAGTGGCGTTGGGCAGTACTGCATCGGAATTGGGGCAGCCATTCACCAGGTAATTTGCCGGAAAAGTGACCGTGGTGGTATTGATTGCGCTGAGGGTGATGTTTTGGACGCAAGTCTTTACATTGATTTCAGCATCAACGGCTTTCCATACCCGTGTGACGCTGCCGATGTTGCAAGCATTTAAAGTAATATTATCCAGAAAATCAAGGCTTTGCAGGCTGCAATTGTCTGTGGCTGTTGCCTGGCCTGTGATGGCCAAGTTGCTGTAATCCTGCAAACAATTGAGCGTCACAGCGGGCGGACACAGGATGTTGGGCTTCAGGAAGTCGCGCACTATGACCTCTGTTTCACAGAAATTCTCCAGCCCTACCACATCGGTCACCTGGAGCGTGACCAATACCGGTTGGCCAATATCGGCGCAGGAAAAAAGCACCTGCGCGGTATAATTTACGGCATCGCGACTGGCTGTCAGCACCACAGGCCCGCAGTTGTCGGAGCTGTTCGGCCCCAGCGAACCGGCATTCAACAAGGCGCCACCGCCCGCCGACAAGGACAGTTGTAAACTAGAGCTGCATATTGCCTGGGGTGGGGTAGTGTCTTCCACGGTGACCCGCATGGTTGTACTTGAAGTATTGTTGCAAGCATCTGTGGCGGTGTAGGTGACGATGTGGGTACCAAGAGGGATGCTGGTAAACGGCCCATACCCGGTTCCAAAGACCCAGTTTGGGGCAATCGTAAAGGCAGAGCAGTTGTCCGTTGCCGAGGCTTGTGGCAGGGTGAGGCTGCCGCCGCAGGTAAAACCATCGGTGCCAATGGTAAGGTCGCTTGGCGGTGTAATTACCGGAGCGATTTTATCCTCCACCTTAATAATTTGGATGCGCGTGCTGATGGCGCTGGTGCAAAAATCAATGATGGTCCAGGTGCGCAGCACGGTAAAGGAGGCGGGCGGGCAATTGTTGATGGTTTGATCGGTATGGGCTACCCCGATTTCACAGTCGATGGAATTGTCAAGTGGCATGCCGGCCACGGATGGTGCGCCAGTCAGGTTGAGGTCGGTAGGGTCGCTGCCGCAAGCAAGGGCAGGCGCGGCGATATTGTCGCGGTTTGGGGGAAATGTGACATCCGTGGTGCTGATATGCCGGAGCCAGATTTTTTGCGCACAAGTACTGGAATTGTTGTGTGCATCCGTTACGATCCAGGAGCGATCGATGCGTTTTAGCACAGGGAACCCATTTTGCATTACGCCGCAGCCAAGAGTAGTTTGGCTGTCGAAATAATGGAGCGTCAGGTCATTGCTTGGGGTGCAATTGTCGGTAGCCGTGGGCACGCCAACTTCGGAAGGTTCTGAATTCTGATTGCAGAAAATAAATTTGTCGGGGCAACTGACACTTGGGCTGAGGGCATCAAAAACCTCCAAATTGCCCGTGCAAAAATTGCCTGAGGCAATGTGCCGTACCCTCGCGGTGATGCTTTGCCCGATGTTGTTGCAGGTCAACGGATTGGGTATTGTTTGACCTACGTTATTCAACAGCGTTAGCTCAAGCGGCCCCGGGCAAGAATTGGAGGCATTGGGTGCTATCAATTGCGTGGTAATAAGCGCCTGTCCAGCAGGATCGAGGGAAACCTGAATGCCTTGATTGCAAACAAGGGTGCACTGGGCTGTTACGCCTGGGGTAAGTCCAAGTAACAGGAACAGGAGCGCCAAGCTTTTTAAGGCTGGCGCATGTGGGCAATGCGTTGTAAATCGGATCACAGGATGTAAGTTGCACGGATTAAAAAAAGAGGTTACTAAGGCGGATAAGTGCAAAATCCTTGCCACAAAAGTGGCTAGGAGCAGAACGCAAAAAAAACAGGTGAATTGTCTATCTTAACGTCCTAATATACAACATGAGTTGTCCCTTTCCCTTCCAGGAACCATCTTTTCCCCCAATTTTGTTCTTCCAACAAATATCATTCGCCACGAATCCCTACTTTTGCCCCCCCCCAACCCCCAACTCATCTCTCATAACTCATAACTCATAACTCAAAAAGTGGATTTCCGACCGTCCGAAATAGAGCCAAAATGGCGCCGCTGGTGGCAAGAAAATCAAACCTATAAAGTTGATATTCAACGCGATAAGCCTAAATATTACATCCTCGATATGTTTCCGTACCCTTCCGGTGCGGGGCTGCACGTGGGGCATCCGCTCGGCTATATCGCCAGCGATATATTTGCCCGTTACAAGCGTTTGCGCGGCTTCAACGTGCTGCACCCGATGGGCTATGACTCCTTTGGCTTGCCTGCGGAGCAATACGCCATCCAGACGGGTACCCATCCTGCTATTACGACGGAGAAAAATATTAGTCGGTACCGGGAACAACTGGACAACATCGGATTCTCCTTCGATTGGAGCCGGGAAGTACGCACCAGTGAGCCAGCTTTTTACAAATGGACGCAGTGGATTTTCATGCACCTGTTCAACCATTATTACGACCTGACGGAAGACAAAGCAATGCCCATCAGCCACCTGGAAAGTCAATTGGCGCAAGCGGGCAATGCAGGGATAAAAGCGGCTTGTGATGAGGAAACACCTTTGGTAGCAGCCGCCGATTGGGCAGCTATGGCCGACCGGGACAAGCAGCTTTTTTTGCTGAAATACAGGCTGACTTACCCTGGGGAGGCTTATGTGAACTGGTGCGCTGGCCTTGGTTCGGTATTGTCGAACGACGAGGTGAAAGACGGCCTCAGCGAACGCGGGGGATTTCCGGTAGAGCGGAAACTGATGAACCAATGGAACATGCGGATCACGGCCTACGCCGACCGTTTGTTGGATGGACTGAATACCATTGATTGGCCGGAATCCATCAAAGACCAGCAGCGCAACTGGATTGGAAAATCTGTAGGTGCCTCTGTGAAGTTTGCGGTTGACGGATATGCCGGCGTTCACATCGAGGTTTTTACGACCCGAGTCGACACCATTTATGGCGCCACGTTTATGGTACTGGCACCGGAACATGACCTGGTGCAGGGCCTTACTGCGCCAGCACAACAGGCGGCGGTAGAATCTTATATGCGCTGGGCAGCATCCCGTTCCGAGATTGAACGCATGTCTGAATCAAAAAAGGTCACCGGAGCTTTCACCGGAGCTTTTGCGATCAACCCGTTCAACAACGAAAAGATACAGATTTGGATCGCGGATTATGTATTGGCGGGCTACGGCACCGGCGCGGTCATGGCCGTGCCTTCCGGCGACCAGCGCGACTGGAATTTCGCCACCCATTTCAAGCTGCCCATCGTTGCCATTTCCGATGCTCAAACAGCCTTGGATACAGCCGCCGATGCCAGCAAGGAAGGGCGCTACATCAATTCCGGCATGATCAACGGCATGACTTACGAAGAAGCCGTTCCAACCTTGATCAGCCACCTGGAAAAAAGCGGCTTGGGCAAAGGCAAAACCCAATACAAATTGCGCAACGCGGTGTTCAGCCGCCAACGCTATTGGGGCGAACCCGTGCCAGCTTACTGGAAAAACGGGGTGCCTTACCTGATTGAGGAAAACGAATTGCCGCTTTTGCTTCCCGAAATTGACAAATATGAACCCACAACAGCGGGAGAGCCGCCACTTGGGCAGGCAGAAAACTGGAACTACAAGGGTTATGAGTACGAATTGAGCACCATGCCCGGTTGGGCGGGTTCTTCCTGGTATTTCTACCGCTACATGGATGCTAACAACGACGCGGCTTTTTGTTCCAAAGAGGCATTAGACTACTGGCAGGATGTGGATTTTTACATCGGCGGTTCCGAACACGCCGTGGGTCACCTGCTCTACAGCCGTTTCTGGAATCAATTCATGTATGACCTGGGCTTGGTGCCACATCGGGAATTCGCCAAAAAATTGGTAAATCAAGGTATGATCGGCGGTCGATCAAATTTTGTGTTTCGCGCCAAAGAGCTGTTTTTTGAAGAATACCTGCTCAACAAGGTGTTGATGCCTTTCTTCGCTGAATTGGGGCCAAAAGTTGTTTCCAATCCCAATTATGAAGAGGACTACACGTACGACTTCAGTTTTGAAAATAGCGACCTGGTCATTGAAACAACTTCCATAAAACAGGAGGAGAAAATAGAACGGATTCATAAAAATGCCCTGGCAGAAGGAAAGCGGTTGCTGTTATTGTATACCGAAGAAATCGCCGATTCAGTCAATGAACCGGAGGTTACCGCTGAAAAAATCCGGGCGGCATTGGCAAGCACTGCCGAGTTTATCGTCACGCAAGAAAAACCGGAGAGCGAGCAGCTCTACGTTTCCCACAGCTTGCTGTACAAATATAGCCCGGCTGCTTTTACGCAGTTGCATGTAGATGTCAACATGGTGGAAGCGGATGTCCTGAATATAGAGAAAGCACGCCTTACCCAACAGTTTGACAAAGCAAATTTCAAGCTGGATCCGGACGGTAAGTTTACCTGTTCCTATGAGTTGGAAAAGATGTCCAAATCAAAGTACAACGTTGTGAACCCCGACGATATGGTGGCGGAATACGGCGCCGATTGTTTCCGTATGTTCGAAATGTTCCTGGGCCCTATCACGGATGCAAAACCTTGGAACCCCCAGGGAATCAGCGGGGTAAACGGGTTTTTGAAGAAATTCTGGAGCCTGTTTTTTGACAAATCGGGACAGTTCGCCGTTTCCGCCGAGGCACCAACCCGCGACGAACTCCGCGCCCTGCACACCTGCATCAAAAAAGTGACCGACGACGTGGAGCGCATGAGCATGAACACCTGCGTGAGCCATTTCATGATCGCGACCAACGACCTTCGGAAACTGGATTGCTCCAAACGGGCGGTGCTGGAGCCGTTGGTGATCATGCTGGCACCATTCGGGCCGCATGTCGCCGAAGAGCTTTGGCAAATGCTGGGGCATAAAACGACGGTCTGCGATGCTACCTGGCCGACGCTCAACGAAGAATGCCTGAAAACGGATACCAAAGAATACCCGATTCAGATCAACGGAAAGCTGCGGGCAACACTGGAACTGCCCACGGATATTTCAGCAGCGGATGCAGAAGCGGCAGCGCTGGCTTTGGAGCAGGTGCAGAAATGGCTGGAGGGTGCCACGCCGAAAAAGGTGGTGTTTGTGCCGGGGCGCATGATCAATATTGTCCTTTAATCAAGGACGGTTTCAGGGTTTCAGGTTTCAAGGTTTCAGGTTTACGCGATTTGTAGTTGCCTTGAAACTGTATTTCAAATGTGACAACAAACCGAGTAAACCTGAAACCTTGAACCCTGAAACCCTATTCGTTTTTTACGTAAATTTGTAGAAAAATACGACATGTCTACCATTGCACAGATACAGAAAGAAGCAGAGTCCCTACCCAATAGTTTACAGCAAAAGGTGCTGGTTTATATTGAGTTGCTGAAGTATCAAGCGGCGGTAAGCCAAACGATAGACTAAGCTAACCAGGCTGGAGGTATTCAAACAAATGAACAAGAAACGATGGAAGATATTGCTGCTTTGGCGGGAGAATCCTCCATAAATAATTGGTCTTTGGAAGAAATCCATAAAAAAACATTGCTGATTGAGCAAATTAATGGGGCACTTACGCGTGCGAAAGCTGGTGAGCGGGGACTTTCTACCGAAGAATTACGGAAACAGGTACAACAATTGGCAAAACAGTAATCTGGGATCCAAGTGCGGGCGACGACCTGCATCAGATATACGCATTTTTACAGGATGAAGCCTCTGAAAAATACGAAGATGCAGTCCTTGAAGCCCTTTTCAAAGGCGCAGAACTCATTGACAATTTCCGTTTCTTGGCAGGGTTGTACCTGAAACCAATTTGCCATCCCTTCGGGAATTGGTAATTCAGGGTTACCGCATTATTTACTTTATATCTTCTTCGCCAGAGATAAGGATAGTGGCAGTTCGGCATTCCGGGAAGCCTCTATCCACAATTCAAGGTGGGTTTATAACACTCTGCGATAGATGCTAACACCGACTTTACTCAAGCTTTTCCCGAGCTCAGGAAAAACTCCCGCATCAATGCCACCATTTGATTTTCCGTGATGTAATCAGCAGGGAATACGCCCACCAGTTGTGGTTTGCAGTGCTTTATAGATTCAATCACCTTCTTTAAGCCCGCCTTTGCTTTAGCTGGCCCATAAATGACAATTTCGTTTGTGTCGTTAGGAATCATGGCCATGATTTCCTGGAAATACTGTTGCTCGGCATGGTTTGCCCACTCTAAGGAGGTTTCATCTGCGGGGGAATACTGTGGCTCCCAAGGCGTTTTTGAGCGTGTGCCACCCTTTTACTTGAGGGTGCGTTACTTTTGAAATGAGATGCTAGATGATACCAAGATTCCCATCATTAAACTTACTGATATAGGCTTCTTTAAAGTCGAGCCAGATGCCGATTTGGATATTTTTCATGAATAAAAGTTTTGAACTGCGTTATTATTAGTTGCCTCCCCTGGTTTTTTCTGATTTGCTAGGGCTTTTAGGAACCCTCGTATTCGGTTCTATCTTTTTTTGAGGCTGCGTTCTTGGAGCAGGAACAGATTGGGGTTCGCGCTTTTGTTCAATGCGCTTTGTTTCCTCCCATTGTTGACGGTGATAGTCTTTGGCATCTTCTGCCGGGCGCGCGCTTGGTTGTTCCGTCCGCTGTTTTTCCGTATTGGGCCGCTGTGGATTTTCTGAGGGTTTTACCGGCGTGGTCGGCAACACCCTGGGCGGACGTTTGGTATCGGGTTTTGCCGACGGGGAAATATTGGGTTCGCGTCCCGGTTCGGTTCTTTTCACTGCCGGGGCGGGTTCTTTGCGCGGTGCCCATTCGGAAGGCCGGGCTTGCGGCGCTTCCTCTTCACGCCTGATATCTTGTGTCGCTTGCGTTTTTGAGCGTTCCAAATCAGGGTATTTCCGCGCGTTTTTGTCCAAATATTCCGCTTGTGTAACAGGATTTTTCGGATTACGGGCGTTGTAGTTTTGCCGACCCGCTTCAAACTTCCCAAATGCTTTCATGCGCTCTGGAAGACGGCCTTTGTCGCCCAGCCATTCCTCTGAAATGACCGTCCGGTTGCGCTCGCGCCAGGCGCCCACGCCTACGGAAATAGTAGTGCCGGAGCGGCGATGGCCGTTGTAGTGGTTCACGAAATGTGCGGATAAATGGCTGTATTGGCTGTGGTGCTGTGGATGGTAAAAATACCAGTCCATAAAATACCAAGAGGGCATGTAAACGGCCTGAAAGCGGTTGTTTTGATAGTAAAACCCTGAGTCGTACCACCATGGGTGCGGCTGCCAGTAGGGTGCCGGATACCACCAGGGGTAGCCTAACCACCAGGAGTAGTGGTAGTCCATAACATATCGGCGCTGAGCATACACATTCTGATAATACAGATCGTCCCCGGCATAATAGTCGGGCGTGTACCCATATTCAGCAGCATACTCCTGTGAAGCAGATTCCAACTCTTTTCGAGCTTCGGGATCCTTTTCGATAGATTCTTTCCATTCCGCCAATTCTTCGGCGTGCTGGCGGGCGACCACAAGATTGAGCGAGTCAGTCATGTGGATCAACCCTACAGGGTCTTCTCGGTAGAGGTCGCCGACCAGTATGGTGAATCGAATATCTTGATTGAGTATTTCCAGCACTTCCGGCAGTTCTATCAACTGTCGAAATGCCTGAAGCGCCGGTGCCGGATAACCTTCTACCATATCCTCAAAAGTATTTCGGGCTGTGTAGTCCAAGTCATCAATCTTGAGGACGGTGGGCATCTGACTTTGTACAACGTCGAAAGTCGCTGCGCGCTGGTCTTCAGGCAACTGGGTCAAAATCTCGCGGATGGCTGCTGGAGATTCCCGTTTTTCCGCGATTTGCCGCACCAAACCGGGATAAGCGGCAATGTCATAAAAAACCGTTTGGGTCGACCGTGGGAAGTCTTCAATGAGCGTGCGGAATGCTGCAGCCGTTTTCTGGCGGGCATTGTCCATTTTTATCAGCAACTCCGGATGTTTCGCCGCCTCCAGGATGGCTAAGCGCGTTTCCGAAGGGTAAAGCGCTAGTGCCTCCACGGATTTTTTGTTCTCTTCGGCGAGTTCACGTAGCAGTGCTTTGTCACTTTGAGCCGACAAGGCTGTTGAAAAAAGGATCAGCAATAAACTGTGTCGAAAAAGATGGTATAGGCGCATGAGTAGGATTTTGAAAGTCTCTTGACATGAAAAAAGCAAAACTGCTTTGTACAAAGTTCAGTCAAAAACCTATTAAAAACCATGATGTATGTCAGTTCAGGCATTGATAATGGTCACTATAAGGTCATAGCCACCACCAAGCATATACTCCTCGTTGTGTCGTTGTGTCGTTGTGTGAAATAAAAATGTCCAGTGCCTACTGAAACAACGCCAACACCTTCACTACCGTCTCCATCACCCCCCAACAGGCAGGGATTCCCACAAAAGCCCAGGCCAGCCAGAGCCGAAGACCGGAACTTTTTTCAGCATTTTTCGCCGCTGTTTCCTGCGTGCCGTCGCTTTGTTTTGAAGGAATATTTGCAGCAGCGTCTGCCTTATATCGATACCGCTCCGCCACCGGCTGGACACTGATATTACACACAAACCCGATCAGCAACAGCCCAGCCATAATATACATGGTGGTAGAATAGGCATTCGCCGCGGGTATGTGCAGGGTTTGAATCTGATATGCGCGGATATTGTTTACCAATTGAGGCCCCAACAAAGCCGCCATACTCCAGGCCAAGAGCAATCGCCCGTGAATGGCGCCTACTTCCATGGTGCCAAACAGGTCGCGCAAATAGGCAGGAATGGTCGCAAAACCGCCGCCGTACATGCTCATGATGACACAAAAAGCCGCGATGAATAGCACGAGGTTCGCAACTTGACCCGTCATCGGCACCAGGAAATACAGCACAGCGCCCAGCAGAAAAAAGACGGAATAGGTGTTTTTGCGCCCAATTTTATCGGACAGCGACGACCAGAAGAAACGCCCTACCATATTGAACAGGCTGAGCAATCCGACAAAGCCACCTGCCGCTGCCGCCGTCACAGCTTTGCCAGCGCCCAGTATTTTTTCTGAAAACATTTCCTGAATCATCACCGATGCTTGCCCCAGCACACCGATGCCTGCTGTAACATTGAGCATTAACACCGCAAAAAGCAGGTAAAACTGTGGCGTGCGGATGGCAGTATTGGCATCCACGTCGGCACCCGCAGGCTTTGCCGTGGAACCAGGTTTTGGCCCCTTCCAACCCTTGGGCACCCACCCTGCTGCCGGGATGCGAATACTCAGCACCCCGAATAGCATAAATGCAAAATAGAGCGCGCCCATCACCAAAAACGTGCGCTCAAGCCCCGTTGATTGCGCTGTCTGAAACCAGTCCATCAGCCGGATCGACAGCGGCGAGGCCAGCATGGCACCCCCGCCAAAACCCATGATGGCCATGCCCGTTGCCATACCGGGCCGGTCGGGAAACCATTTTATTAAAGTGGAAACGGGCGAGATATAACCCAAGCCCAGCCCAATACCGCCCAAGACCCCATGCCCGAGGTACAATAACCAGATTTGATGCGTCCATACCCCAACTGCCGCTACCGCAAACCCACTTGAAAAACAAAGCGCCGACACAAACATGGCCTTGCGCGGGCCCACGCGCTCCAGCCAGCGCCCAAACACTGCCGCCGAAGCACCGAGGCAAAACAACGCGATGGAAAAAACGTACCCGACCTGCACCAGCGACCAATCGCCCGGCGCGGATTCGGTGATTCCAATCGATTGGGTCAGCGGCTTGTTGAACACGCTGTACGCGTAGATTTGGCCGATGCACAGGTGAATGGCCAGGGCAGCAGGCGGCACCAGCCAGCGGTTGAAGTTGGGTGGTGCGATGGTTTGGGATTTGTGGAGGAAGGTGTTGAGCATGGGTATCAAACTTTTTTGAGTGGTTGCGGTCATTCAAACGCTTAGTTGTTTTGTTGGTTCTGGCACCAAGGTAAAATAAGGATTTTTGTGTTTTTGAACAAAGTAGCGTAAACTTGCGCACCAAAAACAGAATCTGGAACCCCGGTGATAAAATACTGTTTTGGCACTGCGCTGCAAGACACTCAACACAGTGTTTGGGGGTATAATGGTAGGTTTTATGTGGAAATAAACCATTTTTTTAAAATAATAATAGGCATTCAGTGTAATAAAGGCTATCATTACGACCAAACAATAAACTGATATGAAAAAAGCAATTATTACGACGATTTCATTGCTTGTATTAATTTGCAGTCAAGCAATTGCTCAAAATATCTATCAAGACAGTCTAGGCACCACGCCCTTTTCAAGTGCCCAATTTTATTTGGGGCTTGGCGTATATGTTCCGGCACCAATAGGCGGTGTTTTTGCGGTAACGGCATTTTCCCAAAAAGGCTGGGGAGGCTCCTGCACCATTAAAATTCAATCACCAAATGCAAAGAACCTTCCCGCTGATTTCAGTCCCGGGTTAATCATTTTAGGCGATGGCATACCCGATGAATATATAAAGACCGTCACTTTGCGCGCATTGAAAGAGGTTCCAACAGATGCTGCAAGTATCCGCTTTGGCTTTGAAGTAGGACCCGCTTTTGAGTCAAAGAGAACGCTTGAAAACTTCCGCAAGAAAACCGAGTGGTTAAGCGCAAACTATTCCTATGACCAGGTAACCCATAAATCCCTTGGGCTTTCCATCAAAGGGAAAATGGAGTTCCCTATCAGCAAGTATTTTGGGTTTGAATTTGGGCTGACATCCAATTTGTATGCCCAACGATCCTACTTCGGCTTTGATTTATTGCTTACACTGGGCCAACTACGGGATTGAGTTAATCCAAGGTTAGGGATGGTGCGTAATTGCCTAAAAGGGGAATACGCCAAATTCAAAGTGCTAAAATACCACATTTCAGCACGGAAAATCAAAAACATCTTAGCTACCTTGCCGGAAGAACTTCGCCCATTGTACAGCGTCGAATGACGTAAATCCATGCGGTCAGGACGATTTCCAACAACACCTGTGAACCTTACCATTTTTATGCAACAACCATTCGTTCCTATTGCACTTCCCACCCACCCACCCCTGCCAGAAAGCGCGCACATCCTTGCCGCCGATGTTGGCGGTACCAAAACAGCCTTGGCCCTGTTCCACAAACATACAGGCACGTTGACACTGTTGAAGGAAGCGGAATACTCGTCCAAAAAATTCGGCGCGATGGCCGATTTCATCCGGCATTTTATGCAGGAATCGCCCATGCCCGAACGCCTGAGCATTGCTTTTGCCGGGCCGGTGCTGCACGGGAGGGCCAAAGCCACCAACCTGAGTTGGAGTGTAGACATTAAGGCTCTTGGCCAAGAACTCGGCATCCCGGAAACCTTTTTGCTCAACGACCTTGAAGCCAGCGCTTATGGCATTGCTTTTTTGACCCCGGAAGATTTCAGGGTAGTACACCCCGTAAAAGCCCCAATGGAAGGCAATGCGGCCATTATTGCACCCGGCACGGGTTTGGGTGAAGCGGGCCTGTATTGGGACGGCAGCAAGCTGCACCCTTTTGCGACAGAAGGCGGGCACACGGATTTTTCGCCCCGAAGCCTTTTCGATTGGGAATTGCTGCACCATTTACAAAAAATATACGGCCACGTGAGCTGGGAACGCTTGATTTCCGGCCCAGGCATCCATCAGATATACCTTTTTCTGCGCGATGTGAAAGGCTTCAAAGAACCTGATGGCATGCCAAAGCAAATGGAACTCCTGGACCCCGCGGCCGCCATTGCCCTGGGCGCAAAACAAGACTGTGCCTTATGTGTAGAGACCCTGAACTTGTTTGTAAAATACCTCGCGGTGGAAGCTTCCAACCTCGCACTCAAACTTAAGTCCACCGGCGGCATCTTCATTGGCGGTGGCATTCCGCCAAAAATCTGGAACGACGATTTACAGGAAGTTTTCCTGCAATCTTTTTTTGAAGTGGGGCGCTTGCGCGCGCTGATGGAATCGTCGCCAGTGTATTTGATAAAGAACCCTAAAACGGTGTTGTATGGGGCGGCGCATTACGGTGCATAAGCATGGTGCAAGGAGTTTGGCAGAAATGCCCAAATCTTTAAATTGAACATTATGTGCAAAAGTGCTTATTTTTGCAGAAACAATACCAATGACGGACATTTCTAAAGAAGCGCTTAAATCTGCACTGATAGAGCTATCTCAATCAGATAGGGCCTTTTTTGTATCCTTATTCGAGGATATTTTGAGTGGATATGCATCCGAAAGTGATTCAAAACCGCCATCTAGTACCGACATCCTCTCTGAAAAAATAGCGCCACCCTATCGCAAAAATATAGACGCGCTCCGGGAGAAATACGCTATGGATAAAACGGTACTACGGAAGCTTGGGGACTTGTTTGAGGATGGGCCTTCCGCTGAGGAGTTTTTGCAAGGCACTGAAAAGTAGGATAACTATCCAGCCGCTTGCGATGCCCAATCGGCTGACTTGGTTGCCGTTGCTTATGGCTATCCTAGCTTTCGTTGGAGGCTCCACTTCCAGACTTTTTCCTTACCCTGAGTTGTCGTGCTGTAGCATCCGTCCACGTCACAAGGGAAAAAGCAAAGCAAGATGTTGCAGTATTTGTGCATTCAACGCACTTTACATGGACGGATGCTTACAGCAGGACGACTCAGGGTAAGGGAAGCGATTGACACTGAAGTTACCTGGATAGCTACATTTTAGCGTGGAATTCAAGATCGCGCATCCACCCCCCCAGGCGCACAATGCCCCTTCAAATACCGCGTAAACATCGTCTTCAAATGCTCCGATGTCCCCTCCCCCTCAAAAATACCATGCGAGCGATTCGGATAAGGCATCACCTGAAACTGCCGGTTGTACTTCACCAACTCATTGATCAGCATTTCCGCGTTTTGGTAATGCACATTGTCGTCGCCCGTGCCGTGGATATAGAGCAGGTTGCCGCGCAGGTTCTTGGCGTAGGTGATGGGCGAACCCGCCACGAAATCTTCGCGGTTTTCCTGGGGAAGTCCCATGTATCGCTCCTGGTAAATATTGTCGTAAGTTAATTGGTTGGCCACTGCCGCCACAGAGATGCCTGTTTTGTAAATCTCCGGGTATTGGAACAAAAGATTTAGTGTCGCAGAGCCGCCGCCGCTCCAGCCATGCACGGCTACGCGGCTGGTATCGATCCATGGGTAGGCTTCAAACATGGCTTTGGCGCCCATCGCCTGGTCGCGGATGTTGACAATGCCTATTTTCCGGTAAATGGACTTGCGCCAAGCTCGGCCTTTGGGCACTGGGGTACCGCGATTGTCGAGCGAAGCGTATATGTAGCCGTCTTTGGCCATGTCGCCCTGGTACAAGCGGTTGTTGCCAATGCCGTAAACATCGCGCACCGTTGCTCCTGCCGGCTCGGAGTAGACATTAAAAACGATCGGGTATTTTTTAGTCGGGTCGAATGGGACGGGTTTTACCATCCAGCCGTCCATGGTGACGCCATCTTCGGTTGTCACCTGGAAAAAGGATACCGCGGCATCCGATGGTACTGCTATTTGCGTGGGAATGGCCTTTTCGCCTTCAAGCGCGGTGTGCCCGGGCAAGCTTACCCACTCCGTGGCACGTTGGGTGTAATGGTTGTTAAATGTATGGAATGCGTACTGCCCGTCGGGTGAAATCTGGTAGGCATGCGTGCCGCTCTGGCCAGCTGGGGAGACAAGTTTTATGGCGCTTTTGCCATCCTTGCGAATCTGGTACAAGTAGGATTGTGTGGCATTATTGGGCGAAGCCATGAAATACAGCAGGCCGTTTTTGTCGTCGAACAGTTTCAGGGCAATCACATCGAATTCGCCGGGCGTGAGCAGGTTCTCCGTTTTTCCATCCGCAGAAATCTTGTAAATATGCCGCCATCCGTCCTTTTCACTGGTCCACAAAAAAGCGTTGCCGCCGTCTGTCCAGTCCCAGTAGCCATCCGCGCCATCGGCTTGCAGGTCGATCCAGGCAGCGTCTTTTTCTGTATAAATGGTGCGCGTTTTGCCCGTTGTAGGATTGCACAACATCAGCTGGGTTTCATTTTGCTTGCGGTTGAGCTGCTGGATCATAATGTCTTGTCCGCCGGGTGTCCATTCCATGCGCGGCACGTAGGTTTGGCGCGGGTCGCCGGGGATTTGCATCCACATTGTTTTACCAGATGCCACCCTCACCACACCGATTTTATACGGCGATGGCGCTTCACCAACCTTTGGGTATTCCACCGGAACATTAAAGGCGTAGATCGAATCGGTGTTGTTGATCATCAGGAAATCGCGGATTTTCCCGGCATCTATTTGCCAATACGCGATGCTCTTGCTATCGGGCGACCAGCGGAAACCGTCGCGGCAATCAAACTCTTCTTCGTACACCCAATCGAAAGTGCCGTTGATGAGTTTTTTTGCGCCCTTTGTTTGGGTAAGTTGCTTGATTTTGCCCGAAGCCAGGTCTTCCACATATAGGTTGCGCTCGCGCACGTACGCGACCTGCGTACCGTCTGGTGAAAACTTGGCGAACATCAGCGTGGATTCAGGACGGCCTTTTCCCAATTGGCTGAGCTTGTTGTTTTTTAGGTTCAACACCCAATAATCGCCCCGGGTATCGTAGCGCCAAACGCGTTTGGTATTGGTGTAGAGGAGTATCTTTTGGCGGTCGTTGGAAAAGAAGTAGTTGCGTAATTTCAAAGGGTTTTCCTGACCAGCGGGGGTGAGTTGTGCTGCCGTCACCACCGCTGTTTTCTCCAACCCAGGTAGGGTTGATTTTATGATCTGGCCTGATTCTTGGCGGAAAAAGCCATCGCCTTCGGGAGTCCATTTGAGGTCTTGGGAATGAAGTGAGATGCAGAGGGCGGTGAAAATGAGGAAGGAAATGATGCGACGCATAGGTAAACTGTTAAATAATTTAGACGGGTGAAGATACACCCCTCTTTCTCAATATATAAACATGAAAACGTTCTTCTACATAATATTTTCGTTGTTTGCCATCCAGCTTTCGGGTCAAACAATTCATTACGTGAACCCATTGGCTCAAGGCCAAAATAACGGCAGCTCTTGGGCCAATGCTTTTGCCAGTTTGCATGAGGGCCTTTCTGCCGCCCAGCCTGGGGATGCCATTTGGGTCGCGCAGTCAATCTACCGCCCAACAGCCGGAACCGACAAAACCATTCGTTTTGAATTAAAGTCCAACGTAAAAATGTATGGCGGATTTGTCGGCGGCGAGTCTATGCTGGCTGAAAGAAATTGGGAAGTACACCCAAGCATCATTGATGGTGATATTGGAACGCTTCAATATGCTGAGACTCATTCCAATTTGTTATTTGTTGGGAAATTAATCAAGTGATTTACTTCTATTGAGGCCGCTGTGGCTTGAGAATAACCACAGCGGCTTCAAATGGAGTCTGTACAACACGTTTTATTCTCCCCCCGCCCGCGCTTCCAGCGTCTTCCTCCCCAACGTAATCAAATGCCCCATCTCCTTCCCGTTCCGATATGTAACCACCCGCAGCGTAATCGGCCCATCCGGCAACGCCACTGGATTGGAATACTTCGTGGAATGGTTGTCGGGCATGGTGTCGTCTATGGAAAAATAGATATCCAGGTTGGGTACTTCCGCTTCTAATTCCAGCCACAGTTTTCCATCCTTCCACATCGGTTTCACCATCGCATCGTACACCGCGCGGCTGTAGTTGATGTCAGCAACATCGGCGCGGGTAAAATGGCTTTCCATCCGGCCCGCAAAGTTTTCCCAGTTTTTGGCGCTTTTGGGCGACCAATACACTTCCGACAAAGCCCAGGCTCGTGGGAAAGTCATGTATTCTGCAGCGCGCAGGGACGGGATATGCTCTGTCCAAAGGTTGCCCTGTCCGCCGAGGATGTACTTGGGGTCAACGCCTTCAGGCACGGGCTCATAGCTGTAACTCTTTTTGCAGCGCAGGTTGGCATAAATGGGCGGGTCGACGGATGGGTCGCCCTGGGTGTAATCCAGGTAAGCAAAGGTAGTAGGCGTCATCACGACTTCATGGCCCATTTGCGCCGCTTCAATGCCGCCTTTGATTCCCCGCCAGCTCATGACCGTGGCTTCCGGCGAAATACCACCTTCCAGGATTTCATCCCAGCCCAGCAGTTTTTTGCCTTTGGCTTTCAGGATACCTTCAACTCTGCCCATAAAATACCCCTGTAAATCTTCCACATGCCGGATGCCGAGTTTTTTCATCAATGCCTGGCAACCGGGGTCTTCTTTCCAATAACCTTTGTAGCACTCGTCGCCCCCTACGTGGATGTATTGGTTGGGAAACAGCGCCGCCACTTCGGTAAATACTTTGTCCAGAAAAGCATACACCGCCTCATCCGAAGGATTGAGCGTGTTTTCGATCTTCATTTTGAAGGTGCCGTTGCCGTACCAATCCGCAAAGTTTGTCCCAGGGTCCACGAAGGTATTCGGGTTTTTGGTGCAGCTCAATTCTGGGTATGCGGCAATGGCAGCCATGGAGTGACCAGGTACATCAATTTCAGGCACTATGGTCACATTGCGCGCTTGAGCGTAGCGGATTACCGCTTTGATATCTTCATGGGAATAAAATCCGCCGTAGGTAGCCGCTTCGCCGGGTTTAGGGTCATCGCGATCGCCGAAATGTCCCGCGCGTGCTACCCGCCAGGCACCCACGGACGTGAGTTTTGGCAGTGATTTTATTTCAATACGCCAGCCATTGTCGTCGGTCAGGTGCCAGTGAAAAGTATTGTATTTCAGGCGGGCAATTTCATCGATATAAGTCATCACATCCTCTTTGCTGAAAAAATGGCGGCTCACGTCGAGCATGATGCCCCGCCAGGCGAGACGCGGATAGTCGGTGATGGATACGGCGGGAATGGTCCAGTTGGCCGTTGCTACAGCCTTGCTTTCTATATCTTTGGGGAATAATTGCAGCAGGGTTTGCATGCCATAGAACAGACCTGCGGGCTGGTTGGCACTCAATACCACGCCTTTTGTCGTGACTTCCAGCGTGTAGCCTTCTTTGCCGAGCAATGGGGTGGGGGAGGCGTTCAGGTTTAATTGGATGCTGCTTTTTGCGCCTTGCTGGGCTTTTATGGCCATTCCCGTTGGCGTGTTCAGTTTTTGTGCCAGCATGGCCGCCACGGTACCAGCTGCTGCTTGGTTGAAACTGATGGAGGTTGACTTTGAGAGGCTAAAAGAGCCGCTTAGGGGCTGAATATCAACGGGTTGGGGGATTAGTTGAATGGGGTTGTTTTGCGCGCGCAAGGATGCAACAGCGCATAACAGGAGCAGGGAGAAAAGTTTCTTCATATCGGATCAACGGTGTTGTTAGTTGATGCGAAGAAAAGGCGCTTTTTATGGCAATCCAAAGTTGTCCCTGAAATTACATGCACCATAGTAGCGCCATTAGGATGAAATCACCTTGCTGGGTGACCTTCATCATCCCTTTTTTGCATCAAATTGGGTCATTTTTGCACCAAGCACTAAAAAAAGTTTTATGCAAAAGATACTTGTCACCACCGATTTCTCCATCCACTCCAAAGCTGGCATGCGCTTCGCCATTCAACTGGCAGCGCAAAAAAAAGTGGAATTGGTTTTCTTCCATTGTTTTCAGGCACTGATCCCTACCACTGTTTTTAGGGAAAGGATCGAAAAATCCTTGGAAAATCAGGGGGACACGTTTTTGAAAAAACTGAAAAAGTTGGTGGAAGGTGTGTACAAATCAGTGAATATCACACCGGGAAATTATCGGACAGTAGTTATAGACGACCTGAACCCGGGAGTCATGATTCTGGATTATGCCGAAAAAAATAGCTTTAGTTTTATTTGTATGAGCACCCGTGGCGCAGGTCAATTGCGCAAGATCATGGGCACCAACACCAGCAATATCATCTTGAAATCTGCGGTTCCAGTCTTGGCAATTCCCCATACTTACCGCATCCATCCCATCAAAAAAATTCTTTACGCTTCTGACTTGGAAAACCTGGATCAGCAAATGCAGGTAATTTCGCCATTGGCTGAATCATTGGGCGCGAAAGTTGATCTGGCAAATTTTTTCAATCAGGTATCCATGAAGCTTGACGCAGGAACACTGTCCGAGATGTGGCAAAAAAAATACCCGGAACTTGACAACGTGATAATGCAACAATTGGATACAACGTCTGGCTTCGCAGCACAATTGGACGTGTTGAGCAAAAAACTCAAGCCAGATATGGTGGTGTTTTTTAGAAATGTCAACAAGACTTGGTTCGACAAAGTGTTTAGTGTCAGCAGGTCTGAAACGTTTTCTTTTATAAGTAAAGTACCGATGTTGGTGTATCGGAAGTCCTCCTAACCCATAGACTCCATCTTCCCACCTTTCAAACGCAGCACCCGCTGTGTGCGGCTGGCCAATTCCGGATCATGCGTCACCAGCACCAGGGTGGTGCCAGCTGTTCGGTTGAGGTTGAAGATCAAGTCCACAATGCCGGATGCGTTTTCAGCATCAAGGTTGCCCGTAGGTTCATCAGCAAACAATATTTGTGGGTTGTTGGAAAAAGCACGGGCGATGCACACCCTTTGCTGCTCCCCACCAGAAAGTTGTGCCGGGTAGTGGTCGAGGCGATCGCCAAGGCCCACTTTAGCCAGCCATTCCCGTGATACAGTCTCTGCGGTGGGATCGCCGCGCAACTCGAGCGGCACCATTACATTTTCAAGTGCTGTAAGGGTTGGTATCAATTGGAAGTTTTGGAAAACAAAACCGACGTGTTTGTTGCGCACCGCCGCGCGTTGATCTTCATTTAAATCATCGAGGGCAATACCATTCAGGATAACAGAGCCTTTTGTGGCGCGGTCCAGTCCAGCGCAAAGGCCAAGGAGGGTGGTTTTACCAGAACCGGATGGGCCGACAATGGCAAAAGTATCGCCTTGGGCCAAGTCAAAAGTTACGTCATCCAAAACGGCGAGGTCAGTACCGTTGGCGGTTTTGTAATGTTTGCTGAGGTTGCTTGCGCTGAGCATATCTGGATAAATGATTTTGTGTCTGAGAAATGTACCCTTGAAACGCGCGTTAGGGTAATTGGTTGCCGCTCTTTGACGAATGCTATGTTTGGGCTTGTAAACCGTCCTTTTTCATCGACAGGGGAAACGCACAAATTTTCAACACATAGACACATAGACACATAGAAAACATAGCACGACAAACACGAAATAAATTTTCTCACACCAAGCCACAACGACACAAAGTCGCGTTGCTATTGGCCAGAAACCGTTGAAAGCACCAAAAGCGAAGCCTTTTTCGTTGTGGCGTTGTGGCTTTGTGCGCGTTTTTTTATGTCGTGACGGGTATTACTATGTTTTCTATGTTCCTATGTGTCTATGTGTTTTAAACCCACACCTTCCAAAGCCGCAGAAACAGAACCTCCAGCTGAAAGCACCAAAAGCGAAGCCTTTTTCGTTGTGGCGTTGTGCGCGTTTTTTTTATGTCGTGACGGGTATTACTATGTTTTCTATGTTCCTACGTGTCTATGTGTTTTAAACTCACACCTTCCAAAGCCCCAAAAACAGCACCTCCAGCTGAAAGCACCAAAAGCGAAGCCTTTTTCGTTGTGGCGTTGTGCGCGTTTTTTTTATGTCGTGACGGGTATTACTATGTTTTCTATGTTCCTATGTGTCTATGTGTTTTAAACTCACACCTTCCAAAGCCGCAGAAACAGCACCTCCAGCGCCAAAAACAGCAACGCAAAGATGACGCACCAGCGCCACAGCACGATGCCGCGTTCCTGCTCATCCACCACCTGGCCGAAGTTGGCCTCCGCCGTTTCCGACAGCACTTTTATATTGTTAGAAAGCCCTTCAGAAAGTTGCTCGGATGTTTTGTACTGCAGGTCACTTTCCTTGCGATCATAGTTGAAGCCATATTCCGCCAAGGTGCTATCCCCTTGTAAATGAAGGCGATACCAGCCAGCATCCCGAATTTGGGTGCCTGGTGTCAGCAACACCTTAGAACCAATAATGCGCTGTTCCGGAATAAATTCGCCGTCAGTTGCCGGTTGCTGTCCGTCCACCGTCTCCCGTCCACCGTCTCCCGTCAACCGTCCACCGTCTCCCGTCGACCGTCCACCGTCAACCGTCAACCGTAACTTATAAATTGTTTCGCCGCTGGCAGCCACCTTGTGTTTGGCTTCTAGCACCTCGTCTTTGCCGATGGTGTAGGCTACTTGGCGGCTTTTAGTGCCAGCAATGGCCATTTTGAAAAGCATGGGCACGAAGATTTCGCCGTTGCGCACCAGGTCGTTGCTTTGTTCATTGAGTGGTGAAGCAGAGAAATAGAGCGCTCCTTCGCCGACCGTGTATTTGGCCATCAATGCTGAGCCATCGCGGTAGGTCAGGATGTGTTCGCCGCGTGCGGGGGCGATTTTGTAGTTGCCCTGGGTGGACGGAAGTCGCAGGTTGGCGTTTTTGTTCATGAAAACGTCGCGGAATACAAACTCCTCAGTGTTGACCTGACTGGCTTGCCGCGGCGTAGGTTCATAGCTGCCCAGTTCTCCGGCACCGAAATTTTGCAGGAAGGCGTTGTAGGAACTGAGGTCGGCAGTTTGATTTGGGAACACGAGGACAGTGCCGCCGTTTTGGGCGAAATTTTTGAGTTCGGTGCCAAGGCCAGAAGAAATGGAACTTAGTTCATGCAACACGATCAACTGATAATCGCCAAATTTTGAATAGTCCAGCGACCGGGAATCGGCATTGTCAACGTGTGCATATTTGGCGCCAAGGAAGGCGTTGCTTAAATATTTGTTGGCTTGCAAGCCATTGATTGCCAGAATATTCACCCGCTCTGCCACATTGAAAGACAGGTAATATTCATCGTCAAATTGTACGGGATAATCCGTGATGGAAATGCGGGCTTCGTGCCAACCAGCATGGAGAATATTGAAAGGAACAGTATCCAATCGGCTGCCGTTTGCCGGAATGTCGATGGAGCCAACAGGTTTGGTTTGCCCATCGTGGCGCAGGCTGATGCGGACATCTGTGGCAGCTTCATCGCTGCGGTTGCTGATTTTTACGAGCAGGTTGGAAGGTTGATTCAGGATTTGGACAGGGGTTTCAAACCAGACGCTGTCGACCGAGACATTGCGCTCCTGCACGGCGCGCATGGGTACAAGGTTCACTTCGATCAAGGTATCGCGGAAGTTGTTGATGTCGGCAATATTGGTCTGAAAGTCGCTGACGACGTAGGCCGTTTTGTTTTCCTGTTTGCCCGTGTTGAGGCATTGTTGTTGGCGGATCAGCACTTTGGAAAGGTCGCGGGAAGCAGGGCTGGTTCGTATTTCTTCGATGCGGTTGAGGGCATCTTCTTTGCTGATGAGGCGCTGGTCGCGGCCTTCAAAATCGTTGGTGAGGATTTGGAAACGGTCTTCCACGCGAAAGGCAGAGACAATTTCACGGGCGCGTTGTTTGGCAAGTTCCAGCAAGGGGGCTTCCTTAGACAATGCATTCATACTGAAAGAATTGTCGACAAAAACACTGACGGCGCGTTCGCCTTTTTTTACCCCGCCTGACAGTGGAATAAAGGGTTGTGCAAAGGCTAGTACCATGGCTGCAATGGCCAAACAGCGCATGAGCAGCACCAGCAGGTTCCGGAGTTTCTGTCGGTTGCTGGTTTCCTCTTTTACTTCCTTCAAAAAGCGCACATTGGTAAAGTACACGCGTTTGAAACGGCGGAAATAAAACAAGTGGATGATGATGGGTATGGTCAAAACCGCAAGGGCGGCGAGAAATCCTGGGAATAGAAATTGCATTTCGAGTGTTTAATACAAAGGGAATTGTTCTTGGGAGGGGCAAAAATGGCGGTTTTCCTGAAATTATCGGCTATGAATTGTCAAATCCAAGCATTGACAGCCATTCTAATAAAAACCGGGAGTATATTTAAATAATTTCCACCAATTCATCTCCATTTTGCAGTATTTGTAGGGAAAAAGCCAGCTAGCCCGTTGAAAGATTTCAATATCTGTTGCATCTCGTAAACCCAAATCACGCAATGCATAACTGACATGGTTCATTTCTACAGTAAGCCACAAAGCAAGTGATGGCGGCAGTTGTGCATCCAGCCATGTTTCCATCAGGCGGGGACAAGAACGGGGTGTTCAAACCGGCGAGCAACATAAGTCAATACTGCCTGAATATCAAGTATTTCCAGATCAGGAAGTTCTTCTACAATTTCTTGTGGGGATAGATTATTTGCAAGTAAATCGAGAATGTCTGACACCCGAATTCGCATCCCACGAATACAGGGCTTCCCTCCACAAATTGCGGGGTTAGTGGTTATTCTTTTCAACAATTCACTATTATTCATATGATATAGTTTCTGCAAAATTACCATTTTCTAATGAAATTTTCCGTTCAGATATTTCTAAGATAAGTTGTTTTGCTATTTTTACCTGATATTCGCAACTGGATTCAGGTTATTCTCGTGAATTGCCTTGAGATATTGTAACATTGGCTTTAAGACAATTTTATACCAAAAGGATTTTACCTTAGATATCTATTCAATCATCGCATCATGCAAGTTTACCACGACCTACTCTGCCATATCCTTGACAAGGGCTCCAGCAAATCTGACCGCACCGGCACCGGCACCATCAGCGTATTCGGCTACCAGATGCGTTTCAACCTTTCGGAAGGATTCCCCCTGCTTACCACCAAAAAAGTACACACCAAAAGTATCATCCACGAGCTACTGTGGTTTTTGCAGGGTGATACCAATATCAAATACCTAAAGGACAACGGCGTGCGTATTTGGGATGAATGGGCTGATGACAATGGAAATCTCGGTCCGGTTTACGGCAAGCAGTGGCGTTCCTGGGCTACCCCTGATGGCCGAACGATCGACCAGATCAGCGAGGTAGTAAAAACATTGAAAAACAACCCGGATAGCCGCCGCATCATTGTTTCAGCCTGGAACCCGGCCGATTTGCCGCAGATGGCGTTGGCGCCTTGCCATTGTTTGTTCCAGTTTTACGTAGCCGATGGGAAGCTCTCCTGCCAATTGTATCAGCGCAGCGCCGATGTGTTTCTCGGTGTGCCGTTCAACATTGCTTCCTACGCGCTGCTGACGATGATGATCGCCCAGGTATGCGACCTTGAGCCGGGCGATTTTGTGTGGACGGGCGGCGATACACATTTGTATATCAATCACTTGGAGCAAGTAGAGCTACAGCTATCGCGCAGTTTCCGATCCTTGCCGACCATGAAAATAAACCCGGCGGTGCGCGATATTTTCGGGTTTAAGTACGAAGATTTTGAGGTGTTGCATTATGAGCCTTGGCCGGGAATTAAAGCGCCGGTGGCCGTTTAATACATCCACATTCGTAAGCCATGTACTCGCCACGCGTCAATTAAAAACAGCCACCGTGATGTTCCAAAAAAGCTTTCATCGCTAGGCTTCGTCGTTGAGGGGGCAAGGGTCTTTACGCGATTTATGGCGTTGGCGTAACCTGCACCGCATTTGCCAGGGGTAAGCCGTCTTCAAAATCAGCGATGTTATGGAAAGTAACCTGTGCAATTTCCGTAAGGGCCTCTTCTGTGAAAAAAGCCTGGTGGGAGGTGACCAGCACATTCGGAAAAGCCATCAGGCGGGCGATCTGGTCGTCCTGTATGATGGTTTCCGAGAAATCCCGAAAGAACAGGTGCTCTTCCTGTTCGTAGACATCCAGTCCTAGATATCCCAATTGCCCGGTTTTGAGCGCGTCAATCGCCGCTTTGGTTTGAATCAGCCCTCCCCGTCCGGTATTGATGAGCATTACTCCACGGCGCATCAGGCGGATTGAATCTGCATTGATGAGGTGGTGGGTCTGCGGGTTTAGCGGACAATTCAGCGACACGATGTCCGAAGCGCCCAGCAATTCGGATAATGGCAGATATTGCACACCTTTTGCGAGCAGTGCGGGGTTTTCGGTCACGTCGTATGCCAAAACGCGGCAGCCGAAACCAAGCATGATGTCACAAAATACGGCCCCGATTTTTCCGGTGCCGACCACACCGACCGTTTTCCCGAAAAGGTCGAAGCCTGTCAGGCGATCGAGCGAAAAATTGCCTTCCCGGACGCGGTTGTACGCTTTGTGTGTTTTTCTGTTGAGGGTGAGGATTAGTGCAACGGCGTGTTCGGCAACTGCGTGCGGCGAATAGGCAGGCACCCGAACGACGGCTATCCCGGCTTCGGCGGCGGCGGGAAGATCAACGTTGTTGAAACCCGCGCAGCGCAGGGCAACAAGCCGGATACCCGACGCGGCCAATTGCCGGATTACGGGAGCTGTTACCCGGTCGTTGACAAACACGCATACGGCATCACTGCCCGCAGCCAGCGCGACGGTCTGTTCGTCTAGCGCTACCTCGACGTACCGAAGTACATGCTTTCGGCTGTTGTGCCGGTCGAAATACAGCCGGTCATAGTTTTGGGTTGAAAAAAAAGTAACGGTCATCTTGTGTGTGGCAAACAACTCCAAAGGAAATGGCTAAGGGGGGCGATGTGCTTAACGTTACAGCCAGCCCAAAAACGGCTCTTCCAAAATATTTTTCAATTCCACCAGGAAGCGCGCTGCATCGCCACCATTGATTACCCGGTGATCCCAACCGATGGTCATGGGCATCATCAAACGCGGTTCGAAGGACTTGGTAGCTTCGCTCCAAACGGGCTCCATTTGTGCGGTCACGATGCTGAGGATGGCCACTTCCGGCCAGTTTACTATAGATATCATGTTGGTGCCACCGATACCGCCGATGTTTGAAATGGTAAAGGTGCCGCCCATGATGTCGGGCATGGTGACTTTTCCGGCTTTGGTGCGGCCGGAGACTTCGCTGAGTTCTATGGCAATATCGGTAAGCCCTTTTTGATCCACATTTTTGATGTTCGGGACAAAAAGACCATTGGGTGTATCCACCGCAATGCCGACGTTGATGTATTTTTTGTAGATCACCTCATTGGTCTCTACATCCAGGCTGGCATTGAACTGGGGCATTTTGCGCAATACCGCGGCCACCGCTTTGGTCAGGATGACGGTCATGGTGAGACTTCCTCCAGCTGCTTTCACCTGCTCTTTGTATTGTTGGCGCAATGCCTCTACTTTGGTAATATCAGCTTTGTCGGTGATCCAGGCGTGTGGGATCGTGTTGGTGGAATAGGCCATTGCCTCGGCGGTTTTGATGCCGACATTGCTTTGGGCTTTGCGCTCTGTTTCGCCAAATTTTGAAAAATCGGGCAGTGGCCTGCGCGCCACGGTACCAGTCATGACGGAGCCTCCACCAGTATCTACCTTGCGTTTCACAAAGTCGACTACATCTTTGTAGGAGATGCGGCTGGCACCTTCTGCCGGGCGTACATCGGAGAGGCTAATGCCAAATTCCTTGGCGCGTTTGCGGGCAAGGGGCGATACACGCAGGCTCGACGAAGTTTCAGCCTGTATGGCTGTAGCGGCAGCAGGCTTTTCTTTCGGTTCAGCTGCAACAGGCGCGGGAGGTGGAGGAGGCTCTGCTTTCGGTGCCGCCGCCGCAGGAGCAGGAGCGGGTGCAGCCGCAGCATCTGATACCTGAAGGCGTAACACAGCGCTGCCTTCCGTCACTTCGTCGCCCTTTTTTACCAATATCTCCTCCACGACTCCGTCCACATCGACGGGCATTTCAGCGTCAACTTTATCGGTGCCAACCACGATAACAACTTGTTCTTTGCTTACTTTGTCACCCGGTTTTACCAATATTTCGGTCACTTTACCACTAACACCATCACCCATGGAGGGGAGTTTGAATTCGTACGCCATTTTACGCTTGCTTTTTTCTGTTGAAGGTTGATTTTGGAACCTGTCCGCACCAACTTGTATTTAAGTGGCAAAGATGGGGAATCTGTCACTACTTATTGGCCTGCCGGCAAAAAAAGTAGATGATCTGTAAAAAAATCACTTAAATCACTAAAAAAAATTACTGCTAATTATTAATCTTGATGTCCAGAATTTCCATTACCGTTGAACTTTGGCTTTACAAAAACTGGTTCGAACTTTGATAGCGCGGCATAAATGCCAATGTCATTGACTTAAGAATGTTCGAGCTCGGACAGGTCCAACATTTGTAGCATTGATCAGGCGTTAGTAATTTGAACTCGGAGAGGTGTAACGTTAAATAATATGCAGGTTTCCGTTTAAATGTTGGACCTCTCCGAGGTCTGGTAATAATGGGTGCCAATGATTTCTACAAACGTTGGACCTCTCCGAGGTCTTAAGTCAACGGCATTGGCATTTATGCCGTTTGACCCACCCATCACCTTGACGCTCCCGCGCATTACGCCCAGCAAGCAATTTGGCCGCATCAGTAATTTTAGCACTGTAAATAGATTCTATTGTTCTAACTTGTCCAATCTCATAACTCATAACTCATAACTCATAACTCATAACTCATAACTCATAACTCATAACTCATCTCTCATAACTCATCACTTAAAAAAATGCTTTCACGATACGTACTCCAAGCCGGCAACCTGGCCGACATGCAAGTCCAACCATTTGAACTGGACAACCCCCAACCCCAGGAAGTTCAAATTGCCGTGCGCGCCATCGGATTGAACTTTGCCGATGTGTTTGCGATATGGGGATTATACGGCGCAACGCCAAAAGGGGCTTTCACGCCCGGCCTCGAGTATGCAGGGGTGGTGGAAAAGGTAGGTTCCGAAATTTTACACCTTAAGCCAGGCGACCGTGTCATGGGTGTCACCCGTTTTGGGGCATACACCACCCATTTGAATATTGATGCCCGTTATGCCATTGCCTTGCCCGTAGACTGGGATTTCGCCACGGGCGCTGCGTATCTGGTGCAAACCCTCACGGCTTATTACGGCATGTTGCACCTGGGGGCTTTGCAGCGCGGCCAGAACGTGCTGATCCACAGTGCAGTCGGTGGGGTAGGGTTGCAGGCGCTGAAAATCGCCAAGGCTTATGATTGTTTTACCATAGGCACCGTTGGCCATGCCGGGAAGGTTGAATTCGCCTTGAAAGAAGGTTATGATCGGGTGATTGTACGCGACAAAAGCACCTTCGAGGCAGATTTAAAAAATGCACTGGGCGAGCGGCCCCTTGAATTGGTGATGGACAGTGTCGGCGGTCATTTTTTCAGCATTCCTTTTTCCATGCTTGCGCCGATGGGTAGGGTCGTGGTGTTTGGTTCGGCGCGTTATGCTACACCGGGCGATCGGCCCAATAAATGGCACATGATAAAAACGTGGCTTACCCGCCCTAAAATTGACCCGCAACAGCTGCCGGAAACCAACCGCGGCGTATTGGGTTTCAACCTGATTTGGCTGTACGAACGGGCAGCATTGCTGCACACACTGTTACAAGATTTGGAAGCTTTGAAATTGTCGCCGCCGCATGTTGGGCATCGTTTCACCTTTGACAAATTGCCCGATGCTATACGCTTATTTCAAACGGGGAAAACAGTAGGGAAAGTGGTGGTAGAGGTTTTGTAAAGGGTTGATAATTAGTTTTTTATCGGCAGAATGGACGAGCAATTGTCTACTAACAAGTTGCCCCTATAAGATTTTTTTAAGGCCAGATCATACCCGGCTTCAAGCACGAAATAGTCAAGGTCGTCCTGTGTTGGAGACAAGGTGAAATCATATTGGCGCCATTGTTCATGATCAACGGGGTTACTTGTAGCAAGCAATTCCTTTTCGAAGGTCTTGGAGTTTACGCCCCAAATTTGTAGTAAAATAGGGCTGGTAAAAGGTTCTACATAGCCAGACCCTGTCATGGAATCATACGTTGAAGATATAGCCAACCAAACACTAAAAGAATACTGGACTCCAGCTTTCATTTTTTTTGGCAATGGCTGCCCAACGGCTTCTCTTGTACCGTTTTCACGCGTCACCATACCTAGGTATTGACGGCCGTGATGTGGCGCTTTGGTCACCGAATAACCGCCTGGTTGGATATCTGGCGGCGATTGATATTTTGCACCCAAATCATCCCAAAATTTAGGATCGGGATGGTGCTCGTTAATATCTTGCTCAAAAGAGGGACTCTTGAGCAGCATTTGGCCCGCTCCGGAATCAGCGATTTCAGTAGCCATTGAAGGTGTGAAGGATGAAAAATCTAAGGCCACAATGTAACCTGGTTGGCCCCAATGCAGCATTTTTATTTCGGAGCAATTATCAATCAATAAATTGCCGAAATACGGGACTACCTCTGTTGTGTTGCCTGTTGAGAAAATAATTTGATCACAATCAATCGTCTGAGGATTTAACCGGAAGGTGTACTTGCGCCATTCATCGTGGTCAATGGGCTTTGTTTCAACCAATACTTCGTTTAATCGGCTTTTTGAATTCACGCCTAATATCCGTAGCGTGGTAATGCCGTCACATGTTTTGGTGCCGCGCTGTTTTCCTTTTTTAAAAGACGGTACGATATATTTGGAAGCATGTGCCAGCCAAATACTGAACGTATAAATTGAATCCTTTTCAAGTGGCTGCGACAAGGTTTGACCAATGCCTTCGTAAATTTCATAGGGGCGCGAACACAAGCCTACAAATGTCTTATCGTCTTGCGGCTTGGCGTTGACCTCATAATCTCCAGGCAACAAGTCTGGATAACGACTTTTTTCATCAGCAAACGAACCCCAGTCTGTCGGCGTCGTATTGATGTTTGGCGCGTCAGATTCAAAGGAGGGATTGGCGAGGGTGATGATCTTTTGGGCGAAAAGGAAATTGCTTGAAATTAGAGCACAAGCCAGGAGCGTGTAAGTGTAGTTGTGTTTCATTTAAGGGGTGTTGATCTGAAACGATTATTTAGGTACTTGGATGATTGCGGAACAATTATCCAACAACAAATTGCCATTTTTTCCCTCCTGCCCTTTGGCATAATACGCCACCAAATCAATTTCATCGTAATCAGCAATGCGTGGGGTAAAAACGAAGGTGTATTTGGTCCAGGCGGCAATGCCAACAGGCTGACTTTCAGCCAACAACTCTTCAGCGCGGGTGGAAGTATTGTAGCCCCAGATTTTCAAGACTGTGGGTGCTTTGAAATTTAATATTTCGCCATTGCTATTCGGAGAGGGCGACATGTATATTCTGGACTTTGCCAGCCAAACGCTGAAGCTGTAGGTGGAATCTTTGCGCATCCAGCCTTCCAAAACTTGCCCGATGCCTTCCCAGGTATTGTTCTCGCGCACGACCATGGCTACAAAGTTCCTACCATCTTGTGCCGGCAACGTGACATCCCAAAAACCGGGCTGAATATCAACAGGGGAGCTGTTCTCCACCCCTAAATCAATCCATCCTTCGGGCGTTTTGCCCATTTGGGCTGCGTCGGAATCGAAGGATGGATTTTTTAGTTCAATGCGATCCTGTGCGGAGATAGAAACAATTGGCAGCAGCAGGAACACCGCATGGAGGATAACGGAGGCTTTCATGTTCATATCAAGTAGTTTGGTTTCGAACAAACAGCAACGACACAAAGGTGCGCCGCTGCATTCGTCAACTATTTCGACACAACAACTATTTCGTATCCAAAAATATTGCTTAAACCATTGCTTTATCCGATGCAAAAACAGCACCAGCGTACTCCCGGTTCATGCGGGCGATGTTAGACACGGAGATTTCCTTCGGACATTCGGCTTCACAGGCGGTCACATTGGAGCAGCGGCCAAAACCTTCTTTGTCCATCTGAGCGACCATATTTAATACCCGTTTTTGGTGCTCAACATGTCCCTGTGGAAGGAGGGCGAGGTGCGAAATCTTAGCTGCTGTAAAGAGCATCGCCGATGCATTCGGGCAAGCAGCCACACAGGCCCCACATCCGATGCAAACAGCAGCATCAAAAGCTGTCGAAGCCTGATCTTTTTCAATAGGAATGCTGTTGGCGTCTTGTGCTTGTCCTGTGTTCACACTCACATAGCCACCCGATTGTATGATACGGTCGAATGCGGAGCGATCAACCACAAGGTCGCGGATGACCGGAAAAGAGCGTGCGCGGAAAGGCTCAATCACAATGGTATCACCTTCTTTGTAATGGCGCATGTGTACCTGGCAGGTAGTGGTGCCTTTCATTGGGCCATGCGCTTGTCCGTCAATAACAAGGGAACAAGAGCCACAAATACCTTCGCGGCAATCGTGTTCAAATGCCACGGGAGCTTCGCGTTTTTCCACCAGCTGTTCGTTGAGCACGTCGAGCATTTCCAGAAAGGACATGTCGGGATCCACATTAGGGAGTTCGTACGTAACGAATTGTCCTTTATATTGGCCACCTTGCCGCCAGATTTTGAGTGTCAATTTCATGTATCAGATAAATTTTATTGTCAAATACCGAGTCCTAAATACAGACTTATGGTGTTGAATGTCAATGGTATCGCTTTTCCTCCGCTCGGATTCTTTCCAATGCTTATGGCTCCATAATCGTTGTGCAGGCCTATGATCACGCTTTTTCGCATGGTTTCTCCTAGTTGCAGGCCAACTCCAATACGGGGTCCAAGGCTTAGCCTGCGCAGTTTTTTGGTGTTGTTGACTAAGTTGCTTTGCAACTCGCTCTCTTCATGCAACAGGTAATTGGCAAACCCGCCAATCTCTATAAATCCGCGCTTTTTCTTTCCCACCAGCCATACCAGCGGACTTACATTCAAGTTAAACAGCTCAAACTTTTCCTTTTCAACTGCTTCCTTGTTGTTGACCAGCACTTTCTTTTTGTTTTGCAACAACTGGTAGTTGGCACCTGCCGACCAAACAATCCCTTTTTCATTCTTTATTCGGTAAAGCAAACCAAAGTTCAAACCTACTTTGGGTGTTGCATTGTCGGCAAACTTATCTGTTCTTAAAGGATAGATGGCTCCTGCCACAATATCCAACACCTGCTCTTGCGCCCGGACTTGGTTCCCGGTCAACAAAAAAAGCACGAGAATCAAATAGTTTTTCACTTCATGGATGGTTATTGAACGGTATCAGGTTATTCAACTTCAATGGCCTACTACTGGCTATTCGTAACTCCGTTGTGCTACCTTAATTTCTTCGTAATTCAGCGTTTCCTTGTGCAGCGCTGCCTTGGTATCTTCGCCTTTCCATTCCCAGGCAGCCACGTACATATACTTTTTATCGTCGCGTTCGGCTTCGCCTTTGTCCGTCTGGTGTTCTTCGCGGAAATGGCCGCCGCAACTTTCTTCGCGGTCCAGGGCATCCTGGCACATCAATTCACCCAATTCAAGGAAGTCGGCCACACGCCATGCTTTTTCGAGTTCCGGGTTAAATTCATTGTTGCTGCCGGGCACGAAAGCATCGCGCCAGAATTCCGCACGCAAAGCCTGTATTTCGCTGATGGCTTCTGTTAATCCTTTGGCGTCGCGGGCCATACCGCATTTATCCCACATGATTTTGCCCAATCGACGGTGAAAACTTTCCACACTTTGTCTGCCGCCAATTTTGGTCAATTGTTCAATTCGGTTTTTAACCTGCATTTCAGCTTCTTCAAACTCTGGCCCATCCGTTGGGATGGTGCCGGTCCGAATCTCATTGGAAAGGTAGGAGCCTATGGTGTAAGGCAGTACAAAATAGCCATCGGCCAAGCCTTGCATCAGGGCTGAAGCACCGAGGCGATTGGCACCGTGGTCGCTGAAATTCGCCTCACCGCAGGCATAAAGGCCCGGCACGGTGGTCATCAATTCATAGTCGACCCACAGTCCGCCCATGGTGTAGTGCACCGCGGGGTAAATGCGCATGGGCGTTTCGTAAGGGTTGTCGCCCGTGATCTTTTCGTACATCTCGAACAAGTTGCCATATTTGGCTTCTATCGAGGCTTTGCCTTCGCGTTTGATGGCATCCGCAAAATCGAGGTACACAGCCAGGCCGGATTTTCCTACGCCCAGACCTTCGTCGCAGACTATTTTAGCTGCACGGCTGGCGATGTCGCGGGGAACCAGGTTGCCGAAAGCAGGGTAGCGGCGTTCGAGGTAGTAATCGCGGTCTTCTTCCTTGATCTGTGTTGGTGGGGTCGTGCGATGCTTGGCATCTTTGGGAACCCATACGCGTCCGTCATTGCGCAATGACTCAGACATCAATGTCAGTTTGGATTGATATTCTCCAGAAACCGGTATGCAAGTCGGGTGAATTTGTGTGTAGCAAGGATTGCCAAAGAAAGCACCGCGGCGGTGTGCGCGCCAAGTTGCTGTGGTATTGCACAACATGGCATTGGTGCTGAGGTAAAATACGTTGCCGTAGCCACCGGTACACAGTACCACTGCGTGGCCAGAATGCCGCTCTATTTCCCCGGTCAGCAAATTGCGGGCGATGATGCCGCGGCATTGACCGTCAATGGTGACAACATCGAGCATTTCATGGCGGTTGAACAGCTTTACGGTGCCCAGCGAAACCTGACGGCTAAGCGCCTGGTACGCACCGATCAGCAATTGCTGCCCAGTTTGGCCACGGGCATAAAAGGTACGGGACACTTGCGTGCCGCCAAAGGAGCGGTTGTCCAGCAAACCACCGTACTCCCGGGCAAAAGGAACGCCTTGGGCCACACATTGGTCGATGATGTCGACGGAGACCTCCGCCAAGCGATGTACATTGGATTCGCGGGACCTGAAGTCGCCACCTTTAATGGTGTCGTAAAAAAGGCGGTACACCGAATCGCCATCGTTTTGGTAGTTCTTGGCAGCATTGATGCCGCCTTGTGCCGCGATAGAGTGTGCCCGACGTGGACTATCGTGAAATGTAAATGCCTTTACATTGTACCCCAATTCACCGAGAGAAGCCGCCGCAGCTGCGCCAGCAAGGCCAGTGCCAATAACGATTACGTCAATACGGCGCTTGTTGTTAGGGGAAACAAGGGGAACATGTCCTTTAAAGTTTTCCCATTTTTCGGCCATTTTCCCTTCGGGAACTTTGGAGTCGAGTGTAGCGCCGGGGGCAGTAGATTTTGCCATATTTTCTTAAGAATGGATGCTTTGAAAAAGGTTTCAGGTTTCAGGGTTTCAAGGTTTCAGGTTGTGCGCTATTCTGGGGCTTAACGGAATAGGAATATCCAGATGGGGATGATGGCGAATCCGACGGACATGCCGATGGAATATACATATCCTACGGACTTGATGAGTGGGGTGTAGCGCTTATGATCGAGGCCGAGGGTTTGGAAGGACGACCAGAAGCCGTGCCATAAGTGGAAACCAACGACTACCATACATATAACGTAGAAAATTACGTACAGAGGGTTGGCGAATGCTTCCATGACGGGCAGGAAGAGGTTTTGAACCGGATGATCGTAGGCTTCTACTTCCACGGCTGGCAAAACGCCCATTTTCATTTGTAACCAGAATTGCCAAAGGTGCAAGACCAAAAAGATGAAAATGACAATGCCAAACCATGCCATATTGCGTGCCGCACGCTCGTTACTGCGGGTGTGGTTAACGGCGTAGCGGGAATTGCCCCGTGCCGCGCGGTTTCCACGCCACAGGGCGATGCCTTGAAAAGCATGCAGCAGAATAAAGGCGTATAGTGAATACGAAATGACCTTGATCAGCGGGTTGTGGGTCATGAAGAACGCATACGTGTTGAAGGATTCTCCGCCGTCTTCGTTCAGCAATTGGAGGTTCCCGGCCAGATGCACCACTAAAAATAACATCAGGAACACGCCTGTTAGCGACATGATGACCTTTTGACCGATCGAAGAAGAAAAATATTTAGTAAACCAACTCATTCGTAATGCGATGATGAATGATAAATAATAGGGTGAAATGCTGCTTATTTTTAATTCCGATTGCCATGAATAATGTAAGCAGCTGCAAAGGAAATTAATTGCGCACAGTTTTTCGCTACAAAGCTAACAATCGAAACGGGTGCATTGTAATTAGGTTTGAAAAACCTTTGAAATGAGCGGCTATTTAGAAGGGGTAAAAATTTAAGAGCCGCCTGGATTTGTTCCAGGCGGCTCTTATTGGGCTAAACAAAGGCTACATTAGCCTTATTAGCAACGCTTAAAAGAACTTCGCCCGATTGTCTTGCTTGTCGGCGTTCTTGATCAATGACTTGATCAGGTTTGTTCGGATACTGACCATTGCCGTTGAAGAGAATTGTTTGCGGAACATGGTCAGGTCAGTTGGTACCTGCGTTTGCGTCCTTTCAGTTACAGGGGCAATCAAATAAACGCCTGAACCTCCAACAATCGGTTTGCTGATTTGACCTGGGGTCAAGCCAAACACAACTCCCTGAATGCGCGGTTCGCCGCTTTGGCTTTGCATAAAGCTCACGGCTTTCACCGTGTCCTGACGGGCATTCCATTGGGTGGCAATGGCTGAAAAATCGTCCGTTTGGATTTTGCTTTTGATGTATTCGCCTTTTTTGAGGTTCTTTACTTTCGTGTCTGCTTCTGGAAGGTTTTTCAAAGTTGCTACGTTAGCAGAGCCTTTTGGAACAATTGTCTTCAGCGCAGCTACGACATACTTGCTGTCGAAAAAGCCCCCTTGAGGGTCGCGGAAAACAAATATTTCTGGGCTAACAGCACCTTCTTTAACTTTTTCTTCGAATGCCCAACGGATCACATTGCGTGCATCTTCACCGGAGGCTGAAGGCATACTGGCAATAGCGTAGTCGTTGGCCATTAGCCCTGTTGTGGTTTGTACGACAAATCCTTGCTCGCCACCCATTGCGGTCAATTCGGTAAAACTTTTCGCTTTTTGAAGCACCGCCACCGCTTTGTCTTTGGCAGCTTGCTGCGTCATCTTGCTTGGCTCTATGCGGCGGCTGATGTAGGCAGCTTTAACACCGGATTCATTTTTGATAAATTTCTTCCCGGTAATTTCGATGAGGTGCCAGCCAAACTGAGTGGCTACTTTGTACAACTTGCCTTGTTCCCCTTTATTGAAACAAATGTCGTTGAACTCAGGAACCATCATACCAGAGGCAAACCATCCAAGGTCACCGCCTTTTGCGCCAGAGCCTGGGTCTTGGCTGTTTTTAACCGCCAGGGAATCAAAACGGGCTTTGCCGCTATTGATCAAAGCCATCAAGCTGTCAATCGTTTTCTCGCTGGCAGGGTTTTGCGGATCGCGAATAAGGATATGGCGTGCTTTTACCGAATCTGGAATAACTTTACGATCCAGTATTTTTGCAATTTTCCACTCGTTAGCATCGAGAATTGGGCCAATTACAGTGCCAACGGGCATACGCAGCAGGGTGTCAGCCAAAGCTGGAGACAGTACCACTTTTGCTTTGAAATCGGCATCTATGGTGCCATTGTTAGCGAGTACAAATGCCGAATCGCTTTTCGCTTCGCGAAAACCATCCACCAAAGCTGCAACACTGGTGCGGGCAACAGCGGAGTCGGCGCTGGTTGGCGCTACAGAAAATTCTGCGAACGCGACAAACCGTGATTCCTCCGCTTGATCGTACAAATTTGGATTGTTGTCCAAATATGCTTTGTAGTCAGCATCGCTAACAGGAGCTTCACCTTCTTTCACCCGATCGTAAGGGATCATGACATAGCGGAAGTCGACACGTTCGTTGTTTTCTTTGAAAGCCATTTCAGCCTGCCAGGAAGGGGTGTAAAGCCCCTTGGATGCCATAGCGATGATTTTATCTTCCAAACGCTTTTTGACGATTTCTTTTTCCTGAACAGCCCAGTATGCCCGGTTGGTTGGATCAACGAATTCACCACCTTCAATTGAAGTTTTTATGCTGGCAAGGGTAGCGCGGTTTGGTTGGCCGTCTTCTCCTTTAAAACGCTCAGCAATGATTGGGCTGAGGTTGGTGCCAAATTGAAGCTCGATCAATTCCTCCTTGGAAACACCGAGGCCAATTTTTTGAGCTTCTTGTGAGACGACAGCTTCCTGTACAAAGTAATCCCAAACCTGGGAACGTACAAGGTAGCTGCTAGCTGCGTCTGATTTTGAATAGATCAGTTTTTCATAAGTTTCAAAATCACTGCGCTTGATTTCCTGGTCGTTTATTTTTCCAAGGTTGTTCACATCAGCAGCGCTGTAACGCTGAGAGTTGGACATTACGTCCATTAAAATGAACCCACCGAGTGCCAAAACCATTGTACCTATGAGAATCCATCCGTTTTTACGAATCGTTCCGATTAAAGCCATTTTACCTAATTATTTGAATATCAAAGTTTTAAAATCAAAATCAGTCTGCTTCTCAAAGAAGCGGTCGCAAAGGTAATTCGATGAACTCTAAAAAAGGAAAAAAATCAGCTTGGTTTTATTTGAAACAATTAATTCGGTTCTGGTACTTACCTTCGTTGACTCATTGTACAGCATCAAAATTTTCCAATATGACCTTGCGTATCTCCTGCTTCCTGCTGCTTATCCTTGCTGCCTGCACGCAGCACACTGACAAAAACATTGCCGAATATTTCAAGAACCCGGAACCCGGCATGCAAACCGGTGGGGTAAAGATGATCGAGATCGAAACACCCAAGGGCAAATTCAAAGTCTGGACCAAGCGCGTGGGGAACAATCCGCGCATCAAACTCCTGCTCCTGCACGGCGGGCCCGCCTGTACGCATGAATATTTCGAGTGCATGGACAGCTACTTGCCCGCCGAAGGCATCGAATATTACTACTACGACCAGCTCGGCTCCTTTTATTCGGATCAGCCCAAAGATTCCAGCTTGTGGACAACGGAGCGCTTTGTGGAAGAAGTGGAACAAGTGCGCAAGGCCCTCGGGCTGAATAAAGACAACTTTTACTTGCTCGGCCATTCCTGGGGCGGCATCCTCGCTGCGGAATATGCCCTGAAATACCAGGAAAATTTAAAAGGTCTGATTATCAGCAATATGATGATGAGCATTCCGGAGTACAATGAATACGCCAACAATGTGCTGGCCAAACAGCTTCCACCTGCTGTGCTGGATACCATCAAGTCCATTGAAGCGGCGGGCGATTATGCCAACCCTAAATACATGGAACTGCTCATGCCCTACCATTATGCCACCCATATCCTGCGCATGCCCATCGCTGACTGGCCAGATCCGGTGAATCGCGGCCTCAACCACGTAAACCCTGATATTTACGTGCTCATGCAAGGCCCCAGCGAATTCGGTGCCTCGGGTCGATTGCTCCATTGGGATCGCAAGGCCGATATGCACAAAATAAGCGTTCCCACGCTCAGCATTGCCGGCACCCACGACACCATGGATCCGGCGCACATGGAATGGATTGCCAAAACGGTGCAAAAAGGCACTTTCCTGCTGTGCCCCAACGGCAGTCACATGAGCATGTGGGACGATCAGGTGAGTTATATGAATGGGTTGGTTGGCTTTGTCAAGACGGTAGACGGTGGACGGGCACATCATTTGAAGTTGCTCGAAGGTTTGTTTTTTCAGCACTCAAGATGTAACTAGAAGTTGCATCCGTTTATCATTATTCTGGGTTGAGTTAAAAGCCCACTAGGAGATATGGCTGGATTTATTGCAGCAAGTGATTATTGGATTGAGCGGAGTGAGTATTTGTCAACTCCTGCTAAACACAATTACTAAATTTCTGAAACATGAAACTACATACCGCTAGTATCGCAACATTGGCCCTTTGTGGGCTTATTTTTACAGCTTGTAAAAAAGACCCGCTGCCCGTGCCAGCAGATACTGCACCACACATTAGATTTGATGCCTTGGCTGTGGGCCAAACAAGCCGCTACCTTGGGTTAACGGGGGAAACTGTCCAGGATATCTTTGTGTACACCGATGACACTTTGGTGCTGCAAGTTATCAGCCAAAATGGCAATGGGTTTTTGGTATCTGAATCATTGCATTACAAAGGAGACGTACATCCTTGGTATGAGCTCAGAAAAGACGAGGAGTTTCGATTCTATATCAAGGTGGAAGGCGATTCCATTCATTTCATTCCTTCGAGCACTAGTTACTTGCAATCGCGGATTATTGGCTACCAAACTGGACGAATTGGGTTGCCAAGCACTCCGTATATAAACCAGAGCGTGGCCATAAATGGATGGAAAACCAGCTTCCCATTTTGTAGCTGCCTCAATACAGGATATGCTGAAAATTACACGCTATTTGGGACAAAGTATCCATTGTTGAACGTACTGGTCGATAATTCACCGATGTCTTATGATGTTAATGGCGAGACCTATATTTATGCTGCAGAATCCGGAATTGTTCGGTTTTCAACTTATGGGGGCTGGACTTCGGGTGTTGGCTGGGATTTGTTGACGGTGGAGTAGGGGAGGAGGAGGTTTGTAAAACATTCAGTATCTGTAGTGAACTATTTTCACCACAATTCGTTTATCTTTGCATCAGTTCTTTGAGAAAGCACGTATTGCTTTCACCCGCCGAAGCCTTGGCGTAGTCGGGTCGCATAATCAAGTTACATACACTACAATAAAATGGGGCTGCCTGGTATTGACGGGAAAGTGTAGTCGTTTCGTAAGCATGCAGGGGCATAGTTGGTTACCCCTTAAAAAATAACGACTGAACAACAACTGGCAACAACCAGTATGCTATGGCTGCCTAATTCCACGAATTAGATAGCTGTTGCGCCGCGTGAGGGTTGCGCTCAGCGCTCCCTCTTAGCCTTGATGCCTGCTACACAGGCCGCCGCGCATCGCTAAAAAAGCAGGATTGCCCAATGGGATGTCTCGACCAAAGGGTGAAACACAGAGAATAAGGTGCGGATCGGACGGTCACTGAACCAATCCCGCGCACGAAAAACCAATCAGTGAATAAGCATGTAGAAGGCGTTGCGGCGCTTTGTCCGGACGCGAGTTCGACTCTCGCCAGCTCCACAACCTAACATTTCGGGTTAGTTTAGGATAGTTTCATAACACTGACAATCAATTGATTAGATACTTATGAAAACCTAAACTAACCCACGTTAGGCCATCTCAAAAGAAAAAAACTTACACCACTTTTTGCACCACCATAGAAAAGGATTACATTTGTAGTGACGGTAACCAATCACTAAACTGCAAAATTCTTTACTATGCGCAAACCGCGATTCGCGCCAAAGCCTGACCCCCGCTTTCCCCATTTTCAGATTTATTTACAGTTCACCTACTCGAAAGGTCAGTTCCTTCGATACTATACAGGTGTAACCGTTCCAAAGGAATATTGGGACAAGGGCAAAGAACGGGCTAAACCCGACCGGAAGTTTTCCGACCATTCAGAAATCAATGCCCAACTAACCCGCATTGAAACCGAAGCCGCGCAAATTGCCCTTCGCAGCCAGTACAACAAATCCGAACTTACCAATGATCTTTTCAAAAAGGAGCTGGACACCTTTTTAGGAAAACGGGAAGCAGCGCCAACGGATAATCGAATGACCTTCTTTCGATATTTCAAAAGTTTCGTAGATGAACGGGCCGCCAACCCCAACTATTCCAAAAGCAGTATCAAAGTTTACGGTTCCACCTTCAACCATTTGAAAGCCTATGCTGATAATGTGATGCGCCGCGAACTGACTTTTGCAGATTTCAACCATACCTTTTTCAGTGATTTTTCCAACCACTTGTTTGCCAGTGGCTACGGCAATAACTATGTCCACAAGTTAACCTCCACCCTGACCACCATATTAAAGGAAGCCGACCGCCGGGATGTCTCCCCCGATCTGAAAATAAAATCCGGGTGGCTGGTGGCGAAAAGGGAAGAACCTCCAGCGATTTACCTAACCGAAGCAGAATTAAGACTACTGTTTCAACTCGAGCTTTCCGGCAATGAGCGCCTTTGCCGTGTCCGGGATTTGTTCCTGGTGGGGTGCTACACCGGGTTAAGGTTTTCAGACTTCACCAAAATCAGGCCCGGCAATTTCAATGTGATGGAAAACGGCAAAGAATACATTGAGATGATTACCCAGAAAACCAGGGCAAAAGTGTCCATTCCGGTAAAGGCTGATGCAAAGGCAATATTTGAACGCTATGACTACAAATTGCCAGAACCTATTTCCAATCAGAAATTTAACGACTACCTCAAAGAATTGGGGCTATTGGCTGGCTTGGTTGAAAATGTCATGCAAACCCGGTTCCGCAATGGGGAACGGATAGATGATACCCAACCAAAATATCAACTTATAACCACCCATACCGCCCGGCGCACCTTCGCCACCAATGCCTACAAAGCTAAGGTTCCTGTAAAGTTTATCCGGGCCATAACAGGCCACAAAACAGAAAAGGAGTTTTACAAGTATGTCCGCATTCAGCCGGATGAACACGCTTTGCTGGTTTCTGACAACCCGTTTTTTAACTAACTACATCTACGATACCATGATACTATCAGAGAAAAGGTACACCCCCGAAGAATATGATGAATTGGCTTCTGAATTATTGCTTTGTCCAAATATGGATGAAGAATTACAATTTGCTCAAACCTACGTTTTGAATTTAAACCCAAGATTTTTCCTGTTAATGTTTCAGGGAATACAGAGACTGAAAGAAGCTGCCAACCTTTCAGAAAATAAAAACCTTGCTTCCAATATTGATCTTTTGAATTCCAGGTTTGCAGATTTCGAAAGAAAATTGAATGAAATGACCAACATCATTCCGGCCAATCTTCCAGATTCTATTTTAGGTGACACAGACTTAGTGGAAATTTATTTGGCAGATTTTTATAAAAAAACGGTGAATGAAGAATTGTTTTCAGACTTTCAAACGATTATCGAAGGGAAAAGAAGAACGATTCCACAAAAACTGGAAATGCCTTTTCTGAAATGGTGTTTTGAAATGCTCTCACATAATTATAAAAAGCACAAAAAGGGCTGTACGAATCCAACAAGTTGCCCTATTAATCAAGGCTATGACCGCCGAATACTTTACATTACCAGACTAATTGAAGAAGCTACTGCCTTACAAATCGAAGCATTTCCAATTCAAATAGAACCCAAGCGCGTACCAGGAAACAAAATCCAGTGGTTAGGTAGTCAAAAAGAACTTGCTGAATTATTTATCCGGTTGAAAGCAAAGGGATGGATTACTGAATTTGAACCTGAAACCATTAAGGATTGCTTCACCAATGCAAACAGCATCCAGCAATATTTAAAGCCTGGAGAATATACCGAAGATTTGGGTGGAACATTTGAACAAGTCTTTACGCAAGAATATTCCGCAAAATTTCATGGAATGATTTTGAACCCCAAACGAACATAAATCATTGAATTACAAATCTAAGGCATTACGGTAATGACTTGGTAATTGCTCGCAGCCTATACACACTTGCACCTTCGCAACATAAATCTACATGCGATATGCAAGACATTGTACTTATTTCCATTCCAGAAACAACGATTAGGAGCATCGTTGAACAGGCCGTCCGCAAAGTGATGGCCGAAGGCCAACCCTCCCCCGCCGCCACACCTGATGGCCAACCATTACTCACCAGAAAAGAAGCTGCTAACCTTGTAGGGGTTTGCCTCTCCACCATCGACAACAAGGTGAATGAGAGCGTACTAACCCGGTACAAAAAAGGTGGTATTGTCCGCTTCAAAAGGCAGGAAGTCATTGATGCCTTTTCCACACCCATGTTTCCTAAAACGAAAAAAGGCTAAGCTATGGAACAGGAAAAAGGAACCCCTTCGCGGGGGCAATTCAATACATTAGTACAAAGTGGGACAGCCAATTCCAATGATTTCATTCATGGTACTGAAAAAGTAGTGCATGGAAATGGCAGTGATTTAGCGGATAAAAAAGCCTGGAAAGGCCGCGCTCAACGAAAAGTTGTTTCCCAGGCATTGGTTGTTCAATTGGTTGCCATAGCAGAAAAAAATAATGACCCGGAATGCGCAGCCCAATTTTGGAATACATATCACTGCCAAAACAAATTGGTAAGTCATGGAGGGCGCACCTACGGAGAGTATTGCAAAAACCGATTTTGTACACTTTGCAACAGCATCCGCAAAGCTGAAATAATAAACAAGTATTTGCCCGTTATCAGCACCTGGGAAGACCCTCAATTTGTCACCCTGACAGAAAAAGCCGTACCAGCCGAAAAGCTGGAAAGATGGTTTTTCGGCGTAGATAAAGCATTTCGGCGAATCAGGGAAAGGTGTAAAAAAAGACACCAGAGGGGTAAAGGGCTGAAAATCATGGGCATTAAATCGCTGGAATGTAATTTCAATCCTAAAAAGAAAACGTACAACCCGCATTTCCATTTGCTTGTACCTAACAAAGAGATTGCTAAGTTGCTGAAGGCTGAATGGCTCAAAACATGGACAGACGATTTTGCCAAACCATCCGCACAACACATGCGCCGGGTAAAGAACATGGAGAAAGACTTGATAGAAACCATCAAGTATGGGAGCAAGATTTTCACGGATTTTGATGCCAACAACAAAGGCAAGCTCCCCCCGGAAATATATGTTGTAGCACTTTACAATATTTTCAAGGCCATGAAGCCCTACCGCCTCTTTGAGCGTTTTGGCTTTAACCTGCCAGCGACAACCAAAAAGGAAGTCACAAAAAAAGCCGTACCAGTAACCCAATGTGAGGATTTTGTTTTTGCCATTGAGGTATTCGATTGGATTAATACCAAAACGGGCGAAGGCTTGACGGGTTACGCCCCTACCGCCCAATTAGAATGGCTTTTGACAGAAAATATGAATGTTGATTTGTTCTAAAAGGCAAATTCCAAAGGGCATTTAATTGACCGGATTTTAGCAATTTGGATTTTTACCATTCAGACAAAAGGAAGCAAGCTATATTTGCCGCAACGTTCACTACCTTAATCTGAAAGCCAAAGCATGAACCTGACCCAATATGTCCAAATCCTAAACACCCGCTACCAAGCCGGAATAAGCCGCGAACACAGCTACCGGGGCGACTTACAAACCCTGCTTTCTGAATTATTGCCGGATGTCCTGGTGACTAATGAACCCGCCCGGATTGCGTGCGGCGCACCGGATTACATACTGACAAAAAAGGACATTCCACTGGGTTACATCGAAGCCAAAGACATTGGGGTTGACCTGGGTAGCAAATCCCTGAAAGAACAGTTCGACCGCTACCGGGCCTCCCTGGACAACCTGATTTTTACTGATTACATGGACTTTCATTTTTACAAGGATGGAAACTTTGTAACGCAAATTGCCATTGCCGAAATACAAGCCGGAAAAATTGTAGCCCTCCCTGACAACTTCGACACCTTCAATGGCCTGATAAAAAACTTTGCTGCTACCATTTCGCAGTCCATCAAATCACCAACCAAGTTGGCAGAAATGATGGCAGGACGGGCAAAAATGATGGCTGATGTCATTGAAAAGGCTTTGAACGCAGATGATGAAAACAACAGCACCAGCGCCTTAATGGGGCAAATGCAGACCTTTAAAACCGTACTGATACACGACATTAACAACCGATCATTTGCGGACATATACGCCCAAACCATAGCCTACGGTATGTTTGCCGCCCGTTACCACGACCCTACGTTAACGACCTTCAGCAGACAGGAAGCCGCTACCCTGATACCAAAAACCAATCCCTTTTTGCGGCGCTTATTCCAGGACATTGCAGGCTATGACCTGGACAGTCGTTTGGTTTGGATTGTGGATGAACTGGTGCAAATATTCCTTGCCTCTGACGTGGCGGATATTATGCGCAATTTCGGCACCCGCACCAAACAGGAAGACCCGGTAATACACTTTTACGAAACCTTTTTGGCCGCTTATGACCCTAAGCTAAGAAAAGCCCGTGGCGTATGGTACACCCCTGAACCCGTGGTTAACTTCATTGTCCGGGCCGTAGATGATATTCTAAAAACGGAATTTGGACTACCACAAGGACTGGCAGATACTTCTAAAACAAAGGTCAAAACCAAGGTGGTCACAAAGGCCACAGCAGATGCCCGTTCCAAAGTTAAGGAAGTGGATTATGAGCAAGAAGTCCATAGGGTGCAAATTCTTGACCCCGCCACCGGAACCGGGACTTTTTTAGCCGAAGTTATTAGACAGATTCACCAAAAGTTTGAAGGGCAAAAAGGGATATGGAGCCGCTATGTAGAAAACGACCTGATACCGCGCCTGAATGGCTTTGAAATACTAATGGCCAGCTATGCAATGGCGCATTTGAAACTCGACCTACTACTGACAGAAACGGGCTTTAAGCCGACCAAAGACCAACGTTTCCGGGTGTACCTGGCCAACTCTTTGGAAGAAAGCCACCCGGGTGCCGGAACTTTGTTTTCGCATTGGTTGAGTGATGAAGCAAATCAAGCAAATGATGTAAAACGAGACTCTCCTGTGATGGTTGTTTTAGGCAACCCTCCTTACAGTATTGTTTCAAGTAACTTATCTGATTCACAAAGAGCGTTAGTAGAAAAATACAAATATGTTGACGGTGTCAAAATAAAAGAAAAGGGAGCGTTGCAATTTGAAAAAATTATTAATGATGACTATGTAAAATTCATTTCATTAGGAGAACGGTTTGTGAATAATAATGATGAAGGCGTATTGGCATATATAAATAATCATAATTTTATAGATTCCCCTGAATTACGGGGGTTACGCTGGAATTTGTGTAAATCATTTGATAAAATATTCATAATTGATTTGCACGGGAATGCTAAAAAGAAAGAGGTATGTCCAGATGGTAGCCCTGACTCAAATGTGTTTTTGATTCAACAGGGTGTTTCCATTAATATTTTTGTAAAAAGTGGCAAAAAGCAGAAGAATGAGCTTGCAGAAGTATATTATTCAGAATGTTGGGGCGAAAGAAATCAAAAATTTGATTTTTTAGCCACCCACAATTTAAGCAATATAGCCTTCAAAAAAGCAAATATAGCTGCTCCGTATTTCCTGTTTAAATTCCGCGATACGGCTTTGACAGCCGAATATTTGAGCTTATTCTCAGTACGGGATATTTTCATAAAAGATTCCACTGGAATAATTAGTGCAAGAGATAATATGGTAATTGACAATGACAAATCTAAAATATTTGAACGTGTTGTTTCATTCGGAAGTTCAACTTTAGCAAATGGTGACCTGTGCAAGAGCTTACAAATTTCTTTAAAAAAAGGCTGGGACATTGATAATGCAAGAGCAAGGGTTAAGTCATTTTCAGATGTCAATGGAATGATTCGACCTCTGCAATATCGCCCCTTTGACACCCGATTTATTTTTTATGATGACAGCTTAGTATGGACTACGGCAAAACCAATAATGCGAAATTTCTTAAATGGTGATAATGTAGGATTATTGGCCGGGAAAAAGGGGCAAGTTGTTGGTAGTATGCCTTGGAACTTAGTTTTCATTTCAAAACTAATGGCAGACTTTAATTTGTTTTATCGTGGTGGAATTAATTTTTTCCCATTGTATTTGAACACTCAAAAATCAGATATTCCAGTTGGGCAATCTGAACTTGATTATTCCTTGACCCGAAAACCAAACCTTAATACTGTCATAGTTCAACAAATCTCCCAAAAGATCGGGTTAAAATTCACCGATGAAAAGGAGCAAGACCCAGCCACCTTTGCCCCCATTGATATACTGGATTACATCTATGCCGTACTGCATTCCCCTACCTACCGGGAAACCTACAAGGAGTTTTTAAAGATTGAGTTCCCCCGTGTGCCGTATCCGAAGGATGCAAAGACCTTTTGGGCATTGGTCGCCCTGGGTGGTGAGTTGCGGCAAATACATCTTTTGGAAAGTCCGGTCGTGCAAAAGTATGTAACCCAATACCCCGAAGATGGGGACAATGTGGTAAGCAAGCCGAAATATGAAGCCGGGAATGTTTACATCAATGACACGCAGTATTTCGCCAACGTGCCTTTGGTGGCCTGGGAATTTTACATAGGTGGCTATCAGCCCGCGCAAAAGTGGCTCAAAGACCGGAAAGGTCGGGAATTGAGCTATGAGGATATTTTGCATTATCAGCGGGTGGTGGTGGCTTTGGTGGAAACGGATCGGATAATGGGGGAGGTGGATTTGGTGGGGGTATTATAGGCCGTTTCAGGAATTACCTTCCAAATATTATTTACCTTTACTCCTATCGTGTTGCCAATTGTTTACCGTCAACTTTTTTTTGCAGTGGGCAACACGATTTTTTTGAACTTCTTTCCAGCAGGCAAATAATTCAGAAAGTGGTGTAAAAACTCGAATTTTTACACCACTTTTTACACCACTACCCATAAAATATTTTCTAATCATTTGAAAATCAATCTATTATAACAATAGGTTCAACTCTCGCCAGCTCCACGGATTAAAAGCCAATCATCTGATAGTCAGGTGGTTGGCTTTTTTTTTGTGACTGGGGCGAAATTCGAATCACGTGCATCTGCTCCAATTCCCTAAGCAGTACTAGGGCGTGTTTGTCCAAAATTTCGGTGGTAAAAGTCATATCTTATTATTTAATCCTCAAAGTTAGGGGTAAATTGTCGGGTTGCAAAACGAAAATATGCGGCCTTGCTGGATTATGAGCTTTGGAACCATTTTGTTGACTCCAACAAAATGGTATTGCATAGGCAAGTACGGAGGAGCACTTAGCGCAGCTGACTCCATAAAAAACTTGCAAAATAGTGCCTAATTATATACCTTTGCCCCATATTCAACCATGCCAGAAATAGACCGCATTTCAGGGATTCGCATTTGTGTTTTCAGCCGCGATCATCTACCGCCCCACTTCCATGCCTTTTATGGAGAATATGAAGCGTTGATAGATATTCGCGAAGGAACGGTTTTGGCTGGTGGGCTACCACGTAAGAAGTTACGGGAGGTTTTGGAATACCTCGCAGAAAACCGCGAAGAGCTTTTGGAAACCTTTTATCAATTGAACCCGAACCTAAGACAATAAGATATGAAACTATTGCCGAAAATTGCCCGGATCATCGAAATCGAGCCGTTTAAACTAACCTTGCTTTGGAATACGTCCGAAATACGGGTTTCAGACTTTGCGCCGCTTTTCAAGGTATGGACGCAGGAAGGGGATACCAAAATGGCAGTGCTTAACGATTGGGAGACATTCCAACAAGTAAGTATTTCCGAAGACCGCACCCTTTGTTGGCCAAATGTTCCGGTTTCCTTTTCATTCAAAGGTGAAACACGCACAGCTCCTTTGGAGTTGGACGCTATGGAGCTTTACCAACAAAGTATCCTGGTTAAGAAAATGGAGAGCTTCCACGTTGGCGCAATGCTTCGGAAAGCAAGGGAAAACGCCGGGCTATCCCAGGCAGATGTCGCCCTGAAAAGTGGCACAACCCGAAACTATATTTCCAGGATTGAAAATGAAAAATCCGACATTCAACTGGAGACTCTGCAAAAGATTGTTGAGTTGGGGATTGGGGGTAAAATGGTGTTGCAAATCAAAGATGCAAATTATGGGAGCAACAATACCTGAAAAACAGCCGCACAATCCGCCTCCGAAAAAATTAAGAAGCGTTTTTCCTGTAATACTTGCGGGCGCACTGTTTTTGCTCGTTTGTGCGCTCAAATGGCAGGATGTAGTTGAATATGTGAATGGGGAGGCTCAACTGACCCAGAAACACCAACAACAGCTAAAAAAGAAGCTGAATGAATTGGAAGATGCCGAGCAATACGCCCTGGTAGCCATGAAAGAGGGTATGTATCCTTGCTTGCACAGTGGCAGGGCGTTGTACTTCCTGCACATAGGCGAAGTGTGGAAATACGGGGTAACAGTCAAAGGCGAACGGGGGCGCTATACCTCACTGTTTTTGCAGGAAAACAGTGTTCAATATATCATTCAGTTCAAAGGCACCTTGACTGAATGTTTGCAGGCAGAACAATTACAACTATTTGAATACCCTTTTTGCCTGAAAATTTGGTGAGGTTGGAAGTAGATCGCCTGATTAGGCCACCTTGCAACCCTATTTTGAAGTAAAATTTGTCATTTTTGAATCAACCCCTTAACTTTGGCTCAAATTCTCTCATTGATGAATGTTGCTAAAATCGCAGAACAGGAAATTGCCGACAAAATTGATACGCAATATGTATCGGCTCAATTCCCGCATTTGGAAAATGTTGGGGTATGCTTCCTTTGTACCCAGGATGAAACCGATCAAGAAGAAGATGAATGGTATGATGAAAAAGGTCGGCATCAGTTCATCATTCGCTTGCCTTACGATTTGGTGAAAGGCTCGCCCGATATTCGGGCATACATGGTGGCCGTTGTAAAAGAACGATTGGGCGAAGCCGCTTAAAAAGATAGGTGATTTTACACCACCATTCAAAATAAAAATTGTAACTGATTGTTATTCAGCATTTTGTGTCGTTAGGTTCTTCTCTCCCCAGCTCCACAAATTAAAAGCCAATCATCTGAGTGTCAGGTGGTTGGCTTTTTAATTTTTCTTGCTTGTTGTTTGCAAACGGGTCTCCTCCCAGTCAATAGCTCTACGAAATCAGCCGCCCAAGTACAACCCTCACTTGGGATTGGATTTGTAGGGAGATCGGAGCAACCGTATGGTGATGAAAATAAATGAAAATTTAGAAGATATCGCGAACCGTCCTCCTATTCAAAATGGCCTAAACTCCTCCCAATTAATTCAGTCTCGCTAGGTAATCATAAAAATTAGCTCGAATTTTTACGATAGACCAGAAAAATTCAACTGAACTTTTCTGGTAAATACTGGAAAACCTTTCCAAGACTGATAAAACCACACATCGAGCACAATCTTGCCAACACCAATAAGATCATCATTTTATATGGCCCACGTCAGGTGGGGAAAGCCAGCAAAAGCCCCTGCAGCCTGGTTTGAAACCTACCCCAACGCGGAATATCAATGTATTACCCGAGACAATTTTTTGGAGTTTGTTGGGTGATGGAGCGGAGCGAGGAACCTGATTATATATCGTACCCCAGGTTCCTCGCTACGCTCGGAATGACACCACCTCTTGATATCCAGTGTGATTTTACATTAGTGCCAGCCAATACGAAGATGTGTACTTACGCTATTTATACTGGTTGCGGCACTAGGTGATGGAGCGTAGCGCGCGGGATTTCGTCCCTACTACCCCAAAAAGCACTTTCATGTTCGCATGGAGGTGCTTTTTTCATTCCCCACCCAATACGTGAATCATGTAACTCTTTCCCACAATTGTGTAACGCTCACCAAGTCGAGGAGCTTCACCTTTGCCTGATGCTCTAAATCATTTCTGCACAACTTCGAAATTTCACAAATTGCAAAAACAACCTCAAATTTCCGGTGGAGCCATTGATTATGGGAATATGATTTCAGTACTGGGAAGTGTGGTGGATGTATATTTTGAAAACTATTTACCGCCCAATTGTCGGCTTACTTATGATCACAACATTATTCCTTGATATCGGTGACATTCTACTTACCAATGGTTGGGGGCATGAATTCCGACGCCTGACAGCAGAAAAATTTCAATTGGATTTACCTGAAATGAACGCCCGGCACAGCCTCACGTTCGAAACGTATGAATTGGGCAAACTTACGCTCGATGAATACCTGAACCACATGGTTTTTTATGAACCCAGATCTTTTTCGAAAGACACGTTCAGGGATTTTATGTTCGCGCAATCAAAATCCTACCCGGAGATGATTGCATTGATCGTCGCGTTAAAAAAACAATACGGCTTGAAAATCGCCGTCGTGAACAATGAAGGCCGGGAACTAAACGACTACCGGATAGAAAAATTCAAGCTGACCAGCTTTGTAGATTTTTTCATTTCCTCCAGTGCTGTTCATATGCGAAAACCCGACAAAGATATTTTCAAGGTCGCACTCGACATGGCACATGTTGCTGCGGCAGAGGTTGTTTATATCGACGATCAGCCGATGTTTGTCAGTGTTGCAGAAAGCTTGGGAATAAAGGGCATTCATCATCTCAGTTATGCAGATACCTGCAAGAAACTGGATTCATTCGGCCTGAAAATATAATTGGTGATGGCGGAAAACGTAACAATTCTAACGATCAATGGCGGTTCATCCAGCATCAAGTTTTCTATGTTTACAATGGAGGAACCGCCATGGCAACTGTATGCCGGGGCGGTGGAAAACATCGGCTCGAAGGACATACAACTCAGTTTTAACCATGCTATTTCGAAAGAGAAAAAAATAGTGCCTGTTGAAGCTACCAATCATGACCAGGCGGTGCAGTTCCTGATCGACTGGCTTGAAAAACAGGAAGGTTTCGATACCCTTAGGGCAATTGGACACCGGATTGTTCATGGGATGCAGCATACGGAACCGGAACGAATCAGCCCTGAACTAATGGAGGAGTTGAAAGCGATCAGCGCTTTTGACCCCGAACATTTACCGGGTGAAATTAAACTGATCGAGGTGTTCGGCGAGCGGTATCCTGACATTGCACAAATTGCCTGTTTCGATACCTCTTTTCATACCACGATGCCGGATGTGGCAAAGCTATTGCCTTTACCACGCCGCTACAAAAAAATGGCCATTGAGCGATACGGTTTTCACGGGCTTTCTTATGCCTATTTGATGCAGGAGCTACGGCGGACAAGCGGAAATGAAGCGGCGAATGGCAGGGTGATATTAGCGCATCTGGGTAATGGCGCCAGCCTTGCTGCGGTAAAAAATGGCAAAAGCATGGACACCAGCATGGGTTTTACGCCAACATCCGGCTTGCCTATGAGCACGCGCACCGGCGATCTTGATCCTGGTGTCGCCTGGTATTTAATGCAACACGAAAAGCGAAGCCCCAAAGAGTTCAGTCATCTCATAAACAAGGAATCCGGTCTGTTGGGTATATCGGAAACCAGCTCCGACATGCGGGAACTGCTACAATCCAGGGACACCGACCATCGCGCTGCGGAGGCCGTAGAACTGTTTTGTTATCAGACCAAAAAATGGATCGGTTCTTTTGCCGCAGTGCTCGGCGGTTTGGACACGTTGGTGTTTTCGGGGGGCATTGGGGCGCACGCACCTCCGATACGGCGTGAAATATGCGCTGGCCTGGAGTTTTTGGGCATTGAACTGGATGAAACAAAAAACGAGAAACATGCAGGCATTATATCTGCGGCCAATAGTAAAGTAAACGTGCGGGTCATTGAAACCAATGAGGAATTAATGATGGCACAACTGGTTATCAAAAACATTTTAAACAAAAAAAACATGACTATTCAATTGAATACGGATAAAAATTTAAATATACGCGAGCAGTTTGGTGAAAAACTGGAGACTTTATTATCAGAAGAATTAAGCAGGTACAGCGAACAGATAACAAGGTTGGAAGTGCATTTCTCTGACGAGAACGGCTCTAAAAACGGGATAAAAGACAAAAGATGTATGCTTGAGGCCCGTCTTGAAGGTCTGCAGCCGATTGCTGTTAAAGGCATGGCAGACACGTATGAAATTGCTTTAAACAGCGCCATTGATAAGTTAAAAACGGTGCTTGATACTACAATGGGGCGCTTGGAAAATCATTGAGACTCCTGTCAGTTCACTAAAATAATACTTGTTATGAAAACGCAACATATCGATACTGCGCATGAAACCTTATCGCCCGAATTACTACAGAAAATAGATGCCTATTGGCGGGCCGCCAATTACCTGTCTGTTGGCCAAATTTATTTATACGACAACCCGCTGCTCCGGAAGCCCCTGAAACTGGAGCACGTAAAACCGCTGGTGGTGGGGCATTGGGGTACTACTCCGGGTCAAAACTTCATCTATGTGCATTTGAACCGCATCATAAAAAAGTACGACCTCAACATGCTTTACATTGCCGATCCCGGCCATCGTGGGAAATGTTTTCCTGGAAGGCACCTGGAGCGAGGTATATCCAAACAAACTGATTGATCACAAACATTACGTAGCGGAACACGGCAAGGACTTGCCGGAAATACTCAATTGGAAATCGAAAAAACATGAATAGGAAAGAACTTAATGCGATTGCCTACAAAATGATGGCTCCCGGCAAGGGGCTGCTGGCCATGGATGAAAGCAATCCGACCTGTAATAAACGGTTTGCCAAAATTGGTATTCCACAAACGGAAGCCGCACGGCGTGATTGGCGGGAGTTGATTGTGACGACCCCGCATCTTGGTGACTGCATCAGTGGAGCAATCTTGTATGATGAAACAATTCGCCAAAATACAAAGGACGGAACGCCCATTATTAACGTCATCAGCGATGCCGGGATCATCCCCGGAATCAAGGTAGACATGGGCGCCAAACCGATGGCGGGTTATCCCGGGGAGAAAGTGACGGAAGGGCTGGATGGGCTGCGCGACCGGCTCCAGGAATATGCCCGTCTGGGTGCCCGGTTTGCCAAGTGGCGCGCCGTTATTGAGATCGGTTCGGGTACCCCCAGCCGTGCTTGTATCGAAGCGAATGCCCATGCGCTGGCCCGCTACGCCGCATTGTGCCAGGAAGCAGGGTTGGTGCCGATTGTGGAGCCTGAAGTGCTGATGGACGGCTCGCATGATTTGAAGCATTGTTTTGATGTTACATTGGAGGTGTTACGCACTGTTTTCAGCCAGCTTTACCAGCAAGGGGTTATGCTGGAAGGGATGATCCTGAAACCAAATATGGTGATATCGGGCTCAGACTGCCCCGATCAGGCAACTGTAGCAGAGGTTGCCGTGGCTACGGTAAATTGCCTCCTGCAAGCCGTCCCCGCCGCTGTTGCCGGGATCGCATTTTTATCGGGTGGTCAAGCCGGGGAATTGGCATCGGCACATTTGAATTCCATGAATGTCCAGTTTGGCGCACGACTTCCCTGGCCATTGACCTTTTCGTTTGCCCGGGCCATTCAGCAACCGGCCATGGACATCTGGCATGGCGAAGCAGCTAATGTTTCAATAGCGCAGCAAGCTTTGAACCACAGGGCAAAATGTAATCAGGCGGCGCGCCGGGGCGAATACAGCAGTGAAATGGAAATGATACTTAAGGATCAATTTTCCAAACAGTCTGTTGTGGCCTCATTAAACCTTTTCGTCTCATCCGGATTGCTAACCTGAATGCAGGTTGGCGGGGCGTAGCCCACCCCCAAAACCGATATTGGTAAATGGGGGTAATTTCAAAAGATACAATGCTGTTTTGCTCATGGGTTTCAGGCATTCTTTGAAAGGCTATTCGTATGGAGTGCGCAAAGAATATAAAAATACAGCGGCTTTTGGGGACGCTTGTTACACCATTTACTTAAAATCTTACACAATTCACAGTTAGTACACTGTAGGAATGGGGCATAAAATACCCAAAATGCTCTAGCTGCGGTATAGATTCCCCAAAAATAAAGTGGCACTCAGTTTTTGTGCATGGCTTTATTGTTAACCAGAAGTATCAACTATGCAAAACATACTTTCAAACAGCGTTGTGGTAACACCCACCAGTGTGCTAAAACCACTTCCGTCTTCCCAGCCCAAATCTTCAATGAAATTGTTCGTCAAAAACATGGTGAGTATCCGCTGCAAAATGATGGTGAAAGCAGTGTTGAAAAAACTCGGGATGCATTTTGTCCATGTGGATTTGGGGGAAATAGAAGTTTTGGAAGACATCACAGTGGAGCAGCGTGAGCAGCTCAGAATGGCACTGCATAAATCTGGGTTGGAGCTCATGGATGATAAAAAAGCCATTCTGATTGAAAAAGTAAAAAACGTGATTGTCGAAATGGTGCACTACAGCGAAGCCCCGATAAAAATCAACTTTTCGAACTTTCTGGCCGAAAAAGTACACTACGACTACACATATCTCTCCAATCTTTTTTCGGAAGTCACGGGCACCACCGTTGAGCATTTCATCATCGCCCATAAAATAGAGCGCGTCAAGGAATTGATTGTCTATGATGAACTCAACCTGACCGAGATATCCTACCTGTTGAATTATAGCAGCGTGGCGCACCTGTCCAACCAGTTTAAAAAAGTGACCGGGCTAACACCCTCTCACTTCAGGAAACTAAAGCAGATACGCAAGGGCGGGCTAGAGGAGATTTAGCGCTGTCAGAATGTGTGAATCATGTAACTTTTACTGGTAATTGTGTAACACTTGTCAGGACGATATGGCTGAACTTTGTACTACATTCTAAAATGATTTCTTATGTCACTATTCAATTTGTTGATCACCCTAATAGTTGTAGGTGTGCTGCTCTGGCTTGTAAACACCTACATCCCAATGGACCGCAAAATCAAAAGCATCCTTAACGGGGTGGTTGTGATAGTAGTCATACTCTGGCTATTGAACGCTTTTGGGCTTCTGGATTCGCTGAGAAGTATGCGCATTTAAAACGTAGGCAATCAAACCACATCATGCACGCTTTAATTTTTAATCCGTTTGGCTGCATTTTGAGGGGGCCTTTCTACTGTACAAACAACATTTCAAAAGATGACTACAGCAAACAATTTAGGTATTTGGATGGATCACGCAAGTGCCCATCTAACGGATTTCAGCTCGGATCCCATGGAGACGACCACTATTGAATCAAATTTTACCCATCAGGTGAAACAAGAAAGTCTCAGCAAGCGTGAAAGCCTAATGCACCAGAAAGAGCAACACCAACAAGCTGAATATTATAATGAATTGGGTGATGTCATAAAAGAATATGATTCTGTTGTACTCTTCGGCCCCACCAGTGCTAAAGTGGAATTGTTCAACTTGTTGAGAAAGGATTTTCTATTTTCAAAAATACAAATTGACATCAAACTGGCCGATAAAATGACGGAAACGCAACAACAGGCATTTGTAAGAGACTATTTCGCGCATTAGAAATACGCTGACAAATTGCTTTTACTTTCATAAGGCACATGAAAAAGATAAAGAACATATAGCAAGCACCATGGATTTTTAGAACGCCTAATGGGTAAAAGCGTCAGTGAAAAAATGGCCCTCACAAGCGATACGCCCATAATGACAATTCATATTGCGGACAAAGAATAGTTCCTTCATTTTTAATTACAAACAAAACCATGACAAAAGTGAATATCAAGAAGAACCAGCCTAGCCCAAAGACAGACAATGATGTCAACTCGAACTTTGAGGGATACCCATTGTACCCGGATAGTGAAGACATCTACAACAAATCAAAGGAGGAAACTGAAATAGATCCGGCAAACATTTCGCGAAGGAAGACTTCAACGGTATATGAATCAATAGAATCCCGCAATGAAAAGGACTTTAGCGAGGATTTGTCCGGCTATGACCTGGATATTCCCGGTGGAGAGCTTGACGATGCACAAGAGGCAATTGGAAACGAGGATGAAGAAAACAACTATTACAGTTTGGGAGGGGATAATCACAATGATCTGGAAGAAGATCAAGGGGACTGATTGTCGACTTTCTATTTGCATAAATCGGCCCCAGGGGCGGTTCCCTGTATAAACACATAACCATTCACCACAACTAAAAATAACAATCATGAGCACAGGAAAAGTAGTATTAGGATTATTGGCAGGCATCGCCGCCGGCGCCACTTTGGGAATTCTTTTTGCACCAGATAAAGGAACTTCCACCCGGAAAAAAATTGCCAAAAAAGGAGACGACTATGTAGAAGAAATTGAAGCAAAATTCAACGACTTAATCAGCGGTATCTCCCAAAAGTATGAAACAGCAGCGGTTCTCGCTTTGCAAAAAGTTAGCATGTGATTTTTCATTTTTTTTGTAGTTTATTGAATCTCAATATCTTTCGTCCTAAAAAGGAATGATTGACGAATTGATAAAACTGGTGAGAGAAGGCTTTAAGTCCATCAA
>Ga0105053_10000246_pt1 | contig 77488 bp, 41 predicted proteins | sample BON01_FD_78093 | JGI IMG/M metagenome (GOLD analysis project Ga0105053, IMG submission 78093) | Freshwater microbial communities from Lake Bonney liftoff mats and glacier meltwater in Antarctica - BON-01 | ecosystem: Environmental > Aquatic > Freshwater > Ice > Glacier meltwater | place: Lake...
CTTGCGAAAGACGGGGCGGCGTTTCGTGAGCAGAGAGAGGGTGTCGTGATTCGTGGTTCGTGGTTGTATAATGCACGTCGTACGGCCGCAAGGAGGGCGGCGGGGGCGGCAGAGGGGGAGGGGGGGGGGGCGGGAGGTGACGGACACAGAAAAAGAGGAGGGGGGCCGGGGGGGGGGGGGGGACGATCCAGAGAATGCCTCTCTCTTTGCGAGCGCCCAATCTTCCCTGCCTGCGTCTTCACGACACCATGGCCTCCGCCGCGCCGCCGCCGCCGCCGCCGCCCGCCGCCGCCGCCGCCGCCGCCGCCGCCGCCGCCGCCGCCGCCGCGCTCGAGCGCCGCGTCACGGGCCCCCCGTGCTGCTGCTGCTGCTGCTGCTGCTGCTGCAGGGACGCCGGGTCCTGCTGCTGCTGCTGCTGCTGCTGCTGCGGCTGCGGCTGCTGCTGCTGCCGGCTGCCGGCGCCGCCTGCGCCTCCGTCGCCCGCCGCCCCGCCCGCCGCCCCAGCCGCCGCCCCGCCCGCCGCCCCGCCTGCCGCCGCCGACGCCGCCTCGGCGTCCGCCTGCTGCTGCTGCTGCTGCTGCTGCTGCTGCTGCTGCGCCTCGCGGTCCCCGGCCTCGCGCCGCGCCCGCCAGAAGGCCGCCGGGTCCCCGCCCCCGCCCGCCCGCCGCCGCGCCTCGCTCAAGAGCGCCGTCGCGTCCCCCTCGCCCCGCACCGCCGCCGCCGCCGCCCGCGCAATCTCGGCCGCCGCCGGCGTCAGCAGCGACGCCGCGCCGGCCCCGTTGCTCCCGCCGCCGCCGCCACCCCCAGTCCCGCCCCCGACCACCCCCACCCCCGGCGCGCCCCCCTCGACCGCCGCCGCCGCCGCCTCGGCCGCCTCCCGGTCGCACACGGCCCGCACCGGGTCGAAATAGCTATGCGCCAGCGCCTCGGCGCACGTCGGCCGCGCGCTGTGGTCGTAGCTTAATAAGGCCGAGAGCAGGTCGAGCGCGTCGCCGCCCGCCAGGTGGCGGTTGTCGTCGTTGACGAAGCGGCGCCAGGGGAGGCGCGGCCTGTGACCCAGCAAGGCCACCAGGCGCGGGTCCACGTCGACGCCGTAGCGCTCGGCGTAGGCGTACAGGCCGTCGGTCCCCAGGACGCGTGCGATCCGCACCAATTGGTCGAACTCGTCCTCGCCGCGGAAAAACACCTGCCGCTTGAACACGAGCGCGGCCATCATGCAGCCCGCGCCCCACACGTCGAGCGAATAGTCGTAGTCGCGGATGTCGAGCAAGAGCTCGGGGCCCTTGTAGAAGCGGGTGGCCACGCGCACGGGGTACTCTTTTCCGGGGAAGTAGAAATCGGCCAGGCCCCAGTCGATGAGGGTGAGCTGCTTCTTGGCGTGGTCTACGAGGACGTTGGCGGGCTTGACGTCGCGGTGCATGACCCCGCGCGCGTGGGTGTAGTCGAGCGCGGTCAGCAGCTGGTACAGGTACCGGCGGAGGTCGAGGTCCGAGGCCGAGGCCATGAGCTCGCGCAAGGCCGAGGCCTCGACGCGGCCGAACACGAAGGCGGGGGTGCGGGTCTCGGGGTCGCGGACGACGTCCAGCAGGCGGACGACGTGCGGCCCGCCCGACACGAGGCGGAGGATCTTGATCTCGCGGCGGAGGCGGGCCTCCTTGACGGGGCGCATGATCTTGACGACGCATCGGGTCGGGTGCGGCGGCGCGTCCGGGTCCCGCGCGGCGCGCGCGGCGGCGGCGGCGGCGGCGGCGGCCGCGCCGGGGGCGGCGGCTGCGCCCGGCGCGTCGCCGTCGAACGGCTCGCCGTGCTCGCCCAGCAGGTCGGCCCCCTCGAACACCTCGCCGTACTTGCCGCGCCCCAGCTGCGCGGCCACCTCGTACCGGTCCTGGTCGCCCCACGCCACGTCGATGGCGTCGTCCCAGTAGGGGGCGCCCTGGGACGCCGCCGCCTCTGGGTACGCGCGCGCCACCGTGCGCAGCGCGTCCTTGCGGCGCGTGCTGCGGGGGTACTTTTTGGTGGCGGGGGCCATTTTGGTTGTGTGTGGTGTTGTGGTGGGTTGTGTGTGCTGGCTGGTGTGGGTTGTTGTTGTTTGGTGCTGCTTGGTGGGTTTTTGCCTTGGTGTTTCTAAACTGTGGTGGTGGTCGGGCTGCTGTGGCTCGACGGCGGCGGCCGCTCCAAAGGAAAAAAAAGGGGGGAGGGAGGGAAGAGGGGGGCAAATTTGGGTGCGGAGGGCTTTCCGCGTAATTGGCCGGCCTGAACGGGTCGAGCGCGCGCGCGACGGACCCGTCAGGATCAAGACAGGCCGGCGCCGATCGCCGGGGGGGGCGCGGAGCGCAACTCTGAACCTGGAAAGGGGGCCCGCGCGGCGGCAGTCGCCTATCTGAGAGCTCGTGCTCTTGCTCCTCTCTCTCGTTTCTCGGGCGCGCGTGCACACGCGCGCGCGCCTGATTGCGAGGCGCGAGGCGCGGGCTCAAGACGCGGCCTTGGAGAGGCTCGCGCTGCGGATTTCGCGCGCGGGGAGCGCTGCTGTCGATGCGGGCGGCGTATGTGAACAAAGAGATTGGCCCTGTCTTTCGCCCCCCCTGGAAGCTTTGAAGGGCCGCCGTTCAGTCTCTGTCTGCCGTGCCTCTCGCTCGCTCCGATGAGAGGGGGGGATGTTTGAAACAAGAGAGAGGAGGCGGTGGGTAATCGGGAACAATGGACTTGCAGAAGGGTGTGCGGGCGCATTGTTGAAGCATCGGCCGTCGCCGGGTCGCCGTCGCCGCCGTCAGAGACAGCCGTTCGTTTGTCGCGCTTGGCGGCTGCCCCCGCCCGCTCCCCACACCCGCCCTTTTCCTCTCTCTCCCTTCACCTCGCCTCCCCTACGATGGCGGCCACGGCCGCCGAGTCCCTCGCGTGCTGGGCTTCGAGGTGCGCCAACAGAGAGGACGGCGGCGGTACGACGCACTTGGCCGTCGCAGGTGCTGCCGCTCCTGCTGCCGCCCCTGATGTCGCTCCCGCTCCCGCCGCCGCCAAGGCCGTCGCCGCAGCCGCCAGCTGTTGCTGCTGCTGCTGCTGCTGCTGTTGCTGCTTCTGGTGGTGCTGATGCATCATGAGCGCCAGAGCAGCCGGCGGCGGCGGCGCGGCCGCGAGGGACCCGCCGCCCGGGGGCCCCGACAGCGCCGCAAACAGGGGCCACGCCGCCGCCGTCGCCGCCGTTGCGCCGCCCGCCGCGCTCGCCCGTCGGAGCGGCAGGGGCGTTGTCGTCGCCGATGCTGCCCCTGCCCCCGCCGTCGCCGGAGTGCAAAGCGACAGCCGCCTGCGCTGCTCCCGCTGCTGCTCCTGCCGCGTGGGCGGCACCCACGTCGCCACGGACGCGTACGCGAGCGCGCGCTCGCGGCTGGACGGCGTGGGCGCCGCGCGTCGCGCGCCCAAAAGCGCAGCGGCCGCGGTCGCCGCGCGCTGCGGCGTCGAACGGGACAGCAGCCATAGGCCCGACAGGGCCGACGCCGACGACGAGGGCGCGGGCGACGGCGACGGCGCCGGGCGGCGCTGCTGGCCGTGACGGCGAGGGGAGCTGGCGGCGGCGGCGGCGGCAGCGGCGGCGGCCTCTTCCTCGCCATAGTCCTCCTCGTCGTCGTCGTCGTCGTCGTCGTCGTCGTCGTCACTGCCGCCGCCGTCGCCGGCCGCCCCCGCCGCCGCCATCGACGCCGACGCCGACGCCGGCCTGTTGTCGCCCGCGTCGCTCCTCAGGCCGAGCACGCCGCCGCCGCCCCACCGCGCAGAGAACGACCGGCTGCAGCCGGCGCCGCCCCCCCCGCCCGCAGCGAGCGCCGAGGCCAGCAAGCGAGAAGACACGGGCGACGAGGCGGCGGCGCTGGCGGCGCGCGACGGCGGCGGCAGGAGCAGCCAGCCGCCCGCCTCGGACACAGGCGAGAGCCCGCCCCGCCCGCATCCCTCCCCGTCCGCCGAGGCCAAGGCCGCCGCCGCCGCCGCCGCCGCCTGCCGCCGCAGCAGCAGGCCCCGGCGCGCCGCCCTGGCCACCGACAGCGACAGCTCCCGCCGCCCGCGCGCCTTCAGCAGCCCCGGCGCGTCCAGGTCTGGCCCGAGGCGCCCGAGCTCCCAGTAGGGCGCGCCCGGGACGAAGCCCTTTGCGGCGTACTCGGCCCGGCCGAGGCGGGGGAACGGCGACGGGGGCGGTGGTGCGGCGGCGGCGGAAGCGGCGGCGGCGGCGGAGACGGCGGCGCTGGGCGCGGGGGTCGGCGCAGGGGCCGGGGCCGGGGCCGGGGCCGGAGGGGCCGGCGGGGACGGCGCCTCTTCTTGCTGCTGCTGCTGCTGCTGATATTGCTGCGGGTGAGGCTGCTGCGCGCCCGGAGGGCGGCCGCTCGGCGCGCTCGGGGCGAGGCTCGCGCTGCTGCTGCTGTCGCTGCTGCCGCTGCCTCTGCCTCGTGCGGGCGGCGGCAGCCCCGCGGCGGTCGTTTTGGCCAGCGACCCTCGCCCGGGCGCCGACGCGGGCGGCGGCCTGCGGTGGCACGCTGCTGCTGCTTTTGCCGGCGCCGGAGCTGAAAGATGGTGCCGCTGCTGGTGCTGCTGCTGCTGGTGCTGTTGCTGGCCTTGCTGCTGCTGCTTCGGCGGCGAGGGCGCCGCCACCCCCGGCCGTCGCTTCTTTTGCGGGGGCTGCTGCTGCTGCTGGTGTGGCCGCGCCCCGTCGGCGCCGCCCTCTCCCGCCCCGCTGCCGCCGCCGCCGCCGCCGCCGCCAGGGTCCTGCCACTGCCGCTCCGTCACCGCCGCCGCCTGGTAGTACCCGACCGACTCCAGCCCCCGCGCGTACGCCTCCCGCAGCCTTGCCTCGCGCTGCTGCGCCGTCGCCGGCGGCGCCCGGAAGGGGCCCCTGCCGCCGCCGCCCGTCGCGCTCGAGGCCGCTGCCACCTCTGTGAGCGCCGAGGCGTAGGCGGCCGCCCGCATGGCCGGCAGGTCAGGGGCCACGCGGCGCAGGGCGGTGGGCTGCCGGGACAGGAGGGCGGCGGCCGACGGCGACAGCGGGCGCGGGCGGGAGGGCGAGGGCGCGGGCGGAGGCGGGGGCTGCCTGGCGCCGGACCCGCCCGGCGGCGGCAACATCGACGAGGACGAAGACGACGGCGGCGCCCGCCGCAGCTCGCGGCCGCGCCCGCCCGTCCCTCCCCCGCCGCCCCCCGTCTCGAGCACCAGGTGCGCGTGCAGCGCCGTCAGCGCCTCGGCCGCCGCGGCGCCCTCCGCCCCGGAGATGCCCGCCACCGCGGGGGCGCCGAACACGTGCCCCAGCCCCCGGGCGCGCGCCGCTTTCACGACCACGCTCCAGTTGGCGGCCTTCTCGCCCTTGGAGGCGCGGTTCTGCAGGCCGTGCATGCAGGGTAAAGGGGGGTCGGCGGCGGCGGACGCGCTCGCGGGGGAGGAGGGAGGATTGTAGCGCGCGAGGATCTCGCCGAAGAGCAGGCCGTTGGAAAAGTCGCTGTTGCGTTTTTGTTTTGTTCTCAGTGGGGGGGGTGAGGGCGTCGTGCGCTCGTTCGGTCTGTCGGCGGGTCGCGCTTTCGGCGGGGGGGAGAGCGAGGCGGCCTTCCCTGCTGCCCCCAATGATCATCATTCCCGCTCACCGCTTGATGTGGCGCACGGGCAGCGACAGGGACAGGCCCAGCAGCCACTGCAGCACCGGCCGCGCCAGGCCGCTGCCGCCGCTGCTGAGGGACATGGTCGCTGGCTGCTGCGGCGGCGGTCGCCGCGCCGCCATTCGTCGGCGTCGTCGGCGTTGGCGGCGGTCAAAAGCGGAATGCGGCCGCGACCCAAGAAAAAAAGGGAGAGCAGGTTAACTTCACGGCGCGCGCGCGCGGCGTTCCTTGCGTGTCGGTCGAGTTGGGTGTGTTTATGAATGGTCAAGCTCAAACAGTTGAGCGTCGGGGTAAAGAGGGAGGGGGAGGATGGCGTGGGTTGCAAAATACGCAAGACCTCGGGAGGAGAAACGGGCGGCAGCGGCGGCATCGACGACGCCGGCGGTCACGGCGGCACGAATAAAAACCACAGTGTTGCCCCCGCACGAAACGACACAACAGACAACACGCACGAAAGCACAACACCATGCCCAACCTCAAGCCGACCCGCCCAGGCGGAGGAGCGGCGCCTCCGCCGGCTTTGCTGCTTCTCTGCTCCTTCTTCTGTGTCGTTCTCGCTGCTGCCGCTGTGGCGACGGCCTCGGCAGCGACCGCCGGCGGCGCCGCCGGCGCCGACGCCAGCGCCGCCGCCGCCGCCCCGACCTTTCCAAACCCCGCCGCCGCGACGGCCTCGGCAGCGACCGTCGGCGCCGCCGCCGGCGCCGAACCCAGCGCCGCCGCCGCCGCCCCCGGCGCCCCCGCCTTTCCAAACCCCGCCGCCGCCGTTGCCTCGCGCCCGGACCTGTCGCTCCTCGTCCAGGCCGTCCGCGCCACCGGCCTCACCGCCAACTTTGAAGATCCCGACCTGCCGCTCACCATTTTTGCGCCCACCAACGCGGCCTTTGGCGAGGCCGTCCGCAGCCTCGGCGTGACGCCCGAGCAGATCCTCGCTGGCGGCGACCGGTCGCTGCTATTTGATGTGACCCGCTGTCATGTTATCCCTGGCGCGCCCGTGTGGACCGTCGCGCGCCTGCGCCAGGAGCGCCCCCGCCTGATCACCCTGTTGCCGGGCGCCGAGCCCCTCGAGATCGGCACGATGCCCAACGGCGCGGTACGGATCAACGGCGGCATCGGCCCGACCGCCATCGTCCTGGAAAAGGAGGGCGGCGGCGACATCACGGCCGGACGCTCCGTCATCCACGTCATCGACGCGGTCCTGCTTCCCGGCGCGCTGATCGACCGGCTCGCCGCCGTCGGGTCGCCGTCGCCGCGGCGCTGAGGAGGGGAAGGAGGAGAAGGCGGGGAGGGCAAAGGCCACGACGAAGAAATGACAGACCAAGGCGTCGCCTTATGTTTTACAAACACTCACGTCGCCGCCAGCTCCAGGCCCGCGAGCGCCTTCGCTGCCTCCTCGGCCTCGTCCTCCTCCTCCTCCTCCTCGTCCTCGTCCTCGTCTCCCTCTTCGTCCTCGTCCTCCTCGCCGCCCCCGCCCCCCGCCGCCACCGCCGCCGCCGCCCTCACCTCCTCCCGCGCCTCCTCGGCCAATTTTCGCCCTCTAGGCAGCAGCAGCTTCAGCCGGTAAGCGTCCGCCCCGTTCAAATAGTACCGGTGCAGCCGCTTGTCCCGCAAAAACCCGAGCGCCCGGTACAGGTGCAGCGCGGCCGCGTTGCCGGCCTCGGCCTCGAGCGCCACCTCGTCGCACGGGTGCGCGGCCATGGCGCCGATCGCCAGGCGCGCCAGGTGCGCCCCCAAGCCCCTGCCGCGGTGCGAGGGGCCCACCACCAGCATGGCGAGGTAGCCGCGGACGACGTTCCGCTCGCGGTGCGGCTCGGCCTTGCACACGACGACGCCGGCGGCGGCGCCCTCGCCGTCGGGCAGCAGGACGGGGGCGCGGTGGTGGTGCGCTTCCGACCCGGGCTTTGCTGCGGTGGGTGTTGTTGTTGTTGTTGTTGTTGCCGTTGTCGTCGTCTTGCCGGCGGCGGCGGCGGAGGCGGAGGCAGAGGCGCAGGCGGGGGCGGAGGTGGCTTTTTCTCGCGCTGCCGGCGCTGCTGCTGCCGCCGCTGCTCCCTCGCCGCCGCCCTTTTGCGCCGGGTCGACGGCGAGGAAGCAGAGCTTGGGCCACTGCGCGACGAAGTAGCGGTAGGTGAAGATCGAGTAGGGCTCGGACAGATCGCGGTCGATGAGCTCCATCACGGCGGGCAGGTCACGCTCGTCGCGGTACTGTTTTGTTTTGTTTCTCGGTTTGGTGTGAGCGAGAGAGATCGCTGGGACGGCGGCCGGCGCGCGACGAGCGACGAGCGACGACGGCGGCCGCGCGCGCGCAACACGCAGACAAGACCCGCGATTAATCTACGCGAGGGACACGAGTTAAGGCGCTACTCCTCACTTGTCGGTACACGATGCCCTTGGTGGTGGTGGTCGTCCCGCTCGTGCTCGGCGCGCGCGGGGGTCCATTGTCGTCCTTGGGCTGCCGCTGATCGCCCCTTGCTCCTTCTTCCGCGGCCATGTTGTGCGCTCGGGAGACGGGTTTCGATCGGGGATTTGAGCCTTGGCGATTGATACGTGTGTAATGGTCGTGTTGACTGGGTGAAAGGGGCGAATGGGGGCGATTGGTGTGTTTCGGCGTTTGAGGAGAGATGGACCTGCCTTTGCAACTTTGAAAACGCCAAAGAGGGGGCGCCTCACAAACGACGAGCCACAACCGCCCGTCACGACACACACACGCACGCGCGACCTCTCCCGTCGATCCACAAGTCGAGCAAACCCCTGAGAACGCCGGACGAAAGAAACATCAACCGCCCCGACAGTGAAGAGGTTCGAGTTTCGGCCCCGCGCAACGAGAGCGTCTTGCTCCTCCTCCGCCACGCGTGCACAGAGAGAGAGAGAGGGCCCTCGCGCGCGCAGCCGCCTTCTCAAACCCCCCCCGTGCTCACGCGCTCACGCACAGCGACCAAACGCCGAACAAGGCGCTAAAACCGCGAGCGGGTCGCGCGTGCGCGCGCCGTCGCCGGCGGAGAGGAAGGGAGAGGGGGGTGCGGCGCCGGCCGCCCAACGGACAAAAGAACAACAACAACATGGTCCGCCTCACCCTCATCGCCCGCCTCTCGGACGGCCTCCCCCTGGCCGAGGGCCTCGACGCCGACAAGAGCCCCGAGCTCGAGCAGGCCAAGGCCCAGGCAAAAGCCATCTTCCGCCGCCTGGCGGGCGGCGGCGCCGGCGGCGCGCCCCCGCCGCCGGGCCCGCCGCGCGCCACCGCCGAGGCCGGCGCCCTGTGCCACCACTGGCTCGTCGACGGCGGCGCCGTCTTCCTCACCTCGGCCGACCGCGCCTACCCGCGCCGCCTCGCCTTCCAGTACCTCGAGGAGCTCGCGTCCGAGTTTTCGCGCCTGTACGGCCCCCAGCTCGAGAGTGTCACCCGACCCTACGCTTTCGTTAAATTCGACACCTTTATTTCGAAAACGCGCCGCGTCTTCCAGGACACGCGGTCGCAGCGCAACCTGTCGCTCCTGTCCGCGGACCTGCAGGAGGTGAGCGCCATCATGACGCGCAACATCGCCGAGGTGCTGGGTCAGGGCGAGCAGCTGGACGCGATGGCCAAGATGAGCTCTGCCTTGGCGTCCGAGAGCAAACGGTACGCGACGCGGGCGGCAGACCTGCGGCGGCAGGCGCTGCTGCGCAAGTACGTGCCGGCGGCGGCGGTGGTGGGCGTGGTGGTCCTGGTGCTGGTGCTGAGGGTGTGGCTGTACTGAAGTTGTTGTGTTGAGGGGCGACGGCTGCCGGGGTGCTTCTTTGCGGACTTTTCGGCGGGGGGGACGAGGGGGGGAGGAGGAGAGCGCGGTCGCCCGCGTCGTTTTTCTTTCTTTCTTCGCGGACGCCTATTGGGTCGTTGCCTAGCCCGATCGCTTCCACAACACGGCGGCGGCGACGCGTAGGGACACAACTCCTCATTGGTCGTTTTTACAATAAGGCGAAAGCAACAGCAACTAACGGCGGCTCTTCCCTACCCGAAAGAAGGAACGAAAAGGGCGGAACGAGGGGGGGCCGGGCGCCAGCTGCTGCTGCAAACGTCGCCGCGACCCTGGCGCGCGGCGGCGCCTGGAAGCCGGTAGAGCGCGTGCCGGTCGCGCCTCGCGTCGTGTAGCAGAGCAAATGCTCGCGTCCCACGTGTGGGATGCTGTGCGACTCCTGCTTCACGCGCGAGGCGCGACCGGTCTTCGCCGCCGGCCGGCGGCTCGCCCGGGCGCTGGCGTCTCTCGAGAGGGTCGGCGGTGCGCGCGCCCGCACGCGCCTCCTCGGGCGGCGGCGCTGGAAAAAAAGAGCTCGTCATCCGGGCCAGGGGGCGGCGGCGGCCTGGTCGCGGCCCGCGTCACGTGGTGGAGCGAAACATGCGCGCACATGCTCGTGGGGCGCAACCAGTCCAGCAGTAATACGTGACGCGAGGCACGACCACAGGTCGTCGTCCACGGCTCGAGGCGCACGTCGCGCGCCCGCCGCGGCGCCCGCCGCGCCGCGCCGGCGCCGTCGGCCGTCCGGGGGCTCGGTCGGCGTGGCGCGCGCGTGGGGGGGCCAGGCCCTCGGCCCAGGTCGCGCCTGCAGGTCTGCAAGGACAGCAGATCGGAGCGCCCCGGGAGGGCAGGGGGAGGGGGGGGGGGGATGGCGCTTTGTGGTCGCGGGCCTTTTTTGCCCGAGCGCCCGCCGGCCTGCTCGTCCTGCAGGCTGCGTCGCGGGCGCCCGTCGCCATTGGACGGGACCCCCCCCCCCCGGTTGACAGACGGAAGCGCCACGGCGCGGCCGACCTCTCCATCTCGCCCCGGGTTGACGAGGGGAGGGCATGATCCGGCCGCCAGCAGAAGACCGGCCCGGTTGCGCAGGCGGGCAGGCGCAGGGGCTCGCTCGCGCGTCTTTTGCCGGAGCGCGCGCGAGCCCCACACGTCTGGTCCTGCTCCGCGCGCGTCCCGCAAGCCGTGATAGTCCTCGGAGCGGGCGGCGCCCGCGGCGTCCATCGACCGAGCAGTATCACGGCTCGCGGGACGGCGCGGACGGAGGCCGCCATGGCAAGACGCCATGGCAAGACGCCATGGCAAGACGCCATGGCAAGACGCGCCATGGCAAGACGCGCGACGCAAGCATACCGTCGGGTGCCCTGTGTGCGCGGCCGGGAGGGTGTTCGTTCTGCTGGCGGTCAATCGAGGGTGGGCGCCCATGCTGTACAACCCGGGGTGAGACGGAGACTGGCTGCGCCGCGGTAGTGGTGCTCGGGCTGACGACCGCCCCGCGGCGTGCGCGTCGCCGCCGGGCGCCTCGCTCGTCCCTCTTCTTTTGCCGCGCCGCCGCGGGCGGGGCGCTCATAAAAGGGTCGCCCCCCTCCGCCCCCTGATGCCTGTTTGGTCCGCCGGGGGTCGGGCCCTCCTCTCATCCCGCCGCGCCGCCCGCCGATTGCTGCTGCTGCCCCGCCTCGTCGAACGGCGTCACGTCCACCGCCTCCCACCCGGCCCCGTCCGCCGACCGGTACGCCATGGCCAGCACCACGTCGTCGCCGCCCCCCTCGGCCGCCAGGTCGGAGACCCTCCGCGCGTCGGCGCCGGCGTCGGCGTCGGAGTCGGCGGCGGGAGCGCTTCCGCCGCCGCCGCCGCTGCCGTCGGCGCCGAGGGGCTCGCCGCCCGGGTACTTGTGGAGGCGCAGGGCGTCGGCGGGCTGGCGTGTGATGTTTTGGTGTTGTTTTCGGTGTTGTTGTTTTTGGGGGGGAGAGAAAGAGCGTCGATCAGTGCGAGCGGGCGATGTTTTCTTCTCCTTCTCGACGGATGCGCTGACGCCGCCGCTCGATCGCCGCCGCTCGGATCGTCGCCGCCCGAAGGAAACACACGCACCTGGTCCACGAGCACGCCGAGCCGCTCCTTGAGCTGCCCGAGCGTGTCGGTCGGCTCCACCTGCAGGAAGACCGTGAGCTTCTGGCGCTTGACGCGCACGTACATCGCCTGCGTTTGCGAAAGGGGAGGGGGGGGGAGAGAGAAGAGAGGCGTTCGCTTGCGGTTGTTCGTCGGTCAAAGACGCGCGCGCGCCCCTGGCACTGCCCCACGCACCATGCGACGTCTTCCAGTGGGCTCCCTCAGTCGAGCAAAGCACGGAAGCGGCTTGTTGTCGTCGTTTGCCCGCCCCCCTTGTTATCACCGAAGAGGGGGAGGAAACGCCTCCTCTCGCGCGCGCCTCTGTGTGTGTGCTTGTGAGTCTGGGCGCGTGATGCGGGAGCTTGCGTTGTGTGTGTGATGTTCGTGTCTCGGGTCGCGCTGCGTAAAGGAAAGTTGATAGCAATCGTCGCAGACTTGTTGCTCTATGGTCGCGCTCGCGCTATTTGGGCGCCGCTCGCCCCCCCCGACAAGAGCGCCGCCGACGGCGCGGCCAACCCCCACATTTCCCCGCTCAAGCGCCCGGCGCCACCCACTCGGGCAGCGGCGTCCCCACCAGGTGGTCCAGCCCCAGCGCCCGCAGCACACGCGGCTCGCAGCGCGCGTACTCGGCGTCCGGGTCGGACGGGAAATGCTGCGCGTCGCTGCTGCCGCCGCCGCCGCCGCCGCCACCGCCGCCGCTCTCGCCCCCGGCCCCGCTCACGCCGCCGCACCCGAGCCCGGCCAGCGGCCCGCGCCCGGCCATTGACGCGTCCGCCACCATGGCCGCCACCACCGCGTCCTGGCGCGTCACCTCCCCCCGCCCCGTCAGGCGCGCGTGCGCCTGCGCCAGGCGCATCAGCGACGGCAGCAGCCGGACCGTCGTGCGCGACGCCGGGCGCGCCGGCCGCTGCCGCGCCTCGCGGTAAAAGGCTGACGCCACGAGCGCGGCGTCGGGCCGGACGCGCGCGGCGACCAAGACGTTGCCGCGGGCCCAGGCGACGTAGGCGCGCAGGACGCTGACGGGAAGCACGGAGGCGTCGTCGTCGTCGTCGTCGTTGTCGCCGTCGCCGGGGGCGTCGAGGTCGTCGCCGCCGGCGCTCTCGTTGCCGGCGGCGGCGGCGGCGGCGGCGGCAGAGGCCTTCTCTTCCTTGATTTCCCTGCGGCGGCGGCGGCGGGGCTCTGCTCCCCCTCCCCCTCCTCCTCCTCCTCCTCCTCCTCGTCCTCCCGCCCGGCCGCTCTCCTCCTCCTCCCCCATGCCCGCGTCGTCGCCCTCGTCACCCTCCTCGTCGCCGCCACAGCCCCGCCCCGTCGGCCCCGCGTCCGCCGCCGCCGCCGCCGCCGCGTCCGCCGCCGCCGCCGCGATCTGCGCCCCGCCGGCCTCGTGCGCCGCCTCTTGCGCCTCCGCCGCCCGCGCCGCGCGCGCCGCCCGCCTGCCCGCCCGCCGGTGGTAGTCCAGCACGCGCCCGGCCACGGCCGCGTCCCAGCCGCGGTCGCGCGGGTCGCGCAGCGCAAGCACGGCGTCGAAGCGGCTGAGCAGGGGGGCCGAGACGCCCGACATGAGGGTCGCGGGGTCGCCCCCGCCGCGGTTGGCGTTGCCGCCGTGCCCGCCGCCGCCGCCAAAGGCGAAGAAGTCGTCGCCGCCGTCTCCGCCGTCGCCCCCGCCCGGCGGCGGCGGCGCAAACGCGCCGCCGCGCGGGTTGGTGGCCGCCAGCACCGCGCACCGCGTCGGCAGCGTGGCCATCATGCCGGCCTTGGCCACGTGCACCGTCTGCTGCTCCATGGCCTCATGGACCGCGGCCAGGTCGGCCTCGCGCACGGCTCCGAGCTCGTCCATGCAGCAGAGGCCGCCGTCCGCCAGAACCAGCGCGCCGGCCTCGAGCGACCACTGCCCTCCCTCGCGGACGGCGGCGGCCGTCAGGCCGGCTCCCGAGGTCCCCCTGCCCGTGGTGACCACAGCGCGGGGGGCCACGCGCGCGGCGAACTTCATGATCTGGGACTTGCCGGTGCCCGGGTCGCCGACGAGGAGGACGTGGACGTCGCCGCGGCTGGTGGTCGTGATGGTGGCGGCGCCTCTCGCGGCCGCCGCCGCCGCCGTCGTCGCCGTCGTCGTCGTCGCCGTCGTCGCCGTCGTCGTCGTCGCTGTTGGCCCTCGCGCCGACGCTGCCGCAGCGCCGCCCTCGCCGTCGCCCCCGCCCCCCCGCTGCTGTTGCTCCCGTTGCCGCCGCCGGCGCTCGGCCGCCTCGTCGGCCGCCGTGTCGCCCGACAGGCACGAGGAGGCGGCGGGCATCGGGGCGTCGCCGCCCTCCGGTGGCTCTTGCCCCCCGCCCTCGCTATCGCCCGCCGCCGCCGCAGCCGCCCCCTCTTCCCCCGCTTCGCCCCGCACCACGGTCGTCCCCGCGGGCACGCCCCCCACCAGCGCCAGCGCCACCGCCAGCTTGACCGAGAACATCCCGTACACCTGCGGGCACAGAGAGGCCAGAATCCGGTTGCGCCCGAGCAGAGGGCGGCGCGCGTGCGCGGCCCAAAATGCGCGGAACTCAGCGTCGTCGCCCGGCGCTAGCGCCGGCAGCGCGCGCGCGCGCGTTGCGGCGACGCGCAGGCTGCTGGCCGTGAGGACGACGTCGGCGTCGCAGGGCTGGCCGGGGATCAGGGGCCGCCAGCGGGCGGTGACGATGCCCGTGATCTCAACGTCGTCTGCGTTTTTTTTGTCGATTTGTCGATTTGTCGATTTGTCGGGCGGCAACGCGGCGGGGGAGGCGGGCAGATTTGAGCGTCGGCGTTTCTCTGGTCGTCGTCGCCGCTGTCGTCGCCGAATTTTGTCTTCTCCATCTCGAGGAGGCGGACAACACGAGCACAAACATCACCCTCCACACCACCGACTCCCAAAACAAAACCTCTCACCCCCGGGTTGGCACGCGTCGGCCATCTCCCCGCGCAGCACGCACAGCAGCGACGCCGGCGCCGCGCCCAGGTCGAGGCAGCGCGCCGCCTCCTGCACGCGGACCTCCTGGTGGCTGGTGTGGAGGGCGGCCAGGGTGCGCGAGATGTCGCCAGCCGCGGCCGCGCCGGCCTCGGCCGAAGGCACGGGCTCAAAGGTCGAGCCGAGGCAGGGGCCTGCGTCCTCGTCGCCGGCGCGGCGGCGGCGGCTGCTGCCGGCGGCGTCCTGCTGCTGCCGCTGCTGCCGCTGCCGCTCTTGCTGCTCGGACGCCGGCAGCGCGCCCGAGGGGCACTCTGCCGGCAGGCGCGCCTCGAACCCCCCGCCCGCCTCCTCGTCCGCTCGCACGCAGAACACGTGCGCGCACCGCGCGCACCGGTACAGCCGCCGGCCCTCCATCGCGCGGACGGCGCCCGCGCGCACGACCGTGCCGGCGACGCTGACGAGGCGCCCGAGGTGCGCGGCGCCGACGCCGGCGATGCCCGGGTGCAGCGGGTTGCGGCGCCCCGGGGGGAAGGACCGGTCGGCGGCCTGCGGCAGTGCGTGCAGGCGGGCGTGGACGTTGGCCTTGGCGGACAGGACGGGCGGGGGATCCTGCGGGGCGGCGGGCGCGGGCGCGGGCAAACGCTCGAGCAGGAGCCGCTGCGCGCGGACGAGCGCGCCGGCCAGGAGGGGGGCGGCGTCGCGGGGCCTGCTGAGGACGGCGGCGGCGAGCTGGGGGTCGCGGGCGGCGAGGCGGCTGATGCTGACGGGGACGCCGTAGTGCTCGGCCTGGCTGGGTTCGAGCAGCGTGGCGTAGATGTCCTGTGTTGTTTTTGGGTTGGTTTGCGGGCAGCCGAGGGTCGGCGTCGGGATCGTCGGCGTCGGCCGTCGGCGGCGGCGTTGCGCGCGTCCGGCGTCTCGCTCTGTTCTGCTGGCGACTCACCTTCTCGCACATCTGCAGCAGAATCTCCGCGATGGCCTCCTCGTCCTCGAGCAGGTCCGCCATCGTGTCGCGGTGGTGGTGCGGTGCGGGGCGCGCGCGCGCGCGGAGAGAGACGAGGGACTGACAGAGGGCGACAGCCAGCTAGACCCCCGAACTTTCTTTCGAGTGTGGTTTATTGACGGAGCGCCTGGACGGCGGGTTTTACGTAGTGTTTCCAACGACCAATAAAATGTCTACCACTTGACCAAGAAGGACGCCTATGACTTGACGCGGGAGAAGGGCAGAGACGCGCGGTTTTTTGAGAGAGACTGGGAATTCCGATGCGCTCAACGGGAGGAGGAGGAGGAGGAGGAGGAGGAGGGAGCGACCCGCTGCCTCCCTGGCACTCGACTGGGATCGCCTCGCCCACGCGCTCGACGACGACGTGGACGCCGACGCGCGCCGACCACGACGGAAGAGGCGGAGGAGGAGGAAGAGGAGACGCAGGCACCCAAATTCAAACGCCGCACCACCACCACCTCTCTGGAGAAACCCCTTACGATGACGGGGGGAACCGCATGAGCAACCCCACGTCGCTGGCCGCCCTTCTCACGGGGAGCGACGGTGGAGGAGGCGCAGGAGAGGGCGCAGCAAAGGGCGCCGACGGCGGCGACGCCAACGGCAGCGGCCGAGGCGCGTTTGCAGCGTCGCCGTCGCCATGGCCGCCGCCCTTCTTCTCCCCCGGAGGCCACCAGCTGCCAGCGGACACGCCGCACCAGGCCCCCACGCCCGCTTCTTCTCGCCGGCATGAGCAGCACCACCACCACCACGACCCCGCGACTGCAGCAACGACCTCGGCGGCAGCGGCCGCGACCCCCAGCGAGCGCCGGCGCGACGCGGCGCTCCGGCTCCGCGCCGCCGTGAACGAGCGCGAGCTCGAGTTGCTGGAGCTGCGCGCGCAGCACGCCGCGCTGGCCGCCCGCGCGCGCGAGGCCCGGGCCAACTGGGAGCAGGCGCTCGCCAGCAAGGACCGCGCGCTCGAGCAGACGGAGCGGCGGGCGGCCGAGGCCGACGGGCGCGCGTGGGCGGCGCTCGAAGAGCTCGGGCGCGCGCGCGCGCGCGCCGCGGCGCTCGAGGAGGGGGCGGCGCGGCTGCGGGCCGAGGCCGCGGAGGAGCGGTCGGCCCGCGCGGCCCAGCAGGGGGCGGACGCGGAAGAGGCGGCCCGGCGCGCGCGGGACGGCGGCCAGCGCGAGGCGGCCGCCGAGCGCGAGCGGGCGGGGCGCCAGCGGGAGCGGGACGAGCAGCGGCGGCGCGAGCGGGACGCGCTGCGCGTGCGCGTGTTTAAGCTCGAGGCGCAGCTAATGGCGGCGGCAAGGGCGGCGGGCTCGCCCGCAACAACAGCAGCAGCGGCAGCAGGGGGAGCAGGAGAGGGGGGCGCGGCCCGCGGCTCTGCCGCCGCCGCCGCCGACCAGGAGCAGGAGCAGGAGCAGGCGCCGAGCGCGAGCCCGCCGCAGCCCTCCTCCTCGGGGGCCGCTGTCATTGACTCCGCCGCCGCCTCGTCGTCCCTCGCCGCCCGCCTGGCCGACCGCGAGGCGGCCGCCCGGCGGTACAAGGCGGGGGCGCGCGCCCTAAAGGCGCGGCTCGAGCGGAGCGAGCGGGCGCTGTCCGCGCACAGCGACGCGCTGGCGGTGGCTGCTGCGCAGGTGCGGGCGGCGGTGGCGGTGGTGGCGGCGCGGCGGGTCGGCGGGGGAGAGGAGGAGTCGGAGGGGGAGGACGGGGGCGTTCGCGGCGACAGCGGCGACGAGGACGGCGGCAGCGACAGCGACGGCGGCAGCGGCGGCGGCGCCGACCGGGTCGCTAGGCGGGCGTCTCGCGCGGCGGCGGCCGCCCTCCTGCCGCCCGAGCTGCGGCCCTCGGCCCTCGCACGTCTGCGTCTGGGCCTCGAGCGCCTGGCCGAGCGCGCCGGGCAGCGCGAGGCGTGCCTGGCGGCCGCCGAGGCGCAGGCCGCGTCGGCCGAGCGGGCCGCCGAGGATCAGGCGGCCGCCGCCGCGCGCGCCCGGCAGGAGGCCGCGTCGCTGCGCGGGCGCTGCGAGGGCGCGGAGCGCGAGCGCGACGCCGCCCTCTGCGACGCCGAGGCTGCGCGCCTCGAGGCCGCCGACGCCGCGGGCGCCGCCGCAGACGCCCTGCGCCTGGCGGGCGAGGCGCAGCGGCGGGCGGCGGCGGCAGAGGCGGGCATGGCTGGCGCCGAGCGCGGCGCGCTCGCGCTGTCCCGGAGGGCGGCCGAGGCCGAGCGGGCGGCCGAGGCGGCGGCAGAGCGCGCGCGCGAGTGGAAGCGGCGCGCGGAGGAGCAGGCGCTGGAGGTGGCGGAGGAGGTCAACGCCGGTAGGGCGGCCAGCCTGGCGCCGACGCCCCTCTCAAAGAGGAGACCGACGGCGGCGGGAGCGGGAGCGGGAGGGCGGCGGCGAGACGAGGACGTGGGCGAGGGCGAGGACGACGAGACGCAGGCGGAGGGGGGCGGCGACAGCGGCGGCAGCCGCGCCGTTTCGGCCGCCACCGCAGCCGCCGAGCAGCGCATCGCGCAGCTCGAGAGCGCCCTGGCAGCTCAGGAGCGGCGGTGGGCCGAGGCGCCTCGTTCTCACTCGGGCGCGCGCGCCGCCAACGGCGTTGGCGGCGGCGGCAAGGACCGGGCAGACGCCGCCGCTGCCGCCGCCGCCGCCGCTGCTGCCGCCGAGGCGCACGCTGCGGCGGCCGAGACCGCGCTCCGGCGCGTCTCCGAGCGCGCGGCGCGGGCGGCCGCCGCCGCGGGCCGCTTGCTCGACGACGACGAGGACGGGGAAGAGGAGCGGCGGCGGCGCGCCTGGGGCGGCAAGGCGGGCGCGCTGTCGCTGTCGTCCCCGCCGCCGCTGCGGATTCGAGCGCCGCGCGCGGGCGAACACACGTGAGATTGACAGAAACGTGCTGCTGCGCTGACGGAGCTCTCTTGCAAAATACAAATCTCCACTCCAAAACGGCTGATTACTCAGGTTATGCGCGTGGGGGAAAGACCCAAACATGCGTCATGAGAGAAGCAGACAAGCCAAAAACCGACAACCACTATCAGCGCCGCTTGCCGCCGCCGCCGCCGCCGCCGCCGCCCTTTTTCTTCTTGGCGGCGCGCTCGTCGTCGCTGCCGTCCTCCCCCCGCTCAGCGCGCCGCTTGTCCGACTGCCGCGCCTCGTCTTCCAGGTCCGACCACGTCTTGCCCGCCGACTCGTCCGTGTCCAGGTCCTCCGACGCGTCCGCGTCGGACGACTCCTCCGCCTCGAGCGACGTGCCGTCGTCGCTGCTGCCGTCGTCGCTGCTGCCGTCGCTGCTGCCGCCGTCGCTGCCGGCGGCGCCCTCCTCCTCGTCCGTCGAGGGGCGGAAGCCCTCGCTCTCGTCCTCGTCCTCGGCGTCCGAGTCGCTGCCCTCCATGTCCAGGAAGTTCCAGCCGCCGGCCTCGACAAAGCCCTCGGGATCCTCCTGCGCGCGTGGTTTGGGTTTGTTCGTAAGTGTGGTTTTGTCTTGTCGGGCGAAATTGGCGTTTTGTCAAAACACGAGCATTTCTTTCTTCTTTCTCCCCAGAACGGAGAACGGAGAACGGAGAACGGAGAACGGAGAACGGAGAACGGAGAACGGAGAACGGAGAACGGAGAACGGAGAACGGAGAACGGAGAACCCCCGCCCCCGCCCCCGCCCCCCCCCCAAAAACACCCCTCTCTTCTCCGTCTGTTTCTCTGTCCAACGCTCCCACGCACGCACGCACCTGGATCGACCGCAGGATCGGCTTCCACGCCAAGTTGAGCCGCGACTCGTAGTACTTGACGTTGACGCTCGTCAGCCAGTCCTTGACCGTGTCGAGGCGCTTGGCGGGGATGGCGTCGATCCGCAGCACTTCCTTTGAAAAGTCCTTGTGCACGATGGCCATGTCGAAGTTCTTGAGGTTGAGGCCCACGCGCTCGAGGTTGACCACCTCGATCTGAGAGGGAGGGGGGGCGCGGGGGGGTTGAGGGTTTAGGGTGTTTTTGGCGGGTGTTTTTGGTTGGGGTGAGGCACAAGGAGGAAAAAAAGGGGGAACGCGTCGGCCGTTTCTTCTCGCGAGCCAAGGCGGCGGCGGCCTGAGGAGAGAGAGAGCGGCAAGAAGCAAAACAAACCCCCGGCCAAAACGCACCTCCTCGAGCGGGCACACCAGGAACGGCATCTCCGTGAGCTCGATCATGCAGTGGACGCTGGGCAGCACCGTGACGGTCGAGCGGAAGGGCACGCCCTCGAACCCGAGCTCGCGGAAGGGGATGTCGAACTCGAGGCCGGAGCCGGCGGCCTTTTTTTGTTTTTGGATTTGATCGATGTTTCGGATTCGGGTTTGGAGTTGAGACAGGGACGGGTTGTGCACGCGGGTGGCGTTCCGGGGGTGAGATGTCGGTTGTCGAAGAGCAAGGCGTGAGCGGGGGCGTGGCTCCTCTCCTGGTGCCCCCAACCAGTATAAAAGACGCCGGAGGCGCAAAAGACGCCGCAGGCGCAAAAGAAAAGGAGAAAAGAAAAAAACGATGTCCGTTCTCTCTCTCTCTCTCACCTCCCACGACTCTTGCACGCGGCGCACGAACTTCTGGAAGTCGGCATTGACGCGGTTGCGGCGCTCGCGCTCGCGCTGCTCCTCCTCGATCTCGTCGGGGTCGTACTGTTGTTTGTTGGTTGGTTTTGTTTGGGCGTGGGGGCGGACGGGCGAGCGTTTTTTTGGGTTCCTTCAGAAGGGGGGGCGGTCGTTGCGTCGTGTTGTCTCTCTCTCCCGTTCGCGCGCCCCTCTTGAAACAGCGAGACGAAAGGAGACCCGAGTCGCCGACACTCAGAACGAGACCGGGAACAAAGAAAATGCAGAAGAAAGAACGTTCCAAGTCGGGGAACAACCCCCCCCCGCAAAACAAAAGTAAAAAAAGAAGAAAAAACCACTCAACCATCGACCGCCCCTTGCCGTCCAGCGTCTGCACCACGTCGCCGACCTCGGTGTAGAACTGCACGTCCTTGGCCTTCTTGTTGCCCAGCATGATCGGGTGCACCAGGTTGAAGTGGAGGATGGCCACCATCTCCTTCTCGGCGGCCTGTTTGGTTTTTTGATTCGGTTTTCGAGGAACGAGAGAGGGGGGGCGTTTTGTCGTCGCAGAGCGGGAAAAAAAAAAAGAGGCGGCCGCAAAACGACAGCAAACAGCCAAAACAACCCAGCTCGCCACCAGCCGCCGCCCCCTTATAAAACAACGCACCTGGAAGAACGCGTGCTTGACGTTGCGGTACATCACGTCCACCGTCTCGCCCCTTGGGGTGAAGTAGCGGAACCCGTTCTGGTGCGCCTCGAGCGTCCCCGGCACCTTGCGCCCCTTCCCGCCGAGCGAGGGCCTCACCCAGAGGTCTGCCAGCCTGAAGACCTGCTTGCCGCGCACCAGCTTCTCCTGCGCGACCAGGGTGGCGCGCTCGGCGCGCTCCTTGTCGCGCGCCAGGACCGTCGACCGCAGGGTCTTGAGCTCCTGGACCACCTTGGCGGCGTGCCGGACGTCCTGCGTGCGGAAGGACAATTCTTTGACCATGGCTGCGTCGGGGAAGCGGCGCGCGGGCTCGTAGCCGCCGCCGCCGGCCGCCGCCGCGCCGCCGCCGCCGACGGCCGAGGCCGAGGGGCCGACGTTGAACGAGATTCGGATCGTGGCGTGCGTCGCGCCCTCGGCCACGTGCGCCACGCCGCGCACCGTCGCCACGTGGAACGGCACGAGCACGCCGTAGATCGGCAGCAGCACGGCCTCGGCGCGCGGGTCGACGGCGACCTGCAGACCCGCGCCGCCGGCGCCGGGCGGGGTCGGCACGTCGGCCGCCGAGCGGTAGGCGACGGCCTGCGACGCCGGCCGCCCGGCGCCGCCCGCGCCGCCGGCGCCGCCGCCGGCCGCGGCGCCGCCGCCGTCGCGCTGGGCGGTCAGGCGCGCCAGGGTCTCGGCGTTCTTGCGCGCCAGGAGCTCGTCCTGGCGCGCCTTGCGCTCGCCCGCGTCGTCGCGGAACTCGGGCGCGTCGGACCGCAGCAGCTGCTTGCGCCGGCCCGCGGCGGCGGCGGCGGCGGCGTCGTCGTCGGCCGCCGCCGCGCCGCCGTTGCTGTCGGCGCGCCGGCCGCCCTGCGTGTCGTCCTCGGACTTGGCGCCGACGTCCTCGCCTGCGGCCGCCGCCTTTTTCTTCTGCGCCGCCCCTCCTGCCGCCGCCGCCGCCTTGCTCCTCTCCGCCTCCTTCTTGTCGTCGTCAAGGTTGTAGACCACCCGCGCCGCGTCCTTGGCCGCGTGCGCGGTGGCGACCTCGGGCGGCGCGCCGCCCGCCTGCACGACGACCGTGTCGGCGACCTGGAGGGCGTAGACGCGCGCGCGCTCGTCGGCGGCGGGCTTTTTGCCGGCGGCGGCGGCGGCGGCGGCCTCCTCCTCGCTGCCGCCGCCCTCTGCCTTGACGGCCGGCGCCGCCGCCGTTGCCTCGCCCAAATCGTTCTCCAGCCCGGCCACGCCCAGCGACACGAGGAAGCACATGCCTGCCTTGACGACGCCCGCCGTGTTCTTGGCCGAGAGCGCCGCGCCGGTCTCGCGCAGCTCCAGGCCGATGCCGTGCCCGACGCTCTTGCCCGCGCCGCCCTTTTCGAGCAGCCGCCGCCCGGCCTCGCCCGCGCCCGCCAGCGACGCCGCGGCCGCCGCGTGCGCCGCGGTCATCGGCGCGCCCTCGACCAGCGCCGCCACGGCCGCCTGCTGCGCCGCCAGGAGGGCCGCGTACTCGGCCTCCACCTTGGGCGACGGGTTGACCAGGTAGGTGCGCGACACCACCGCGCAGTAGGAAAGATAGCGCGCCCCCACCGTGCAAACGACGGCGCCGCCGTGCAGAGTCCCGTCGTCCGGCGGCGCGCCCGGGCGGAGGTCGTAGTGGCCGCCCGACTGCACCTGCGTGGGAAACGCGATGTCGACGTTCTCGGGCTTGAGGCGGGCGTTGGCCTTGGCGGGGTCGGTGATGGCCGAGTCGGCGAGCTCTGTTGTTGAGTTTTGGGGGGTGTTGTTGTTGTGTTTTTTTTGGGCGGGGGGGGGGGGTCGTTTGCAAAGAGGCGTGAGAAGAGCCGTTTTTTTGTTGTTTTTCTTTCCAGGGAGGAAGGGAGACAAGACAATGAGAGACACTCCTCACCGCTCAGCTTCGAGTGCTTCACCCGCTTCCCGCTGTCGATCGCCGTCTCCACCTTAGGAAGCAGGTAGTCCCCGAGCACCCGCGCGGCCAGCAGCGCCGCCTTGCGCACGCAGACGCCCTCTGCCGCGTCCTTTGCCGCCAGCAGGGCTCCGACGCCCTCGGCGGCGCTGACGGCCGCGACGCCCGGGGACTGGGCGGCGAGCCGCTCGCGCCAGAGGGCGGCCAGGGCGCCGTCGTGGCTGTCCTTGAGGGTGGAGCCGAGGACGGCGGGGGCGGCGTCGGCGCCGCCCTCGCCGCCCTCGCCGCCGCCGGGCGCTGTCGCGCGCGCGGCGGTGAGGAGCGCGTCGATGGCGGCGCCGCCGTCGTCGCTCTTGGCGCGGGTGTGGAGGACGAGCTCGGCGCCGGCGCCGGCCTTGAGGGGGGCGCGAAGGGGCTCGAGCAGGGCGACTGTTGTGTTTGCGGTGTTTCGTGTCGTTTGGGGAGGGGGACGGGCGCCCGGTTGGATTTTTTTGTTTTTTATGACGCGAGAGAGGGCGGCGGGGCAAACAAGGGGCGGGCGGCCGGCCGGCGCTCGGCGCGCGAGGAGCCACCCCCGCCAGCATCGGAAGCACACAAACTCAACTCTTCTTGGCGCTGGACAGGACGTGCATCTCCTTGTCCGTGAAGAGCATGATGGTGTCTGTTTTTTTCGGTGGCGAGTCGAAGGGGGGGACGGGCCGCGTGAGAGAGAGACGGAGCGAAGAGAGAGAGACGGAGGCGCCGACGGCGCCGACGCCCAGCGTCGACGGCGCGCAACGCCGACGGAAGAGAAACCTCCTCACCGGGCAGCTCGTAGCCAAACAGCCACATCTGCAGCGCGATCGACTTGAGGTAGCGCAGGTCCTCGCTGGCGGCGCCCACGGGGATGCCGAGCGCGGTCGCGCCGTTCCACACGGTCGCGCGGTTTTCCTGTCGTTTTTGAGACGGGGGAGCGATGGGGACTGAGTTCTTCGATCAAAGCAGCCGCGAACACGACACACAGACACAAGACGAGCAGGTGCACTCACCCGCCACCCGTCATACAGCAGCTTGACGCGCGAGCCGAACGTCTCGGCGTTGATGACGACGGACATCGCGTCCTCGTTTTTTGAAGGATGGGTGTCCCTGTCTCTCCCTGTCTTCCTCTTCCCACGCGATTCCTCCTCCTATTCGCCGACCACGAGCCAATGGCTGCCACGTGTGACTGCCAACGCCCCGCCGCCTTGGCGCCCGCAGGAGAGACCAGACGCGCACGCGATCGAGAGAGAGAGGAAGGAGGTGTTTCTTGTCGATTGCGTCCCGAGACGCTGGGACAATCTGACGAGGTTTTCGTGTTTCGGTCGATGTGTTAGTGGTAGTGTCGCTGTCGAGGAAGCGTGTGTGACGCCGGTCGGTGTTGCTGCCAGTGCCGCCGATGAAGAGGGCAGCTCGGACGCCATCGCCGGTTTGAACAGTGTTCAATGAACACAGACGCCGCCCGCCGTCTGTTGCCGCCTACCGGCGACGTCGTCGCGCTCCTTCTTCCTGTCCCTCCTCCACTCACACGTTCGCCAACTGCTCAGTTCCCGGCTTGTAGCAAGCAGCTCTCCTTGCTGCAAAAGAGCGTTCCCACGGAGAGTTCCACGACTTGCCCCCACAGATCGAGAGGTTTGAAACGCAACCCTCGCCCTCTCCCCCCCAAACGCGAGGCGCCACACGCGCGCGCGCTCGTGCGCGCACATCGGTTCTCAAAGAGGCGCGCGCAGTCGCCCTTCATCGGCACTCACCGGCATTTTAGCAGCAGCAGCAAAAAGGAGAGACGGACATTTTCAAAAACAGAGGAGGAAACGAACAGCCACCCGCGCCACTGATGGTCAAGGGCGGCGGGAAGCCGGCGGCGGGAGCCGGGGCGCGGCCGGCGTCGGGCGCGACCCCTCCCACCAAGACGGGGCCGCTAGACCTGCTCTTCCGCAAGGCCAAGCAAGCGCCGACCGTCGTCGTCAGCGGCGGCGGCGGCGGCGGCGGTGGGGCGCCCGCATCTGGCGGCTCTCAGCAGCAGCAGCAGCCGCTCTCGCAAAAGCCCCCCAGCGGCCGCGGCGGCGGCGACGAGGGCGACGCCGGCACGGACGCCGACGCCAAGATGGACAAGGTCGAGGCGGCGGCGGAGGCGCCCATCACGATCCCGGACAGCGACGACGACGAGGCGGCGGCAGCGGCAGCGGCGCCGGCCCCGGCGCCCCTCCTCTCGCGGGGGGGGGGGCCGTTGGCGCCGGTCGACGGCGGCGCCGCCGCGCCCGCGCCGACGCCCACGGACGCCATCCCGCGCGACCAGGGCGAGACGCCGGAGAAGGACGACGCCATGGTGGTGGATCCGGCGCCGGCAGCAGACGCGGCCGCAGACGCCCCCGCTGCTGCCGCTGAAGCCGCCGCGGCCACCCCAAAGCCACCCGCAGCGGCGGCAGCGGCGGCGGCGACGCCTGCCTCGGCCGCCCCGGCCTCGGCCCCATCCGCCCCCGCCACCGCGGCCCCGACCCCCGCGCCCCCCATGTCGGCCGAGCGCGTCGCCGAGCTGGCCGCGGCCTTCCAGGCGGGCGAGGAGCAGGCGCTCGCCGACGCGCTCGCGATGGCGCCGCCGCTGGCCGCCGCCGCGCGGCCCGCGCTCGCCCGCATCGTCGCGCGCCTGGCCGCGGCCCCGTCCGCGGCGACGCCGCCGCCCGTGGCGGCCAGCCCCTTCAGCGAGACGCCACCGCCCCCGGCCTCGTCTCCCCTGCCGGACGGCGGCGGCGGCGCCGGCGACGTCGACGCGCCCACCGCCGCTGCCGCCCCCCCCTCCGCCCCTCTGACCGGCGGCCCGTCGCTGACGGCCGCCGACGCCCGCGCCCTCGTGGCCTTGCTCGCCGAGGGACGCCCCGAGGGCCTCGCCGCCCTCGCCGACGCCGTCGCCGCCGACCTCAGCGCCGCCCTCGGCAGGCCCGGCGCCGTGCTGCCCGGCGCCGTGCGCGCGCTGCTGTCGGAGGTGGCCGCGCGCCGCTCGCCGCTGCCGCAGTCGGCGCAGCAGCAGGCCGACGCGCTTTTGCGGCTGGACCCGAGCGAGGACGCCGACGCGGGGCGCGCGTGGGCGTGGGAGGCGCGCACCAAGAAGGCGCTGCCGCGCGGAAGCGCGCGCGACGCGGTGGAGCCCTGGCGCGCGTTCCGCAAGGGCGCGGCGCGGCGCCTGAAGGAAGGGCGCGCGCTGGTCGAGGCGGCGGCGACGGCGGCAGCCGGCACGCGCGCCAAGGCGGCGCACGCGCGCGCAGCGGACAAGGCCGCGCGGCTGCTCAGGTGCCCGGGTCTCGCGGAGCTGGCGCCCCTGCGGGCGAGGGCCGAGCAGGCCGCGGCCGCGGCGGTCGCAGAGCTGTGCGGGGGGAGACGGGTCGGCGGCGGCGGCAGCGGCAGTGGCGCGGCAGCGCAGGAGGAGGACGCCGCTGGCGGAGGCGCGCCCCCCCCCGCGGCCGCGCTGACGACCACTGCCGGGCGCGAGGCGGCCCGCCTCGCCGCCGAGCAGGACAAGGCGGCGCGGCTGTCGGCGCGCGAGGACGAGGCGCGCGCCCGGGCCGAGGCCAAGGCCGCGCGCGAGGAGGCGGCCCGCGCGAGCGCGGCGGTCCGCGAGGAGGAGCTCCGGGCCAAGGCGGCGGCCAGGGCGGCGCGCGAGGACGAGGCGCGCGCCAAGGCGGCGGCCAAGGCCGCCCGCGAGGAGGAGAGGGCGGCGCTCAGGGCGGCGGCCGAGGCGGCGGGCCGGCAGGGCAAGGCGGCGCGCGAGGCGGGCAAGGCCGCGCAGAAGCAGGCCCGCACGCAGGAGCGCGCGCTCAAGCGGGCCGACGACGAGGCGCACAGGAAGGGATTCGCCAGCGCGCAGCAGCTGCAGAAGAGCTCGATCGCAAAGTTTTTCGGCGGCGGCTTTGGCGGCGGCGGCGGCGGAGGAGCGGGAGCAGCGGCGGGCCCGTTGGCGGGCGGCGGCGGCGGCATTGGCGGCGGTGGCGGTGGCGGTGGCGGTGGCGGTGGCGGTGGCGGGGGCGGTGGCGGTGGCGGTGGCGGTGGCGGTGGCGGTGGCGGTGGCGGCGGCGGCACGGTCACCAAGGGCACGCCCTCGCGCTCGGGCGCCGCCGCCGCGCCCTCGAGCTCGGGCGGGCCGCGCCAGCTGGCGTATGGCAGCGCGTCCGCGGCGAGCGGGGAGATGCCGGGGGCCGCCGGCGGGGCAGCGGGCGGCGGCGGCGGCGGCGGCGGCGGCGGCGGCGCTCACCCCCGCGGCGGCACCGCCGCCGCCGCCGCCGCCGCTGGCGGCACCGGAGGCGGCACCGGCGCCATGGCCCCGCCCCGTCCCCGCTTCAAGTTTGCCTTCCAGTCGGACCTGGCCAGGCTGGCGCTCACGCTTGAGCAGGTGGCCGCCGCGGCCGCGCTCGACCCGCTCATCGCGCGCTTTGGCGGTCAGGGCGGCGGCGGCGGCGGCGGCGGCGACGGGCCCGCCGCCGCCGTCGAGGCCGACGCGTCGTCGGCGTCGACCGTGCTTCTGCCCTTCGCCGCGGCGTCGGCCACCTTTTTGCAGGCGTCGCGCGCCTGCCGCCCGGGCATGCTCGCCGCGGGCCGCCGCGTCTTCGGCCTGCCGCCCCCCTGGGCGCGCCGCGCGCACCTGCAGCGCGCGCTCGAGCAGGGGGGCGAGGCGGCCGACGGCGCGTTTGCCCTGATGCTGCGCGGGGCGGGAGCGGCGGCGGGCAACGGCGCGCGCGACGGGGGCGGCCGCGGCCGCAGCCCTGGAGGCCGCGGCCGCAGCCCCGGCAGCGGCGGCCGCGCCGCCTTCGCCTGCGCTTCCGACGAGCTCGGCGGCACTGGCCGCCCCGCCTACTCGGACGGCGGCGACGTCGTAGACCTCTGCGATGAGGGCGGCGACGGCGGCGACGGCGGCGGCGACGACGCCTGGCGGCGGCGCGAGGCCAGCCGGCGCGCCGAGGCGGCGCGCTTCACCCGCCGCCTGGTGCTGCACCACGACGCCGCGCGCCCCGTCTTCTACGGCTCCCGCGCGCCGCTCGACCCGGACGTGCGCGGGCGCCTAGGCCCGCGCCGCCCGCTCTTCAAGGCCGTGGGCCCCGAGGGCGACGAGGGCCGCGGACTCGACTACGAGGCGGAGAGCGACCAGGAGTGGGCCTCGGAGCCGGAGGACGGCGAGTCGCTCTCGGGCGACGGCGACGGCGACGGCGACGGCGACGGCGAGGACGGCGACGGCCCATCCGGCGACGGGGGCGGCGGCGCGGGCCCCTCGGAGAGCGGGATGGCCGACTCGGGCTTCATCGTCAGCGACCGGCAGGTGGACTACGAGTCGGGCGCGGAGGAGGAGGAAGGGGGGGCGACGGCGACGATGGAGGAGGTGGCAGAGGGGGCGGAGGGGCAGGCTGCCCGGGGTGGGCGGGGCCCTCCGCGCGCCGCCGCCGGCGCCGCCGCCGGCGCGGACGGCCCCGTGACGTCCGGGCGCGCGGCGCGGCTGGTGGCGGCCATGCAGCGCGCGGCGGCGCGCAACCAGCCTGTGCGGCTGTACCTTCCGCCCGTGCCCGAGCCTCCGCCGGAGGACGGCAGCCACGTGAGCTGCGCCACGACGACGACGTGCGAAGAGGCCGCCGCCGCCGCCGCCGCCGCATCCGCCGCCGCCGCTGCTGCCGCCGCCATCGTGCCCGGGCGCCTCGACACCCTCGAGCTGCTGCAGTCGCTGGCCGGCACGATCGTCGACCCGCTGGCGCTCATCGTCGTGCCCGGCACCGAGCAGCCCGCCGCCGCCGCCACCGCCGCCGCGCACACCACCACGGTGCTCGGGGTGGGCGGGGGCGGAGGGGCGCGGCCGGCCTCGGGTCCCGGCGGCCTGCCGCCGCACCCCGAGGCGGCCGACGGCGGCGGCGGCAGTTTCGGCGCGGCCGCCTTGAGCGCGGCCGGCGCGGCCGCCGCCGCCGCCGCCGTCGCCGCCCCGCCCGCCTCGGGCGCCAAGCGCGTCCGCGAGGCCACCCGCTTTCCGCAGGAGCTGCTCGCGCCGCTGTGTCAGTTCGTGCACGGCTCCGCGCAGCCGGTCGAAGTCCTGGCGGCCAATTTTCTTTCGGGGGGCATCCCGCAGGTGGCCGCCTTCCTGGCGGGCGGCGGGCGCCTGCCCAAGGCGGCGGTCAAGAGCGCCGTGCGCGGCGTCGCCAGCACGCGGCCCGGGCCGCGCGCCCTGTGGCGCGCGCACGCGCCGGCGTGGGCGGCGGCGGGGGCGGACGCGCCGCCGGACGCGCCGCCGGGCCCGGCGCCGCACGCGGCCGAGCTGGCCGCGCGCGTGGCCCCCGCCACGGCCGCCCTGCTGCTCGGCGGCGGCTGCGTCGGCGGCGGTGCAGCGGGCGAGGCGACGGCCGGCGCGGCGGGCGGCGGCGCGCCGCCGCCGGCGGCGGCGACGGCCCCGGCGACCTCGCCGCGCAAGTCCGCCGCGCCCGTCAGCCCGGCCGCCAAGCGCCAGCGCGCCGGGTCGCCCGGCGCGGCTGCAGCGGCGGCGGCGGCGGCTGCTCCCGCGGGCCTCACGATTGACCGGTTTTTCAAGCGCGCGGGGCCAGCGGCGGCGGCGGCAGGAGCAGCGGCAGGGACCAACGCGCCCGCGCCCCCGGCGTCCCCGCCTGCGGTGGCAGCGGCGGCGGCGCTGACGGCCGAGCCGATGGCGCTCGACCTGCCGACCGGCGCGGCGGCGGCGGAGCAGGCGGGCAAGCAGCAGCAGCAGCAGCAGCAGCAGTGGCAGCCCCCGGCTGCGGCGGTGTCCCCTCTGCGCCCGGCGGCTGCGCCCAACTCGGCCGCGGCCCTGCCCCTGCTGACGCCGCCCTCGGACGTGCCCCACTCGCAGCAGCCGCACCCGCCGCCGCGCGCCGAGGCGCCCGCGGGAGCGGGCGCTGCGGCGTTCAACAGGGCACTCGACGAGGCGGCGGCCGCGGGGACGGGGACGGCGGCGGCCGAGGGCGGCGAGCCCCCCGCTGCCGCAGCCGCGGCCGCCTCTCCAAAAAACGACGGGCGGCGGTGCTGAAGAAGAAGGAAGATGCGGGCACCGCCGCCGGGTCAGCAACACACAACGGCATCATCATCAACGGCTCTATCAACAACAACAACGGCGGCAGCAGCCCCGGCTCTCCGCGGGACGACGCCGCCTCGTGGCGCGCGCTGGCGTCCTGGCTGGCGACGGCCAAGCGGCCGGCGGCGCGCGCGGTCGAGGCGGCCTTTGCGCCGCTGCGCGCCCGCCTCCGGTTCCCGGGGGCGCCGGCGCTGCCGCCGCCAGGGGTCGCGGCGGCGCTGGCCAAGGCGCTCGTGCGGCTGTGCCCGCCGGGGCTTGCGGGGCCCGAGCGGCACATGCGCGCGGCGGTCGCGCTCGCCTTGGCGAAGGTCGCGACGACGGCGGCGGCAGAGGCGGCGGCAGAGGCGGCTGGGCACGAGGGCGGCGGCAGCGGCGGCGGCGAGGGGGGCGCGGGCGGCGGCAGCGACGAGCGCCGCCGCCGGGTGGCGGCGGCTGAGCAGCTGCTGCGGGGCGTGGCCGCGATACCCGGCCTGCGCCCCGCGCTGCTGCGCTGCTGCGTGGCGGCGGCGGTGCCGGTCGCCGCCTGCAATGACGATCGGCAGCGGCAGCAACAGCAGCAGCAGCAGCAGCAGCGGGCGTCTGCCGAGGGCAAGCCGCCGCGTTTTCCGCCGCCGCCGCCGCCGTCGCCGTCGCCGCCGCCGCAGGCCCCGGTCGCGCCGCTCGAGCGCGCCGCCCGCGCCGCCGGCCTCCGCGCCCTGTCCGCGCTGGGCCCGTGGTGGGACGGCTGCGCGCGGGGTCTTGGGGACGGCGCGCGCGTCGGACGCTGAAGAGCATCCGGCGAGAGAGGGAAAGGGCGAGCAAGCAAGAGGCGCGTAAGATTTTCTGACGACGACGACGACGCCACCTGGAGAGGGACGACGCTTTTCCTTTTTTCCTTCCTTCTTCCAAACCCCTATGCCTGAAGAAAAAACAGAGCAATGCACCGGATCACGACCACGCCTCAACGCGATACCTGCCGCTCGACTCGAGCGCCTTGACCCACGCCCGCCCGGCCGCCCGGCGCGCGGCGGCGACCGCCGCCGGCGTAGGCGGCGGCGCCTCGCCGGCTGCTCCCCCGCTGCCGCCGACGTCGCTGCCGCCATTGCCGCCGCCGGCCAGCGGCAGCCTCGCGGCGGCGACGTCGGCGAGGGCGTCCGCCACGTCGGCCGGCATGCGCGCGGCGGAGCCGGAGACGAGCACGCACGCGCCGCGGCGCTCGACCAGGTCCCACACGAGGTCGGCGTGCTCGCGCAGGCGATGCGTGACGTACTGGCGGGCGGGGGAAAGGGAAGAGGGGGAGGAGGCCAGGGGCGCCGCCGCCGCCGCCGCCGCCGCCGCCGCCGCCGCCGCCGCCGACCCGTTTGGCGGGGCCCCCTCTCCCGCCGCCGCCGCCGACCCGTTTGGCGGGGCCCCCTCTCCCGCCGCCCCGTCGCCGCCGCCGCCTCCGCCGCCCGGCCTGCTGAACGCCGTGACCAACCCCCGGTCGCGCGCCAGGGCTCCGGCCTCGACGAGTCCCCGCCACTCGTCCTGGTAGTAAAAGTCGGCCTCGGCGGAGCGGCACCCGAAAAACAGGTGGCAGGGCGCCGGCGCCGGCGGCGTTGTCATTGCTGCTGCTGCTCCCACGGCCGCCCGTCCTCCGCTCGCGGCGCCCGCCGCCGCCGCAATCGCCGCCGCGCGGTCGTGCAGGATCGCCCGGAAGGGGGCGACGCCCGTGCCCGGACCGATCATGAGCAGCGGCACGGACGGGTCCGCGGGCGGGCGCAGCACCTCGCCCCGCTCGATCCACACGGGCACGCGCGGGGGCGCGTCGCGAGCGGCGGCGGCGGCGATGGCGGTGGGGCCGGCGGCGGCGGCGTCGGCGCCGTCCGCAGCGGCCGCGGGATGCGGCGGCGCCAGCGGGAGGGTAGCCAGCCATCCCGTCGCGAGGCCGCGGACGGGGCGGCGCGTGGGCGAGCGCCAGGCGACCACCGCGGCGAGCACGTGCGCGGCGTGCGGCCCGTGGGCGCGGGGCGACGAGGCGATGCTGAACATGCGCGGCTGGAGGCGGGCGCACGCCTCGAGCAGGCGCGCGAGCGGGAGCGGGAGCGGGGGCGGGGGCGCGGGCGCGGGCGCGGGCAGCGCTGGCGGCGGCGCCGGCGGCGGCGCCGGCGCATTTTCGCCCGTCGTCGGCGCCGTTGTTTGGTCCGTGGGGAAAAAGTCGCGCACGACCTCCGCCAGCGCGCGGCGCTCGCTGCCCCAGGCGTAGCGCGCGGCGTCCTCGCGCCCGGCCGCCGACGCGAAGAGGGCCAGGCGCCCGGCGCGTTGCCGCGCGAGCTCATATTCAGCCGCAGCCGCCGCCGCCGCCGCCGCCGCCGCTGCCGCCGCCCGCGGGCCCGCCCCGCCGCCCGGCCGCGCTGCGGCTGCGGCTGCGGCGGCCGCGGCGGCGGCGCGCGCCACCTCGGCCGCGTGCGCCGCGAGCACCTGCCACAGGTGCCGCCGCGGAGCCGCGCTCGAGACGTCGAGCACCCCCGCGACGATCGCGCGCGCAGAAGCCTCCATGCGCGGCGGCGGCGCTGGCGGCGGCGCATCGGCGGCGACGCTGTCGTCATCGTCGCCGGCGGCGGCGGGACAGGCGCCCCCTCCCCCCCCGTCCCGGATCCGCAGGCGCTCGTCCCCCGAGAGGCCGCACGCGCGCAGCACGGCCTCCACGTCCTCTCGCGGCTGCCGCGGGAAGATCGCGAGGACGTCGCCCGGCTCGTAGAGCGGGGCAGGCGCATTGGCGCCGACGGTGCCGCCGCCGCCGCCGCCGCCGTTGGCCGCGGGCCCCGGGCGCGCCGCCTCGCCGCCACCGCCGCCGCCGCCGCCGCTCGGCCCGCCCCCCTTTTTTCGGTCGTCGTAGCCTGTCAGGTCAAACTCCAGGTGGCGCGTCTCCTGGAAGTGGTCGGCGGAGGTGACGCGCCGGCTGGCCACGAGCCGCGCCATCACCGGGCGCCAGGGCCCATGCGCCCCCCCTAGCCCTTCCGCCGCTGCCGCTGCCGCCGCCGCCGCCGCTGCCGCCGCTTTCCCTCCGAGCGCCGCCGCCGCCGCGCGCGCCTCGGCCGCCGCCGTCATTGCCCGGAACGCGCCCGCCGCCTCGGCGGCCTCGGCGTGCTCGCGCTCTCCCTGCGACAGGTCATTGGCGCCGGTGAATGCGGCCGCAAGCGGCGGCGGCGGCGGCGGCGGCGGCGGCAGGACGGACACCCGATATCGCGGCGGCGGCGGGACCGGCGGCGGTGGCGGCGGCGTTGTCGCTGCTCCTGTTGCTCCTGCCGCCGCCGCCGCCGCTGCTCCCGCCACCGCCGCTTCTGCCGCTGCCGCCCCCCCAAAACCGGCCCCCGCCCCGCACCCGAGCGCCGGCCACAGGCCCCGCGCCAGCCACGGGTCCAGCGCCGCCTCGTGGCCCCCGCCCGGCGCCCGCTCGTCCCCGAGGCCCCGCGGGCAAAGCGCCTCGGCGCCGAGCGCCAGCAGCCGCCTGTCCAGCCTAAGGGCCGCCGCGCAAAAGTCGACGTACCCGCTGTCCCCGAGTCCGAACAGCGCGTATTTCACGCCGAGGAGGGCGGTCGGGGGCAGGGCGCGCCGCAGGAGGCGCCGCCAGGTGGCGCGCATGTTGGCGGGCGCCTCCCCCTGCCCCGCGGTCGAGACGCAGAGCGCGACGGCCGCGGCGCGCGGCCACGCCGACAGCGGGACGGCGTCGAGGGGCGCGGCGAGGGCCGAGGAGAACAGGCGGGTGCGGGCCGCGCGGGGGTCGGACAGGTGGGCGCGGGCCTCGCGGGCCATGCGTTCGGCGACGTCCTGAGTTGTGGTTTTGTTTGTCGATTGCTGGTGGGGTTTTTTGTTTTGAGCGTTGTTTTTTTTCATCGCTCGGGCGTGCAGCGGCGGCGGCAGCGGCGGCGGCGCAGCGGGGCGACAACGCGTCTCGCCCGCTGGTTTCACAAAAACCGACCTGCGCGTTGCCTGTTTGCGACGCGTACAGGATCAGCAAGAGGCCACCCGCACCGCCACTCGGACCCGCCCCCTCGGCGTCCATGATGTGGAGGAATTCACGCGGACCGAGGGAGAGGGTGGTGGGGGGGCTGTCGATATCAGTTTTTGGGACAGAGACGCGTCGAAGAGCGGGAGGCGCCAATGAAATAGGGTCGGTCGTTGTAAGTTTCGAGTGCGCGGAGAACGTGTCCTATGCGTGAGCGCGCCTGCTCGCTCGGCTGATCAAGGGAGACAGACACGCGACCGCGCCGCCGCCGCCGCCGCGCCGTCGGGGCGCTGTCAAGCAAGTGGCTCCGCCCCTTGCGAAAGACGCAAGCGCCCCCCCCTCTCCAAATGCCAGAAGAGAGCCCCTGTTCCCGTCAAACTAAAGAGAGGCGTCTACCGCCGCGTCAGCAGCCAGGCGCTGTATAGGGCCGGCGTGCCCAGCACGATCGCGAGCGCCACGGGGAGCGACGGCTCGTGCGGCAGCGCGACCAGCAGCGAGCCGTACTTGATGGCGGCAGCGCCGGCGAGCGAGAGGGCCGCGACCTTGGCCACGTACGCGAGGTCGTCGTTGTCGCCGTTGCTGTCCTCGTCGACCTTGTTGTTGTTGCTGTTGTCGTTGTTTGCGGAAGCGGCAAAGCGGGATCGGGGGCTGGGCAGCGGCCGGAGCGGCGACGATGGGGCGCCGGCGCCGGTGATGGCGACGCCGCCGCCGCAGACGTGGGGCAGCTGCGGCTGCGGTCGCCTGCGAGCGATCGCTCCGGAGGGCGTCGCTGAGCGGCGATGGCAGGATGCCCTCACTGGTGCCGGCGCTGCGCGGGCGAGCATCGCACTCACTCTCTCTGACGGGAGAGGGGAAGAGCGCTTTCCGTGATCCCGTGCGTGCAGTCGAAGGTTGCAACGGTGTCTGGTGCCGACGTGCACGTCTATTGTATTGGTTGGGACTCTAGTGTGCGTGTCAATGTGAGGGCCGAGTGAGGTTGGCCCTTCTCGATCCAAAGGTGGAGGTGGGCGGGGAGCAGAAGTCGCTGCGTCGAAGCGTCGCCGCGCGGCCGACGCTGCCAACGCCGCCCGCTGCCCTCTCGCCCGTTGCCCTCTTGCCCGCTGCCGGGCCAAGACCCTCTCCTGCCCGCCCGCCCGCCGCGCCATGTCACCGCCTCCTCAGCACGTCCCGCTCGTCGGCAGCATAGTACCCCGCAAGGAACGACCGCGCGAGCGACGACGGGCCCGCGGCGTCCTCCTCGAGCGCGCGCCCCTGCGCCGCCGCCGCCGCGCGCTCGTCGCGCTCCTCCGCGCTCTGCTGCCACCACGGTCGGCGCGAGCCGGGCGCGAGCCCCGCCCGCGCGGCGGCCGCGTCCTCGGCCTCCCCCTCCTCCTCCTCGACCGACACGTAGCGGTCGAACACGCGGCCGCTGACCGGGCACACCAGCAAGCCCGAGGCGCGGTCGACGACGGCGAGGCCGCAGGCGCCGCCGGCCGCGCGGCCAAGGCGGGGGCCAGAGGCGGCGGCGGCGGCAGAGGCGGCGGCAGACGCAGAGGTTGAAGCGTACGATGACGAGGCCCCGAGAGCGAGAGGGAGGGCCCCAGCCGCCGCCGCCCCGTCCGCCGTCGCCGGCCCCGCCCCCGCCGCCAGGCACACGTGCGCGTCCCCCGTGGCCGTGCAGCAGTAGACCGAGGGCGCCACGCGCTCGTACGTCACGTGGCTGTTGTGGTTGTTGCCGCCCTGGTGGGGCGGCGGGGGGCTGCCGAGGAGCGGGGGGCTGCCGACCGGCGGTGGCGACGGGCCGCTCGTCATTGCCGTCGTCGTCGTCGGCGGCGGAGGCGGGGGCGGCGACGGCGACGGCCCGCCGCCGGCCCCTGCTGCCGCCCCTGCCCCCCCTCCCCCAAACCCCCTCGCCCGCCGCCACTGCTCCACGCGCTCCGCCACCGTCGGCCCTTCCGCCCGCGCCCGCCGCTGCACGCACGCCGGCCCGCCCGCCGCCTCCCAGCCCAGGCTGACGTGGCGCTTGGCGTGCGCCATCTCGACGAAAAACCCGCCGGCCACCGCCGCCGCCTCGCGCCGCGCGAGCAGCGCCTCGGCGAGCTCGCGGGCGTCGAGCCGGGCGTACCGCTCGCGCCAGGGCAGGAGGAGCATCTCGGCGTCGTCCCCCTCGCGGTCCGCGCCGTCGGTGCCTCTTGCCCCTCCTCCGCCTCCACCGCCTCCGCTTTGGAGGTGCCGGGACGAGGGGCCGGCGGCGGCGGCGGCGCCGGACGGCGACGGCGGCCCCGCGCCGCCGCGCTTTTTCGGCGGCGGGGAGGGCGGCGGCAGGGCGAGCCGGCGCGGCCAGCGGGCGAGGCACAGCCGGCGCCAGAGCACGGGGTCGGCCGCCTCGTGCCGCAGGGTCTTGCACGTCTGGGCCGCGCTGAACAGGTCGGCGGCGCTGACGAACGAGAGCGCCTGGAGGCGGAGCTCGTGAGGCAGGTCCAGGAGCGAGGTTGAGGACGAGGGGGAGGAGCGCGGGCACGGGGCGAGCGCCGCCGAGGAGGACGGGACGCGCGCCGCCGTCGCCGTCGCCGTCGCCGCCGGTGGCAGCGGCACGTGGTTTGCGGATGCCGCCGCCGCCGCCGCCGCAGCCGCAGCCGCTCGCCTGCGCAGGGCGATGGAGGGCAGCCGGCGCGCGGGAGGTGCGAGGGGTGCGGGCGGGTCGGCGAGTTTCTGGCGCTTGCCCCCGAACCCTCGTTTCTCCTCCTCGTCTTCCTCGTTCGGGCGCGCGCGCTGCATCGTCGCCGGGATGAGATTTCTGCGCTCGTTGTCTAGGGGTCGCGGGTCGTCGGAGTGTCAGGGTGGTCGGGGCGCGGGTCGACGCGGCGATGAGTGATAGATTTTGTGGAAACTTTTGTCGTGGGCTTTTTTGGGGGGGGGGACTTTGAGGCAAGAAGAGGCGGCGCCGGGCGTGGCGACGCCGGCCGGAAGCAAAACGATCGCGCGTCGGCTTCCTGTCTCTGCACACAAGGAAGCAAGCGCCCAGGGTCGCACGCAACTAGAAACCGCCACCTGATCGGAGCGCCACACACAACACCAAAGCTCGACCCCCGCGCACAAAACAAACGATCCACCACAAAACCAGAGAAACGCCGCCACCGCACAAGAGAGAGAGAGACGACGACGACAGCGGCGGCGGCGATCGCCGTCGGCGAGACGAGCAGCGACGACAAGCGTCGGCGACAGTCCTTTCCGTCCGGCTCGGAACAACAACAAGGGGCAACGCGATGTCCGCCCGGAAGGACGACCTCGTGTACGACCGCTCCTTCTCCGGGTTCCCGGCGGGCCTGCGCGAGTGGGCGTCGCTCGTCGCGCGCCCGTCGCTCGCCCTGGCCCTCGGCCGCCGGCGAGCGCCGGCCTACTGGGCGCGCGCGCGGCGCGACCAGGGTTGTTTGCGGCGCTCGCTGTCGGGCGCCGCCGTGTGGGTCCTGGCGACGGGCGCGATCGCCGGCACGGGCGCCCTGGCCGTGCACCCGAGCGTCCTGGCGAGTTTGATGCGCGAGACCGGGCCCCTGGTGGCCCTGTCGTACGCCGCGGCCGGCGCGCTCGCCGTGCTGGCCGCGCTAAACGCGGCGGAACTGAGCGCCCGGCGGCCCTTTGCCGGGCCCGGCGGGCAGGCGCCGCTGCTGCTCGCGACCTTGGGGCCGCTGCCGGCGGCCGTCGCGGCCGCCTCGCTGGCCCTGCAGAACGTGGTGGCCGCCGCGGCGCTCGCGCGGGCGGTGGCGCCGGGGATCGGGCGGATGGTGGCGGGCGGACTGGGCGGCGGCGGCGGCGGCGGCGGCGGAGCGGGCGGGGGCCCGGCCGCGCCTCTTCCGTGGCCGCCGCTCGCCGGAATCATGGCTGATGCCGCCGCCGACGGCGCCACGCCCGGCTCCTCCGCCGCGCGCGCGTTGGCCACGGCGGGCGCCGGCGGCGCCTTTGCGACGGCGGCGCCCCGCGCCCCCCTCGGCCCGCTGCAGACGGGCGCCCTCGCGCTCGACCCGCTCGCCGCGGGCCTGGCGCTGCTGGCGTCGCTGGCGGCGGCGGCCGTGCCGGCGAGGGGGGTCGGGTGGTTTTGCGCGGGCGCCACGGGCGCGCAGGTGCTCGCGTCGGTCGCGGCCGTGGGGGCGCTCTTGTGCTTGCGCGTCGCGAATGGGGGTGGAGGCAGCGGCGACGCGGCGCGCGGCTGGGCCGGGTTGGAGGACGCGGCGGCGCTCCCTGCGTTCGCTGACAGCGGCCCTCCCGCCGCAATCGTCGGGCGGCTCGGCCCCGTCGCGTCGGCCGCGGCCGCCGTGTTTGTCGCCGCCTTCCCCGGCGTGAGCCTGGGCCCCGCGCTGTCGGACGACGCGCGCTGGCCCGCGCGCTCTGTGCCCGCGGGGATGGTCGCGGCGGCCGCGACCTCCGCGTCGCTCTGCGCCGCGACCGCCCTGGCGTACGTGTTTTCAGAGGGGCCGGCCGCGGCGGGGGCGGCGGCGGCGGCGGCGGGCGCACCAGCGCCAACAGCCCCAGTCGCCGCCCTCGTGCCCCCTTTTCTGCTCGGCCTCGCGTGCGTCCTGGGCGCCTTTGCGGGCGTGCCCGCCCTCGTGCTCGGGGCGTCGCGCGTCGTGTGCGGGGCCGCGCGACACCGCCTGCTGCCGGCCGCGGGCCTCGGGCGCGTGGCCGGCCGGCGGATCCGCTCGCCCGCCGCGGCCACCGCGGCCGTGGCGGCGGCCGTCGTCCCCCTGGCGCTGCTGTCCCCCTCGGGCGGCGCGTCCGAGGCGCTGGGGGCCCTGGCGGCCGTCGGGTTCCTGGTGACGCAGGCAATGGTGGCGGTCGCGGTGCTCCTGGAGCGGGCGAGCGACGCGCGCGGAGACGACGGCGGGGCTTCTCCGTCCCCCCCCGCGCGGCCCGGGCCGCCGCCGCTCGCGCCGCCTCTGCCGCACCTCCTGCCAGTGCCGCCGAGCCCCTCCTCCCCCCCGTCCCCGTCGGCCCTGTCCTCGCCTGACGGCCGCGTCAGCATCCGCAGCCCCTCCCCCTCGGACACCTCGTCCTCCGCCTTCGACGGCCTGTTCGAGCGCTGCTTCTACCCCGACCCGGCCTGTTGGGCGCGCCGGGGCCCTGGCGCGGTCTGGCTGCCGCGGGCGCTCGTCGCGAGCCTCGCCGCCAGCGCGTGCGGCGCCGGCGCCGCGCTGTCGGCCGAGGCGGCGTGGCCGGGCGAGGCGCTCTGGCCGCTCGTCTCCGTGCTGGGATTCTGGCTGGTGCTGACGGCCGCGCTGCAGGTGGTCCTCGGTGTCGTGTCGCGGGCGACGATCCCGCCGCGGCCGCTGGCGCCCGCGCCTCCGCCGCCGCCGCCGCCGCCGCCGCCGCCGCCGCCGCCGCCGGCCGCCGAGCGACGAGGAGGAGGCGCGCCGTCGGCCGCTCTCCTCCTCGCGCGCCTCGGCGGCTGCTGCTGCTCGGGCGGCCGTCGCTCCTGCCGCCGCGCCTCTCGCGCCGCCGCCATCGCCTCCAACAACAACGCGCCCACGTCCGCCCTGGCCCCCGGCCCGCTCCGCGTCCCCGGCGGGCCGTGGCTGCCCTCGCTGTCGCTCTTGGCGTATGGCGCGGCCGGCGGCGCGTGCCTGCCTCCGGTGGCGCTGCTGCGCTGGTTCGCGCTGGCCGGGGCGGCGGCGCTGCTGTGGTTCTTGTACGGCCTCCCGGCGACGGACGCGCGCGAGGCGCGCTGGGCGGCCGAGGACGCGGCGGAGGAGGATCGGCGCGCGGCGGAAGCGGAGGAGGAGGGGCGGCGGGAAGGCGGGGCGGCGTCCGGCGGCGGCGCCGTCGTCCTCGGGTGAGCATGAGGGCGGGCGACGGACGCGTGGGGACGCCCACGCCTCACTTCCGCGCCTCCCCAAACGGCAACGCACACGCCCCCGTCCCACCCCCCACTCAGCCCGTGTGCTACAACCCAGACTATCTCTCCTATAGCTTGCCCCCTTTCAATTGTTCTGTCCTCTGCATCGCACAGAAAACCTTTCACTCACTCGGGGAGGCGACGAGAGGACACAGAGACGACCGATCAAGCGCCGATGCTGCTCCGCGCGCCAACGCCACCGGCAAGGGCTGCGCCAGAGGCGCGGGCTCCCAAGCATGCCGACCTGCACAGCCGCCGGTCGTTCGCGCCGAGCCTGATCGATCGCGCTGCCCCGGCATTCGCCGCCGCCGCCGCGCCGCGCGTCGCCGCCGACGACGTGTGGCGGCCGAGGCCGCGGCGGCGGCGGCGGGCGGCCACGACGGCAGCGGCCGCGACGGCGCCCTCCTCCCCTGCCTCGGCCGCCGCCGCCCCGAGCGGCATCAGCGCCCAGCACCAACCTCCCCCCGTGCCCGCCCCCCCTCGGACGATGCACCCGGCCGAGGCCGAGGCGCTGCTGGTGCTCGAGTGGCCCGCCCTGTGCCGCCAGGTCGCCAGGCTTTGCGGCTCGTCGCTGGCCGCGGGACGCGCGCTGGCCGGGCGCGTGCCGCTGGGCGCCAGCCGCGCCGAGAGCGCCCTGCTGCTGCAGCAGACGGCCGAGGCCATGCTCGCGGGGGGCGCGGGGGGCGACGAGGACGGAGGGGGTGGCGGGCGGTCCAGGCAGCAGCAGCAGCGACAGAGGCAGAAGCAGGCCGGCGCCGGCGGCGGCGGCGGCGGCGGCGGCGGCGCGGGCCAAACAGGCCAGCGGGCGGCGGCCGGCCTGAGGGTCCGCGGCGTCCTGGACCTGAGGCCCGTGCTGGACGCGTGCGAGCGCGACGGCCTGTGCCTGACCGCCCGGCAGCTCGAGGGCGTGGCGGCCACCCTCGAGGCGGCGTACGCGGCGAAGGCGCAGGCCGAGGAGACGGCGGCGGCAGCAGCACAAGGGGAGGAGACGAGAGGCGGCGCGGCCGCTGAACCACCTCCTCTGCCGCTGCTGCCATTGCCGCCGCTGTTCCCCGCGCTCGCGAGCCTCGCCCGCGCGATCGACCCCTCCGAGCGTGCGGCCCTGCTCGCGCCCATCCGCGCCGCCGTGTCCCTCGGCTCGGTCACCGACGCGGCCAGCCCCGAGCTCGCGTCCGCGCGCCGCGAGCGCCGAGAAAACATGGCGCGCACGCGCGCGCTGGTGTCCGACGTGGCCAGGCGGCTGCACGCCTCGGGCGCCAGCGAGGTCAAGGACCCGGTCGTCGCGCGCGGCCGGCTCGCCGTGTCGGTCCGCGCGGGGCAGAGCGGCTCGGTCCCGGGCGGCGCGGCCGTGCGCCTGGGCCAGTCGTCGACGGGCGCCACCCTCTACGTGGAGCCGCGCGGCGCGGTGCAGGGGAACAACCTCGAGGCGGAGCTGGCGCAGCGCGAGGCGGACGAGGAGCTGCGGGTGCTGCGCGCGCTGTCGGCGGCCGTCGCGCGGCGCGCGCCGGCGCTCAGGGCGCTGCTCGAGGCGTGCGCGCAGCTGGATCTGGTGGCGGCGCGCGCCGCGCACGCGCGCTGGTGCGGCGGGACGCGGCCCGAGTTTCTGCCCGACGAGGAGGATGGGGAGGGTGTGGGGGAGGAGAGCGGCAGACGCGGGGCCGCGGCGTCCGCCTTGCCGCCGCTCGAGGTGCGGGCGCTCAGGCACCCCCTGCTGCTCGAGGCAGCGCTGCCGCCGCTGCCGGCGCCGCCCGCCGCCGACGACGACGCCCTGTTTGCGGCGGCGGCCGACGTGGCGGCGGCGGCGGCGGGCGCGGGCGCGGGCGCATCGGGATCGGTCGGGTCGGCGCCTGCCGCGCCGTCCGCACCCGCCGTGAGCGTATCAGCGCAGGGCGTGCCGTCGTGGGGCCTGGGGCTGCCGGGCGTGCCCGGCGCGATCGCCAAAGCAGGGGCGAAGCGGAAGCAGCAGCAGCAGCAGCAGCAGTCGTCGGCGGCGGCGGCGGCGGCGGCGGCGACGGCGCTCGCATCCCCGTCAGCGCGCTCGGCACCCCCGCCCCGGCCGATCGACCTGGTCGTGCCGCCCGGCGCCAAGGTCGTCGCCATCACGGGGCCCAACACGGGCGGAAAGACGGCCACGCTCAAGGCCGCGGGACTGGCGGCGCTGATGGCGAAAGCGGGCATGTTTCTGCCGCTCGAGCCGCCGCCTGTGCCGCCGACGCCAACGCCGCCGCCGCCGACAACGACCAGCGAGAGCGACGGCGGCGCGGCGCCGCCTCCCTATGCCGACGCCAGCGGTTGCAGCAGCAGCGCCGCCCCCGCCCCCTCCCCCCCCCCCGTTCAAGCGGCGGGCGCTCTCCTTCCTCCCCCCCGCCTCCTCTGGTTTGACCGCGTCCTCGCCGACATCGGCGACGCCCAGTCCCTCCAGCAGTCCCTCTCCACGTTCGGCGGGCACGTGCGTCGCCTGCGCGGCGTGCTCGCCGCCGCCACGCCCCGCTCGCTGGTGCTGCTGGACGAGGTCGGCTCCGGCACCGACCCGCAGGAGGGCGCCGCCCTCGCGCGCGCGGTGCTGGACCGGCTCGCGAACACGGCCCGCCTGACCATCGGCACCACGCACCACGCCGAGCTCAAGACCGCCGCGGACGAGGACGCGCGCTACGCGCAGGCGGCCATGGGCTTCGACGCCGCCACGCTGCGGCCGACCTACTCGCTTGCCTGGGGCCGCACCGGCGCGTCCAACGCGCTCGACGTGGCCGAGTCGCTCGGGTTTGACGGGGCCGTGGTGCGGGACGCGCGGCGGCTCGCGGCCGAGGACGAGGCGCGCATGCGGCGGCAGAGCGGCGGCGTCGGAAACGCCGGCGGCGCGGCCGCGAACAACGCCTCCGCCGCCGCCGCGACGATGGCGGGCGTGGCGCAGGGGGTCGAGGCGGAGATCGCGGCAGCCGAGCGCCAGCTGTCCGCCCGGCGGGCCGAGCGCGAGGCGCGCGAGGCCGAGGTCTCGAGGTTGCGCGGCCTGACGGCCGAGCTGATGCGCGTGCGCCGCACGCTGCAGGAGTCGGACCCGCTGCTGCGGCGCGAGAGCGCGGGCATGGCGCTCCGGCTGCACGACCGGCTGAAGGCGGCGCGGCGCGCGCCCGTCGCCGGCGCCGCCGCCAGGCCGCTGCCGTCGGCGCGGCCGCGGGCGCAGCCGCAGGCGCAGGCGCTGGCGGGCGCGCCCGCCCCTCCCGAGGAGCTGCGCGAGCTCGAGCGCGAGTTCGCGCGGTGGGAGCCGCTCGTGCGGCAGCGCGTGGAGGCCGAGTACGGCCCGGGGGGGTTTGTCGGGCGCATCGGGGACGGCGGCGGCGGCGGCGGCGACGACGGCGACGGCGGCGAGGACGGCGGCGGCGGCGGCGACAGGGCGGGCCGCGGTGCGGCGTCGCCCTCCTCCTCTTTGGCCCCCTCGGCTCCGACCATCCGCGTGGGGGACTACGTCCACGTCACGCGCCTGGGGTCGCTGGGCTACGGGCGGGTCACGCGCGTGTCGCGCAGCAGCGGCGGCGGCGGCAAGGGCGGCGGCGGCGGCGGCGGCGGCGGCGGCGGAAACGGCGGCGGCGGCGGCGTGGCGCTCCGCGTGCGCACGGCGCTGATGGGCATGGAGGCCCGCGCGCGGCTGGACGAGGTGATCCGGCTGGACGGGCCGCCCGCGGCCGGCGGGGGCGCCGCCGAGGCCGCCGTCGCCCAGGCTGCGGCGGAGGCCGCTGCTGCTGCCGCTGCCGCTGCCGCCGCGGCGGTGGCTGCGGCGGCGGCCGAGCCGGCGGCCGACGACGACGACGAGCGCGCGGCCTCGGCGGTGCCACCGGTCGTCGCGCGCGCCGCCGACGTGCCCGGCATGGGCGCGGGCGAGGCGGCCCTCCTCATGCGCGTGGACGACGCACTCGCCGCCTCCGGCCGCTCCCGAGCCTCTGCCGCCGTGCCGCCTTCCTCCGCCTCTCCGCTGCCGCCGCCGGCGCCGATGACGGCCGCAAACACGATCGATGTTTCGGGCGAGCCGTCGGCCGAGCTGGCGGCGGGCGCGGCGCTCGACGCGATCGACGACGCGGCGGCGGCGGCGGCGGCGGCGGCGGCCGAGGGCGGCGGCGACGCCGTGATTTACTGCCTGTACGTGCGCCACGGCGGCGACCCCGCGCTCAAGGCGGCGGTCGAGGCCGCGGTCGCGGCGGCGGCGGAGGACGAGGAGGACGAGGCGGGGGACGCTGTGGCGCCCGCCGGGTGGCGCCTGCTCTCCGTGTTGAGCGCGGACTCGGCGACGACGCTCGTGCGCTTCTCGGCGTCGCCTTCTTTTTGACATGGATTCAATTATTTTTTTCTTTTATTCGATTCGATCTGACACTCAATCAATCTTTTTTCTCACCTCTCCTAGGCCCCCGTCGTCCGATTGGCCGCGCTCGTGAAGCTCACCTCGCGCGCGGGCGGCCCTGCGCCGCCGTTGGCGATGAACGCCGCCAGCCATGGGAAGTAGCGGCCGCTCGCCTCGAACTGGACGATCGTGGGGACCAGGTCGACGCCGATGCGCGAGACCTTCAGTCCGACGGCCGCGCTGTCCAGTCCCAGGCCGACGGTACTGCCGAAGCCAAAGGGCTGCGAGAACGCGCACGCGGCCGCCGTATACGAGGCAGACGTGTAGTAAGGGCCCGCGAACGTCGCCGGCTTGAGGCGCACCACCAGTTTCGACGGCGTGCAGCTGGCCCAGTCGATGCGCTGCCGGCCGCCCGCCCTCTTGACCTTGGCACGCCACGTTTTGTGCTCGTCAGCGTGATCGTCGTCCTTGCCGCCGCCGCTGTCCCTGTCGCTGTCTGCTGGCCCGCCTTTTCCCTTGTTTTTGTAGTCTTTTTTTCCCCCCTCCTCGTCGTCGTCGTTCGGAACCACGTCGCAAGACCAAGGCACGAGCTCGACCTCCGCCACCGCCCCGCGCACGGCCCCGAGCACATTGTTGCCCGCCGTCGCCCTCTCGGCCGCGCACAGCGGCGCGAGCACGCGCAGCGCCAGGGCCACGAGGTCGTCTGTGGTCTGCGGCAGTGGCACGTAGTTGGCGTTTATGACGTTGTCGAACGGCGCGTCGACGGCGTTTCCCAGGTCGCGCACCCAGTTGTACCGGCGCAAGGGCGCGAGCACGTCGCCGATCACCGGCACCAAGAAACCCAAGCCGCCTCTCAAAAAAAAGTCAAATGCGTTGGAGAAAATGATTTGGAACGCTTGGCTGTAGCCGCCAAAGAGTCCGCCTTGGTTGACCGTGAAGCCCGTGGTGGGTGGGATGATGATGGGCGACAGGGGCGTGGCGTTTTGCTGCAGGCGGCGGCCGCGGCGGCGGCGGCGCTCGGAGGGCGCGGTCGCGTTTGCGGTGCGCGTGCGCAGGTCGTCCCGGTCGTCCTGGTCGTCTTTTTCGTCGTCGTCGTCGTCGTTTTCGTCGTCGCGCGAGGACGCGGCGGCGGCGTCGGCCGGGGACGGCGGCAACGTTGCATTCGGCGAAAGCGCGACGCCCATGGCGTCCGCCGTGCGTCTGCGCAGGTCGTCCCGGTCGCCGTCGCCCGAGGGCAGCACCTCGTCGAGCAGGCGCGCGAGCAAGGACTCGACGCCAGGATCAAGAGGGCGAGGCGAGGACGAGGCAGGGCTGCCGACGCCCGACGCCGCTTCCGCTGGCGCGGCCGCTGCCGCTTCTGCCGCCGCTGCCGCCGCCCCCCCTCCCCCTCTACCGGCGGCCGCCACCACCAGGTCGGCAAAGCGGGCGACCAGGGCGTCGACCCCTTGGGCGGTGAGGGCGCCCCTGGTTGCTCCCGCCTCTGGGTCTTCGCCGTCCCCCGGTCCTGCTTGGGCGCGCGCGCGGGAGGGGGCGGTGAGCAGGAGCAGCAGCAGCAGCGGGAGGAGGAGGAGGACCAGCGAGAGGGGCGAGGAGGAGGCGGCGCCGCTGGAGTGCCGGCGCCGGCGCCGACGCCGCGTTTGACTTTCGTGATTCATTGGTTTGTTCTTCGGCTCCGGCATTCGGCTTTCGTGCGAGCGTGTGTCACGCGATACGTGAGCGATCGATGGGCGCGGACGTTGCCGCGGCGAGGATCAAGAGGTGGGGAGGTCAAAGGGCGGGGCCAAAAATCTGTCGCCCCTCCCCCCCCGCAAAAAAGTGGTGCCCCCTCTTCCGCTGGTGCCCCCTCTTCCGCTGGTGCCCCCTCTTCCGCCGTCCCCCTCTCACAAAAATCCAAGAACCAAACGCCCCACTCATCCCTATCCAACTTCCGAGTAGACCGATCCCTAGTCCCGCCGCGCGCATCCGCCGCACATCACACACACAGCCCAGCGCTGCGCGGAGAGAGACCACTCGAAAGAGGCGGCGCAGTTTTCCTTTCCCCTCTTCCCAAAAGGAGAGCGCACGCCGCCCCCGGCACCGCCCACCAACTGGCCGGAAAGATGGGCAAGATGATCAAGCGCGGCAAGGCCGGCAACGCCGCGCTCTACATGACGCGCAACCAGGCCATCAAGAAGCTCCAGCTCCCGCTTTCTCAGTTTCGCCGCCTGTGCATCCTGAAAGGGATCCACCCGCGCGAGCCCAAGAAGAAGCCGCAGGGCAGCAACAAGACCTACTATCACGCCAAGGACGTCAACTGGCTCCTGCACGAGCCGATCCTGCAGGTGCTGCGCGACGTCAAGGCGCACGGGAAGAAAGTGCGCAAGGCCCGCGCCAAGAAGAACGAGGCGCTCGCCAAGCGCCTGATGCGCCTCAAGCCCGGCTACCGCCTCGACCACCTCGTGAAGGAGCGCTACCCGACCTTTGTCGACGCCCTGCGCGACCTCGACGACGCCCTCACGCTCGTGCACCTGTTCGCCGCGCTGCCGTCCGACAGCCGCCGCCACGTGCCGCGCGCCGTGGTCGAGACGGCGCGCCGGCTGGCGACCGAGTGGGCGGCCTACTGCGCGCGCAGCGGCGCGCTGCGGCGCGTGTTCGTCTCGGTCAAGGGCTACTACTACCAGGCCGAGGTCATGGGCCAGGTGGTCACGTGGCTGCAGCCGCACGCGCTGCAGCAGGTCCTGCCGGACGACGTCGACTGCCGCGTCCTCCTCACTTTCCAGGAGTTTTACGCGACGCTCGTCCAGTTCGTCCTTTTCCGCCTCTACCGCGGACTGGGGCTGCAGTACCCGCCCGTGCTGGACGCGCGCCTGGAGCAGGCGGCCGCGGGGCTGGCGGCGCTGATGCGCGACATCGCCGACGCGCAGGACACTGCGCGCGCGCAGCGCGCGGCGGCGGCGGCGGCGGGCGGCGGCGGCGAGAGAGCGGCGACGGCGGCGGATGCGGCGGCGGCGGCGGCGGCGGAGGCGCCCGACGTGGTGCAGCGCATCGGCACGCTGGCGGCGCGCATCAAGCAGCTCGAGGCCGAGGCCGAGGGCGGGGACGACGACGACCAGAAGAGCGACGACGTCGACGACGACGAGGAGGAGGAGGAGGACGCCATCGATTCGGGCGCGGGGGACAAGGAGCAGGAGGACAGCGACGGCAGCGACGACGGCGACGACGGCGACGACGACGAGGCGGAGGAGAGCAGCGGGGACGGCGACGGCGCGGCAGGAGAGGGGGGCGCCGGCAAAGCGGCAGCAGCAGCAGCAACAGCCGCCGACGCCAAAGCAGCAGGCGCCGGCGCCGACGCCGACGCCGACGCCGACGCCTCTGCGGCCGCCGGCGGCGCGCTCGCCGTCGACCCGGACGACGACGGCGCCGTGTGCGCCTCGCTGCTGCGCGGCTGCGTCGTCTTTTTGTCGCGCGAGGCGCCCCGCGAGCCCCTGCTCCTGGTCATCAAGGCCTTCGGCGGCGTCCCCTGCTGGGACGGCCCCGGGTCCCCGCACGGCCCGCTCGACGCGGCCGTCACGCACGCCGTCGTCGACCGGCCGTCCGTCGCCGCAGCGCGCTTCGCGCCGGGCGCGCGGCTGGTGCAGCCGCAGTGGGCGTTCGACTCGGCAAACTTTCGCGTGCGGATGCCCGAGCGCCTGTACGCGCCGGGGGTGGCCCCGCCGCCGCACCTGTCGCCATTTGTGGACCCGGAGGAGGAGGGGTACACGCCCGAGTTTTACGCGACGGTGCGCAAGCTGCAGGTGAGTCTTTTTCTTTTCTTTTTTTGAGCGCGAGAGCGAGAAAGAGAGCGCGAGCGCGCGCGCGCGGCGGCGGCGGGTCGCGCGAAACCAGACACATCAACCCATTTTCCCCTCAGCCGTCACTGGGCATGCGCCAGGATGCACCCACCAAGCACCAAGGACGCAATATCACGGCTGAGCACAGCGACAAACCCGACCGCACTCGAAACGCGGGCGGGGCCGGCCTCTGACGCCTCGGCGATCCCCAATTTTTTATTACGTGGCGCCGCGGCGATGAAAGGCGGCAAACAAACAAACAAAAACCTCTTTCCATCTTTCCGCCCTGCTTCCCCTCCCTCCCCTCCCTTTGTCTCCACTTGACTCTAAGTCCACCATCGCCCGGTCACGCTCACACTCTCTCCCTCCAAAACGACCCAATCCAATCGAACAAAACCAAAACCAAAACCGACAGGAGGCCGCGCGACGCGCGCGGCTGCGCGCGGCCGGCCGCCTGGCGGCGGGCGAGTTCGCGGGCGAGGGCGCCGAGGGCGACGCTGCCGCGGTGGCCGCCCGCGAGGTGGCCGACGCGCTCGAGGACGACGAGGCGGCGGCGCGGGCGTACGCGCACGACCTGGCGCGCGAGGTGCGCAAGGCGCGGGCGGAGGAGGACGGGAGCGAGGAGGAGGAGGAGAGCGAGGAGGAGGGGGAGGGCGTGGACGACGCGGCGCCGGCGGCCAAGAAGCCGCGCGGCGCCAAGGCGGCGGCCGCCGCGGCCGGCGGTGAGCCCGACGAGGAGGAGGACGAGGCCGCCAAGATGAAGGACATCATGATGAACACGCGCACGCGCAAGCTCTATGGGCGCATCCAGCGCGCGGTGCAGGGCAAGCGCGAGCGGGCAGAGGCGCTCGAGCGGCGGCACGAGGCACTCGTCGTCGTCGGCAAGAAGCAGGAGCAGCAGGCGCAGGCGAAGCAGCAGCAGCCGGCGCCGGCGAAGCAGCAGCAGCAGACAAAGCAGACGGCGAAGCAGCCGACGAAGCAACAGCAGCAGCAGCCGACCAAGCAGGAGGCGGCGGCGGCGACGCGCCCCAAGCGGCAACGGCCGGCGACAAAGGCGTGATGTGTCGCGCGCTCGCGCTGTCTCTCCCGTCGCGCGAGTCTAGTTTGTCTGCGCGCGCGCCTCTTTGTCAAACCGAATCCAGACCCTGTGTCGCCACCACCAAAACACCGCGCTTGCTCGCGATTCTCACCCTCTCTCTCTCTTTCTCTCTTGCGTGGCGCTCTCATCCCCCCCTCAACAGAACAGAACAAAAACAACTTTCGTATTATCGCCAACACACCCGCGCACACCGACAAGTCGCCTGCGATCACCACACCACTCACCGCCCCGCCGGGCTCACGCGCCGCGACCGCAACCAGCGAAAGTGACTCAATGCCGCCGCCGCCCGACGGCAACAGCAGCGGCGCCGCTGCCGCCGCCGCCGCCGACGCCGACGCCCCTCCCGCCGCCCCCTCGTCCTCCTCCGCAGCGGACGACCCCCTCGACCCGCTCGGCCCGCCCGATGACCTCCTCATCAACTGCTGGTCCGGCCCCCGCTGCTGCAGCACCTCCCTCATGTACAGCTTCGCCCAGCGCAGCGACGCCGCCGTGTGCGACGAGCCCCTCTACGCCTCTTACCTCGAAAAGACGGGCGCGCCGCGCCCCTACCGGCGGCGGGTGCTGGCTGCGCAATCCTCCGACGCAAACGCCGTCGTGCGCGACGTGCTGCGCCTGGGACAGGCACGCGGCGCCGCCTCTGGCCGCCGCGTCATGTACGCCAAGCACATGAGCAAGCACAAGGTCGGGGCGCCCCAGGCCCTGTGGACGCGCGCGCGGCACGTGCTCCTCGTGCGCGACCCGGCGGCCGTGCTCGTCTCGTTCGCCCGCGTGCTGCCGCCCACGCTCGCCGAGCTGGGCTACCCGGCGCTGCTCGAGGTCGCCTCGGAGCTGCGCGCCGCGGGCCGCCCTCCGCCCGTCGTGGTGCTGTCGGACGACCTGGCGCGCCGGCCCGAGGCCACGCTGCGCGCCCTGTGCCGCGAGCTGGGACTGCCCTTTGAGCGCGCGATGCTATCTTGGCCCGCCGGCCCCAAGCCCTACGACGGGTGCTGGGCGGGCCACTGGTACGCCCAGACGCACCGCTCCACCTGCTTCGACGTGGCCGTGCGCGACCCGAGGGGCGAGCCGCTGCCGGACGGCCTCAAGCCGCTGCTCGGCGAGTGCTGGCCGGCGTTTGAGGCGCTGCGGCGCGTCGCGCTGAGGCCGCTCACGGGGGCCGAGCTCGAGCAAGAGCAGCCGCAGCATCAGCAGCATGAGCAGATGGGGGGCGGGGGGGGAGGAGGGGGCGTGCCGCGCCCGCTGTCGGCGAAAAGAGCGGCAGACCCAAGCAAACGGGGCGCCGCCGCCGCCGGGACGCACGCCTTCCGCGCCGATCCCCGGAACGAGGACGTCCTCGTCGGCGTGCGCGACGGCGCGCTGCCCTCGCACTGCTGGCGGCGCCCGCCCCCGGCCCCCGGCTCCTCCGCCGCCCTGCTGGCCGCCTCCGCCCCCCCGGCCTTTGACCTGGTGTGGCGGCCGCAGGCGCGCGTCTCGGCGCTCGACAGCGCGTTCATGCTCGGCGACGGCCTCTGGGAGGGCCTGCGGGCGCAGGGCGGCGTGGTGCTTTTCGCGCGGCAGCACCTCGACCGCCTGTGGGAGGGCATGCGGGCGCTCGACATGCGCCTCGGCATGACGCGGGCGCATCTGCTGGCCATGGTGCACGCGACGCTGGACGCCAACTGCGGCATGGGCGCGGGTGCGGGTGCGACTGCGGCGGCGGGGGGCGCGGCGGCGGAGTCCGGCGACGCCGACACCGCCGCCGCATTCGCCGAGGGCGGCGGCTCGCCCCCTTCGCCGTCCGCAGGCCCCGCCCCGCCCCCCGGCCCGTCCCGCCAAGCCGGCGGCGGCGTCCACGTGCGCCTGATGGTCAGCCGCGGCCTAAAGTCCACCCCTTACCAGGACCCGGCCTGCACGATCGGCCTGCCGCTGGTGGTTTGCCTGCCCGAGTGGAAGCGGCCGAGCCCCTCGCCTTACAAGCGTGGCCTCGCCCTCGCGACCGTGCCCGTGCGCCGCGGCGCGCCCGACGTGCAGGACCCGTCGCTCAACTCGCACTCGAAGATCAACTGCATCGCCGCGTGCGTGGCCGCCAAAAAAGCGGGCGGCGACGAGGCGCTCATGCTCGACCCGCACGGATTCGTCGCCACTTGCAACAGCACCAACTTTTTCGCCGTCCGGTGCGGCGGGGAGCTGTGGGCGCCGCGCGGCGGCTACCAGCGGCGCGGGGTGACGCGCGAAAACGTGCTGAGCCTGGCGCGCGGGCTGGGCATGGTCGTGCGCGAGACGGATTTCGCGCTCGCCGAGGTCTGGTCGTCCGAGGAGGCGTTCGTCACGGGCACCTTCGGCGGGATCGTGCCCGTGCGGGAGGTGGACGGGCGGCGGATTGGCGACTGGCGGGCGGAGGACGAGGGGCGGGCGGACGGGGAGGGCGAGCTGGAGCGGGAGCGCCAGCGGGAGCGGGAGGGGGACGGGCGGCGGCGGCAACGCGCCGAGGAGGGGCAAGGGCAAGACGAAGAGACGGAGGAGGAGGAGGAGGAGGAGGAGGGCGGCCTCGCGGCGCTGCTCGCGGGCGACGTGGCCGGGCCCGTGACGCGGCGGCTGGCGCGCGCATACGGCGACCTGTGCGCGCGTGAGGCGGTGGCGGGCAGGGCGGCGGCGATGGCGGCGCTCGGGGACGTCGGGGGCGGCAGCAGCATGGGCGGGGGCGGCGGCGGCGGCCGCCGCTGATTGATCGACAAACACACGCGCCCGCGCCACGAGAGTGAATGAACGATGATAAACTGCGTGACAAGAGAAGGAAGTATCAATCGGCGGCGACGGCGCACTCGTTCCTGGCCCGCCTCCTCTGGCGCGCGGCAAAAGAGGGCGTCGGGGGCCCGCCGCCGCCGCCGCCGTCCGCCGCCGACGACGGCCGCGGGACAAAAGACAGAGGCACGAATCCCCCATGCTGCTGCTGCTGGTGCTGCTGGTGCTGCTGGTGCTGCTGCTCCTGCTGCTCCTCGCCTCCCCCGCCCTCCGACTGCACCCCGTGCTCCCGCACGCGCCACACGAGCACCCCAAGCGCGGCGCACCCCGCCGCCGACGCCCGCACGGTGAGCGAGTCGCGCGCCGCACCGCCCAGCAGGCCGCCCTCGGCCGCCGCCCACGCTGCCAAGGCCGCCGCCGCCGCCGCGCCGCCCGCCCACCTGCCGGCGTGCAGCACCACCAGCGCCAGCAGCTCGACCGCCTGCAACGCGGCGCGGTCCATCGCCCCGCCCCAGCGGTCGTGCGAGCCCGGCAGCGCGAACAGGGCCGTCCAGGCCACGGCGCCGACCGCCGCCTGCGGCAGCAAGCCTAGCTCGCTCAGCAAGAGCAGCGCCCAGAGCGCCGAGGCCGACCAGAGCGCGGTGGCGAAGCGCGCGCCGTCCAGCGCGCGGCGGGCGAGCACGAGGGCGGCGGCGGCGTAGCCCGCCGCGGCGAGCAGGGCCTCGCGCAGCAGGGCGGCGCAGCGGGAGGCGGCGGCCGACTCGAGGCGCGTGGCCGCCGCCAGCAGCGAGGCGGCGGCCGCGCGCCGGCCGTCGCGGCCGCCACCGCTGTTGCCGTTGACGCCGGTGCCGCCGCCGCCGTCGTCGTCGTCGCTGCTGCCGCTGCCGCTGCTGCCGCCCGAGTGTCGAGGCCGCTGCGATGCCGCAAAAACCCCAGGCCACGTGCGCACCAACAGCCGCACGGCCAGCGGCTTGGCCACGTTGTACGCGAGCAGGCACAGCGCCGAGGCGGCCAGCGCCGACGCGGGCCGCGCGGCGCGCAGCGCCCGCGGCGCCAGGTGCGCGAGCAGCAGCGCGTACAGTCCGCAGAGGTAGAGGCGGAGGGCGGGGCCCGCGGCGGCGGCGGCGCCGCCGTCTTCGTTGTTGCGGCGCCACGAGAAGATGGCCGCGAGGGACGCGACGCGCGCCTCGAGCAGGGCGGAGGCCCCGTCGTCGGGCGCCGCGGCAGCCGAAGCGGCACCAGCAGCGGCGGCTGCAGCGATGGCGCTGGCCCAGCCGCCGGCCTCGCGCTCGTCTTGCTGCTCCTCCTGATCCTCATTTTCCTCCTCGGCGCCCGGTAGTCCCGCTATCCGCCGGCGGCTCAGGCCGACCGCCTCGGCCGCCGCCGCCGCGTCCGTCGCCGCCGGCGGGCGGTAGGCAAACAGCGACCAAGACACGGCGGCGGCGGCGGCGGCGCGCGAGGCAGGGGGGGCGCCGTCTCCGCCGCCGCCGCTGCTCGTCCCGGCGCCGCCGCCGCTCCCGCTCGCGCCTCCGCCGCCTCCGCTGCTATTGCCCCAGAGGCCACCGCGCCCGGCCCCGCCCTTTCGCGCCTGCTTCGCGCCCGCTGCGGCCGCGCCTGCTGCGGGGCGGGCCGGCGACGGCGGCGACGGCCGGCGCGCAGTCGCGGCCGCCGCCCACGACGACACGAGCGCGGCCGCGCTCAGGCGCAGCGCGGCGGCGGCCGTGGGCGTGCAGGCCGCCGCGATGGCGGCGGCGGTCGCCGAAGGAAAGGACGGCTGGCCGCCTTGGTCCGCGCCTCGTTGGGCCGGCCCTGGCGGGGAGAGGTGGACGGCAGCGGCCGCCTGCTTGCTGCTGGCCGTTGCCGTTGCTGTCGCTGTCGGCGCGGTGGCCGCCGGCGCCGCCGCCGCTCCGCCGCCTGTCCGCTGCAAGCCTCCCGATGCCGCGGCGATCGCTGCGGCCGCTGTGGCGCCGACGACGAGGCGGTGCGAGTCGAAGCCGTCTGATGTGTGATATGGATTGATGGATTGATTGATCGGAGGTCGTGTGGGCGCGCGCGCACGATTCAAAGTCGCGCCTCAACAGGCTTCAACTAGCAGCTCGCGCTTTTCAAAAACGCGACCAAAACTCACCAGCCTTGCGCCCCATCTGCAGGTGCGAGTGAAAGGCCGTCGCGGTCGTCGAGGCAAACGCGCAGGTGCACGTGTACGAGAGCGGGGCCATGGCGTTTTGTCGTTCGAAGACGGAAGGAGGAGGAGGAGAGGAGAGGGTCTCGCGCGCCTTCAAAGGCTCGGCATGGTAAGGGATGCGCGGTGACAAGGCTGAGTGGTGTGTTGTTTACAAGGCACTTGGGGTGGGACATCTGCAGCTCCTGCAGAGAGTTCTAAGGACAGCTTTGATGAAGACTGAAGCACGCATGACGAGCGCCGCCGCCGTCGGCGGAACAATCGCGCGCGTCCTCTTGCTCCTCGACCCCCCAAAAAAACCCGACCCGCCTCTCTTCAAGGGCACACCAGCGACTCGCGCGTGTCCGCCCCCGTGGTCGGGTTGGTCCCCTCGGCGATCGAGCAAAGGTACTCCTGCACGTCCCGGCGCAGCACCACGTCGGTCCAGTCGCTCCCGGCGATCTTGACGCGCTTGAACTGGGCGTTGGTCACAAAGGCGCCCGTCAGGTTGGCGTTGGTGACTGAGCGATGATTTTGATGGATGTATGTTTCGGGGGGTTTGGGTATGAGGTTGTTTATTGACCGTCGGGTTTGTTGTTGTGGAGTCGGGGGAGTGGGGAGGAGGGCATTGAGGGGTGGGGGGCGGGCGGTAAAGATCAGCGGTCTGATTTTCGGCCGCGGGCAAGGGGGTGCGTCTCTTTCTCTTCCGCTCGGTTCGAGCGCATAAAAAAAAAAGGGACACGACTCACAGTCTGCGTCCTCGTAGTTGCCCGACTCGAGGTCGGCGTTGGTGAGGTTGGCGCCCGAGAAGTTGGACCCCTGCGCCAGGGCGGACATGAGCGACACGCCGGTGAGGTCCGAGCCGCTAAAGTTGACCTTGCGCTGCTCGGAGCGGAGTGGCGGGGCGGGGACGAGATGGGGGTTTTTGTTTCTCGTTTTTCCGCGGGAGAGCGCGTGTTTTTTTTTTGTGGGGGGACGGGACGAGCTGAGCGAAACCACACGCAAACGGAGCACAAAAACGACATCGTCATCCGCGACAGGTCGCCCTCCCTCCCTCTCTCTCTCACCATCACGGCCTTGGTCAGCCGCAGCTTGCGCAGGTCGCGGCCGCTGAGGTCCTCCCCGCTCAGCGCGTTGCTGACGCCGCCGCCGCCCGAGACGGCCGACGCGGGCGGCGGCGCCAGCAGCGGCAGGGCGGCGCCGGCGAGGACGGCGGCGGCGGCGACGGCGGCGGCGAGGCGGGCGCCGAAGGGCTGGGGCTGGGGCGGCCGCTGCTGGGGCCGGCGGCTGCCGCTGCTGCTGCCGCTGCTGCCAGTGGCGGCGGCAGGAACGAGGGCCGCCGGGCTGGCGAGGGTGACCGAGGGGGCCGCGGCGACGGACGCTGGCCGGGCGCCCAGGGCGGTGGAAGCCTGTTTGCGTGCTTGTTATGTGGACCAACGATGAGAGAGTTCGGCGCCGGGTGTGAAGGGCAACGGGAGGGAGGGAGGACCGGCGAGAGAGAGAGAGACAGAGGGACGGGCGACGGCGGGCGGGCGGGCGGCGGCGACGTTGCTCGCTCGCCCCCCTCATCGGCGGCGGCGGCGGCGTCGCGCGCTTTCGTTGCTCGTGCGCGCGAGCGCCGTCGCGCATTGGGATCGCGGGGCCTTGAGATCAGGACCCGAGACGTCGTGCGCACCTTGCGCGCGAGCATGCACGCCATCGGACGGAGGAGGACGAAGAGGAAGAAGGATGCGAGGAGAGGAGGGGGGAGGAGGAGGACGTGGCTGCGGAGAGAGAGAGCGAGGGCAAGGGGGTCCCTTCCTCCTTGCTTCTGAGGACGGATCGGCGCGGGCGTGTGGGGCGATGAAGGGACGCGATAGGGCGAGTGGGCAGTAGCTGTCGCAGCAGCACTCGCGCGCGTTGTGGTCTTTCCAGGACGCCGCGTGGGATCGGGCCGCTCGTCCGCCGCTCGCCCGGTCGCTCGCCGCCAACGGCCGACGACCGCCGATCGCCGCCCTCTCCCCCTCGAGCTCGCACAAATGCACATGCGGTTTGAACCGACGAGCCGGCGGCGACTTGCTGTTTTACACATCGAATCATGGTTCGGCTTTCTCTCCCCCCCCTGCTGCGTCCCCTCCGATGCCCGCCGCCGCCGCCGCCGCCCCCCCCTTGACCTTGCCGTCGCCGTCGTCCCACCCGCGCCGCCACTCGGCGCCCCGCGCCGCGCGCGCGCCCGGGTGCACGTGCTCGCCGAGCATCCCCTTCACGTGCGCGCGCACGTCCGCGAACGCCGAGTTGCGCGCCATGGCCTCGGGCGGCTCCTCCTGCCCCGTGAGCCACTTGTACAGGTCCGGGTTCTCCGCATCCAGTAGGACCGAGGCATCCAGCAAGGCGGCGCGTGTCGTCATGGCGGGGATGGCGCGCTCGGCCCACGCGCCCACGAGCAGGTCGAGCTCGAGGAAGCCGCGCTGCTTGGCGCGGTAGACGAGCTTGTTGGCGAGGCGCAGGCGCGACTCGGCATCTTGCCCCTGCTGCTGCTGCTGCTCGGACGGGCGGGGGGCGGCGGCGGCGGCGGCGGCGGCGGAGGAAAAGGGGGCTAGTCGCGGCCACAGGGCGGCGGCCGCTGCTGTTGCCGCTGGGGCCGACGCCGACGAGGACGCCGACGCCGACGCCGCGCCGACGACCCGCTCGGCGAGCAGAGAGGAGGCGGGCGCGCGCGCGGCCGAGGCCGCCGGCGCGGCCTCCACCAGCGCCCGCCGCAGCGCAGTCCTGAGCATCGACTCTTTCTTGCTTTCGGGAGAGAGAGGGCGCTGTCTCGGAGGCGGAAGGAGAGTGATACGGGCGCGGGAGAGGGAGAGAGAGCGCGGTGTCTGCAGTGACGCTTGTGTTTGAGTGCGTTTGAGTTCGTGTGCAGATGTCAGGTCGTACTCTGAGGTTCTAGTCGTCCTTTGCCGACAGGGTCGTCGGAAACTGGCGTCGTCGCCGCCGTTCCGCTTTCCGTCGATCGAAACGCCAAACGCCCAAAATCGCCGCGCCTCCACCGTGAAGGCTTCACGCCCCCATCGCCGCCAGCAGGGCGCGGCACGCGGCCGGCAGCGCGTCGTCCGCCCACGCCCGCGCCTGGGCCTCCCCCTCGTCCTCCTCCTCATCCTCCTGCTCCTCCTCCTCGCCCACCCCTTGCCCCCCCTGTGTCGGCCGCCCGCCGCCCGCCCGTCGCCCGCCGCCGCCGCCGCCCCCTCCTGCGGTCGCTGCCATCACCCGCGCCAGCAGTCTCGTCGCGTTGAATTCAGCGGCAACGGCGGCCGCCGCGACGGGCGGCGGCTGCGGCATCATCGACTCGTGGAAGCTCGGGGCGCAGGCGGCGGCGCCCGCGGCGATCGCCTCGACCGCCGCCGGCGGGAGGGCCCCTAGCGGCGGCGCCTTTGGCGGCGGCGGCGGCGGCGACAGCAAGGACCGAGCACCCACGCCGCCCTCCTCGTTCCAGTCGCTCCAGAAGCGCTTGGAGAAGGGGTCGTCGGCGGCTTTGGGGGGTAGCGAGTTTGAGGAGGCGGCGAGAGGCGCTGCGACAGCGGCGGCGGCGGCGGCGGCGGCGGCGGCGGCGGGGGCGGCGGCGGGCGCTGCGGCGCCCGGCGGGCGGGGGCCGGCAAGGCCGTGGGCGGGCGCCACAGCCGCAGGCGCTTTCTTCGCGCCAGCAGCACCAGCAAATGTAGCAAGCACGGAACCCTTGACACCCTCCTTCTTTCCCAGGCGCGGACGCTTGAAGGGCTGCACCAGGGGCGGGCGGACGGGCGCGAGCGAGGCGGCCGGGCGCGCAGGAGGAGCGGGAGGCGAGACCGCCTTGGCGGCCGCTGCCAGCACTGGCGGCGGCGAGGCCGGGTCGGCGGCCGCGGCAGACCCGGGGCCCAGTTGCAGCAGGTGCGTGGCCGTGGCCGCGGGCTTGGCGGTGGTGGGTTTTGTGCGGGCGCTCGGGCTGGTTGGGGCGGCGGGGGCGGCCGCGACAGAAGCAGCCGGAGCAAAAAGGCGAGGGACGACAAAGGCACGCACGCCTTGGTTTTGCGGCTTCATCTTGCGGGTCTGTTTGTCAGGAGCGGGAGAGCGTGTGAGAGATCGCTACAAACCCGAGGTGGGTTTTATCTCATGAGTTGGTTTTACTTTTGGCAGCGCTATTATCCGCCGGCGGCGACGGGCTGCTCTCGCCTCCTCGTGCTTTTAAAGCGAAAAAAAAAAACAGACCCCCACCCACCCACCCATTCCTCCACCCGCCATCCTCTCCACTCCACTCGTCCTCTCTCGACCAAAAACACCATCCCTACTCGTAAGGAAACCTCAGCCACGGGTGACCCAGCGCCTCCTCCGCCGTGGGGCGCAGCCGCGGGTCCGGCGTCAGCAGGTAGGCCAGAAAGTCCAAAAAGCCTGCGTCGGCCTGCGGCACCCGCCGCCGGAGCGACGTCGCCCGCGGCACGAGCGCCTCGTACCCGCCCGAGCGCGCGTCGCGCTCGTACACGGCCGCCCCCCCGCGCGCGAAGAAGCGGTGCGCGTGCCGGCCGCGGCACGTCATCCACCGCGGCAGCGGGCCCAGCGTGCCCACCACGCGCGCGAGCAGGCCCGCCGCCGACCCGGCCTGGAACAGCACGGAGCCGCTCGACAGCTCGGCCAGCAAGCACCCCAGGGACCACACGTCGATGCGCTGCCCCCAGGGCAGTCCCAGCACCACCTCGGGCGCGCGGTAGGCCCGGCTCTGCACGTAGGAGGACAGGCGGTCGGTCACGAAGCTCGACGAGCCCAGGTCGATCACCTTGACCTCGCAGCGGCCGTAGCTGCGGACTAGGACGTTCTCGGGTTTCAGGTCGGCGTGCACGAGGGCGAGCGAGTGGAGGTAGGCGAGCGAGCGGAGGACCTGCAGCGCGACCAGCTGGATGCGGCGCGGCGTGAAGTAGTAGGCCGGGCTGGGAATGCCGCCCTGTGGGCCGCCGCCGCCGCCCACGCCGCCGCCGCTGCCGGCCACGCCGCCGGCCTCCGACGCCGAGGCGGCGGCTGGGGGCGGGTTGGCAAAGGCCGAGAGGCGAGGGGACGAGGCGGCGGCGGGCGACGAGAGGCCGGCCGCGTGCGGCGGCAGCGACGGAGGCGGCGGCGGGGGCGGGGGCGCGGCGGCGCCGCCGGCCGTCACTCCGCCCCCGCCGCCCGCGCCCGCCTGCGCCCCTGCCGCCGCCGCCGCCCCCTGCCGCCGCCGCCCCTGCGCCTCGGCCGCGTCGGCCTCGGCCAGCCGCTCGCGCTGGTACCGCTGGAACTCGTACAGGTTGGCCCGCAGCAGCTCGCACACCAGGACCAGGTGCTCCCGGTGGTACAGCGCGTCGTACAGCCGCACGATGCCCCGGCGGTCCAAGGGGTCTGCCGCGTTGGCCAGCCTGAGCAGCCTGACCTCGTCGAGGGACTGGTCCAGATAGTCCTTTCCGCTGCGGACGACCTTTAAGCAGACCAGCCCGCCGGTGGCCACGTCGAGGGCCTGGGCGGCGGTGCTGAATGCCGCGGAGCCGAGGACGTCGAGGACCTGGTAGCGGCCGGCGAGCAGGTCGCCGCGCGCGGGCGTCCACTCGCGGCAGTCCTCGAATCCAGTCCTCCGGCGGCGGTGGACTATGCGCAGGTCGAAGGCCTCGTAGGCCGCGTCGGCGTAGTCCGGGTCCCAGGCATAGACGGGCTCGCCTGTGGCCGGGTCGGCGGCTGACGCGGGGGGCGGGGGCGAGGCGGCGGCGGCGGCGCGGCGGGCGGCGGCGGCCTGGGCGGCGGCGGCGGCGAGCGCGAGCCGGCGGGCGGCCGGAGAGGGCGAGAGAGGCAGAGGAGCGGGGCCGCCGCCTGGCGCTGCTGCTGCTGCCACTGCTGCCGCTGCTGCCGCTGCTTCTGCCACTGCTGCTGCTGCTGCTGCGTCCGCGGCCGACGGAGAGACAGAGAGACGGCCCACCGACAACCCATCGCCGTGGAGCGGAGGGCCGGCCTCGGCCGGGGAAAGTAGCTCAAACGGCGCGTCGCAACCAACGCCGGCGCCGGCGCTGGCGCCGCCGTCGCCCGCCGCGCCGCCCCCGCTCCCTCCGCCGCCGCCACCGCTGCCCCCTGCGTTGTGGTGGTGGCTCTGCCGCACCTCCTCCTCTGCCCGCCGCATCGCCCCATCGAGCGACGCCAGGGCCGCGACGGCGGCGTCGTCCAGCTGCGCCTGGTACTCGAGCAGGCAGGCGTCCATCGACATCTCCTCCTCGGGGTCGAGCGGGGGGCAGGGAGCCAGCAGCAGCGCGGCGGCCGCGGGCAGGGCGGCCGAAAACTCGCTCTCCTCCTCGGCCTCGGCCGCCGCCGCCGCCGCCGCCGCTGCTGCTGCGTTTGCCGCGGCATAGCCTCCGCCCCCGCCTCCGCCCAGGGCGGCGATGGCGTGGTCAGCCGACAGCGCGAGGAGGCCGCTGCCGCGGCTGCCGCCGCCCCCGCGCGACAGCATGGCCGGCGGCGCGGGCGGCAGGCCTGCCGCAAAGGGCAGCAGCATCGGCGGCGGCGGTGGCGGCGGCGAATGCGGCGGCGGCGGCGCGCTCGAGACCTCCCCGCCGCCGCCGCCGCCGGCATCGCCGGAGAGGGCAGGGCCGCCGGACAGGCGCCCGCTGTTGGTGCGCGCCGACGCGGCGCTGTAGAAGGACTCGCGCACGTGCGCCTGCTGCGCCTGCTGGAGCTGCTGCAGCTGCAGGCGCGAGGGGGGCGAGTGGGCGCCGAACGCGGCCGCCAGCGCCGCCGCCGACGAGGTCGCGCGCCGCCCGCCGCCCATCATCGACGCGTCCGGCGACGCGCCGCCGCTCCCCGCGGCGGCGCTGCTCCGCCGCGCGAGCGAGATGGCCGCCAGGGCCGCGGCCGCGTCGCTGTCGGCGCGCTGGCCGATCGAGCAGCCGCCGACGCTGCCCTCGCCGCGCTGGTGGCTGCCGCCGCCGCCGCCGCCCCCGCCGCCGCCGCCGCCGCTGAAACTTGCGCCCGCCCGCCGCATGTAGTGGGCGGCGGCGGGGGAGCCGCCGCCCGCGGCGGGAGGGATGCGCGCGTGAGCGGAAAAGGGGCCGCCGCTGGAGGCGCCGGGAGAGGCGGGGCCGGCGCTGCCGCCGCCGTAGCCGCCGCCGCCGCCGACACTCGGGGCAGAGGGCGGCGAGGCGGCGGCGGCGGCGGCAAAGGCGTGAGGCCACTGCTGTTGCTGCAGCTGCTGCTGCAGCTGGAGGGCCGAGCTCGTGCGCATGACGGGGGCGGCCAGCGTGATGGACGGCGGCGAGAGGCGACCGCCCCCGCCGCCGCCCGCAAAGGGGGCCGAGGGGACGCGCGGCACAGGCGCCGGCGCCGGCGCCGGCAGCACAGGCAGCGCGTCGCCGCCCGCCGCCGCCGAGGCCGCCAGGCCGCCGCTGCTCGCCCATTTCGAAAAGAGCGGCGCGATGCCGTCCTCCAGCGGCACCGGGCCGGGGGACGACGCCGGCTCGGCGCAGGGCTCGGCGGCAGGGTCGAGGAGCGCGGAGGGCGCGGCCTCGGGCGAGACGGGGAAGGAGAAGCCAGAGGCGGCGGCAGCGGGCGCGGCGGCGGGGCCGGGGGCCGGGGCCGCCGCCGTCGCCGCCGCCATCGTTGTTGTCGTCGCCGTTGTCGTCGCCGTGCCGAGGGGCGCCGGCCCGCCGCCTCTTGCTCCCGCGGCCGCCGTCAGCGCCATGACGGGCGTCAGCGCGCGCGGCGGCGTGTCCGCGCCGTCCGAAGACAGCCGCCGCAGAGGATGCGACAGCGACAGCGCCGCGAGCCGCCCCTCGAGCGCCGCGCCCGCCGCGAGCGCGGCTCCCGCGCTGGCGGCCGCGCCCTGGCCGCCGCCGCCGCCTTGGCCGCCGCCGGCGTCGCTCGGCCGCCCACTCGGCCCCGGCGACGTAAAGTCGACCGCCGGCTGCTGCTGCTGCTGTTGCCGCGGCTGCAGCGGCGAGGGCCGCGTCGGCCCCCACGCTTCCGCGGCGGGCGGGGCGTCGGCGCACTGCGACACGCTGTCGTCGTCGATGAAGCTGTTGCTCAGTGATTCGACGCGCGGCAGCGCCGAGCCCCCCGCGCCGCCGCCGCCGCCGCCAGCGCCGCCGCCGCCGCGGGCCAGCCCGCTTCCGCTTCCGCTGCCGGCCCGCCCGCTGCCGCTGCCAAGCGACCTCAGGGCGGCGGCCGCGGGCGCGGACGGCGAGCGCGGCGACTGCTGCTGCTCGCCGGGCACGTCGACGCTGATGAGCGCCTCGGGCGCCAGCCGCGGGAGCGCGCTGAAGGAGCCGCCGCGACTAGGGCCCCCCGGCGGCGGCGGCAGCGGCCGGAACGGCGGCAGCGCCGACAGCGGCGGCGGCGGCGGCGGCGGCGGCGGCGGCGGCGGCGGCGGCGGCGGCGGCTCGGCGATGACGGGCTCGGCCACCAGCAGCGGCGGGGGCGGCGACGCCGAGGGGGATGGGGACGACGGGGCGGCGACCGAACTGGCCTGCCATCCTTTGGGCGGGTTGACGACGGGCTCGGCGAGGACGATGCCCTGCGGGCCGCGGCCCCAATCGTCGGCAACGGCGTCGTCGGCGGCGCCGGCGGCGGCGGCGGCGGCAAGGCCGCCGCCGCATCCGCTCGCGCCCATGAGCCGCGCGCCGGCGCTGCCCGTGTGCTGGTGGTGCGAACCGGCTCTCGGCCCCGTCGGTGCTGCTGCCCGCGCGAGGCTCGCCGCGCTCGAAGGGGCGCGCTCTGCCGCGACCAGGGAGCCAGCGCCGCCGAGGCCGCCGGCGCCGCCAAGGCCGCCAGCGCCGCCGCCGCGCTGCTGCTGCGGCCAGCCGTAGCCGTTGCTGCTCGCCGCATCCGGGCTGAGCGCCGACGACATGCGGCTGTACCACGCGGCAGCGCCGCCGCCGCCACCACTGACAGCCCCGGGACTGCCCGCCAGCTGCCGCTGCTGCTGCCGCTGCTGCTGCTGCACAGAGGCGAGGTGAGACGCCGCCGCCCCCTCTGCGGCGGCCTCCGCGGCCGCGGCCGCCTCTGCCGCGGCGTAAACGTCCCTCAGGAATCGCAGGCGGAGGTGGCCCGGGGGCGTGGCGCGGGAGTCAAGACCGCCGCTCGGATGCCCGCCTGGGGCACCGGGAGAGGCGGCCCCCGGGGAGAGCGGGCCGCCCCCGCCGCCGCCGCCGGCCGCGCCTGGCGAGAACGCCCCGCTGCCGTGCTGCCGCAGCGTGAGGAGCGGCCGTCCGGACGCCGTCCGGGGGCCCAGGGCGGAAGACGACGCGCCGCCTGGGGTCGTCGCGCCGCCAAAGCAATGGGGCGAGCTGCTCAAGCCACCGAAGGCAGGAGCCGGCGGGGGGGATGAGGGCGCGGCGGCGGCGGCCATTGTGCCCGCCGCTGCCGCCCCTGCTGCTGCTGCGCCCGCCGGCGCCGGGACGACGTCGCCCAGGTCGAGCGCCTGCAGCTGCCGCAGCACCCGCTCCACCCGCCGCGGCAGGCGCCTGCGCGCGAACCCCGGGTCCTCCGGGCCCCCGGAACAAGGGGACGGGGGCCCACCCGCCGGCGGGGGCGTCGGCGCCAGCGCGCCCGGCTCGCCGCCGGGGACGGGCGGCGGCGGCTCGTAAAGGTGGCGCATCGACCCGGCGTTGCGCCCGCGCGCGAGGACGCCGCGGGCCGCTGCGGCGGCGTCGTCGGGGTCCTCCGCGGCGGCCCAGGGGGGCGGGTCGGCCGCGTGGGGGTGGGGGGGGTGCGGCGGGGGCGGGGGCGGCAGCGCGCCGGGCGCGGGCGGCGGCGGCGGCAGGCGCGGCAGCAGGCACGGCGGGTGCGGCGCGCGCAGCAAGGGCGGCGCTGGCGGCGGCGGCGGAGGCGGTGCGGCAGCGGCAGCGGCCGACGCGGCGACGGCGGCCAGCTGCGCATTGGACCCGAGGCCGCGGCTGTGTGTGGTGGTTGGGTGGAGGCGCGGTGTGAGTCTCTTGCTGTGTTCCGACGCTCTCCTCCTTTTGGTGGGTGGGGCCCTCTCTCTTACCCGAGTCCTCCCGCGCTCCCTCCCCGCAGCTGCTGCTGCTGCTCCTGCTGCTGCTGCACGAGGATGGCGTTGACCGCGTCCTCGTACCCGTTGGTCTGCAGAAAGGCCAGCACGCGGTGCAGCTCCTCGTCCGCCATCACGGACTTTGGCCGACTGTTTTAACCGGTTTGGTTTCGTATCGTGGCGCCCATCCCTCTTCTTTTGCCTCGCCGAGGGTAGGAGGAGGTAAGGTGGTGTGTGCGGGGTTGGGTTTGGCCCGGTCGGGTAGGATGTTGACGCCCGAGAGCAACGACGACGAATTGTCGAGGGCGTCTATTTGAAACGACGAGGACGACGACGACGCCAACGATGAGACGCCGACGACGAGACGGTCGACCCCGTTTGCCCGACCTCAAGCAGCGACCGACTTCACGTGTGCGAGCAGCGAAACAGAGGAGGTGCAATCGTCCCCCCAGCGCGCCAAAACCGCGCGTCGCCCGTCGCTCTCTCTCTCTCTTTCCCCTCAAGACCCCCCCCCAAAAACCCACACACACGCCGCCGCGGCCATCGTCGCCGTCGTCTCACTTGGGCGCGATCATCAGCTCCGGCCGCACCCACTCGTCAAACTGCGCGTCCGTCAGCAGGCCCAAGCCCACCGCCGCTGCCCTGAGCGACGTGCCCTCCTTGTGCGCCTTTTTCGCCGCCGCCGCCGCGCTGTCGTACCCGATCCGCGGGTTCAAGGCAGTAACCAGCATTAAGGAGCTATCCAGCAGCTCCTTGATGCGCGGCTCGTTGGCCCGCAGGCCGTCGACGCAGTTGGCCGCGAACGAGTCCGAGGCGTCGCCGATGAGGCGGGCCGACTGCAAGAGGCTGGCGATCATCATCGGCTTGAACACGTTGAGCTCAAAGTGCCCGCTGGCGCCGGCAAAGGTGGCGGCGACGTGGTTGCCCATGGCCTGGCTGTTGTTTTTTTGGTAATTGTTGTAGTTTTTGGTGTTTATGTTGGTGTTTATGGGCGTCGTTCGCAGTCCGTGATTGTGGGGGTGGGATTAGTCAGCTCGCCATGACCGCCGATGTGGGTTTTCCGCTGGATGGAGAGGACGGAACAGAGCGGGAAACGCGCCCGGCTTTTCCTCTCCCCTCCCCCTCCCTCCCCCCCTCTCACCAGCACGCCATCGTGACCGCCTCGCACTGCGTCGGGTTGACCTTGCCCGGCATGATCGACGACCCCGGCTCGTTCTCCGGCAGCAGCAGCTCCCCGAGCCCGCACCGCGGCCCCGAGCCGAGCAGGCGCACGTCGTTTGCAATCTTGAATAGCGACGCGGCGACGGCTGGTTGTTGTTTGGTTGGTTGTTCCAGATGCAAGGAGGCAGGGGGAGCGCGTTGGTGAGCAAAACGGGAGAGGAGGAGATAGCACGTGCTGCGAGATTGTTATTTGCTGCGACCGACCAAATCCTCGCCGAAACAGTCACCGAATCGACGCGAGGAGCAAAAAAAGAGGCATAAACTCAACTGTTGAGCGCCCCGCTCGCCTCGACGATCGAGTCGTGCGCCGCGAGCGCCTCGAACTTGTTCTCCGCCGTCACGAAGGGGATGCCCGTGTCCCGCGCCAGCTGCGCCGCCACCTGCACGTCGAACCCGAGTTTTGAGTTGAGCCCTGTGCCCACCGCGGTGCCGCCCTGCGCCACCCGCATCAGCGCCGGCAGCGCACCCTTGACGCGCGACGCACCGTACGCCAGCTGCTGCGCGTAGCCGCCAAACTCCTGGCCCAGAGTTAAGGGTGTGGCGTCCATGGTGTGGGTGCGGCCGATCTTGATGATGCCCGAGAACTCGCTGGCCTTTTTGGCGAAGGAGGCCTGTTGGTTTGTTTTGTGTTTTGGTCTGCGTGTTTTTTGTCATGCGTTTTGTATTGGCGTGTTTTCCCTGCGTTCCGAAACAGCGAGTGACGCGTCGTTCTTTTTGATTGCGTGAATTTTCGCCCTCGACCTCAACACAAAAAACCCGTATCTTTCCCCCCACCTGCAGCCTCTCCAGCGCCGGGATGGTCCTCCCGATCAGCTCCGTCGCCGCCGCCACGTGCATCACGGTGGGAAACGTGTCGTTGCTCGACTGCCCGCGGTTGACGTGGTCGTTCGGGTGGACCGGATCCTTGCTGCCTAGCGTCCCGCCGAGGATCTCGATCGCGCGGTTGGCGATGACCTGATGACCGCGGGAGGAGGGGGTTGCGCGCGCGAGGGGATGGATGGATGGACGCCGGGTGCGATGAGCCAGGTGAGATTTTAGTGGGCGGGCGGGCTGGGTTGGTGTTTTGGCAGCGGGGGGTGCTTTTTGTCCCGTTTGCGAGGCGAAAAGCGGGGGGCAGGGCGAGAGAGAGGGTCGGTCGGTCGGAGGGGCCTCGGTTTTCTCCCCCTACCTGCCTCCCTCTCTCGGCGGCGACCCCCTCGTTCTCATCCCCCCACCTCACCTCGTTGGCGTTCATGTTGCTCTGCGTCCCCGACCCCGTCTGCCAAATCACCAGCGGAAAATGGTCCGACAGCGCGCCGTCGGCCACCTCGCCGGCGGCCTGCACGATGGCGGCGGCGATCTTTGGCTGTCGGGGCGGAACGGGACGGGGCGGCGTTTTGTTGGTGTGTTTCCGCGCGTCGTTTTGTTCGTTTACTCCGTCGTGTTTTTGGTTGGTGTGTTGGCGTGTGGTCGGGGGCGGCGCGGGATGAGTAACGACCGGGAGGGAGAAAAAGGCTGGCGTGTGTTGTGTTCGGGGCGCGGGCTGCCGGTGCCCGCCTCCCGCGCGCGACACCATTCAGAAGATAACGGCAAGAAAACACAAGACAAACGGCCCCACACGCGCCCCGCCCCCACCCCCCCGATCCACCGCACCTCGAGGTCGCCGTTGTGCGCGTGCACGCGCGCGGCCGCGCGCTTGAGCACGCCAAAGGCGCGCACGACAGGCTCGGGCATGCGCTCGCGCGCGCCGCCGATCTTGAAGTTTTGGATGGAGCGCTGGGTCTGGGCGCCCCAGTACCTGTTGTTATTGGTGGTGTCGGCAGGCCCGGGTGAACGTGTTGGTGTTGGTGTTGTTGTCGGGGGGATTGTGTCAGAGAGAGAGAGAGGGGGGGGGCGACAGACGCGACGCGACGCGACAGTCGTCGGGCGGCCGCGTCGCGCGTGCGTTCCCTTCTCGTCGAAGACACTCACTTGTCCGCGGGGACCTCGAGCGATCCCATGGTGTCCTTCTCGATGCGCACGTTGGCGGCGCTCGAGTAGTCGACGCGCGCTCCTGTGGGTTTCGTGAAAAGGGGGGGAGGGCGGCGGGTGAGAGAGGAGGAGGAGGAGGGAACTGTCGAGTTTGTCGATCCTCGCAACAAGAACGCCTCACCCTCGGTGACCAGCGCGGCCGCCAGGCGCCGGCGCTGCGCCCGCACGACGACGCCGCCGGCGGCCGCCGCCGACAGCAAGAGGGACATTGTGCACGGACGGATCGCGCGAAACGCGAGGGTTGTTTCGGCGGCTTTTTGACGAGAGATGCCCTCCGACTTGGCGACCAGGTTCGGAGAGCTGGATATTGAGTGGTGGCAAGGGCAGAGAGTCGTCAAGTTGCGACTTGTCGATCGATTGATGGCGTGGGGTGGAGGGGGTTTCATGGAGGCGGAGGGCGACCAAAAGCGGCGAGTCCGAGTCCTCGGCGACGGTGCCGGCAAACCCCTGCGCCCGCCGCTCCCCGGTTTTCGAGACTCAGAACGCCTCCCTGGCCCTCCTCGCGCAATCCCTCCCGTACCGCCAACCCAGACACACACAAACGAGCGAGCACATCAACTAGGCGCCCCACGCGCACGCGCAACACAGCGAGACACGCAAAAGAACAAGCATACAAGTCGAACGCTTCCCATCAATTCCCCCGTCATCACAAGCGCGAGCGCGACACACGAACGACAAGCAGCAACGACTCACTCTCTGGACCGCGCGCGAGACAGGGCCCCCTGCAGCGGCCAAAACAGCCCGCAACCATGGCGGCGGCGCCGTCCGCCTCCGCCGAGCGCGCCGCGTCGCCGACGACGACCGCGACCGCCGCCGCCGCCGCTCCCCCTTGCTTGACCTTTGCTTGCCAAATCTGCCGCGCGCGCATCTCGCTCGCGGGCCCCTTGGACGCGGCGGCCGCGGGCGAGCCGCTCCTGCCCCTCCCGACGGCGTTGTCGGCCGAGCTCCACCAGCATCCGCAGTGGCAGGCGCGCGGCATGGACGAGTCATTTGTGGTGCTGCCGACGACGGCGGCGGCGGCCGCGGCCGCGTCGGCCGCGCGCTCGGCGGCAAGAGACGGCGGCGGCGGCGGCGGCGGCGCGCCGCTTCCCTCCTTTGCCGCGTCGGCGGCGCCCCCCGGCGTCTCCCCCCCCCTGTCCCCAAGTGGCGGCGGCGGCGGCGGCATGGACGCCAAGCTGCGCGCCCTCGCCGCCCTTTTCGAGGCCGCCTCCACCGCCACGGGCGCCGACCACCCCCTCTGCCTCGACTGCGCCGCGCGGCTGAGGGACGAGGCGGCGGCGCAGGCGGCCGAGGCCGAGGCCGACGCGGCCGCGTACGAGCGGGCGCTGGCGCGGCTGCGGCGGCCGCGACCGCAGGAGCAGGGGCAGAGGGGGGCAAGGGGAGCTGCGGCGTCATCGGCGTCGGAGGGCGGCGGCGACGGCGACGCGTCGTCCCCGCCGGCCCCGGTCTCGGCCGCCGCTTTCGAGGCCGAGGCCGCCGCCCTGGCCGAGCGCGAGCGCGCCGCGCGCGCGCGCTCGGGCGCGCTCGCCGCCCGCCTGGCCGCCCTGCGGGCCGAGCTCGCCCAGCTCGACGCCACCGACGGCGCCGCCCTCGACGCGTCCGCCGCCCGCTACTGGCGCGACGCCCTCGCGACCCAGGCCGCGCTCGACCACCACGTCGGAGAGCGCGACGCCCTGCTGGCCCGCACCGAGCGCGCGTCAGCGCGCCTGGCCGCCCTGCGGGGCACGAGCGCGCTGAACGACGCGTGCCGCATCTGGCACGAGGGCCCCTTCGGGACGATCGGCGGGTTCCGCCTGGGACGCACGCCCGAGCACCCGGTCCCCTGGGACGAGATCAACGCGGCGTGGGGCCTGTGCGTCCTGCTGCTGGCGGCCATGGCGCGGTCCGCGCGCGTCACGTTCTCCGCGGGCCGGCGCCTGCTGCCGCTCGGCAGCCGCGCGCGGGTGGCCGACGGCCGCGGCACGCACGACCTCTTCGGGCCCGTCTCCCGGCTTTGGACCGCGCCCTACGACCGCGCCATGGCCGCCTACGTGGGCTGCCTGGGCGAGTTCGGCGAGTTCGCGCGCGCCAGGGACCTCGCGGAGGGGCGCTCGCCGCCGTTTGAGTTCCCGTTCCCCATCGACGGCGGCGGCGGCGGCGGCGGCGGCGCGGCGGCGGTCGGCGGGCACGGCGTGCGCCTGGCGCTCAACAAGGAGGCGCGGTGGACGCGCGCGCTCAAGCTGATGCTGGCGGACCTCAAGGTGGCGCTGCAGTGGACGGCGCGGCGGGAGATGGGGGCGCAGCAGGCGGCGGCGAGGAGGGCGGCGCCCGTCCCGCTGCAGCCAGAGAGCGTCGGGGCGGCGGGCGGGTGAGAGGGCCGAGTGATTTTCTTTCCTCTCCACGTTTATTTTTTTGTTGTCGTTGTAAAACAGTGCTTTTGTATCGCCGTCCTGTTGTTCCTCACGACCCGAATCCCACTGCCAGGCACCCGACGGCCACGGCCAGGGCGGCGGCGGCCGCGGCCGCGACCGCCGTGCCGCCGCAGCCGGGCGCGAGAGGGTGGGCCGGGGGCGGAGCGACGGCGACGGCGGCGGCAGCGGCGGCGGCGACCACGGCGGCGGCGGCGTCGCGTGAGGGCTCGCCGCCCTTCGCCGCCGCCTCCCCCTCGACCTCCTCGACCGCCGCGTCATCCCAGCCCTCCCCGGCGCCGTCCCTGCCGCCGTCGCCGCCGCCGAAAAACATCCCGGCCGCCCGCGCCGCCGCTGCTGCAGGCGCCTCGCCCGCGCAGACGAGGTCGGACAGCCGCAGGAGCAGCGCGGGCGCGGGGGCGCCCTCCTCCGGCCCCCCTAGGGGGGACCAGGGCACGAGGACGCGGCGCGCGAGGCGCTCGCGCGTCGGGGGGGTGGCCGCGGCGCCCGCGAGCGCGAGGAGCGGGTGCGCGAGGCGCGGCTTTTGCCTCCGCTTCCTCTTTCCGGCGTCGCCGCCCTGTGCCGCCGCCGCCGCCGCCGCCGGCGCCGCCGCCGCTGCTTCTTCCTCCTCCTCCTCGGCCGCCGCCGCCTCGGCCGCCAGCGCCTCCTCCTGCGCGAGCTCCGCGCGCGCGCGCAGCGACCGAGCGACGTCCTCGCGCAGAGACTGCAGGGCCGAGGCCGCGGGCTCGCGCCGGTGGGCGTACGCCAGGCCAAACACGGCGCCGGAAAGCCGCACGGCGCCGCCGCCATGGGCGGGGGTGCTGCCGCGGCCGCTGGCGGAGCCGTCGGCTGCCGCCGCCGCCGCCGCCTCTGCCGACCCGGAGGGGGGCAGCAGCAGGCTGACGTCCCAGCAGGGCACGTCGCCGTCGGCGGCTTCAGCCGCGGGCGCGCAGGCCGACAACCAGTCCCCGATCGTCGGCGCGCCGCCGCCGCCCCTGTGGCTCCCGCTCCCGCCGCCCGCGGCCGCCGCCACCGCCTCGTCTTCCTCGTCTGTCTCCTCCTCCTCGCCCGGCGCCGACGACGCTGGCAGCGGCAGCGCCGTCGCGTACGCGCCCGACGGCCCGCGCCCAATGGCCGCCGCCCCGCACGACCGGGCCACCCGCCGCGCCTCGCTCTCGGCCGCCGCCTGCAGCGCCGCGTGAAGCGGCGGGGCCGCGTCTGTCGCGGCCGCCGCGGCCGCCGTGCCCGCCGCGACGCCGCCGGCGACCGCCGCCGAAATGTCAAACGCGTGGCGGCAGCGGAGGGCGACGAGCTGCCCGCCGGCCCACGAGGGGCCGAACTTGAGGTCGGCGGGCCTGAGCGGGGCGGCAGCCGAGGCGGCTTCGGCGGCGGCGACCGAGGCGCCCCCGGAGACGTCCACGGCGCGCAGGCTGTGCTGGCGGGCGGCCGAGGGAGAGCAGTCGCCGTGCAGCAGCAGGACCGCGCGCGCCTCGCGGGCGGGGAGCGCGAGCGCGCCCGCGAGCGCGGCGGCGGCCGCGCGCAGCGCCGGCGCGCCGGCGGCAGAGAAGGCGCCGTCCGGGCAGAACACGTACAGGCCGAGGACGGAGAGGCCGCCGGGAAGCATGCGGGCGACCTGGCGCGCGTGCTCGGCGGTCCAGTCGGCGTCCAGGGCCAGGGAGGATAAAGGGGGGTTTTGTTTGTTTTGGGACGACTGCTGTGAAGAGGAGGCGCCCGCGCCGCCGCCGGCGCCGGCGGCGCCGCCGCCGCCGCCCCTTTTGCCGCCGCCGCCGCCGCCACTCGACGCGCCCGCCCCTCCATCCGCCCCCGCCACGCGCACCGCGATCGCGGGTCCTCCGCCGTCCGGCAGCGGGGGGGTCGGCACGCACGCCAGCGCCAGGTCCGCACGCCCGCCGCCGCCGCCGCCGCCGCCGCCGGCCCGCCGCTTGCCCAGAATCAGGCCGACCTCGCAAGACGGGGCGGCGGCGGGGCGGCGTTCGCGCAGCGCGTCGAAACGGCGCGCGATCGCCTCTTCGGCCTGGAGGACGACGTGAGACATGGGCGCTCTGGTAACGGTGAACGGTGGTGATGGCGGTGTCGATTGCTGTTTGTCGCGATCAACTGCTGTCGTGGAAATTTTTTGGATGATGGGCGCGCCGTCTCGCCCGGCTCTCCATGGAGGTGCGTGTCGCGCGCGCGCGCGCGGGGAAACAACGAGTCCGCTCAACGATGAGAATTGTCTTCCTGCTGTGTAGTGGGAGCGACGATTCAAGCGTGGGCAATAGGCAGGAAACCCCCCACTTCCCCTCCTCTGCAAGAGGTCGAACTCCCACACCGCATTCGCCCAACAGCCAACAATCCCAACAATCGAAACACAGCCAATCCATCCGTCCCACCGCAAGTCCTCCACGCCATCGGTCGCATCCACGCAAATCGTCGGTCGCCTCTCCTCCCACTGCACGGGAACAAGCAAAAAAACTCAATCGCCATCCATGCTTGGCCTTTCGCACGCCCCCGTGTTGGGAACGACGGCCAAGGGCGCGGGTGCGCACCATCAAGCCCACCCCTGCCGCGCGGCTTGCGCAGCGGCGGCGCCATGCCGCCCAAGGCCCGCGTGCCTCGCCCCGCCGCCGCCGCCAAAGCGCCCCGCCGCCGCATGCCGCGCCACAAACGGCGGCCGCGAGCAGCGCGCCAGCACCGCCCCGATCAACGCGGCCGCCGAGCGCCTCGCGAGCTTGGCCGCGGACGCCAAAAGGGCGGCGCTGCGCTACGTCCGCGAAAACGGCCTCGACAAGAAGGCGGCGGCCGCGGCAAAAGACGCCGCCGCCGCCGCGACGTCCGCCGCCGAGGTCGCCGCGCAGCAGATGCGCACGGCCGGCGTGAGGCTGGACCGGGAGCACGACCTGTCGCCGCGGCTGGCGCGGCTGCGGCGGCGCGCCGACGAGGCCATCGCCGACGCCGACAGCAGCTGGGGCGTGCGCCGCCGGGCGCGCGCCCTGGCGGACGGCGCGCGGCGGCGGTGGCCGGCGCTGCGCGCAAAAGCGGCGGCCTTTTTCGCGACCCCTCTCGGCCAGGCCTGCGCGGTCGGAGGGCTGGTGGTCCTGATCGCCTCGGGCGCGCTGTGGTCGCTGCTCTCGCTGGCGTGGGCGCTCTGGTGGCTGGCGATCCCGGCCAACCTGTTTCTGGCCGAGCGGAGGCGGCGCGAGGCGCGGAGGCAGGCGCAGGCGCAGTCGGACCGGGCCGAGGCGGACGCGCGGCGGGCGGCGGCGGGGCCCTTTTGGGGCGCGTTTGGCGGCGGCGGCGGCGGCGGGCCGTTTGGCGGGCAGCAGCAGCAGCGGGCGGGGGCGGCGGCCGGCGCGTCTGGCGGCGGCGACCGCGGCCCGGTGATCGACGCGGAATACACGACGCTTTGGGACGAGGCGGGGAACGAGGGGGCGGGGGGCAAGAAGGGGCAGTAGGCAGTGTGCAACACGACGTCAACCATTGCAGCCCCCCGCTCTATCGTGGACGGTCGGACGGAAACTCAACCCCGAAGACAGAGAGAGAGAGAGCGCGCGCGCTGGCGGCGGCGGCGGCGGCGGCGCGACCTGTCTAACTAGGGCACGCGCTCATTTCGAAAGCTAGGCAGACTAACAACGCAAGGCAAACAAATCACAAAGCGCCCCTTGGACTGGGCTCAGAACTCGTCCGCCGCGCGCGTGGGCGCAGGGCCGCGGCCAGCGGGGTATGCTGCGGCGCCGCCTGCCGACCCGGGCTGCTCCTCGTCGACGGGCGCCTTGCGGGCGCCGCCACCGCCGCCGTCGCTCCCGCCGCCGGACGTGCTCCCGCCCGGCCCGCGGCGCATGCGGCGGACGCGGCGCTCCTGGTGCTCGCGCGTGAGGCGGTCCTGCGCGCGGCGGCGGCGGCGGACGGCGAACGCCAGCAGCGCGCCGGCGACGGCGGCGGCGCCTAGCGCCGATCCGATGACGATGAGGGCCACCTGCCACGCGGCCATGCCGCCCGCGTCGGGGCCGCGCACGTCGGCGCCCGCCTGCGCCATCAGTGCGAGCTCCTGCTCGACGGTCAGGGCGCCGACCGTCTTGCCGTTGGGCCCCGCCCAGCCCGCGGCGGCGTTGCGACGCTGCGCCTGGCGGTCGGCGCCGCCCGCGCTCTGCGCCGCGCCGTCCAGGTCGAGCTCGCACGCGCGGCCGCCGAACCCGGGCGGGCACGCGCACGCGGCCGTCTCCCGCCGCGCGGCCTCGCCCACGGGGCACTCGCCCCCGTTCAGGCACTCGCGCACGGGGCCGCCGCCGCTGCCGCCGTTCTCGCAGCGCGTCGCGCTGACGTGGCAGAAGCGGCCGGTGAAGCCCGGCGCCGAGGCGCAGTCACACGTGGGGCTCTTGACGAGGGGCCCGCCGCCCGCGGCGGCGCCGCTGGCGGGGACCTCGGCCACGGCGCAGGCGCCGCCGTTCTGGCAGAAGACGGTGGCGCCGGCGGTGGGGGCGCCATCGCCGCCGCCGCCGCCGCCGCCGCCGCCGCCCTGCGCCAGGAGGGAGATGCGGGCGTCTGAGGCGGAGGACTGCTGCTGCTGCTCGGCGCGCTCGACCGAGCAGACGCGTCCCTTGAGCTCGCAGGCGCCGCCCGCAAAGCCGTCGGGGCAGACGCAGTAGGGGTGCGCGGACCACTGGCCGAGCGTGCACGTGCCGCCGTTCTGGCACTCGGTGTCGCACACGGGGGCGGGGGCGGCGGCGGCGGCGGCGGCGGCCTTGGCCTTGGTTGGGGCGGCGGCGGCGGGGGCCGGGGCGGCCTGGCAGGTTGCTGCGAGCGCGAGGACGAGGAGGAGCGCCCCCGCCAGGCGCGCCGGCGTGGTGCGCGCGCGCCGCGCCATCGTTCACGGAGAGGAAGCTGGTGTAAGTCCTGGTTGAGGGTCGCGGGTTTGGTCGGTTGCTGGAGCGGCGGGGCGTCTAAGGGGTCTCGCGGCAAAGAGACGGCAAACGAACAGTGGAGAGAGGAGCCCGAGAAGGAGGTCGGTGTCTTTCCCTCTTGGCGCGCGCGTTCCCGCTGCTATATCTGTCTCGTCGTTGCGAGCGGCTGAATGAGCGCCTGCGTGAGATGTCTAGTTGCTGCTGTCGTGTTGTTGTGTGTCGGCGGGCCGCCGTGTGCGAGCCGAGGCGGGACGAAGGGCGCCGAGCCTTGTTTTTTTTGTTCAGGGCGAGGGCGGCGGCGGCGGCGGCGACAAGCCGCGCTTACCCGCAATAGAGAGCGACACAATCGCCAACACGCACACACCAAAACACCCCACCGCAGCACCCTCAGTTTGTTAGACCCGCGCCTTGACCCCACGTTTCCCCATTCACCCGCATCGACGCGCAGCCCTATACGCCTCGAGCGGAAGAAGCGTTCACGAAGAGAGAGAGAAGGAGAAAGCCTCCGGCCCCTTTCTAATCCCGGAGGACGAGGCGCGCGCGCGCGAATGCCGCGGCCGACGGAAATATGAATTTGCTATCCAAGTCCGTCCCGGCCGCGGGCGCCTCGGCTCCGACGGCGCCCAGGCCAGCGCGCGCGGGCGGACGACAGCGGCCAAGAACTCACCCTTTGCCCCCCTTTCTCCTCGCGGCACTCGTCCTCGCGCTCGCGGCGGCGGCCCCCGCGTCCGCGCAGCCGCGCTGCCTGCTGGAGCAGCCCACATGGTGAGTAGATTCCCCTGGCATTGGTGACCGTTGGGGGCTCGCGCGCGAGATGATTTGTGTGTATGCTTCTCGAGTCGGCGGCGGCGGCGGCGCCGGCAGCGCCCACCGCGGCTCCGCGCGCAAGCGTCGTTTGGCAGGCGGGGCTTGCGGCGGCCCCTTTTCTTTCGCGTCTGCTCTCGCTCACTCTCACACAACCCGCCCGCAACCCACTCCCTCAATAACAACCGACCGCAGCGGGCCCGATCAGGGCAAGAACGCGGGATCGGCCAACAAGCCGCAGGTTCAGCTCGTGGCGCCTGCCGCCGCGCCGCCCCAGACTACCGCTGCGGCCGCCGGCGGCGCCGCCGCCGCCGCCGCTAGCAGCGCCGCTGCCACCGCCGCCGACAGCGGGCCCGCGACCGACGGGCTCTCCGCGAGCGAGGTCGCGGCCGCGGCCGCGGGCACGTCCCCGACCCAGAGCGCCCTCATGGAGCAGCTGGCGCTCATGCTGCAGCCGCGCACGGCCCGCGGCCTCCAGCAATCTCAGGAGCAGGAGGCGCAAACGGCCGCCGCCGCCGCCGCCGCCGCCGCCGCCGCCGCCGCCGCGCTCGAGCGCGCCGAGGAGGCAGAGTTCGGCCGCGCGGCCATCGCGGCGCCGGCGGCCGGGGGCGGCGGCGCCCTCTTCGCGCGCCTGGCCGCGGGCGTGCCGAGCGAGGACGAGGCGGCGCTCCGGTCGTACATGCGGCCGCGCCTGCCCGTCGCCGCGGACGGGCGGGACCTGGCCTACACGCCCGCGGCGCGAGAGTCCGCCATCCGCTTCTTCCCGCCGCCGCCGCCGCTTGCGTCCTCGGCCGCCTTCTCCGCCGCCCGCGAGGCCGCCTTTGTCCCCTCCAGCAGCCTCAGCGCCACCGCCAACGCCGCCCTCGCCGCCGCCGCCGCCTCCAGCGGCGGCGCCCGCAACATCACCCTCTTCCTCAGCCGCGGCGCCCTGCGCGTCGGCGTCGACTGCGCGCGCGGCGCCACCATCTTCTACCTTGGGCTCGAGGGCGGCGCAGCGCGGCAGGGCGAGCGCGCCGCCCGCGGCGTGCCCGGCGACCTGCTCGGCAAGTCCTTGGTAAACGGCTACGACTGCGGCCGCGGCTTGCAGCAGTCCTACTACGGGTGCTGGGACGGGTCGTGCTGGCCCCCCGGGAAGAGCTGGCTTTACAACCCCGTGCAGTGCGGGTCGTGGACGGACAAGCCGTCGACGGTGATGCGCTGCGAGATGCTTTCTTCTTCTTCGCCGGGCGTTGGCGGCGTTGGCGGCGTTGGCGTTGGCGGCGGCTCCAGCGTCGGCGGCGGCGGCGGCGGCGGCGTCGACGAGGCCTCCGCCGACGGCGCGCCGGCCGAGCCCCTGCGCCAGCGCATCGTCACGTCGGTCATCCCGCGCAACTGGGGCGGCGGGCAGCTCCTCCCCGAGGTGCGCATGGACAGCGACGTGGCCCTCAGCCCGCGGGGAGAGGTCGCGCGAATCCGTTTTTCCATGAGCTACGGCAGCGGCGCCAACGGCGGCGCGGGGGGTAGAAACGGCAACGGCGGCGACAACGGCGCCGCCAACGCGCGCGTGCCCGCCCCTCCGGCCCAGCCCGTGCGCATGCAGGAGGTGCCCGCGGTGTTCGTGGACCGGCGCCTCAGCACGCTCGTCTTTTACAACCGCACGCGCGACCGCGAGTGGACCGACGCCACAGGGAGGCTCACTCTCGCAAAGCCGCGGGGCAAAAACGACTACTACCTGCCGACCGAGCGCTGGGCCGCCTACGTGGTGCCGGGAACCGCGTGGGGCGTGGGCGTCTACTCCCCCGCCTCGGACGTGGTGACCGCCTACCGCGTGGGGCCCGACCCCCCCAGCAGCGAAAAGGCGCCGCCGACGTCCGACACGTCTTATTTCGCGCCGACGGTCAAGTTTCCGCTGACCCCCGGGCAGACGTACACCTACGACGTCTACGTGGCGGTCGGGCGCGTGGGCGACCTGCGCGCGCACTTTGCCCGCATCGCGGAGCGCACGGGGCGGGCGCCGCCGGGGTCGGCCAGGGCCATGGCCGCGGCGGCCGAGGCGGCGTCGGCCGACGTCGGCGCGCGCACGGCGCGGGGATTGGTGGGCGGCGGCGGCGGCGGCACGCTGGCGGACCCGCCGGCGGGGTGAGGGGGAGAGAACTCGCAGATTTCTTTTGTGTTTTTTTTTTGGACAATTGAGAGAGGGCGTCGTAGTCCGGGCCCACCGTTTCCGCGACAGGAGCAGCAACAGCAGCAGCAAGCAAGCAGCAAGCAGCATCCTTTCTTTTTGCCCCCGATTTTATTTCCCGCTCCTGCCGGGTGCGCGTACGCGACAACGGCTTTGCCCCCTCTTTTTTCTTTTTCCCCGCACCCGCAGCGGTTGTGGCTCCGCAAGGCGCCTCACCGAGAACCCCTCGACTTGTTCGTATCCGCGCAGCTCGCAGTACAGACCGCGCGCGCCCAATCAGCCCCCCCCCCCCCCCCCCCCCCCCCCCCCCCACCCCGCCCCCCCCCCCCCCCCCCCCCCCCCCCCCCCACGACACCGGCCCTGGCGAGGCCAACGGGTCTCCAACAGTCGAACAACCCCCAACCCAACCCAACCCAACCCTGCCCCCCCCAGGCCCCCCCTCA
>Ga0105053_10000254_pt1 | contig 76921 bp, 61 predicted proteins | sample BON01_FD_78093 | JGI IMG/M metagenome (GOLD analysis project Ga0105053, IMG submission 78093) | Freshwater microbial communities from Lake Bonney liftoff mats and glacier meltwater in Antarctica - BON-01 | ecosystem: Environmental > Aquatic > Freshwater > Ice > Glacier meltwater | place: Lake...
ACTCTCCAATAAACTCAACACGCAAAACGGAATATCAAGCGCAATCCAAAAAAGACATGAGCAACGACAAGCGGATATTGACCGATATAAAAACTATTCCTAATTTGACAAAGTAGAACTAATAACTTCTTAAGTAAACCTAGGAGGCTTGTATCTATGTTTGCAAAATGATCTTTGAACAGAATTTTACGATGAAAGCCGCACTCACTGCTTTTTTTGGATTGATGCTGAGCACGGCAATTGGTCAAAATCCTGTCACGCTAAAAACACGAGAACTGCCTGAAGTGCGCATAAAATTCGTCCGGGAAAACATGGCCAAGCTCCCAAATACGGACAATGGCTTTCTTTGGGCCGGCAAAAAAAATGAAGTCATAAACGTCCAGAACCTGGACGCAAACATCGCAGAAAAAACGCCGCGCCAAATTTTCGCAAAGGTGCCCGGCGTATTTGTATACGACATGGACGGCTCTGGGAATCAAACCAACATCAGCACCCGTGGCCTCGATCCGCACCGGGGCTGGGAATTCAACATTCGAACCAATGGCGTTTTGAGCAATACCGATATTTATGGATACCCGGCCAGCCATTTTAGCCTGCCCATGGAAGCCATCGAACGGATAGAACTGGTGCGCGGCACCGGAGCCTTGCAATATGGGGCACAGTTTGGCGGGATGCTCAATTACAAGATCAAACAACTGGACACCACCCGCGTTTTCAACCTCGAAAGCGTCAATTCCGCGGGGTCATTCGGTTTGATAAGCACCTTTAATGCTGTTGGTGGAAAAATCGGGAAACTTCAGTATTACGCCTATTACAACCGGCGTGTATCCAATGGCTATCGCGACAACAGCGGGTCAGACTTCAACGGGGAAGGCATTGTGCTGGATTACAGATTCAACCCAAAATTTTCCCTGAACGCAACTGTATTGCGCTCAAAATATATATTTCAGTTACCAGGCCAATTGACCGATGCCATGTTCCGCGACAATCCCAGGCAATCGACCCGTTCGCGGAACTATTACAGCCCGGAAATATGGTTGCCTTCCCTGACGGCAAACTGGAAAATAGGGGAGCGCACATCCCTGCGCTGGACGGCATCTGCTGCATTCGGTCAGCGCAGCAGCGTCATGTTCGATCGTTTGGCAAATGTCCAGGATACCATTCTGGCAAGCACCCGGGCATACAATCCCCGGCAAGTGGACACCGACAACTACAACAGCCGTACCACAGAAATAAAACTGCTGCACAACTATGGTTTATGGGGGAAAAGAAGCCTGCTATCTGCTGGTATTCAATACATCAACAACGACTTGCACCGCAAGCAGCAAGGCAAAGGCACAACCGGCACCGATTATGATTTAAGCATTGCCCCATATGGTTGGGGGCGCGACTTGCACCTGAAAAGCCAGAACATTGCAGTTTCTGTTGAGAACCGGTTTCAGCTCACGGAACGGTTATCTGTCAGCCCGGGCATCCGGTATGAATTCGGCGAATCTGTGGTTTCAGGGACAACAACCTATTTTAGCTCGGTGGAACTGAACAATACAATAGAACGTAATTTCCCATTGCTGGGGTTAAATACAGCGTTCGTGACTGGAACCGGGCAAATGCTGTATGCGGGTTGGGCACAGGCGTATCGCCCCGTAATTTTCAAGGATATTATTCCAGGCAGTGTATATGAACAATCAGACAAAAACCTGAAAGACGCTTATGGCTACAACCTTGAGTTGGGTTGGCGCGGAAAATCGGGAGGGCTCAACTGGATGTCAGCGCGTTCTCCTTGCTGTACAACAACCGTTTGGGAAGCCTCGCCCGATACAATTCCGACCTCGATACATTTGTGCTGTACCGTACCAACATTGGCGATTCGCGCACCAATGGCCTTGAGCTGTTTGCAGAGTACAAGTTTCACACCTCGGGTAACTTTCACGCCAGCATCTTCACCTCTACGGCCTATTTTGATGGCAAGTACCTAGGCGATTCGCTGCGTGCCAGCAGCAAGGAAAACCGCAGCATAAAAGGCAACCATGTTGAAAGCGTACCAACCTGGATCACCCGAAACGGGCTCAATTTACGGTACGACAACTTGAGCGTTTCATTGCTTTACAGCTACACCGGCAGTACGTTTTCCGATCCCTTCAATACCGTGATGCCATCGGCGAATGGTGCCGTTGGAAAAGTCCCCGCCTATGGCCTATTCGACATCAATGCAACCTACAGGGTTCGGAACCTGGTGTTCCGGCTAAGCCTCAACAATGTTGCGAACAAGCAATATTTTACAAAAAGGCCAACATTTTATCCGGGACCCGGAATATGGCCTTCCGACGGAAGGGGCTTTGTTTGTTCGGTGGCTATAAAGCTGTAAATCAAGTTCTTGTACCCATTTGCCAAACCTTACACCGTGCCTCCAGCTGATGCCCGCTGCGCATTCTCCCACTCGTACAAGCCTTCGATGGACAAGTAGCGCTCGCCGGTATCGTAATTGAACCCAAGCACCCGTGATCCAATAGGGATTTCCGGGAGCTTTTGGGCGATTGCAGCCAGCGTTGCCCCCGAGGAAATGCCCCCGAAAATGCCTTCTTCCAAAGTAGCGCGTTTGGCGTATTCAAACGCATCGTCTTTTTGTACCTGTATAACGCCATCCAGCAACTCCATGTGCAGATTTAGCGGTATGAATCCGGCACCGATACCCTGAATGGGGTGGGGGCCGGGTGCGCCACCGGAAATTACCGGGCTGAGGCTCGGCTCTACCGCAAAAACCTTCAGGTTCGGAAATGATTTTTTCAAAACTTCGGCCACCGCCGTAATGTGTCCGCCTGTCCCGACACCCGTGATAAGGTAGTCGATCCCTTCCGGAAAATCCTCCAGGATTTCTTGCGCTGTGGTGGCTCGATGCACGGCAATATTCGCCTCGTTTTCAAACTGTTGCGGCATCCAGGAATTGGGGATTTCGTTGAGTAGTTGTCCTGCGCGTTCAATGGCGCCTTTCATGCCTTTTTCCCTGGGCGTAAGGTCAAAAGTTGCACCATAAGCTGCCATCAGCCGCCTGCGCTCCACACTCATGCTCTCCGGCATAACCAGTACAAGGGGGTAACCTTTGACGGCGGCAACCATAGCAAGGCCTATGCCTGTATTGCCACTGGTTGGCTCTACAATGACGCTTCCAGGTTTAAGTTCACCTGATTTTTCTGCAGCTTCTATCATCGACAAGGCTATACGGTCTTTAATGCTGCCACCTGGGTTAGCGCGTTCCAGTTTGATCCAAACTTCGTGTTGGTCGCCAAAAAGCCGATTGATGCGGACATGTGGTGTATTGCCAATGGTTTCGAGAATGTTGTTCGCTTTCATGTGTGATAAATTATTAAAAATGTGAGTGCTACGTTAAATGACAAAGTTGACCGGCTCATCAAATGGACGGGTTCGGACCCGGACGCTGGCCTGGTGAATAACAACAGAAAAGGCAGGTACGCTTTCTGTGAGCCATGAATTACCGCCAATAACAGAATCATGCCCAACAACGGTTTTGCCGCCTAAAATGGTACTGTTCGCGTACAAAACGCAATTGTCTTCAATGGTAGGGTGGCGTTTTACATTGGCCAATGACTTGTCAACCTGCAAAGCACCGAGCGTAACGCCCTGGTATATTTTCACATTGTCGCCAATCACGGTGGTAGCTCCAATGACCACCCCTGTACCGTGATCTATAAAAAAAGATCGCCCAATGGTCGCACCTGGGTGAATATCAATGCCAGTTTTACCGTGGACATATTCTGCGAAAACGCGGGGCAACAAAGGTGCGCCCAAGCGTTGCAACAGGTTGGATATCCGGTAGTTGGCAATGGCATAAAAGCCTGGGTAGGTAGCGATTACCTCTTCGATGCAAGTCGCTGCCGGGTCAAACTGAAAGATCGCGTGCGCATCATCCATAAGTGCATCATAAATATCCGGCAACTGCTCGAAAAAGCTGTTGACGATCTCAGCAACCGGTTCATTGTTGTCTTCCAACAAGGGGTACAACAATTTCATCAATTCATGGCGCAACAATGCATGGTGCACCCTGGCTGGCTTTGGTTCATCGCTTAGCATTGGAAACAAAAACAAAAACAATCCATCTGCCAGTTTTTGCGCTTCTGCTTTGGGCGGGATTCGCCTGGTTGGCTGTAAATGCTGGGCATCCAAGCGCTGAAAGAAATGATCTAAGGAGATTTTCATAAATTTTTCCTGTTAAAAAGCGGTAAAAACAAAGCACCCTTTCCTGTGAGCCACGGGAAAGGGTGCTTTGTAGGAGCAAAATGCTATTTCAATTATGAAACCGCTTCATACCCACATGTCGCTGAAATCCCTTTCCTGGGGAGAGGACAACAGCAACAACATGCTTGGAAATATGTTCGGTTAAATTTCATAAAAGATGCAAACGTATGTGCTTTTACGACAATAACCAAGCCAAATTTGCTAATAATGAATTTCTTTCATCCGGCGCCACCTAAAGCGACGTGAACTAAATCTCAATAATACTCACGCCTGGGTCTTTCACCCAATCTGCCACCTGCAAGCGGTCTAGTTTTATTTTCCCAATACAATACCGCGTTGTTCCAGCGACATAACGCTCCGAAATTTCCAAAAAATCACCTTCTGACACTTGCCCTTCATGCTCATAGCGCACATAAAGCTCCAAATCTGTTTCGCTGGTATTGAATGTAGCGCTATTTTGTGCCAGCTTGCGGTACTCATATTTGTATTGGTAACGGAGCGCAGAAATGTCGGAAAGCACCGCACAACCTGTTGCCTTATCGCCTGCGCCTTTGCCCACAAACAACTGCTGTTCGGAAAACGCACTTTCTAAAGTCACCGCATTGTATTCATTGTGAACGGCGGAATATTGGTGGCTTTTGGAGACAAATTTGGGAAGACAATATGCGCCAATTTGATCATTGAGCCTATAACATCGAGCCAGCAACTTAATGCCACCGCCGCGTTTTCGGGCGAATTCTGTATCGAAATCATTGAGTCGTTGAATGCCTAAATGAAATACCCTTTCCGGCTCGACAAACACCCCAAATGCGTGCAACAACAAAATACACAGCTTGTATTTGGCGTCATATCCTTCTACATCCAGTGTTGGGTCGCTTTCTGCAAAACCGCGATCCTGAGCATACTGCAATGCCGCAGCAAAGGAAATATGCTCCTCAAAAATCTTGCTGAGTATAAAATTGGTTGTACCGTTAAATATGCCTTCCACAGAAGTCAGCAAATCATTGTCGTAGTATTCCTCCAGGTTTCTAATGATCGGTATGCTGGCGCAACAGGCCCCTTCGTATAAAAAAGGAGCGCCTGTTTGCTGCTGCAAGGCATAAAGCTCCGGCAAACGGTGCGCGATCATTTTTTTGTTTGCAGACACGACGGCCTTTCCATTTAGTAAAGCTTTGGAAACAATTTCAAAAGCGGCTTCCGCATCATCGATCAACTCCACGACAATGTCAATTTCTGGATCCTCAAGTATGTCTGCGGCATTGGTGGTAAAAAAACTTGCTGGCAACGACCGCTTTTTTTCTGGGTTTTTGATGCAAATCCTATTTATTTCAGCCCGCAGTCCTTTGGTTTCGTGCATAACCTGCCACAAACCCTGGCCCACACAGCCGAAACCGAATAATCCTATTTTCATGAAAATTAATTTTCTGTCCTTATAAAAAAAATACTCGTGCCGCACCCAATTTACGCAATATTCGTCGGATGCGACATGAGTGTTCAGGCAAGCTCTTTTTCCAATGAATGGGGCACTAGCTGCTGGCGTACAGTATCCAATGCCTGTAACACATCCTGCACCAAATCTTCGCTTGCTTCGATGCCACAAGACAAGCGGATCAGGGAATTCGTAATACCATTTTCAGCGCGTTTTTCCGCTGGAATACTTTTGTGGGTCATGGTTGCTGGATGACAAATCAGGCTTTTCACCCCGCCCAGGCTTTCGGCCAATTTGAACAGCTGGGTGCTTGCCGCAAAGACACGCGCTGCAGCTTCTGTATCATTTTTTAAGCGGAAAGAAAGCACGCCGCCAAAAAGTCGTTGTTGCCGCGCAGCGATATCGTGGTTTTTATGGCTCGACAAACCCGGATAAAACACCGTTTCAATCGCCTCATGTTGCTCCAATGCCTTCGCTACCGCCAACGCGTTGCGGGAATGCGCCTCCACCCGCAATGGCAGCGTTTCGATACCGCGTATGGTCAACCAGCTGTCCCAGGGTCCCAGGATACCACCACCGGCATTTTGTAGAAACTTAAGTTGATCGCCCAAACCAGCATCTTTTACCGCTAATAAGCCCGCAATTACATCTGAGTGACCAGCCAGGTACTTGGTAGCAGAATGAATGACCACATCTGCGCCCAATGTCAGGGGCGTTTGTAGGGCTGGACTGGCGAATGTATTGTCGACTACCAACAGCGCTCCTGCCGCATGTGTAAGTCGGGCAATGGCTTCGATATCGGATATTTTCAGGGTAGGGTTGGTGGGCGTCTCCAACCAGACAAGTCTGGTTTTGTTCGAAAGTACTTCCAAAAGATTGTTGGCTTCAGTGGTGTCCACATAACGGACTTTTACCCCAAATTTTTCGTACACATGGGTAAAAAGTCGAAATGAACCGCCATAAATATCGTCCACCGCCACAATTTCGTCGCCTGCTTTGAGGAGTTTCAGCACACAATCGATGGCAGCCAATCCAGAAGCGAATGCCAGCCCGCGTTTGCCGTGTTCCAGTGTAGCGATGAGGTTTTCTAAAACTTGCCGGGTGGGATTGTTGGATCGGGCATAGTCGAAGCCTTTGTGCTCGCCAGGTGCATCCTGTACGAATGTTGCCGTTTGATAAATGGGGGTTGAAATAGACCCAGTGAGCGGATCAATGGGTAGTGAATGTAAGATTCTGGTAATTTCCTGCATTTTTCAGCGTTTTTTATGGTGAAACCTAAAAAAACTTACCGAAATAGCTGGTTGCCGGGTGTTGCGTGCTGCTTGCCAGAAGAGGGAAATAAAAAGTCCCCTACGGCAAGCCGGAAGGGACAATTTCTTGCGCAGGGAAATTGGCATTAGCCTTCCGACTTATCTGCTTTCGATTACTCGAAAACGGAATTGGCACCTTAATCTCATTTGCGCGAAATGTGATCAGGTTGCCAAGGCTTCAACGGGCCGGTCCCTCTGCCTTTCTGGATAAGTCTGTCTCGTTTTATAGAGACGATTTGTTTAATGAACTGCTGCAAAGTTGGGGCGTTCCAAATGATGCGGCCAAATTATTTTCAATCTATTTTTAAAATAATTTTTTGAGAAGGGAGTTTTTTAGAAGAAAAAAATCCTCCAACATGGCCTTTCTTTGACCTTTAAAATATTGATGTTCAAAATATTATGATCGAATTATCCTCCGCCTTCTTTTTCCGAAAAAAATACGCGATTTCAGTGTTGTTGTTGTTGTTGTTGTGTTATTGCCACACTGCCTTGGGCCAAATAGACATCACACAACCATTTGACCTGACAGATCGCGAAACTTTGCTCATCCGCCTTTTTGATTCAGACTCCATTTCTAACAAGGAAGAAGTACTTTGGATGCCTTTGAGTTTTAGTGATTTGTTGTCGTCTAATGTTTCAAGTGATGGATATGTACACACTGCTTTGGACACCATTATGTACATCAGTGCCAATGGAGTCAGTTTGGCCGTTGCGTTATTCGAAACCATGCCGTACGAAAATGGGTCTGTCATTAACTGCCCTTCTTGTGGGGCCCAGGTAAGCGCTGCAGTTTTTGATGATATTGGAGAGGGCCGGTGGGAAATCATCAAGTTTGCAAAACATTTTACGACTCAAGGCAGTTTTGGGCTAAATGCTGAAAGTGGTTTGGTGCAATTTGGTGTTACCACCTGGTGCCTTCGCTTACAAATGAGTTGGCTGGATCAAAGTTTTTACGGCGAGTATGTCACTTATTTTGATCTGGATAATTTTCAAAAAGTGTTCAATTTTGCTGTCCATGAAGACAATATGGCTGCATTTGAAGATGATCCTGACAGGGCTTTTGCTTTTGACAAGTCCATCCATTTTATACCAAATATGGAAACAGAATCAGGCTGGTGGGATTTCGATTTGGTCATGCAAGGGACCCAGAAGGACGAAATTATTGAAAGAGCAGTGCCTGCCAACATTGTGACACGGTACCACTTTGATTGGGAAACAAATACTTATTTAAAATCTTGCAGATAGTATTATTGGATACTATCCGTTTCTACACCTTGTGGCGGCGCTGGGGGAGACGTTTTTTTGAGGTGGAACTCGAATGGAGTATTCCGAATGTTCAGGGCTAACACCAAAGTGGAATCTGTAATTGAAACGATGTTATACTCGATGGGACTGTCTGTTTTTTGGACAATGATATTATCCTTTAACTCAAATACAGTGGGCGCCTCCGCCGTGTTCGGCAGATTCGTAACCATCGTGCCACCTGCTTCAAACTGAAAGTAAACATCATTGAGCAGTGTTGTTTCCCTGGTATCACGAAAAGCAGACTCCATTGCCCAGTAGCCAGGGATGAAAGCTTTGGTTTTCTCCGTATCGCTATCACACGACACAATCAAGCAGGAAAAGATCGCCATTCCCAACCCAAAGAACCTTTTCATAGCGTGTTATTTTATATCAACGTATCCGAAACCCAAGTGAGGAAACTCTCCAAAACCCGCGTAGTAACAAAATTCCATGACAGGTGTCGGCATGCTTACCTCAAATTCGTAGGAAAAGCCGCGCAATTGCTGTATATTTTCGGTGTTGGCCTTTAGGTGAATCAAGCGGGATTTGGCGAGCCCATGTAATTTGTATTGCATGGGAAAGGCCGGATCAAGCAGTTTTAATCCTGCAAGGTATCTGTACTGTTGAGCAGCTTTGAAACGGCGCACAATATGGTTGAAGAAACTGATGTCGTATTCTACGTTGTCCGGCAAAACATAGGGGTTGGCTGATTTTGTCTCCTCAATGGTTGTGATGGAAATTGGAGATATAGCCTTAAAGGTCATTGTCTCCTTGAAAACGGGAGGCGACAATACTTGCCAATGTTTAACTTCAAAATGGGCTGGTTGACCATCTAATGTTCCCAATTGAAGTGGCACTTGCCGAAAAAGGCTGACCAATTGTTGCTCAAAAGCTGGGTTGACGGCAATGGATAACCCAAGTTTTACCTGGTTTCCCAACAATTTAAACTCTTGGCGCACCTGATCCATTTCATAAGGATAAATGGCCAAAGGGCTGAAGGTAAACTGCTTAAAAGTCTTTGAAGACAAGTCAAAGCCAAGTTGTTGCACCCACATGGACAACTCGGCCCCTGAGTTGGATAAAACAGTGAAAACCCAGTTCGAGATTTCGGACTGATAATTAATTGGAATAACGGTGCCTTTCTGGCAAGAAAGGCTAAACTGTATGCGCATAGCTGCAAATTGATTAAAGAACAGATTATTTCTTCCTACGCTGAAATGGTCTTATGGAGAAAAATCGGCCGAAATGTACGCATTAATGAGATTACGGTCGAAAAAAAAATGTTGATGGGAAGAAAAATCACAGAACCGGGAATATTACAAGCGGTTCTTCTCAATCAAAGTCAACAAATCGTCCCTATAATTCTTGCCAATGGGCAATAGTTTTGGGCGATCCTTCTCCTGTACTTCTACCATATTGCCCTCAATGGCCATGATTTTGTCCAGCGCAACGATGTACGAACGGTGAATGCGTTTGAATTTGCTACGGGGCAGCCGTTCCTCCAGGCTTTTCATCGTCTGAAGTGTAATTACGCGCCCATTAATCAAGCGGATGATGACATAGTCTTTCAGGCCTTCAATATAAATAATGTCGTCAAAATTAACCTTAACCAGTTTTTTGTCAGCCTTGACAAAGAAGAAATCAAGCCCATCATTAAAGGCCGTTGGAACGGCTGGAGTTTGTTCCTGATTGGCAAGTTCGGCTTGTTCAACAGCCTTGTTAACCGCTTTCATGAATCGATCCAATGAAATTGGCTTGAGGAGATAATCGAGGGCATTCAAGTCAAAACCCTGGATGGCATAATTTGGATATGCCGTCGTAAAGACAATCATCGGCGGATTGGTCAAGGTTTTCACAAAGTCAACCCCCGTGAGCTGTGGCATTTGAATGTCGAGAAACATCAAATCCACATCATGCACCTTGAGCGCATCATTGGCTTCCAGGGCATTTGAACAGCGCTGCACCAAGTTTAATTGCGGCATTTGGGAGATGTAGGTTTCAAGAACATCCAAGGCAAGCGGTTCGTCGTCAACAATGATAACTTTGAGCATAAGCTTTAATATGATAATTTGATAATGTGAAATTGTGATAATTGAATGTTAAAATTCGATAATGTGATAATTGGCTTTGGGTTTGGCTGTTGTTCGTGAATAATTGAATCGGCGGATGCCAGGAAAAATGTGTTAATTATCACATTATCACATTAATTTTTCAAATTATCACATTTATTTTAAGAAGGAGGGTCACTGCATACCTGTTTGGTTCGTCAATTATTTCAAGGGTATGATCCTCGGGGTATAACATTTGCAGTCTTTGCTGAACATTAACCAAGCCAATACCACCACTTCGGGCGTGGTTTTGCCGTGGGATATGTTCAACTTTACTGTTTTCGATGAAAAACTCGAGCGCATCTTTTTGTACACTCAATTTAAGCCGAACAAAGCCGGCACCATTTACAGTATGGTTCAAGCCATGTTTGAAACTGTTTTCCAAAAAAGGAACAAAAAGTAAAGGCGCCACCATTTGCTCGCTGATATGGCCTTCCACAACGAATCGAATGTCGGCATCTTTCGGCTGCCGTAGCCGTTCAAGGTCAAGATAATTATAAATGTACTGAATTTCTTTGCTTAGAGGAACTTGGCGTTCATTGCACTCATACAACATATAGCGCATGATTTCGGAGAGCTTCAGAACGATTTCAGGTGCTTTATCGCTTTTTTTTAAGGTTAGGGCGTACAGATTGTTGAGGGTGTTGAAAAGAAAATGGGGATTTATCTGGCTTTTCAAAAAGCGCAATTCCGATTGAACCGTTTGGGTGACAAGGACTTGTTTCTCATTTTGATAGCGCCACCAATCCATCACCACGCGTAGCACCGTGGAAACCAACATTACCACTACATTGCCCCAAAATATCAATACTTGATGACTTACGAGGTTGTCCCTATATAACTCCTGGTTGGCATATTTAAGGTACAACACGAGAACTTCGATGGGCGTTATGATGGCACAAGATGCCAACAACAGGCCAAAATACATGAAGGCAAAACGAGCTAAATAATTGGGAATCAAGTATAAAAGATTCCAATAAACCAGTATCGCATAAAACAAAAGCTGAATCAACTCATTACCCAGGGCAAACCAAATCTCAACTTCTTCATATTCATCAATCCACCGCATCAATCCAAACAACACCAGCCAGAACAACCCGTGGTATACGGGGCGCCGGCTCAGAAATTCATAGGTGTTGTCTAAAAAGCTTCGCGTCTTTTTCATTTTCAGGAATACTGCCGCAAAAAACGTGTTATACTGACAGCTTGGACCGTTTTTTTAGATAAAATGTGGAACCACACAGATAAAGCGATTGTTTGGCCCTTTTTATCCGCAACATTCAGTCAAAATAAAAAACAATTCGCCCTACTTTTGCAGCCGTTTTTTAAAATCATTCCAAATTCGGCCGCCTCGCACAACATCACGCATGGTTTACATCACACGAATAGAAAAATTTAATGCCGCCCACAAACTTTGGGTCGCAGACTGGACGGAGGAACAAAACCGTGAAGTTTTTGGCAAATGCAGCAACAAGAACTGGCATGGCCATAATTATACCCTTCATGTCACCGTAAAAGGAAGACCTGACCCGCATACGGGCTTTATCATTGATGTGAAAAAACTTTCGACAATCATCAAAGATGAAGTGGTGGAGCATTTGGATCACAGCAATCTCAACCTTGATGTAGAATTTATTCCCAAGGGAATGCAACCAACCACCGAAAACCTTGTTCTGCTCATCTGGAATCGCTTGGAGATAGGGCTAAAATCATACGATTGCCAACTCCATGCCATCAAACTCTGGGAGACGGAGACCATTTACGCAGAATATTACGGCGAGGCTATGTAGCGCTCAACATTTGATTCAGCTTTGGTTCAGCCCGGTCACTTGATTTCTCCTGCTGTACTTTAAACTTGCTGAACAACTTACCATGCCGTACAAAAAAACGGAACATTATGATCCTGCGCTGACAGAGCGATTAAAGGTCGATTTTCAAGATATTTTAGCCGGTATAGGCGAAGATGCCTCCCGGGAAGGTCTGGAGAAAACGCCACAACGTGCCGCCAAAGCCATGCAATTCCTCACACAAGGTTATGACCAAGATGCGGCTGCTATTCTGCGTTCTGCGATGTTTAAGGAGGACTACAGTGAAATGGTGCTCGTAAAAGACATTGAGCTTTACTCGATGTGCGAGCATCACATGCTGCCATTTTTCGGCAAAGCGCACATTGCCTACATTCCCAATGGCCATATCGTGGGCCTAAGCAAGCTGCCACGCGTTGTGGATGTTTATGCCCGTAGATTGCAGGTGCAGGAACGCCTCACACTCGAGATTCGTGATGTCATTCAAGAAACCCTCCAGCCACTCGGCGTAGCGGTGGTGATTGAGGCCCGGCACATGTGTATGATGATGCGTGGTGTTCAGAAGCAAAACTCCGTGACCACGACTTCCGCTTTTACGGGCGAATTTCTAAAATCGACGACACGGGCTGAATTTTTGAAACTGGTGGAAGCTCGTTTACACTAATATTCAGCTTTGATTGCGACCTTTGGCACTTAAAATCAAGACCATTCGCAACCACCATTTTATACTAGCCTTATATTGCCTCGGCATCATTGCCCTGACATTCGCTTCGCGTAACGATCCGTTCTTTTGGGACACCGTACAGCTTGGCTCCAAACACGCACACTTTTTTTTTGAAAACGGGCTGCATTGGTTGCCATTGCCCGTCAGTATCGATTCGGGGCACCCTCCTGTTTTTGGCTACTATTTGGCGCTGGTTTGGACTTTTTTTGGAAAGACGCTTCCCCTGAGCCATTTTGCGGTGCTCCCCTTCTTGTTGCTGAATGTCATCTTGCTTTGGCGTTTAGGTCACCGAATAGCTGGTAACACTTGGGGTGCCTGGTTGCCGATAATAGTATTTCTGGATCCTGTGTTGTTGGGCCAAAGTGTAATGGTCAGTCCGGATGTAGTAGTTGTGACAGGCTTTTTGTTTGCACTGCAAGGCTTGTTAGGGCATCGAAAATACTTGATATGGATCGGCATACTGGTATTGTGCACCATTAGTATGCGGGGTATGATGACAGCGGCGGCTTTGTTTACATGGGCGACATTATTGCCATTTTTAAAAGACTTTGATTTTCGGAAACTGATTGGAAACGCTATTCCATTTGTCCCTGGATTTGCCTTCGCGGCTGGGTTTCTGTTTTGGCATTGGCATACTACCGGCTGGATTGGCTATCATCCAGCATCACCTTGGGCGGGCGCTTTCAACGCAGTAGATGTACCGGGTTTTTGCAGGAATATAGCCATAGTTGGTTGGCGTTGGCTTGATTTTGGAAGGGTAGGGGAGCTGATGGTATTGGTTGGGTTGGTGTATTGGAAAACACGACGCGCCGGTCTTGCTGAAGCATGGTCTCTGTTGATCAGGTCTCCATTTTTCTCCATGCTGATTTGTTTGTTGTTGTTTTTGCTGCCCTCGGCCTTGTTGTACCACAATTTGTCGGCGCACCGGTATTTCCTACCAGCATTTGTATGCTTGCATTTACTTGTTTTTCAAATACTTGCGGGACTTTTTATGGAGAATAGTCCCCAAGATTCGGGAACCATTCGATCCAAGAAAAAATTGGTGTTGTTTCTTGCCCTTGTGCTCAGCCTGGCAACGGGTAATTTTTGGGTGTATCCTCGAGGCATTTCCATGGATTGGGACAGCACTTTGGCGCATTGGCCTTACCACAGCCTGCGTGCCGATGCGGCAACCTTTTTAGAATCAAGGAATATTGACTTTACAAAGCTTGGGACTGCTTTTCCGAATATCAATACGGGTGAAAACCTAATGTTGAACGGTGACAGACGGCAATTTTCAGCCAAAGATTTCAGTAAAAACCAGTATGTAATGGCTTCGAACGTTTACAACGATTTTTCGGAAGCTGATTATGAGGAACTGTCTCGAAATTGGCGGCTGGTTTGGCAAAAAAAGAAAGGGGGAGTGTGTATAGAAATATATGAGCGGTATTTGGTTATACCTGTCCAAGAGCCCAAAAAATAGTCTCAAACAACGACACAACGGGGGATATGTGCTTGACTTGGGCATTAGCTACATGCTCGTCTTTAACCAAAACAAGTCTCACACAACAACACAACGCTTAGGCGAGCGACAGTAACAAAAGCCAAGCACATATCCCCCGTTGTGTCGTTGTGTCGTGGTGTGAGACTTTTTTTTCTTTTTTTTGTACGAAAACTACAGCCCCAACAAGAACCCAATCGTGAAGTTCGCATCCCAGTCAAACACAAACTGCTTGCAGCCAGTTGCTTCTGCAATGGATGAATAAATATTCAAGCCTGCTTCTTGCTTGGCGCCGTCAGCCTTATAATCAGCGGGCGCTTTCAATACGGTATAGCGTTCTTTTCCGTTGCGGGTTTGTTTGGCCAATTCATACGGTACGCCGCCAATGATGAAGCAGGTTTGGCGCAAGTTGGCGGGAATTTGATTTGATTTGCTTTTTACTTCTGCACTGACCGCGGCGGCAGGCGTTTGGTTTTGGTAGTATTTCGCACCTGGCAGCTCAAGGGCACCACTGGGGTTCCAGGAAATCTTGGTGTTTCCGGAGCCGATGTCTACAATGAACGCCCGGCTGGCATAGGATTGCGGCAACGCCGCTTTCAAGGCATATCGAGCTTCTTGCTGCGGTGTAACGACGTTGACAACATAACCCATGGCTTTCAAAGCAGCGTTGATTTTGGGCATTATGTCTTCTTTTTGTGCACCACTGCTTACCACAAAATGGATGTCGCGGGCACCTACGCCAAAACCAGCCATGTCAGCAATGTAGCGCCGCAGTCCGCTTTTTACGTCTTCATCTGTGGCAAGCCCCTCTTTTACGAGGCTCACTCCAAACTCCGCTTTTTCAAGCTTCCAGTTTTTTTGCGCATCGATTCTGACGATGAAAGAGTTAAAGCCTGTGGCACCCAATTCAACCACCCCTTTCAATTTGCCGTTAACAGGTGCTGGGGCTGTATAGGTGAATGGTGCCGGCGAGAATGAAGCGCCTGTTTTCCCCCAAGTACTGGAGGTTGTACCAGACCCGCCTTGCTCTGGAGCAGTTGAGGTCGGTTGTTCTGTTTGCGTGGGTACGCTCACATCAGATGATTTGCCCAGATTGGGTAAGAAATAACGCACACCAAAGAACACGCCAGCTACAATAGCCAAGGCGATTAGAATGCGTGAAAAACCGGTTAATTTTGCCATGGTCTCAGTACGTTTTGAATGGTTGATGTTTGAAATAATTGCTCAAAAGTCGTGTTTTTTGAAGGATAGCAGAAGGTTTTTCTGCAAAATGTCTTGGTTGATCGACGCAGTATGTTAGCGAGAGACTATTCAAGCAGTTTTTAAATTTCCAGAAAAACCCCCAACATGCTCGAATACGCCATATTCAATTACAACTCCAGCAACCGACCTGGCATCACCTCCACAACACTGCCCTCCGCCAAAAACACAGAACTTGGCTCTCCTGCCAGCACTTTTGAGAAAATAGGACCATATTCATCCAGTGTTGGTCCTTCCAGTCTAAAATTGTTCACCGCATACGCATCCCAACGTGGATGGCGTACCTCATACTCCACCGTGCGCTTTTTGTCCCTTCGCTTCGCGTATCCCCAATAATGCTCCGTGATAAATTCCGCTTCGCTGCCTGCGGGAATAGGCTGGGCGAGCGCAGCGTGCTCAGCACTTATTTTACACCAATTTCCCCCAAAAAAAGGTTTCCAGGCATAGCTTGTCTGATGCACTGCATTGCCATAATCCCATGTGTGTTGCATCAGCCGCGTTTCATAATGTTCCCCGTAAAAGGTATTGGCTACCCATGAAATGGCTGGTTTTGGCACTATTTCCTTGATAAAAACCGCCCCCCTGCGCCATTCATTGCCAACCTTTCGGCGCACGTAAAAGCGGAGGTTTACTTCCTCGAAATTGATGTGCAGGGGAATGTGGACACCTTTGACAGCGGTGTTCAAAAACATAAACCCGACCAGGCTCACATAGCATTTCCCCTCCCAATAGTCCAGCTCCGTGCCAGGCGGCACAAAAACTTCCAGGTAGGACGGCGGCACAACATAGTTGGCCATCAATAACTTACGCCATTCAGCGCTCAAAAATGCCCGATCTTTAGATTTCATTTTTTAATTTGATAATGAGATAATTCGATAATGTGATAATAGGCATCCGAGCAAGTAAGGAATTCGGTCAAAATCAATCGAGGCGCCTGGTGAGCGCATCATTATCAAATTCTCCCATTGTCCAATTATCACATTAATTATTATTTTTCCCAGCTATTATCCTTCTGCCGCACATCCGGGATCGTCTTGCCACCGAGCGTCACTTTTTTTAAAGTTTTCCCAACGGTGGTTTCAAATTGAGCCGTTTTGCGCCCTGGGTCTTTCCAAATACCCGCCGTTTCATGCCTTGTCTCTTTACTCCCATCGGTGTAATACAGCGTTAGGTTGATCGGTATGGGAATATTACCCTTATTGTCAACATAGATGACCTGTTGATTGCCACCAGTGGCGTTGTCGAGGCGGGCGACGGAATTGATGGCCAAATCTGGGTACCCAAACTCAAAGAACCAGGGTTTCCAGAACCAGTTTAAGTTTTGGCCGGACACATCGTTAAAGGTATTAAAAAATTCATAAGGGCCCGGGTGCTTACTTTTCCATCGGTCCATGTAAGCAGTCATACACTTGTGAAAAGTCTCGTAACCGAGATGGTCGAGCAATTGTGTGTAGGCTAATTGTGGGCGCGTGTATGATTCGAACCAATAGGTATTGCCATTGATGTTTTTTGAAGGCACCATAGGTGGAACGTCCCAATCGTTGCCAAAGCCGCCGCCCCAAATTTGGCTTTTGGTGTTGGTCAAGGAATCACTGGTGAAATGTTCGAAAAAGTTGGCCCAACCCTCGTCCATCCAGGCATAGTATTGCTCGTTTATGCCCATCATGAAAGGGAAATAGGTATGCGCTGACTCGTGAATGGTGAGCCCCATAACGCCCTCGTCGCTGGTGCTGGCATCGTTTACCATCATGGGATATTCCATACCATCATTGCCATTAAAGATGGTGAGGCAAGGGTAGGGGAAGGGGTATCCTGGCAAGTAAGTACTCATCAGTCGTACACCGTCGGCAGCAATGCGCGCTACTTTTTTGAAATCGTTTGATTTGCTGTCGTATGCTGCTGAAATAAAGGTACGGCGACCTGTTTTGTCATCCACCACAACGGAAGTTGCATCCCAATTGTATTGATTGCTGACAGCGAAAGTGAAATCCGGGATATCGGTCGCGATGAAGTGAAACACGTTCTTTTTCGCTTTTTGGAAAACTTTTCCGCCCTTTATTTCGGCTTCGGAAAATATGGGTACAATGTCTGAACTACTGTGCGCTTTGTTCCAGCGCTCCAAAATCTGTGGCTGTAACATATCGGCAGCATTTTGCCATTCGCCAGTAGCCCAGGCTGCATAACCCTTTGGCAGCGTGATTTTTACGTCGTAATTGGAAAAGTCGTGGTAAAACTCTTGCAAGCCGTTGTACGGGGCATCCGCCCAGCCGTGCAAATCATCGTACACCGCAATTTCAGGATAAAAATAAGGGATAAAATAGGTTCCATCGGCACACACACATTCCCTGGTCGCTCCTGGGTCTTTTGGCATCTTGAATTGCCAGGAAACGGTCATTTTGAGCGATGCTTTCGGTGCCAGGGGCGATGCCAGGCGAATGTCAAGGAAACTGTCGTGCCGTCGTTGTTTCGCATTGGGAACGGCGGAGCCATTGATTTCCAACTTGTTTATTTCAACGCCATCCGTTATGTCTTTTGGGTCCACATCATCAGCGCGTTGGCCGCCTTTTTTGTACAGGTCGTGCTGTAGTTTTACCCGAATCATTTTAAGGCTGTCAGGACTGTTGTTGTAATAGGTCGTCTCCTGTATGCCTTTTACCTCGTTTTTTTTGGGATTCAGTTCAACCTGGATTTTGTAATCGCTTCTGTTTTGCCAGTAGTTTGGCCCTGGGTTGCCATCCGAAGATCGAATACCTTTGTTGTAGGAAGCTTCAAAGTTGCGGGGGAGGAACAAATCAGTGTTTTGTGCGCACACTGGAGACACAGTGGCGAAAAACAGTAACACAATTAAATAGCGCATGGTAGAATATTTGCTGAGTTGATTTTGAAAGGGCAAACCTAAGGCTGATTTTGGAGAATTTTTCAGCTGCCCCATCAGTATTTTACTTCAACAGCTCGGGTGTTGTTGGTACGGTCGCATTCCAGCATGTTGGAAGGTGGTGCCAATTCGAGCAGTAGGTTTGGGGCAAATTTTGTGCGATTTTTCAAGTCAATTAGAGTTTCTCCACGGAGCTTTTGTCCAGTATTTAGCCAGCCAGTCAATGTTTCGCGCCCCAAAACAATGGTGGTATTGCCCGCTGGAATGGCGCCCCGTGTGAGTTTGTTCCCACTTACAAAATAGATGTTGATGCCAAATAGAATGCCATCGCCAGCCATTTCAACAGGAGCAGTTCCAATATTGCGCAGAATATAGTTCAATACGATTTCAGTGTCGGAAAATTTTGAAATATAGGCTGTGTCCAGCACCAGGTCTGGGCAATCTCCCGCTTCCGGTGCTTGCGGAATATGGACGGTAAATTTCAACCAAATTGGCGCAGATATTTCGCCTGGTTTTATTTGGGGGAGATGTGTGCTTGCAGCTGAGGATAATTCGTTTTCATGCCCCCAAAGCATTGCCGGAAGATTGGCGGTATCCAACTCAACCAAAGTTTCCAGCGCATTTTTTTTAGCACCTACAGCTTCGCGCCCAGTATTGGCCACACGGCATTTCAGGGATATGGATTTGCCGCGAATTTTAAGAATTTTGAAGTCAAAGAGTGCGACCCTAAGTCCGTTGTAGGGTAGGGGGGGCGATTGTGCGATGCTTGTTTCTGGGAACCAGGTGCAAGCGATGAGTAAGAAAAGAAAAGATTTTAGCTGCATTTTCGGTATGGTAAAAACCACTTCACTCCGATTCCAAAAAATTAACCCTGCGCCCAATCGTATCTTCTAGGGAAATAAACGTTTCAGTGCGTTGAATGCCAGCAATGGGTTGGATTTTTTCCCGCAGCACCATGTGCAAATGATTTGTATCGCGACAAATCAACTTAACCAAAACACTGTACGCACCCGTAATATAATTGGCTTCTACAACCTCTGGGACTTGTTTGAGCTGGTTTGCTACTTCATCATACAAGGAGCTTTTGTCTAGGTAAACGCCCAAAAATGCGGTAACGGTATAGCCCAGTTTGTAATAATCCAGTCGGAGGCTTGAACCAAGCACAATGCCCAGATTTTCCATCTTTTTCATCCGCACGTGGATGGTTCCGCTGGAAACAAACAGTTGTTTGGCAATATCGGTATAAGGTGTTTTGCCGTCTTCCACCAATTTGGCGAGAATTTGACGATCCAATTGGTCAATTTCTGGATTATCCATGTTCGAAAGCAGTCAGAAAGGTGATTAGTGTGAAATTATCAACAAAAGTACCTTTTTATTGCTGATGTCGAAATTTTAGTTGTTTTTTTTCGTCACCGTCTCCTGGATCACTTTCCCTTTTTTCTTTCGATCCTCGAACTCCTGTTTGCGCTTTTCTTTGAATTCAGTCGCAAGTTCTCTAATGCCAACAGGTTTTTCGTTGAGCCGTCGATGATAGGCTAAGATCAGGAAATCGGCCATGTCATCCGGGAAACTGATGCCGGCACTCTTAATATAATGGGAGAGCCGAGAGCCGCCATAAAAACCCCAGTTAAGGATAATCCATTGGCCGAGTCGGTTGTGCATAACATCGCAAACACTGTCTTCGGGGATGGATTTAAGCTTGATACGCGAGTCGACTGATATACGTTTGTCTAGCTCTACCATAGCTTCCTCCAGGTTTTTGGGGATGTACGTCCCATTTAGCTTGTCTTTTTTGATGCGCTCCTGATATTGCCGATCGTATTCGGCTTCGGTGCTGGCGGGCCATTCTTCCTTTGAGGTTGGCTGTTGTGCCTGAAGGGTTCCTGAAAAAATAAAAAGCAGTAGCAAGAGGCAATTTGTGTTTCTCATTAATAATTTTGTTTTGTTTGCAGGTAAATGAGCTTTGAACGTATGAACAGACTGACGAAACTAACGCTGGGAGAAATTTTTTTTCTGCAACTAATCCTTTGGTTGTTGTTGTGGCTCCTCAACGACTACATTGCGACACTACTAACGCTTTGTATAGGCGCTGTGGTATCGGCAGTATTAATTGTCGCGCTCTTGTCGGAAGCTGTTGAGCCATCGAAGGTGCCGAGGCGATATTTTTATGTCATGGGTATCAGCATACTCGCCATAATATTGGCTACAGGGGTATATGTGCTGATATTGGGTGGGCGGCTTGATTTTTTGGAATCCAAGTAAACTAGCTTTACCCCGCCGTATCCTCAGGATTGATCTCTTCAAAGGTGCCTGTTTGGCGGTTTTTGCGCACTCGATTCCAAGCGAAATAACGGCCATTCATCACAACGTATACGCCTGGCGGCAATACTTGTGCAAATGCCAAAGCGCTGCCAAGGTTGAAAAAGCCATCCGAAGAAGTGCCGAAGGCATAAGGAATCATGGCGCCTGTCAGTACGATGGTTTTGTCGGGAATGTTTGATTGCGCCAAAAGGTGCGCCGTTTCGACCATTTTATCCGTACCGTGCGTTAACAAAATGCGATTTGCGGGTGTCTTGGTACAGTTGTACACGATAATGGCCCTGTCCTCATCCCGCATTTCAAGCGAATCTATCATCATCAGCGTTTTGATGTCTATATCGACCTCGCAACGGCCCCTTTCGAACATTTCGCTCAAATGAGAATCTTTAAAATATAGCTCTCCGGTGATGTAATTGTACTCTTTATCGAATGTACCTCCGGTGACGAAAACTTGAACCATTTTTTTTAGTGATGAGATATGAGATATGAGAGATGAGTTATGAGTTATGAGTTATGAGTGCGGCAGCGGGGAAAGCGCAAAGAAACGTATTTGGAGAGAACTTTAAGTAGCTGATTAAGGAGCTTAAGGGGGCAGTTATTTGGAAGCACTACAAATTTGGCTGTCGATACGCAGGATTTTGCGAATCGTTATTACTTTTGCAGCCGTAAAATTTGATTTACAACATGAAGAACAAAGAAGAATTTACAATGAACCGCAGCCGTGATTGGATGCTTTTTATCGCCAGCACCGTTGTTATGGTAGCCCTGTTATGGTTTTCACCTGAATGGGTTTGGGTAATCTGGCCTTTACAGCTCACCTCTTTAGCGGGTGCAATGGGTCGACTATAATTCCCGTCTTCCCGCTACATTCAAAGAATCATGGGGCTGCTTTATGAGGCGAGTAGGAATGTTCTTCCTGTTTAGCCCTGATAAAGCAGCCTTTTTGCTTTGTTTTAGGCTATAAAAAAAGAAATCCCTCGCTTTTAGCAGCGAGGGATTCTAACCCAAACAAATAAACACAAAAACTACTTGCTGCAATTTTAAGGGTATTTCGCCACGGCAAACAAGTTTTTGCGATATTTTTTTCAGAAAATATTTTGCCCCCCCCTTTCAACGACCTGCCGACGCGTATTTTTTTTGATTTTATTGGGCCTTAAATTCATCAAAATATTGGCGGGCATTGCTACCTTCACCGTCAGATACTTCATTCAAAATCAACCTGATGCGTTTATTTCGCTTCCTATTTTCACTCGCCGCCACCATTTGCCTGGTATGGTTTTTCTCGAGCTCCCTGTCTGTGAAAGGAAAGGACTTGCCGCCCCTCGGTTCTTTTTTCAATCCGTTCAGTGGTTTTTGGAAAAATGGAGAACCGTCAACTGGTGTCAACTTCGAGGACGGCACAATACCCGGACTTAGCGCTCCGGTGAAAGTAGTATATGACGACTTGCTTGTTCCGCATATTTTTGCAGAAAACGTTGCGGATGCCCTTCGTGTACAGGGCTACATCACGGCGCAGTATCGACTTTTTCAGATGGACCTGACGACTCGAAAGGCGGCCGGGCGGCTTTCTGAAGTTTTGGGCGAAAGAACCCTGAAAATTGATCGGGAAACGCGACGCAAAGGCATGATGTTCGCCGCTGAAAATGCTTTGTTGGGCTGGAAGAAATCTCCCGAGTCCTTGGCTTTGCTGGAAGCGTACTCCGATGGCGTCAATGCCTGGATAGACCAATTGAGCCCAGCGGATTACCCCATTGAATTCAAATTGCTGAATTATAAACCTGAGCACTGGTCGCCATTAAAATCTGCCTTGGTGACAAAGGCTATGGCACAAACCCTTTGCTCCCGAGAATACGACATCGAAAGCTCCAATGCTTTGCAATATTTTGGACGCGACACTTTTGACTACCTATACCCGCAATGGAATCCCAAGCAGCAGCCTATAATACCAGACACAGGCCAATGGAAGGATTGGCATGTACTTCAGCCACCACCAGCGCCTGAAGCTGCTGGGACAATTGGGGCGCTTCTCAATGCACCCAACGGGGAGATGCCCGAAAAGCCAGAAATGGATCGCTACAGTGTAGGCAGCAACAACTGGGCGCTGAGTGGTCAAAAGACAAAATCAGGGAAGACAATGCTGTCCAATGACCCACACCTTAACCTTAGCTTGCCTTCTGTTTGGTTTCAAGTACAAATTCACACGCCTGAATCCAACGCCTACGGGGTCTCATTGCCAGGTACTCCTGGCATTGTGATTGGTTTCAATGAAAACACGGCTTGGGGCGTCACCAATGTCGGCCAAGACGTTTCAGACTACTATACCATTAAATGGACGGATGCAACGCGCATGAAGTACCAGTTGGATGAAGAGGTGCGCAGTGTTGTTTTAAGGGTGGAAGACATCGGCATTAAAGGCAAACCAAGCTTCTTAGATACCGTTCGATACACCGTTTTTGGGCCGTTGCCATTCGATTACGAGGCCGACAATCCTTTACGAGATTGTGCTTTGCGCTGGACGGTCCATGATGTTCCGGATTTTAGCACCCTTGATGTATTCCTGGCACTCAACACTGGAAAGGGGTATAACGATTATAAAACCGCCCTCAAAGGCTTCGATTCTCCAGCCCAAAACTTCGTTTTTGCCTCTAATACAGGTGATATCGCCATTCAGGTGCAAGGGAAGTTCCCAATTAGGGGAAAAGAACAAGGACGCTTTGTTCAAGACGGCAGCAAATGGGCCAATGCCTGGCATGGTTTTATCCCATGGGACCAAGTACCAGGCATGAAGAACCCTGGCCGGGGCTTTGTTTTCTCCGCCAACCAACATTCTGTACCACCCAGCTATCCGTATAATTACATCGGTGATTTTGAAGACTACCGCAGCCGCAGAATCTTCGACCGCTTAAACAATACACACGCCGCCACCCTTGACAGCATGAAGGCGTTCCAGTTGGACAATTTTAGTCAACGTGCTGCCGATGCCTTGCCTGCAATGTTGTTTTTGCTGGACAAAAAAGCGCTGAACGATGCAGAGAAACAAATGGTCGCGGAGTTGGAAGCATGGGATTATCGGTATGATGCGAACAAATTAGCGCCGACAATCTTCGATGCCTGGTGTGATTCCTGCTATGCACTTACCTGGGATGAGATGGACATCATTCGAAAGGCAAAAAAACCAGTTTTATACCCTGACGGCTGGCGTTGGATTGAAATGCTGCAAAGCGATACGGCCAGCATATTTTTTGATATAAAAGAGACACCTGGTCGGGAAACCGCAACAGATGTGGTACTGGAGTCCTTCAAACAAATGGAGGACTATTTTCAGAAAAATCCTTCAAAAAAGACGAATTGGGGCGAATCAAGACCATTTGCTATAAAACATTTAGCGCTGATCGATGCTTTCAGCAGGCTTGATTTGAAACCTGGCGGGCATAAAACCGCACCAAATGCCGTGAGCAACAGCAATGGCCCTTCTTGGAGAATGATGGTGGAGCTTGACAAAGAAGTAAAAGCAAAGGGTGTTTTCCCTGGTGGCCAATCAGGCAACCCAGGCAGCCGCTGGTACGATAACATGGTAGAATCCTGGGCGAAAGGCGAGTATTTTGACTTGCAATTTCTAAAAACAGCAGAAGATACCAACGAGCATTTACTGGGCCTGCAAACCTTTTCACCCAAATAGACAATAAAAATCAATTCGATAGGTGATGAAAAATTTCTTCGTATCCACCCTGCTAATTTTTGCTTTGGGCAATCTTTGCCACTTCGGACTGCCGTGGTGGGGCATTGTCCCCATTGCTTTTGTTGTTGCGTTTTTATTTCCACAATCTGGATTTGGGGCTTTTACGGCCGGTTTTTTGGCGGGGTTGCTTCTTTGGGGCGTTAATGCCATCCTTTTAAACGCAGCCAACGGCGGAGATTTTGCGGGCAAAATTGGCCAGATTTTTCAGGGCTTGAGCAGCACTCAATTGCTGTATGCCACCGGTTTTATGGGCGGTCTGTTAGCGGCATTCGGGGCGCTGACGGGGCAATGGGCCAAAGACTTAACGGTAAAGCAACTGGAAAAAGACTACTACCAACGGCGTAGAAGATCAGGCAAGTACTATTAAAACCAAAGCAATAGGAATGTTGTTTGCTTTTCAGTGTTAATTCTAACATCAGGAATTTTTATTTTTTTCCATGGCGCAAAATCAAACGATCGAAACGGACATCATTATTATTGGCGCTGGTCCGGTTGGCCTATTTGCAGTTTTTGAAGCGGGGCTTTTAAAGATGCGTTGTCACCTCATTGATGTGCTGCCGCAGCCAGGAGGCCAACTCACCGAGATTTACCCGAAAAAACCTATTTATGACATACCAGGCTACCCCAGTATTTTAGCAAGTGATCTTGTGACGAATCTGATGCGTCAAATAGAGCCATTCAAGCCAGGCTTTTCCTTAGCCGAACGTGCCGAATCCCTTGAAAAACTAGAGGATGGCCGTTGGTGCGTTACGACAAACCGTGGCACCAAACATTTAGCACCAGTTATTTTTATTGCTGGCGGTCTGGGCAGTTTTGAACCGCGCAAGCCTCCTATTTCCAACATCGCAGATTTTGAAGAGCGGGGGGTAGAGTATTTTGTCCGTAACCCGGAAATGTTTCAAAACCAAAAAGTTGTTATTGCCGGCGGCGGCGATTCAGCCTTGGACTGGGCTATTTATCTGGCAAATATTGCTAAAGAACTCACGCTAATTCACCGTCGCACGGAATTTCGCGGCGCATTAGACAGTGTTGAAAAGGTGATGCATTTGGCCGAAATAAAAAAAATACGGCTTGTCACCAATGCTCAAGTAGTTGGGCTTCATGGAAATGGCAAGTTGGAAAGCATTGAAATTTTGCATGATACCGATGGGAATTTTAAAATCGAAGCGGATCATTTTGTGCCTTTATTTGGCTTGACCCCTAAACTGGGCCCAATTGCTGAATGGGGTTTGGGCGTGAGCAGCAACGCCGTTGAGGTAAACACCTTCGACTATGCCACCACCACGCCGGGTATTTTTGCCATCGGTGATATCAATACCTATCCTGGTAAACTCAAGCTGATTCTCTGTGGCTTTCACGAAGCAACCCTGGCCTGCCAATCGGCCTTTAAAATTATGCACCCCGATAAAAAACTTTCTTTCAAATACACCACGGTAACGGGCATTGAAGGCCTTCCCGCCAAGTAAACCCAACACATGGACACCATAAAAATTACCATTGTTGACCGGGAAGGTATTTCCCAGGAATATGAAGCGCCTACTGATATGGGGCTTAATATCATGGAGTTGTGTAAGGCTTTAGAACTGCCCGTGGAGGGCACCTGTGGCGGCATGGCGCTCTGCGCCTCCTGTCATGTCTATGTTTTATCCGACAACGAACTTCCCGAGCCATCAAATGATGAGCTCGATATGCTGGACTCCGCCTTTTTCGTACAGCCAAACAGCAGGTTGGGCTGCCAGCTTAAACTACACGAGGGCTTGGATGGCTTGCAGATTAAATTGGCACCTAACGGTTGACGGTGGACGGTGGACGGTGGCACATCTATTGAACGTAAGCTTTTAATTGAGTTTCAGCACGAAGGTCAAGGTTCTCGGAGTTGTTTTGGATTTCAGTGCTGAAACTCAATCCCAAACAATGGAGCTGATGCTGTGCAAACCGTCCACCGTCTACCGTCCACCGTCCACCGTCTACCGTAACAAGATACTGTAATCATCCCAGCGTGCATCCTCATTTTTCATCTCCAGCAGCTCAAACAGTTGTCCTTCGTACAGCGCCTCCAATTCAGCAGCAGTACGGGAGGTGCGTAGTTCGATCATTCCTTTGCTTATTTGATCTAAGCGCCACTGATGGGTCTTTTCCATTTTTTCAAAAATAGCAGCACAAGCGGCAAGATGATCGTCGCTACCGCGTCCAGCCACAATAGATTCGCTGAATGCAAGGCTGTTTCGGGCAATAATTTTGCCTTCTTCTAAGATAAAATAGGCCGTATGCGGCCAGGCTTGCGGTGGCGGCAGGAGTTTAGCGTACAGTACCAACTGAATATCTTCGCCATTCATGATCAATTCTTTGCGTCGTTTTGCACCGCCCCATTTCAAGTCAACGATGGCGCGTTCTTCTCCTCGAGACAATACAATATCCGCTTTCCCTCGAACGGGAATCTGGCCAATGGTGCCTTCGAGCTTCATTTCCGTTTGTTCTACTGCCCAGCCATTGGAGCGCAGCAGCGATACCAGGCTCCAAGCTGCGTTTTTTACACGGCTTAAAAAGGCATTTCTTTCCGGCTCTCGCCCGTACAGCAGTAGGGTAGCGCCCTCTTTCGGGAGCAAGGTTTGGGCTTGGTCCTGCACCCATTTTTGTACTGCATTGCGATCTAAGGTGCTCAGATCTTCTTCCAGCAGGTTTTCGAAAAACCGGTGTGCCAGGCTTCCGAGCAGGGTATTGTCGCCTGTAACGGTTAACAAGGAGGATGGAAATAATTTTAATTTTTGCCGGAAAAACCAACGGTGTGGATAGTAGAACAGACTTTCCAAATTGGTGGGCGTTTCGTATTCAGAAGTTTTCACCTGCTCAGGTTTGGCGAGTTGAAGTTGTGGTCGCGTTCGTTGGCCGCTGCGGACGGGCAGCGATTTTTGGGCAGGCACTTTTAGCAAGTTGGCGAGTCGCAGACGATCCCCTTCAACGTCAATACAAAAAATGCTGTCATGGAATTTGTCGCCCATCGCTACTTCCAAATCACTCAACAACAGGCTGGGCTGCACTTCTGCGCCATCCGCTTGCTCTGGGACTACCAACAAGAGTCGTTGACTACAATATTGAAAAGGACGCTGCGCCAATAATTGAGTCAATTGGCTCTGAATACGGGGAGACGCTACATTTATGCCTTGACTTTCAAGCCATTGCCGTTCTGCATTTTGCCATTTATCCGGTGGCGGCGTTTCGTTTTGCGCCAAAAAGTTCCACCAAACGAGTGTCTCTACTGGTGTTGCAATGGCACCTGGCTTGTGCACAAACCTGAAACTCCCTTTTTCTGTTGGCGCCAATTGAATGGGCGAAGCTTCAAAAATAGTGCGCACAATACGCTCCAATTCCAGATAAGAAATACGTTGCTCTGGCAGCGTTTCCAGCAATTCGTGAATACGCCGTGCTTGTTCGGCCAGCACAAGCAAAGAACTATTACTGCTTCCTGTTTCTTCAAAGTGGGCCCTTGCCCATTCCTGCAAGTAGGCGTACAACACAACGGTATCTCTTTTGGGCGCCGTTTGGTCAGCAGGGTAACGCCGCCGGTCGAACCAAAATGTGTACTGTTCCCTTACTACATCTGGAATGTCTGCATTTTCAAGGTAGCCATACACCGCAGCAAACCAGGTATCGCTGAAAAAACCGGGCTTTTCTGCCATCACCCTCGCTATCTCCAAGGCCAGACCTGAATCCAATGGCTTGAGTGGCAGCGTCAGAAATTCCATAATCTTAAAGACATCTACAGGCTCCCATAGAAAGGCTGGAGCGAGTTTCAGCACCTGTAGGGAGGGTCGAGCCAGGGAAGCAGATTGAATGCCCATAGCAGCAAAACCTTCGCTGAGAAGGCTCTGTTCAAGCGCCAAGCTGGGTTGGGGTACCAAAAAAGCAGGATTAAGGCTTGGGTTGTCGCGCAGTGTTTGCGCCAGAAATGTCGCAGCATCGCTGTCTCTGCGGCATTTAAGCAGTAGAACTTGCACATCTGTAGAAATCCCTTCCTTTTCAGCACTGACAATGTCAACTTCATGTTTTTCTGGATTCTGCCTCAAATAGCCTACCAACCGCTGGATAAATGGCTTTTGAAGGATTTCCGCCTCGTAAAGTTTTAGTTTCAGCGGCGGAATTTCATTAAATTTCAATCTGTCCAGCACTTGTTCAAAGCGATCAGCAAAGCCAAGTGCGGCCGCAGAAAGTTCAGGATCGTGAATTTTTTTTCGAAAAATGGCCTCTACAGCTGCTAAGGCTCGTAGCCGCGGTGGCAATCCGTCGGCGGAGGAATCGAAGCTCCAACCCGCCAACAATAGCTCATCGCGCCAGCCCAGCAAAAACTCTGCAGTTGCAAAGCGGTCAGCTTCAAAGGATTGTGCATAAAAGGTGCCCTCCACCTGGCCCAGCGACTGGCGGTAAAGTTCAATCCGCAGGTAGTCGGGATTGTTGGGGTATCCGCTCAAACCAAGTTGTGCTTCGAGCCAATGCAGCAGTTTGATGGGGCCTGCAAAAAACGCGGCTGCGGAGGCGTTTTCTTGCTTGTTCAGAACGGCGCCGTCAAAATCGTTTCCAAAATGAATCGTCATGGCATGACAAAAGTAGTAGGAGGACTTACCTTTGCCCGACTTTTTTCAAACAAATTTTGAAATGGATAACAACGAAGTAGTTAAAAGCAGTGATATCACCCTCCGCGTAAGCTTAAACGCAGAGCAAGTACCCATCCGCATTGAGTGGGGCGCCAGCGACCGCAACGGTGGCGTGCTGGAAGAATGCAAAGCCATAGCCGTCGCGCTGTTCGACAAAGAACACCGCGATACTCTGCGTATCGACCTTTGGACAAAAGAAATGCAGGTGCTGGAAATGGATCGTTTTATGTACCAAACCTTGAAGTCTTTGAGCCAGACTTATCTGAAGGCAACCCAGAACAAAGAATTGGCGGAAGAAATGGCCAAGTTTGCGCACTATTTTGGGCAAAAAACGGAAATAGTACCGGCTGAATAGTTGTTCGTTGATGGTTGTTTGTAGTTCGTTTACATTCGCTCAGTTTCGTCCAAGAATAAATATAACTTTAACAGCCTTGAAACTGAGTGGCTGACAACCCTCGAGCGAATGTAAACGAACTACAAACAACTATCAACGTACAACTATCAACTAAGCCCCCCGTTTCCAAGGCTTTATCACCAGCCGTAAGCTTTGATCGTACGTAAAATAGTTCCAAACCCAATTCAGAAAAACAAACATCTTGTTTTTGGCGCCAAGGATGGCAAACAAGTGCACAAACAACCAGGCAAACCAAGCTAATCCCCCTTGAAATTTGATGAAAGGCAGGTCGGCAACGGCGCGGTGTCTTCCGATGGTGGCAAGGCTGCCTAGGTCACGGTATTGGAATGCTTTAAATGTCTGGTTTTTTAGGGCAGCCTTCAGGTTTTTGGCCAGCAAACTTGCTTGCTGTATAGCAACCTGCGCAACTTGAGGGTGACCATTTGGCCAAGCTTTTTCCGAAGTTTGAAGGGCTACATCCCCCAAAGCAAAGATGTTTTCAGTGCCTTCCACTTGATTGAATTCATTGACTTTCAAACGATTGCCGCGCGCTAATACAGCGGGTTCAAATCCCTCGATTGTATTTCCGGTAATGCCCGCTGCCCAAATAACTTTGGATGATTGAATGGTACTGCCGTCGTCAATGGTTACCGTATGACCGTCATAGTCTTTTACCACCTTATCAAGCCAGAGCTTGACCCCCAATTCTTGCAGAAATTCCTCTGCCTTAGCGGAAGCTTCTGGCGACATGGTATTTAGCAAGCGATTATCGCCGTGAACTAGGTGAATATCAATGTCTAGGACATTTAGATCGGGGTAGTCTTTGTTGACAATATGCCGTTTCATTTCTGCCAAGGAACCAGCAATTTCTACGCCCGTTGCGCCACCTCCTACAATAACGATATCCAGCAATTCTTGGCGCTGTGCATCGTTGTTGGCCACTACAGCTTTTTCGTAGTCTTCAAACACGGCGTTTCGCAAAAATAAAGCCTCACTCACTGACTTCATTGGAATTGCATTCGCCCGCATCCTGTCATTTCCGAACCAATTCGTGTCGGCCCCCATCGCCAAAACCAGATAATCATACCGCAATTGGCCAATTTCTGTATTGATTTCATGCTGCGTAGGATCGACGGAAAGCACTTTTGTTACCCGCACAAACACGTTTTGGCTTTTTTGAAAAACTTTCCGAAACGGGAAGACAATGCTGGAAGGCTCCAGTCCGGCCATCGCCACTTGATAAAACAGCGGCTGAAACTGGTGGTAATTGTTTTTGTCGATCAGCACCACCTGAAAATCAGTTTTGGCCAATTTGCGAGCTAATGTCAGGCCAGCGAATCCGCCGCCGACGATAACCACCCTTTTTTTACCGGAATCTGGAATATTGAATTGCATATTTGATCGCTTTAATTTTAGCCAAATAATATTTCAAAAATAAGAACGGATTGCGGGTGGTTAAGTTTTTAATTTGGATATTTTCACACAGTGTCAAACCCAGAAGACCGTTTGCACATACCACCTGAATACCTGCCTATTTTTGAAGCTTTTGGCTGGAAAGTGGCTAAAAGAGATATCTGGGAATTTTCAAGATTGAGCGTTTAACACAAAAGTCTGACGGCCGAAATTTGCCGTTTATTCGCCTTGTTTTTTGGTTAAAATGTCCCTCATTCTAGCCTCTAACATGTATCAACAAACGAAAAACCTGACCGTCAGACTTTTGTGCAATATTTTTATTACTTACACATTATCTCACGGCACGTGTGTAGGCCACCGGAAATCGATTGTCGTAATCGCCTGTTAGTACGGGCGATTGTTTGCCTTTGGTGTGTTCTGATACATAGTGGTAAACATAGTTGAAAAGCTCTTGAATGCTCACAATCTGGTTGTGGTCAAAATCAGCTGCTCCGTTCATGCCGCGCATCATGAAATAAGTAAACACTCCGTGCCGCAGCGCCCGGTCTTCCATGGAGACCTCATTAGGGTTTGAAGACATCAGTAAGGCCGTGCCGCTGTTGGTATTTTCAAAAGCGTCATAATAGCATTTTGTTGCCGTTATACTTCCGCCTTTGGCGGCAAAAGTATCGTCATACTCTAGCGTACCACTGAAGCAGGCATCCGCGATGCAGAGTTTTTGTTTTGCTTGGCTGCCGGCTAGAATTTGCAGAACTTCTTCGTGGCTGAGCTGGTTGCGAAAGCCATCAAAATCTATGGGCAAAAAGGATCCCTGGAGGCCGTGCCCGCTGAAATAGAAAATAAAAACGTCATTGGCATCGGCTTGGCGCGACAGTTGCTGTAGGGCGTATACAATGTTTTGGCGGGTTGCGTTCTCATTCAGCAACAAGGCAATATGATCGTCTGGGAGCGCGCCGCCTTCTGCGCGTTTCAGGTGGTCGTAAAATATTGCCGCATCGTCGTCTGTGTACTCGAGTTGGGGCATCCACCTGTAGTTGCCTACGCCCACAACAACGGCATAGATACTTACTTCACCCATCGAATTAGTTAAGGGTCGATTGTAGGTTACTGCAGTGGAACTGACCATTTTTTTGTTAAAGGCACTGCTGGCTTGCTCCTTTACCACGTTGGGATCACGGCGTTGAGCATCAAGCCCAAAGGAATTCATAAAGAGCAATGTTACGAGTAATTGAGACTGCTTCTGCATAGTGGGAGGATTTAATGGATGTTGGGCATCTGGAATGATTTAGTTGAATCTTGGGGCAAAAATCAGGGGATTATAGGGGCAAAACAACACGGAAAACCGTGGCTTTTTTGTTCACGGGAAACAGTGAAGCGGTAAAAGAAGTGGCTTACTGAAATTGGGGAGCTATGCGCATGATTATTTTTTCATATAAGAACGCCGCCAATTTCAAAAAAGTTTCCTACTTAGTAACACTCAAAAATAGCTTCACCGAAAATCGGATAACGGGTACCTTTAAATCGGGCGATTATTTTTTTATTTTATCCCTACAATTGGCAAGTTAGGTGATAAAGCATTTTCTACTGCAAAGGTGTTCGTTTTGTTGCACTAAAATATTACACAATTCCAGAATAGAATTACATGATTCACGTACTGAGCATATACACTGGTGCAACCGATGACTTTTGTCACTGGTTGCACTAGTTATCATCTATTTATTGAATGTTTCTAGAACTTATATCCAAGGCAAGGTCGACTCCGCGCGCATGCCATACCTGTTTGTAGTAGTTACCGCAATAAATTCAGCTCCTTTCTCATGGCGCTTTTTTCACCAGTGGCGAATTCGTATTCAAAAACGTACACGTAAACATCCGAGTTCATTGGTTTACCACTATGGCTTCCGTCCCATCCAACTCCCGGTGTATGGGTTTCAAAAACACGTTCTCCCCAGCGGGAATACACGCTAAGGTGGTATTCCTTGAAAATGTTACCCCGATACACAGGTTTGAAAACATCGTTGGCTTGGTCACCATTGGGCGTAAAAGCGTTGGGCATGTCGAATTTATATTTCGTCAAAACGCTTATTAAGATGGATGTTGTATCCATACAGCCAATCGAATCAATCATGGCACAGGTAACCTGCATGGACTGCGGTGGCTCAAATGTCCATTGTAAACCGCCCATTTGGCTCAACCCAATACTAGACCACCAACTGACAGAGACTGGTGCAGACATGGCATTGGCCATCAGTGTTACTTCGTCTCCGAGGCTGATCGAGAGGTCGGGGCCAATGCTAAGTCCAAGTGAATCAGCTTCCATGAGTACGAAGGCTGTATCGCCTCGGCAACCGTTGGCATCGAGGACATGAACGGTAAAATCACCCGGAGAAAGGCTGTCGAACACCATATCCGGGCTGAAGATGCCATTGTTTATGGCATACTGAACCGGATCGGCCCCATCAATTAATTGAACTGAAATCACACCGTTTGTTTCGCCAACGCAAATGGGCGCGTATGCGGTGCTAACGGACTGGGGAAGATCATAGAAAATTACCGGTTGATTGGTCGTTGTATCGGTGCAAGGATCTGACAAGTCCGGGTGTCCGCTTGAATCCGGCTCACCAACCACCCGCTGGATGAAATAGGTTTCTTCCGAAGACATGTTGTTGGGATCAAAAGCAAATTCCCCGCTTGAATTTTGTTGAAGAATGGCACCAGAAGCGTCCATTAACCAATATTCAATAACAGCTCCAGGGGCGCCTATCGGGTCGATAATTGATTCCGCAGTAACTGTATTTTGCCCGCTACAGCCTTCCAATAAATTTTGGCCAATCACCCCGGCATCGTTGATACAGAATCCTGAGCAATCAAAAGTGCCCGCAAGGATAGTCTGGCATCCATTCGCCTGTTCAATGATGAAGGAATACTGTGTGTTGTTCAATATTGGCCCAGAAAGATAATTGGAGCCTGCCAAAGGACTACCATTTATCTTGTACGGCGGCTGACCGGTAATGGAAAAGGTGATGACAAATTGGCTGTTATTGGGCAAACAATCGGCCAATGGAGGTGAAAAAATGGGCGCATCAAGGTTTTCTACAATGCTAAATTGTTTGATAGAGCAAGAGTCTTCCACCATGAAATTACCGGGCTGGCAATAACTCTGCCCTTCAAAATCCACACAATCTATGTTGCAGGTTAATTCACCTATTACCCCCATTTCAACAAGCTCTTTTTCAAAGGTAATTTCGAATGTATCACGGCTGCATGGGCCGGTCACCTTGGTGTAAATACCTGGATTGCAATAGCTGGTTCCTTGAAAATCAATACATGGCTGGGCACAACTAATAGTGCCTACAACACCTAGATTATCGATGATTTTAGGCAATACTGTAACCGTTACAGCTTCAACAACAGTGCATCCATTTATTAGATCCGTAACGATTACAAAATAGGTCGTCGTCACATTGGGCATCACGTTGATGCTTAGCCCAGTCTCTCCGTTACTCCAGGAATAAAAATAGTTTGGTTCAGGATTTAGGATGGTTAAGGTTCCTGTTTCACCTTCACAAATGGTGATTGGTTCAATAATTGGTGGAAACGGTGGTTCGAAATCGCTATCTATAGAGATTATGAGCGTGAGACAATTGTCCACTTTATCAATGAAAGTGCCGGGAGAAGTGTAAATGACCCCATTTATCGCACATTGAGGATCGGCACATGTCAGGGTACAGCTATGTTCTTCAATATCGTGTTTGATAGTGATCTGTTTTGCAGGAATCGTCCCGGAACAAGCACTACCAATGCAATCACAAATGATCAATGGATCGGGCATTACCGTTGGAACCAAGGACCAACTGATCCAAATAGAGTCCATTATCAACGTGTCGAGGTTGCTAATGGTGCTGTCCACGCCTATTTGAATGCTCAAACCAGTACTATCTCCGATGAAATAAGTGCCCGCGGGTATATGCCAATTCCAAACCAAGGAATCCTGGGTGGGGCAAATGTCGGGCGGTGGGCAGGAATACCCATTGCCGCCAATTGGGCCACCGCCTGTGGCAAAACAGATGGGCAAAACAGCTACATAAACGCCTGTGTCGCCCGGACAAAGCACCATCGGCCCATCAATAGCGCCGTCGCTGCAACTACAACTCAAGGTGTCAGCAGCAGCTGTTCCGATGCCTTCGAGCACCTGAATGCTGAATTCGCATTCGCTGCCACTCATGCCGCTGATAAGCAGCGAATACGTACTGTCTGGCTGTAAATTGGTGAATGTCAAGGTGTCTGTAACATTCTGGAGCACATCTGCCGAAAACAATGGGCCTGGAATCGGGCAGTTTCCTTCGAAAAGGGCAAATGAAAGACCAATGCCCACAGTTGTACAATTGCTGCCCGATACGGAGATTGATACAGTATCACTGCAAGGCGAAAATCGGATAAACCCCGCGTTTTGATACCACTGGCCAGCTATAGAGTCATCGGTAAACCCAAAATTTCCGCCACAATAATTGTCGAGGTAATTACCACAGAGGAAGGGCGACTGGTAGCAAGAGTCTCCAGGGGCAGGGGATCCGCAATTGGCTTGGCCATTGGCCGCTACAATGCCCATTACGCACAAAAACAGGATGAGATTTACTTTTTTCATAAGTCGGAATGTTCAGTTTCTTTAATATTACGCGGTCGTAAGGTCTTTTTTCAATATTTGAAAAATACAGCGAGTGACCCTTGAATCTGGATTCCCAAACGCCATGGCCCACTCGCTGGTTGCGGCACTACCTCAGCAGTGTCACGGTTCCTGTGAAGCTTGGTTTGTCGCCGTTTAACAGCTGTATTTCAGCCATATAGATGTACACACCTGGCTTTCCAGCCTTGCCTCTTACATGGCCATCCCAGCCGGCATTTGGGACATTGGCAGGGAAATCTTGGTTTTTATAAACCATTGCCCCCCAGCGGTCGAAAATGGCAAGGGAAGTGATTTGCTGAATCCAGCCATCGGCTGAGTAAATGGTAAAGTACTGATTTTCAGGTTGATCTGCTCCGATCATCAAGGTATTGGGCCTATAAATCCCTTCCTGCAATTCAACCAAAATCTGTACATTATCCTGGGCTTCGCAGCCATTGGAGTCCACAATCGCACAATTGACCATCATATTTTCCTCAGGATTGATCGTCCAATCAAGCCCGCCGTCTTGGCTCCAACCGTTACTTGCTGTCCAAACGACAGAAGCCGGTATTGAATCAGATTCGGCATGAAGGTCAATCTGTTTTCCCAGGTTGATCAACATGTCTTCCCCAATGCTCAACTCGGGCAGCGCATAAAAAAGAATGGCTTGGGCCGATGAAAAATGCGTACAGCCATGCTCCAAATCTGGCTGTCCATTTATATCCGGCTGACCGATCACCCTGCGCACAAAGTAGGTTTCACCAGCTTGAATCAAGGCGGGATTAAAAGTGAAATTCATAGTAGTCTGCTGCTCAAGAACGTTGCCTGAACCATCAAACAACCAGTAAGCGACGACATCATTGGGCGAAAGTACTGGATCGGTTAAGGAGGTGACCGCCAATGATGCCGTATCAGACATGCAAGTACCCATCGTTTCTGAAGCCAATAAGCCTGCATCGTTGGTGCAAAACTCTGTGCAGTCATACGTGCCGCTCAGCACTGTCTGACAACCATTTGCCTGTTCAATGGTGAATGAATATTGGGTTCCATTGGAAATTAGGGCAGAAACGTAGGTCGAATCACTCAATGGAACGCCATCCACTTGAAAAGGCTGCATTCCTGAAATGGTAAATGTAACGGTAAAAGCGTTGTTGTTAGGGGTGCAAGTCGCTACGGGGTCTGAATATGTAGGCGCTTCTAAATCGCCTTCAACCACCACGACCAGTCGATTACAATTGTCAATGTCAATGACATACTCGCCAGGCAGCGTGTAAACAACCCCGTTCACCTCACATTCCGGCATGGCACAGGTCAGGAAACAAGACTGGTACTCAATATTGTGCATGAAAGTAACCTGTTTAGCTTCGATAATGCCCACACCAGCGCCACCGCAATCACAGAAAAGAAGTGGGTCTGGCGCAGCCCCGGAAGGAATCAGCGCCCAACTGATCCAGATCGAATCCATGACTAAAGTGTCCAATTCGAAAAATGCGCTGTCAATGCCAATTTGAACACTTAAACTGGTGCTATCACCGATAAAATAGGTATTTGCGGGGATATGCCATTTCCAAACCAGGGAATCGGGCGAGGGGCAAGCCTCCACAGGCGGACAGGCGTAACCGTTCCCGCCACTCGACTGCGTTCCGGTGACGGTGCAATTCGGAAGTACAACAGTGTAGGTGCCAATATCTCCCGGGCAAAGCACCGAGGGGCCATCAATAAATCCATCGGCGCAGTCGTAGAGCAGAGAATCCGGATCAGCCGTTCCGATGCCCTCCAGCACCTGGATACTAAATTCGCATTCAGCGCCGCCAATGCCACTGACAATCAGCGAATAAATGCTGTCTGGCTGCAAATTGGTGAAAAGCAGCGTATCCGTTTCATCGAGCAATAAATCAGCGTAGTATAGTATGGCCGAATCCAGGCAGTTTCCAGCGTACAGGCCAAAAGCTAGGCCAACAGTGTTGGTAACGCAGTTGTACACGGAAACCTCAAGCGCAACCGTGTCTTTGCAGGGCGCGAAGCGCATAAATCCGGCTTTTGCGAATAGTTGGCCGCTCAGTGAATCGTCGGACAAGCCAAAGTTTCGACCACAGAAATCGTTCAGGTAGTTGCCACAGAGGAATGGGGATTGGTGACAAGAGTCTCCGATTTCAGGAGACAGGCAATTGATTTGGCCATAAGCTGGCGTTATGCCAAGCAGGCATAGAACGAGGATGAACAATACATTTTTCATAGTTTGTGTGTGTTTATAGTTTGATGACGCGTTCCCGGGCAACAACGGTTCCCCGAGCGTCTCTGACAAGGGAAAAGTAAATTCCCGCAGGCAAATCGCATAGGTTGAGCTCCAAAATCTGTGAAGCTGGATTGGGCCATTTCACAGTGCTCAGGCATTTTTTACCCAAGACATTATGAACCTCCACATGCAGCCCTCCACTTTTGAAGGGCTGCTGTAGTTTTAACCAAATGCGTCCAATTGTTGGGTTGGGCGCAACCTTCAGCCTAGCTAAATCAGCGAGGGTTGCACCAGGTTCTTGTGTTGTTTGTGTGTACAGGAAGGCAATCGGATTATCAATGGTGTGTAGTGTCGTGTTTGTGTATATTGAAGGATTGTGGTCAAAGTAAATGGCGGCCCTGTTGAGTATGGCTGCGCCGGGAGCGACGCCTTTTTTCGCTGCAATGGAGAACTTTACAAAGCCTTGGGAACCCGCCCAATTTGTAAGCGAATCGGGAAGAAAAATTGGATCGAACAAAAAGCTCAACGCCCCGTTGCCACTGATATTTAAGCGATAAGGATGGCTACTGGCCCCTGCTTTGAAGCTTGCCATATCCAAGATGGTCGATAGCGTATCCCGTATTTCTACCCTGAAAGCAGTGTCCGTGCCCGTATTCTGGAACCGGATCAAGTACTCGATTTTTGTTTCTGCTGCAATGACACCCTGATCGCTGACACCCAGTGGCAAGCCCGTTTTGTCATTGGGATCGAAGGAGCCAATGTTGGGGCGGCACTCAATGTCTATCGAAGGGTCGCCATCATTTTGGGGAAACTGAAAAGCGAACCCAGTAGAGAAAGCGCCGCCGCCACAGCCTTCAATCACCAGTATTGGCTGGCTGTTGCCGGGGTGGCCAGGGGCTTGGTTTACCACAATGGTTGCTGTGGAGCCATTTGGATACAACACAAACGTGGTGTCCTGACCTTCACCCAATTGCAAGGTAGAAAGCCTGAAAATGATCTGATCTTCGGTGATGATATAGCCCACCGGGCCATTCATGCCCGTCCCGGTATTGGTCACCACAAACACCACCGAATCGCCCGCACAGTACCCACTGACTTCCAGGTTGGAGCCGTCCCAATCAGGGCTGAATTGTTGACAAATGGAATCGGGGGAAATATGGGCTTCCATACAATGCACCTGCCCTAATATGGTACTGTCGCAGTCTACCAGGGTGGTAAAACTAAAACTCCCGCCTGTAAGCCAAGGCACCGAGCCAACTGCAAAATAAAGCGTGTTGCCCGTTTGGGTATAAGGCAAGGTGCTGCCCGTTATGCTCAGATAGGGATCGAGTTCAATGGAAACAAGGGCATCGGGCGCCGTGCTGGTTCCGTAATTGAAATAGTGGACGTAGTTTGGGTTTTCAAAACACCGCCGCAGGTACGGCGTTGTTAAATCCACATCCAGTAATGGGCAGTCATACAAAACCTGGGTTGGAAAATCAACTGCTGTCGAAGTACCAAACTGACCCAGATACACCTCCACAGAGTCTTCACAAGGATTCCAATATCCAGAAGGCGGCAAGGAAGAGATAAACCATGTCCCCGTGTCAATATCCATGGAATATTGGCCCATAGAATCACTGAGCGTGTACAAAGCGCCCAGTTCTCCACTTGCGGTTACCAACCAATTGGCCAGGGGCACTTCGCTCGCATCCACCACGCAGTTTTGAACAGCATCGCGCACTACGCGTCCCAGCACCCGGTTGCTCCAAACTGCTCCAAGGGAATCGGTGCGCAGGAGCCATGCTTGCAGGCCGTCTCCAGGAGGACCAAATGAAGCCGTTTGTCCAGCAATGATGTAGCCATTGCCGTCGCCTGCCGCTTGTACATCCCAAAAAATGTCACCTTTTATGCCGCCGTATGTTTTAAACCACAATAGTTGGCCGCTGGAATCTACCAATGCAAGAAAGGCATCCCGGCTGCTGCTGTTTTCCGGGATTGTTTCGCCTACCAGTGCGATGTTGCCATTGGCTAAAGCCAAGGCAGCGTGGGGACTTTGAGAGCCGGGAATCTGAATACGGTGCCACCAAAGTGTATCAAGGGAAATGGGGTCAATTTTTGAAAGAAAAATGTCCTGGTCGACGAAAATATTGCCCACGGCACCCACAACCATGAGCGCAGTATCAGGCGTTTCCAGTAATACTTCCGGCTTGATATTTAGGGGGGTAATGAGTGCTTTCTGATTGACAATGCCGCCAGTGCTGTTGAGCTTGTACAGCATGAAATCATACAGGGTAGCACTGTTGTAAATCTTGCCCAGGATAATTGCCTCGTGTTGCGCATTGGCGACCGCGTCGATGGATTCCCCAAATTCTGATGCCTGAATGGTTCGGTTCCAACCCAATGCTCCAGTTGAATCCACGAAACGGCAATACAGCGCGGGATAATAACTGTCAACCAAAACGAGGTAATTTGAGCCCACAATTAAATGCCCGCCTTCGAATGGTATGCTCCCAAATGCTATGCGCATATTGCTGTCCTCTCTGCCCGTTTCTACAATATTACCCTGACCATCAATGCTATTCCACACTATTGAGTTTTTGGCTTGGCTGGAATTGGGGAAATCTTCCATCAAATTTGCATTGCCCAGGATTAGATATTGACTATCAACCTGCATGAAGGACACTCCATATTCAGCAGTGTCCGGGCCGCCCCAACTGCGCTCCATGGTTAAATTTCCCGAGCTGTCAGTTTGAAAAAAATACCAATCAGATGGTCCCGCAGTTGTATCCGTACTACTGCCCAACACTGCCAAACCACCATCAGGCGTCAGGTGCACAGAAAATGCCCGCTGATCTCCCGTTCCTCCCATAAATCGCTGCCAACCTTGGGACATACCCATCAGCGGGGGCAGGATGCACCCTAAAACTATCAAATGGCGTTGAAAACTTGAAATTAGCTTGTACATAAAGTGGCGTGTTGCAGTGGTTTGCAATTATTGATTCAAACATCGGGGTATTTGCTGGATAGCCCCTGGTACAAAAAAGGATCATTCTCGTAATTTTTATGCGTAATTTTGGGCATGAAAATCCTCTCCTTGCTTGAGTCAGCCACGAAAAAAGACTGGCATTGGTTAAATAAGTTTATTAATAGTCCAATTTACAACCAAAATAGCGCTGTTAACCAATTATTTGATGTGTTGCGTAAGCACCACTCCGACACAAAAAAAATAAAATCCTCGGAATTTTTGAACGAAGTTTTATTCGAAAATACTCCCATTGACAATGCAAAAGTTCACCACACCAGCAATTACCTGCTGCGCAACGTGGAAGATTACTTTGCCTGGGAAGAATGGCAGCAAGATGAAGAAACCAAACAACGCTTCCTGCTTCAGTCTTGTAGAAAGCGCGGGCTAGACCGCTATTTTCGCGAAAAACTTGAAAAAGTCCGCAAATCTGCCGATCGGCAGCCCCTCCGCCATGCTGACCACCATCGATTTCAATACCATTTGGCGCTGGAAGACTACCAGCATTCCATGCAAATCGGCAGGAGTACGGTGGCGCAACTGCAACCATTGTCCGATTGGCATGACCTGGCCTTTATTTCAGAAAAACTAAAAAATGCCTGTGGGCTTATTAGCCGCCAACGGGTACTGCGTACCGAATTGGACATGGGCATGCTTCCATTGGTACTGGATTACGTCCGCGCAAGACCATTGTTGTTGGAGCACCCCGCAGTGGCCGTTTATTTCTACGGCTACCTGGCGCTTTCAGAGCCAAAGGAAGATGCCCATTTCTTTGCCTTAAAAACGCAGTTGATCCAAGCGGCAAACAGATTTCCCCTCCAGGAATTGCGCGACGTGTATTTGCTGGCCATTAATTTTTGTATTCACAGGATTAATTTACGGGAAGAGCCCTACCTGCGCGAAGTTTTTGAACTGTATAAAAACGGCCTGGAATCGGGTGTTTTTCTGGACAATGGCCAGATTTCGCGCTTTACCTATACCAATATCGCCCTTGCCGGGCTTCGATTGAAAGAGTACTCCTGGGTGTATGAATTTTTGATTCAATACCGGGAAATGCTATCCGAGCAGCAGCGTCAAGGTGCCTTTGCCTTCAATTTGGCCCGCTATTATTGCGAACGCGGCGACTACGATCAAGCCATGCCCCTATTGCTAGAAATGGACTTCGACGACGTTTTGCACAACTTGACTGCCAAGGCCATGCTGGCAAAAATGTATTTTGAAACCGATGCCTCCGTCGCGTTGAACAGTCTTTTGGCAAGTCTGGGCACTTATTTGCGCCGGAAAAGGCAGGTGTCGGAGCAGCAGCGGACGGCATATCAAAATTTCATTCGGCTGGTAAGGCGGGTGGAAGCAACGCCGAAACATGAAAAGGCCGCGATCATCGCATTGCGGGCAGAAATAAACGAAACGGCGCTGGTAGCGGAGAAGGATTGGTTGTTGCGGATGTTGGACTGAGTGTCTAAAATCTCTGAATACTCCCAAAAAACAACGTTTTTTGGGAGCATTCAGAGGTTTTAGACCTACGAGGTTTCTTGCGTAACGTGAACCACATTGGGTTAAGATGCTTCTACCGCAGCCCAAATACCCAACAGCTTTTGCTCCTCATTTTCCCAATTCCAAACTTGGCGCGCTTGAAAGCAATTTTGCTGCAATTTATCATACAAAACAGTGTCCGTCACTAGGATACTAATTGACTGAGCTACAATTTCAGGGCTTAGTTCATCCAACAAAACCGCCACTTCATATTCCTGGTTCAGGGCCTTGTACTCCGGGAAATTCATCGTCAGCACAGGCACTTCCGCTTGCACGGCGTCGAAAAATTTATTTGCCAGGGAATAATAATAGGACAGGCCGCGGTTTTCTAATAAATTGAGGCTAAGCCAAGCAGTTGACGTTAGTATCTTTAGATCATCAGGTGTTACAAATCCCAAGAATTGCACCTTGCTTTCCAGGTTTAAGTCACGGCAAAGCGCCCGTAGCTTTTCGGAGAGGTCTCCTTCGCCAGCAATTACAAGCTTCAGATTATCAAGGTATTGCATGGCTTGAATAGCGGCTTCCAGCCCCCGGCCTTCGTTGAGTGCGCCCTGATACAGCACCAAACCTCGTAGGTCTTTTTCTAACCTACGAGGTTTTGCAGTAACGCCAAGCGCAACATTCCGCACCACCTCAAATTTGACGCCATACCGCTTTTCAAAAATAGCAGCCAAGCCAGGCCCAACCGTATACGCATATCGGTAATGCGGCAAAATCCAGCGCGCCAAATTCTCCCAAAAAGCTTTGACGATTGGCCTATTCACCACCTCAGGTACTTCGCTGAAATACTCGTGCGCATCAAATACCCGCTTTTTTCGGCGCGTCCATGAAGCCAAAAAACCTGCGGGAAGTGTATCTAAATCTATGGAACATATAGCGTCGTAGGACTTGCAAAAAAGCAAGAAAATGAAAAGTCGAACATTGTATTCGCTGTAAAAGAGGAAACCCCTTTTGAAAATACAACGCAGCCTTTTCTGTTGGAACGACCGCTCAATCAATGGAATAGAGTGGGGGAGCGCTCGCCCAATCAGCAGCACATCATGCCCATTGACAGCCAGGGAATGACAAATCCGCTGCATTCTTTGGTCGAAACTCAGGTCGTTTGTAACGCTGAAAATGATTCTCATGTTAAAATTCCGCGAGGGCTGCATACACCAAATCTACGGGCAATCCCATGACATTTTGAAAGGTGCCTTCAATCCTGGTTATTTTGCAATGGCCTATCCAGTCCTGCGCGCCATAAGAGCCCGCCTTGTCAAAAGGTGGGTAAGTTCGAATATAGTAGTCTATTTCTGCATCGGAAAGTTCTGCAAACCAGACTTTTGTGTGCCCGGCCAGCACTATTTCCTTTTCTTTGCTCAACAAACAAACACCGGTCACGACCGTATGCTGCCTACCCGATAAGGCCCGGATCATGCCAAAAGCCTCCTCGTAGTCGCCAGGCTTGTTGTAAATTATCCCGTCGAGGATCACCACCGAGTCTGCTGCCAAAACAACCTCTTGATCCTGAATAAGTTGCCGGGCAGCCTGTGCTTTTTTTTGTGCCAACCAGGGTGCTACTTCCAAAGGGGGCATTTCCTGTGAAAAAGATTCATCGGTATCAAAAGTCTGTACACTGAAATCAAAACCCGCTTCGCGCAGCAACTGGCTGCGTCTTGGGCTTTTAGAGGCAAGGATTAAGGGGCGGTCAAATTGAAGCATGATGTCAGAATGTCTTTTCCGTAAATGCACGGGCTTGATCCAGAATTTCTGATGGATTTTTAGGCCAGGAGCGCAAAAGCAGTAATATTCCGGCAAACATAGCGAGTTTTACCAGCATACTGGCAATCCGAAAATCCCGCACTTTTTTCGCCCGCAACAAAAGAATGGTTGTAACGACCGTGGGCAACCACAAGAACACCCCACCTGTCCAAACTTGCCATGAAGGCGCATCCGTGCCACGCCAAAACATCAATAGCACCGTCATTAATCCACAGGCGATCAAACTTGTAAACGCCGCTGGCTTTCTGGCAAAACGCGGCCCTTTCACCACCGGCAGTGTGGCACAACCACAAGCAGAATCGCCCTGAAAATCCTCCAAATCTTTGATCTGCTCCCGTAAAAGGTTGAAAATAAAGGCAAAAACAGCATAAAGCCACACCAAACTGGTTGCCTGCTGTATCAACTCTGGCGCTACAAATGAGGTCAGCCACAAGGATCGGTCTTCCGGCAACAACACGATAATGGGGACGATGGCGCATAAAAAAGACACCAACAAATTCCCGATAACCGCCGTGCACTTCATTTGCCAGGCATACAAAAAAAGCAAAAATGAAACCCCTGGATAAACCCACAATGGCCAATGGCTCCGAGGGTGCAATTCCTGGTCAATCATAAAGGCAAGGCCATGCGCTCCCGTGACGAGCACAGCATAGAACAACAATCCCAGGTTTGCAGGCAAAAATTTCCCCCAAACCAGTCTTTTAGGTTTGTTGATGGCATCCATATCCCGGTCATACCAGTCATTCAAGACATAGCCTGCCAATGTCGTCAAAAGGGTAGCCGCCGCAATCAGGTAAAATACGCGTTCCGTCAAAACTGGCATCCCACCTGCACGCAGAATGGCTGGCCGCAGCACGAACCAATAGGGGACGTACAAAGTCAAGTAGACCATCAGCAAATTCGGGAGCCGAAATAGCCGTATGAACGCTAGGAGGAAGTTCATGCGACGAAGGTATAAAATAATGATGGTTTCAGGTAATGGGTTTCATGGTTTCAAGGTTTCAGGGTTTCAGGGTTTACGCGATTGGTTCGTGTCCTTGAAACAGTATTTCAAAATTGACAACCAATCGCGTAAACCCTGAAACCCTGAAACCTTGAAACCATGAAACCTGAATTCACTCACTCCAGCGGTAGCTTTGCAGATCAAAGCCCGCCAAATCCAGCACCCGGTCGATTACGGTTGCAACAACTGCTTCTATATCAGTGGGTTGGGAATAAAAAGATGGGCAAGCCGGAGCGATAATGCCACCGGCTTCGGTGACGGTTTTCATATTGTTGATGTGGATCAGGCTTAATGGCGTGTCGCGGGTGACGAGGATAAGTCGGCGGCGCTCCTTTAACGCCACATCGGCGGCGCGACTGATAAGGTCACTGCTTACCCCTGTGGCAATCCTGGCCAACATACCCATGGAGCAGGGGCATACAATAACCGTATCGTATTTTGCTGATCCTGAGGCAAATGGGGCAAAAAAATCGTTTTTTTCATAAAACTGAAATGGGTACTTAGAGAGGTCGGGAGGACCAATTTCAAGCTCCCAATTCAGTTTAGCATTGTCGGACAACACAACGCCGACAGCAGTAGTTTGTGCTTGTAAACCGACTAGTTTGTCTAAGAGAACTTTGGCATAAATTGCCCCGGAAGAGCCAGCAATGGCAACAACGACTTTTTTCATAGATTGAAAACCGTATTGATAAAAAAATGTTTCGCCAAGCGAGGCACTGATTTTTATTCTACGGTAAGCTCATCCACAAAAATCCAACATTTTTGGCCTTTGCCTGGATGCCAAATCGGGTTTTTTAAAGGACTTTCCACTTTTACCCGCACATAACGGGCTTGTACGGTCTGTGGGAAATGACAGCCCAACAAATGTACTTTTTGTTCTCCCATAGAAGCATTTGACGGGAAATATTCTTTCCCCTGATGCGTATATTTTTTGCCATCCACCGAAGTCCAGACTTCTATGCCCACAGGCTTGAAAATCCAAGGGCCGTTATTTTCAAGGCAATGAACAAACACCTTATTAATGCTCTTTGATTCCCCCAAATCGAGTATTGCCTCCAAATGGTCCCCTTCAAATCCCAGCCAGATATCAGCGCCCTGAGCATCAGCAATTTTTCCATCAATGAGGGAAGCGGCACCCTCGGCAGGGTATTTAGGTGAAGGTAACTTAGCCAGGGATGCGTTTGCTATGCTGAATTTTTTCTTGACAAATACAGCCTCCGCCAATGGAGAATTGTTCCAGCCCTCCTTTGAGGCAAAAGCTCTAATATGGGCGGTATTGTCCAACACTATTTTATCCCGGTATTTTGGGGACTGGGTCGTCGGCGATGCAGCTTCTGCAATGGTGTAGTAAATATCTATGCCTTTGAAAGGGAAGCTCAGTTCTACCTGCATGGTGTCATCAAAGAAGGAGCGGGAGTACAGTAGTTTAGGGCTTCTCAAGGTGAGTGTTTGGTCATCGCTCAGTGCAGCACCAGTTTCAAAATACAAGTGTGGATATTGCTTTTGCCATGCAGCAATGGCTTCCGGGGTTGTTTTTGTTTGCCAAAGATATAGGGCTCTTAACTGCGACAGCTTTGGCAAGATGTTTTGTAACGCATTGTCTACCAATGAATTGGTAAGGTTGATAGATTCCAAATAGGCTGATTTTTCCAAAAAAGGTAAAATAGTGTTCGACACTCCTGTATTGGCCAGGTTGATGCGCCTTAAGTGTGGAAAGCGCCGGGAAGCCAAATCTTTATCGCCAACGGAAGTGTGCGACAAGTCCAGGTCGATCACTTGACTGGAAACGGCATCCAGTGCTGCCCAATGCGCTGGTGTAAGCACCTTTTGTCCAGCCAGGGAAACAGTTAGCCACGGTTGGTCTGGCCCCAGCGCCTGGACATTGATAAATAATGCCCTCAAATTTTCAATGGCTTGGGTGGAAGCATTGGATACCTTTATGGAAAACACCGGGTTCGCTGGTACGCCTTGTGCATCAATTAGCGCCCGCTGTAATTCCTCCGGCAAGGGCTTTTCCTTTACCAGGGCGTTGAAATCAGCACCAGTGGCAATCCACCATTTTAGCAAATTAATTTCCAGCGCACTCAATTGAGATTTCCCGGAAGGCGGCATGTGGTCGTCGTGGTGCAGCGGCAAATGAATACGTAAAAGCATGTTGCTGCTGTCTGGATTCCCTGGTACAATTATTTTACCATGCTTTCCACCCGCAAGAATGCCCTCTTCGGTCGTTAACAGCAACTTTCCTTTTTGTTTTTCTGGTCGATGGCAGGACACGCATTTTTCCTTCAGAATAGGTTCGATAATGGTTTTAAAAATGGGTGTTTCCGGGCCGATAGCGACAATTGGAGCTGTAGGTGTAAGTGTTTCCAGAGATTTATGCTCAAACAAAAAATCGGTGCCATGCGTCAAATATCCTCCATTATGCCCCGCAGCTGTAAGCACTATCACGGCAAGAATAAATGTAGGAAAGTACCAACGGCTGTTTTGCAGTATCCATACCAGAATAAACAGTCCAACCGTGCCAACGCCAAGCCAGCGGTGTCTTAGTAATAGTACTGCTTCGTAGCCACCATCTGATGCCAATATCCAACCGCTTAACGCACTCAGGCCAGCTGCCGTCAACCCTATCAAAATGGACATTCGGATCGCAGGTTTCAACTGCGCTTGCTGAAACCACCGCGCCATACATTCCAGCAAAAAAGCTAGTAGCAAGATACCAATGGGCAGATGAACAAGGAGCGGATGAAGGCGGCCAATCATTAATTAATTTGATAATTTGATAGTGAGATAATGTGATAAGGGGGCTTCGCGCTGGGCTGTTGCTATGTTATTGAAAAATAATTTCGTCCAAAAATAGCCAGGCAGGCGCACCAGCACCGGGGTGACCTGGGGGCAAATTACCGAAGGGCTCTATTTTGATCCGGATTTTTCTGGTTTTGAGGCGCTTCAATTTGATGCTGTGGTAGTTGGCATACTCGGCCTTTTGGCTGATCATCTTTGATGAATCCACTGCCTGCCACTGCCCGATTTCGACCCAATTACCGCACCTGTTTTTTCCTTCAATTACAACTTTTCGAAAAGGCAAGATCCATGAATTGTAATCAGATAAAGTGCTTACTACCAAATGTTTACAGACAATATCATTCGTAAAAAAAGCTTCGGTAATCACTGTACGCCCTGAAAATCCAAGCCAGTTTCCATCGTGGAGGTTTGTGCTGCCTTTTTTTAAGTCGCAAAGAGAACTGCCACCGTTTCCAGGATATTTTTCATCTGCCGCGCTGAATAAAATCATGCTGTCGGGCTCGTATTTTGCTGCCACATAATATCGCTCCACAACGGCACTGGGCAAAAAATCTGGATGGCAAGCAATCGCCTTCAGCGTGACTGATTGGCGGATATCCAGGGGTAGGGTATAGGTTGAAGACTTTTCGGTAGGATTATCCTTGAAGGTGTAGTGAATTGTAGCATTTTCCATATCAAACTCCATCGAAACAGTGGTTTTATCCCTGAAAAACACATTGCCAGCGGTAACCTGTGGCGGGGCGAGCTGTAAGGTCTGGCCATGCAGCATTGTTGGCAAAAAGCACAGAAACAGGTATCGCATGGCCTTATACACGGGTTAATTTTATCGGATAAACCTGGCCGCTGTTCCACTGTGCTACGTACATATTTTCATCGCCATCTACCAGCACATCATGCGGATGCTTGAAAGCCCGAATGGTTTGATACAATGGTTTTAGTAACCCTTCATGGTCATAACTTGGCGTGCTGGCTGACGGCGCGGATACGACCTTGTTGTTTTTGTCCAAAATACAAACAAACCCGGTGCCGCTATCCCAGGGCAACTGACTGATGAGCACCGCAAAATAAATATTCTCTCCCTTGACCACAGGGCGGCAAATGTAGGCGCCTGGCAAAGGGATCGTTTCAAGCAATGTCCCTTCCATGCTGAAACGTTGAAGCTTGTTGTCGGCCCGAGAGGTGACGAGCCATGCAGGCACGGATTTATTGCGGGTATCCAGGGCAATCCCGTGGGCATTTTGTAAATATTTCGGGCCACCAAAAATGTTTTTAAGCTCACCTTTCGACCCATAATGTACCACATAATCTTTTCCATAGCCATCCGCCACGAGGACATCGCCGTTAGGAGCAATCGCGGTTTCGGTTGGACGAAATTCAGTTTTACTGCCGTATTCCGCAGTGTCTTGTGGCCAGTCAAAGGTTTGAATCACTTGGCCATTAAGCTTTGTTTTAACCACCACATTGCGTTCAGGATCAGTAATGTAGAGAAACTCTTCGCCATTTTCGTCGTGCAGGGTGAGTCCATGCGCTCCCGGGTACTCATGCCCCCAGGCTCCCAGAACCCCACCATCTTTATTAAAGATCAGGATATTGTTACGGGTATCATCGGTCGTCATAAAAATACGCCCCGACTTATCCAGCACCATTTCGTGGCAGTTTTTCACCGGGAATGCTGCGGTATCTGCCTTGCACCAGTTTTGATCGATGCGGTATCGGAAGTCGCCTTGCCCGAGAACGGGTTCAGGTTTTGCGCCTAAGCAAAAGCCGGTTGTGATAATGCCGGTTTGTTTGATAAAAGTTCTTCGTTCCATGGAATGCACTTTTTAAATAATCACCACAGAGTTGCGCAACTCTGTGGTGAATATACTCAACTCAATATCCCCTTCACCACCTCCCCGCTCACATCCGTCAGCCTAAACCGCCGACCCTGCGTACGAAACACAAAACGCTCATGGTCAATACCAAACAAGTGCAACAACGTAGCCTGAAAATCATGCACATGCACTGGATCCCGGACGATATTATAGCCAAACTCATCTGTTTCTCCGTACGTAATACCAGGCTTGATACCTGCGCCGGCCATCCAGATCGTAAAACAACGCGGATGGTGATCCCTGCCATAATTATCTGCCATCAAGCCCTGGCTGTAGTTGGTGCGGCCGAATTCACCGCCCCAAACGACCAAGGTATCTTCCAACAAACCGCGCTGCTTCAAATCCGTCACCAAAGCTGCAGAAGCCTGATCTACGTCCTTTGAAAGCCGCGAAGTCATACCATTTACATCCGAATGCGCATCCCAGCCCATGTGGTACAGTTGCACAAAACGTGTACCACGCTCGCACATACGCCGCGCAAGCAAGCAATTGGCCGCATAAGTACCAGGAATCATCGCATCAGCACCATACAGCCGAAAAGTGCTGTCCGGCTCATCGCTCAAATCGCTGAGCTCCGGAACAGACGTTTGCATCCGGTGTGCCATTTCATATTGGCTAATGCGTGCGCTGATCTCCGGGTCGCCAAAGGATGCGAGTTGTTGTTGGTTCAATTTCGCCAACACATCGAGCATTTTCCGCCGACTAAGGCTGTCCATGCCATCTTGGTCATTGAGGTATAAAACAGGATCACTTCCGCCGCGAAATTGCACCCCTTGGTGTTCGCTGGGCAAAAACGCACTGCCCCAAACCCGGGAGGCCAGGGGTTGAATATTCCCTTTTCCCCGCGACAACATGACGACAAAAGAGGGCAGGTTGCTGTTTTCACTACCAAGACCATAACTCAACCAGGAGCCGATGCTCGGTCGCCCGGGCTGCTGGTTGCCCGTTTGAAAAAACGTCACTGCTGGATCATGGTTGATGGCTTCGGTGTGCATGGATTTGATGATACAAAGATCATCGGCAATTTTTGCGGTATGGGGCATCAGATCGCTAAACCAGGCACCGCTTTGCCCGTATTGTTTGAAATCTATCTTGGATCCGACCATCGGAAATGATTTCTGGTTGGCTGTCATTCCTGTCAGGCGTTGGCCATTGCGGACACTTTCAGGTAGTTCCTGGCCATTCAATTCCCGCAATTTTGGCTTCCAGTCAAACAGCTCCAATTGTGAAGGGGCGCCGCTTTGAAACAAGTAAATCACACGCTTCACTTTTGGTGGAAAATGCGGCAACATACCCAACGGAGCACTGCTGTCAAGGATGGAATTATCGCAAGATTGACCTAGCAGGGAACCAAGCGCCAAACCGCCAATACCAATGGCAGAGCGATGCAGAAAGGTTCTTCGGTTGAGGTTGAGGTGATATTCTAAGTCTTCCATGATTATAATACGATTGCTTCGTCCATGTTGTAAATAACGGTAATGGCGAGCATCAAAGCCGCTTTTTCAGCACTGTTTGCTGTAACAGCTTGCTCTTTCAGCAATTGAGCTGTGGTGACAGGATCTGCGACCAATCGCTTGTGTTCGCTGTCAAAATAGGCTAGCAGTTCCTTCAACTCAGCTGAAGAAGGCATGCGCGACAATATCCGTTGAAATACCGTGGCAAGCCGTGTTTGCGCATCCGGCAACCGACCATCTTGCATCAATAAAGCGGCGAGTGCCTTCGAGGCTTCCAGCACTTGTTGATCATTCAACATAACCAATGCCTGCAAAGGCGTATTGGAGCGGGTTCTGCGCACTTCGCAATTGTCGCGCAAGGGTGCGTCGAAGGTCAAATGTGTTGGCGGGGGTATGGTGCGCCGTTGATAGGTGTACACGCTGCGCCGGTACTTTTTTTCAGGCAATGTATCCGGGATATAGGAGTATTCTCCCCGAAAGCCATTGGCTGTTTTTTCAGTTGAAATCTCTTCCCAAAGACCAGCAGGTTGCCATGGCTTTACAGAAGGACCGCCGATTTCCTGCACCAGCAAACCACTGGAAGCCAGCACATTATCGCGCATAAATTCATAAGGCATACGTATTCGTGGCCCGCGGCTCAACCACACATTGTCGGGATCAATGGCTATGTCTGACGCAGCAGCTTCTGCCGTTTGTTTGAATGCTGCCGAAGTCACCATCAACCGCAACAGATGCTTCATATCCCAGCCGCTTTCCACAAACTCCACTGCCAGCCAATCCAATAATTCCGGGTGGCTCGGCAAAGCGCCTTGGACACCAAAGTTTTCGGAGGTAAACACAATGCCTCTACCAAAAACCTCTTGCCACAACCTGTTTACCCAAACCCGAGCTGTAAGTGGGTTGGCCGGATCAAACAGCCACTGTGACATTCCGAGCCTGTTTTGTTTGAATTTCAGCGTATCAAAGGGTAAAATCGCCGCTGGAAGGGTAGGGGACACTATTTCACCGTGTTGGTCGTATTGGCCACGAATCAAGCGATATGACTTTCTAAGCCCTACGCTATCATGCATCACCATTTGCAGGATGGTGTCTTTTGGCGCTTTTAGCCCCATTTTTTTGTTCAAAAAAGGGAGGTCTTTGTCAAAATCCCCAGGCGCGATGAGCATGTAGGGTTGCGGTGTCGCCAGATTGGTGACAAATCCTTTTTCATCCAAATTATTAAAAAACGCAAAGGTGCTGTAATAGTCAAGTTGGGAAACAGGATCGTATTTATGGTCGTGGCAACGGGCGCATTCCAGGGTTAACCCCAGAAACGCTTTCCCAAAAGTGTTGGTACGGTCTGCCACGTATTCTACCCGGTATTCCTCGTCAATAACGCCACCTTCCTGGCTTATTTTGTGGTTCCTGTTAAATGCGCTGGCCAGCAAGCTCTCTTTTGTTTTATCTGGAAGCATGTCTCCCGCCAATTGCCAGGTAACGAACTTGTCGTAAGGCATATTTTCATTGAAAGCCTTGATGACCCAATCCCGCCAGGGCCACATAATACGCGGAAGATCGTCCTGATAGCCATGTGTATCGGAGTAGCGCGCCAGATCAAGCCAATACATGGTCCAGCGCTCGCCATAAGCCGGAGAGCTAAGGAGTTCATCCACTATATTTTGGTAAGCAGCATCGGCCTTGTCATCATTGAGCGCTGTCAACTGCGCTGGGCTTGGTGGTAAACCTGTCAAGGCAAAGCTTACCCGGCGCAGCAGGCGGGATTTGTCCACCGCTTTGGAAGGTTGAAGCTTGTTTTCATGTAGTTTCTCCAGGACGAAAGCATCTATTGGGTTGGTGTCCCAACCTTTTTTTAAGACGGCGGGTACATTGGGCCTGACAGGCGCCGTAAACGCCCAATGAGGCTTCCATGTAGCACCCTGTTCTATCCAACGTTTCAGCAGTTGCTTTTCAAAATCGCTTAAGGACAAGTGGGAGTCCACCGGTGGCATGATCGAGTCCTGGTTGGAAGAAAAAATCCGTGACAGCACCAGGCTTTGATCGGGAAGCCCCGGAACGATGGCGAACCTGGGCTTCCCATCCACGGTATCAAGTGCTGCAAATGCCCCCTCCTGGGTATCAAAGCGTAGGTTCCGCTCACGTTTGCTTTCGTCTGGGCCATGGCATTTGAAACAACGGTCACTCAGTATTGGCCGTATGTGCCAATTAAAATCAACCACAGCAGGCAATTCTTTTCCTAGTACTGCTGTATTGCGCAGACTAGCCAGCCATAACAGTCCAGCGAGCAAAATTATAGAAAGTAGTGTCCAGCGTTTCGTTAGAATGACCATGCTGTTTTTTGTCGGGCAAAATACGACGTGGCACAGAAAATCCAATAATTACTTCCCGAAACCGATACCGCGGCGCACAAACAAATTCAATTTGTCTTTCTCAAAAGTGAAGGTTGCCACATCGTCGAGCGTAATGGTCTGAACCAACTGGTCGTCTTTAATCTTTCCGGCAGACAAACGCAGGTTTTGGTTTTTGATGGCCTCTACCACAACCTGGCGCACCGTACGGGCATTGCCGAAGTATTTGTCGCGGAATTGGTGTAAGAATGCCATGTACTTGCCCAAATGTTCCCGTGCATCTTCTTCCACGCGGTAGGTTTCCTGACTGAACATGTACAGCGCAATTTCCAGCAACTCTTCAGGCGTATAGTCATCGAAGCGCAATGCTTTGTCGAATCGGCTGCCAAGACCAGGATTGGCCTTTAAGAAATTATCCATGTTTTCAGGATATCCAGCAACGAAGACAAAAAATTCGCCGCGACGGTCTTCCATGCGTTTCAGGAGGGTCTGAATAGCTTCATCACCAAAATCGCCGTTACCGCCCCTGGAGGCAGCTGCGGTAAGCGCATAAGCTTCATCGATAAATAAAACACCCCCGATAGACTCATCTACGCGTTCCGCTGTTTTTATGGCTGTTTGGCCCACATAACCAGCAACAAGGCCTTGTCGATCTGTTTCGATCATGTGGCCGCGTTCCAGCACACCGAGGGCTTTGTAAATCTTGGTAAGGATGCGTGCAACGGTTGTTTTGCCCGTTCCTGGGTTGCCCACAAACACTGTGTGCAGGTAGAAGCGGTTCAATACATCGCGACCGGATTCGCGGTAATAGCGCACCAAATCCACCAATTCCCGGATGTCGCGCTTGATATTATGCATACCAATAAGGCTGTCCAGTTCATGCAACGCCTTCAGCAGCAGTTTCTCATCGACTGGAATGTTGGGCATTGGCCGCTTCCTGGACACGTCAACTTTTTCGACGTCTTCCCGAATCACGAGTGTCAGCGCTTCCGGCGTCAAATTGCGCAAATCCGGTTGCCCCATAACGCGTAAGCCCAACTGCACCTTGGCCTTATCCACCAGGTCGTGGACAAATCGCGCATTGCCAAATGCCCTGTCGCGGGAGCGAAAGGCTTCTGTAATCAATTCATCTACAAGCAATTTGGCATCTGGCGCCAACATCACTTCTTTTTCTTTGGACGCGAAATCAGCGATCAAGGCCAATTCCTGCGGTAGGTAATCTGCAAATTCGAAGCTAAGTTTGAATCGACTGCGCAGGCCCGGATTTGAGTCGAGAAAGGTTTTCATTTCCTTGGGATAGCCCGCTACTATGACCGCCAAATCACCAGGGCCATTGGATAGCTCTTTGACCAAAATTTCGATAACTTCCCGTCCAAAGTCCTTGCTGTCTTCAGCAGAACGCGCCAAGGCATAAGCTTCGTCGATGAACAACACCCCACCACGTGCCATTTCAATGGCTTCTTTTACTTTAGGGGCAGTTTGACCTATATATTCACCCACCAGATCTGAACGATCTACCTCGTGCACGTGGCCTTTGGTGAGCAATCCCATTTTTTTATACAATCGGCCCATCATTTTGGCCACGGTAGTTTTACCAGTACCAGGGTTGCCGATGAATACAGAATGGACATTGATGCCATCTTTTTCCACAAAGCCCCTGTCTTTCCTGATTTGCAGGAACTGAATATATTGCGCGTGTTCCCGTACTTTTGTTTTGATGTCGCTCAAGCCGATGAGCGCATCCAATTTTGCCAGTACCTCTTCAAAAGTGTGGGTATCTTCCGGCTCTGGCTCCAGAAGCACTTGTGAGCCTTTATCGGGCAACCAAACGGGATTACTGCCTTCTTCAATAAAATCATCTACATCAAAAGTCGCCACCGCCAGCAACTGATCCATAAATACAATTTCAGCACTATAAAGGTCATGCCTCCAGCTGCCTTTCACATTACTGCCCCAGCCAGCGGTAATTTTCACGCCTTCATCGCCTTTTTCAACCTTGTGCAGCCGAATAACCTGCCCTTTTAGTTCACGCGCATTGTTGTAGAATTTGATGAAGAGCTCGCATTGCCACAATTTGCTGGGCAAGAGGTTTTTGAGCATTATTTCGGCATAAACGTAGCGGGTTTCATCGCCGTGAAAACGTTTCAGGTAAGCGCGTTCAAACTCTGGCGTATCATCGTAAGGCCCTTCATACATCCTCAGGGAAGTGATTTGGCAGTAAGGGTTGTCGCCTCGAAGCACAGCCCGGCCGGCATCTTCAATGTAAAAGTATTTGCTCGCCACCTTTTCGCCTTCGATCCAGGCCTCCCAATAATAAGTGCCTTTTTTCCAGAAAACGCCTTCTTGTTTGTTGCCCCAACCTTCGCGTATATATCCAACAGGGTCGTATTTACTTACTTTCCGTCGAAAGGGAAGGGAGCAAATTTCTTTGCGTTGCTTTTTGACAGAGAAGCACTTAAGTTCAACATTAACCTCCCAATCCTCTAAATCGAATTGTTTGTTTTGAAAAGAGAGCTCAGCATATATATAGCTGGTCTCCAGGCGGTCAAATACCTGTCGATACTTTTTTTTGTTGTCGGCCAGCCATTCTGTTGAGGCGTAAATCCTCAATTCTTTGAACTTCCAAAGCCGCACATCTGCGGAGTCCTGCGGCTGTTGTGATTGTTGCGTTCCAATTTCCATATATTGTCGGTTCTGCGGAGAAATTTTTGGGTGTTACTGCCTTTCTTTGCAGGATAATGTGGTTATAATTTGTCAAAAATAACGGAAATATTTATCTCGGCAAAATTGTGACCTTCTGCGTGAATAAAAAAACTCTGGTAGTTAAAATTATCAACATCATCCAACCAAACAGACACTTCAAAGAGTCTTGTCATTAGTGAACCAATAAACACCTTAATATTACATGAAGAATCAATTAGTTACCCTGCTTTTTGCACTTGCCGCTTTTCAGCCAGTTCTTGCGCAGTCTCTTACAAAGCCAACTGAAGATCGAATGCCCAAACTGATTGTTTGTGCCGATGTTGGTTTCCAATGGTTTAATGTTATTACGCGCTTCAGTTCCTTGAAAATCGAATATCCGGTAACGCCGTATCGCCAATTGGGCATTCGTTTTAGCAAAATATTATCTGGGCATGACTACTATTATGGCTTTGGGTACAGTCAAAGTCTTAAAAATGGCAGTTTTGAAGTCGGAATAGATTCAAAATATTTCCCGCACGGTCGTTTTACAGGACGAAAAACAGGATTTTACATTGGGCCCGACCTAAGATTTGGGGTTAGGAAATTCAGTACATTCGTATATGATTTTCAAACCGGGACAAACATTCAAACAGATTTCAAGCATCTCACAAGCAAATTAATGCTTGCCTGGGGTGTCCAATGGCATTTTGGCCAACATATTGTTTTTGACTTAAGCGCCCCAATTGGCATAGAGTATTACCAAACAAAAGACCCCCGAAATGGTAATAACAACAATACGATTTCGAGCAGAAGCCTTGTTATGTTGCCAACAATTATGATGGGATTCGCATTCTAAAACCAGACACATGAACTACTTTTTTCGCCTATCACTCTCCATTGCCATTTTTTGTTCCCTAGCTGCTTGCAGCAAATACCAGCGGTACCCATTGCCATTGAACAAGCTTAAAAAAATTGACCAGGAATTTCTCAATTATTATTTGGTAGATGCCGCGCACCCCACCACAAGAGTATGGTATATGTCTGATTGTAAGATCGGGGAGCAAGAAATTAGTTGCTACCTAACAAAGCTGACCGAGGTCGAAGCAGCAGAGATTTCTTTGATAACCAGCAGGAGTGATGCCCGCGCAAGCAAAAACGATATATTGTTTTACGCTGATCCTAAATTTGCCCTAGGCATTCAAGATACCTGCACCAGGAAAATCAGCACCGACCAAATGCAAAAAATTGAGGTAATTGAGCTCAATCACTTGAAAACTTATGGCACCCCCTTGTTATCCCTCACTGGATTTTTGGGCCTATTGTTCCTCATATCGGAGGGATAAATTGTTCGGACCAAGATTGATTGCGCTAAACTTTCATTGAAATGAACTGTTTGGTGCTCAAAATCTATCTTTGCCCCTTATGGCGACAATTCGTTTTCAGTTTGAAGACAGCAGTATTCCTGCTAAGACAATTACCGGTAATTTCCATGACCTATCCGTGTTGGAAATTACTGAAGACCACGACGTGCACCTGAACCACAACTGTGGCGGTGTGTGTGCTTGTTCCACTTGTCACGTGTATATTGAGAAAGGAGAGGACTTTTTGGAGGAAATATCCGATAAGGAAGAGGACTTTATTGACCGGGCCATCAATCCGAGATTGGAGAGCCGGCTTGCTTGTCAGTGCGTTATCCTGGAGGAATCAGCAGATATTACCGTAATCATTCCTGATCAAAAAAGCATCATTGGACATGAGCATTAACTCCTGTAAACAATTTAACAGACAGACAAAAACACTTTATGGCTTTTCAAGACTTTGACAATATGCCCATTGAATGGGCCGATCATGAAGACATTGCAATGGCGCTCTATGAGCGCTTTGGCGACGATTTTGACGAAAGTAAAATATACAGGATTCGCTTCACGGAATTGCTGCAATGGATTTTGGAGATCCCTCATTTTGAAGGAAAACGGGAAGACAGCAGCGAAGGCCATTTGGAGCAAATTCAAGCAAAATGGGTGTACGAATGGAGAGCGGGCAACAAATAAAAGCTGTTGGCATACCTCAAAATGTGGTGGCTTTCCTCAACCCTGATGCACAGGTTGATGTAGAGTTGGTACATGTATTCGACAAGATGAAGGCTGTAAAAGCTTTTATCTTTGATGTGGATGGAGTGCTGACAAATAATGAACTGCTGGTGACAGAAGTCGGAGAGCTGCTGCGCACCATGCATGTACGCGATGGCCAAGCCATAAAATGGGCTGCTGAAGCGGGTTATCCTTTGTGCGTGATTACGGGTGGGCGTTCTGAAGGCGCGAAAAAGCGACTTACAGCTCTTGGCATTGAAGAATATTATTCCAATGTGAAAGATAAAGTTGTTGCTTTTCAATCCTTTATGCAAAGGACGGGCGTAAAAGCTACTGAGGTTTGTTACATGGGCGACGACCTGCCGGATTTACCGGTGCTGCGAAAAGTGGCACTTTCTTCCTGCCCTGCTGATGCCGTTCCCGAAGTAAAAGCTGTTTGTGATTACATTTCAAACTTAAATGGAGGGGCCGGATGCGTTCGCCAAATCATTGAATCCGTGATGAAATTGCAAGGGAAATGGCCTAAATATTGACAAAAAAAATTGGTTGCTATGAATCGTTTCTTCTCTTTCGCTACCGCTTGTATTCTAATACTTGCAACACAGAATTGCACCGACACTTCTTCCCAAAAGACACAACCACTCGTTGGTGCCACCATTCCGAATTCTTTTCCCGCTATTGCCCTAGCTCCGGCATTTAATGATTATTGGTATCAGGGCGTAGCAGAACTTTGCACGTACAAGGTTGAGCAAGAACGTTACGGGGAAATGCGCGAAGCCGATCAGGTAAATATTTTTGTCACGGAGGACTTCTCAAGGTCCAAACAAGTGAAGCTGGACAATGCCCAGGCGGCGGGAGCTGACAAGGAGCCAATCCTAAAACTGAATTCCTTGCGTCGTTTTGAGACCGGGATTTACGATTATTCCTTGATGCAATCGGTTTTTACCCCAACTTCTGGTGCTCCAACCCTAAAAACAACCACGACGATACAGGATTGGTGTGGGCATGTTTTCATGCAAATGAACTTGGTCCCAGAGGGGTACAAGTCCCGTGTTTTTTCCTATTTCGAATCAGAAGGGGATCAGGAAAACCTTTCACCCTATACCATGCTTGAAGATGAATTGTGGACAAAACTGCGCCTTAGCCCTTTTATCATCCCTACGGGTGCGGTTAAAGTGTTGCCTTCAGCCTGGGATGCACGTCTTAGGCACAAGTTAATTGTAATACAAAATGCTGACATTCAAATAGATAAAGGGGTAGGGGAGAGCGTGTTAACCCTCAAATACCAAACTATTCCTAGAACTTTGCAGATTCGCTTTGAAACCGAGTTTCCGTATAAAATTCTCGGTTGGGAAGAGCGTAATGACGGCAAACTGGCCAGCAAGGGCACACTCCTTTCCACAAGGAGGAGCGCCTACTGGTCGGAACACAACAACGAGCATGCGCCACTTCGGGACTCCTTGAGAGTGGGGCACAGGCGTTAAATCCTTAGCCTAGGTCTTTACCGCCAAAAAGTGTTTCTACAAACGCTTTTTTATTGAAAATCTGCAACTTGTCGATACTCTCGCCAACACCGATGTACCGGATCGGGATTTTAAATTGGTCACTGATGCTGATGGCGACACCGCCTTTGGCTGTTCCATCTAATTTGGTGAGTGCCAAGCAACTAATGGGCGCTACCGCTGTAAAGTGTTTGGCTTGTTCTTGCGCATTTTGACCCGTACTGGCATCCAGCACCAGCAGTACATCGTGCGGGGCTCCTGGAATATTTTTCTCAATAGAGCGGTGTATTTTGCCCAATTCTGCCATCAGGTGGCTTTTGTTGTGCAATCGTCCAGCAGTATCAATGATGGCTATATCGCATTGATTTTCAATGGCAAAAGCAGTGGTTTCAAATGCTACCGCAGCAGGATCAGCATTCATGCCTTTTGAATAAAAATCGCATCCAACCCTGTCAGCCCAGATATTGAGTTGATCGACCGCTGCTGCCCGGAATGTATCAGCGGCTCCCAACACTACTTTGTAACCGGCTTTCTTGTATTGGTGGGCCAGTTTTCCAATGGTTGTTGTTTTTCCAACACCATTTACGCCAATAACGAGCAATATGTATGGTTTTTTGCCAGAAGGAATGCTATAATCGTCAATATCCTCCGTATTGTTTTCGGCGAGCAACTCCACGATTTCGTCACGAAGTATGGAGTTCAGTTCAGCCGTGTTTACGTACTTGTCTTTTGCAATACGCGCCTCAATCCGCTCGATGATTTTCACGGTAGTATCCAGCCCTACGTCACTGGAAATCAATACATTCTCTAATTCGTCAAGCACCTCAACATCGACAGTGCTTTTTCCGGCAACCGCACGGCTCAATTTCCCGAAAAAGCCCTCTTTGGTTTTTTCAAGGCCCTTATCCAGGTCTTCTTTCTTGTCTTTGCTAAAAAATTTATCAAAAAATCCCATTTATTATTTGAGTTTGTTTTTAAACACCTAGGAACATAGAAAACATAGTTTTTGATTACGTATAGCTATGTTTTCGATGTGTATATGTGTTTAAAAAATCATGTGTTTAGATCTCGCCATGTGTTTTCCGCACAGCTTCCATGAGGTTTGCTTTTTTGCGTCGCGACACCTCAATATTATCTCCATTGTTCATCACCAAATACCCGCCCTCGCCTTTGACGTAGGTTTTCATAAAATTCATATTTACGATATGCTTTTTGTGTACGCGCACAAAATTGAAGGATGTCAGGGTATCTTCATAGGCCTTAATGGTTCGGCTGGCTGTAATTCGTGTGCCACTATTTAGCAGAAAATGTGTGTAATTGTCAGCTGCTTCCAAGCGCACAATGTCACCTAAGCGCACAAAATGAACGCCATCCATGGCAGAAATCCCTATTTTTTCAAAAGCATTGGGCGCATTGGGGTTGTAGGCTTGTTGTAAGATTTCAAGGCGCCCTTTGGTATCAGATTTTTTATGCCGAATGCGGCTCACTGCCCGCATTAACTCTTCACGCTCAATAGGCTTTGTCACGTAATCGATTGCCGCAAACTCAAAGGCACGCAGGGCGTACTTGTCGAATGCGGTGACGAAAATAATATCAAAAGGCACATCGTCCAATTGTTGGAGGCTTTGAAAGACCAAGCCATCTGGCAGGCTAATGTCCAAAAAAGCAACGTCAAACTTGCCATTTGGATCGTCGGCAAGCCGCAACAAATCTTCATTGGTAGCGCCTGTTGCTACAACTTCAACATCCGGGCAGTATAAGCGGAGAAAATTCTTGAGGTTTTCCAAGCCTTCTGGCTCATCTTCAATTATTAAGGCACGTGTCAGCATGGGAGGATCGGTTTGTAGTTTGTTTTAAATCTGTTTGCAAAAGTCGGCTTTTCTGGAATAAAAAAAGGCTCAAAGGAAAAATTCCCTGGAGCCTTTTTTTAGTTTTTTGCAGCAATCTGCTCAGAACTCCCTGATTTTCAGGCGTGTTCCAAATTTTATATCATTGCAATTATTATATTTTCGGAGGCTTTCCACGGAGGTGGAATACTGTCGGGCGATGTCTTCCAGCGATTCATTGCGTTTAACCGTATGAAATTGAAATTGCTTTATCCGCGGCGTTTCAGGTTGATTTGGCAAGTTTGCCGTTTGTTTACCGTTTGTACCAGAAGTTGCGCCGTTGGGTTTAGGGCCGTTTGAACTCTGAATTTTCGCAGTGCCACCCGGCGCTTCAATTCTAATGGAGGTGTGCTTCTGCACATAGACAGGCCGGATAAGCTTTAGAGACTGGCCAGGGTAAAGGAGATTCCCATCCAGGTTATTCCAGCATTTTATATGCTCACCGCACATACCCATGCGATTGGCGAAATCGTCAATGCTTACAGTTTCACGTAAGTTGACGGTGCTTTGCCAATAGCGGCCATCACCTACATCTGGGCTGGTATAATTTTCAGGATCTTCAAGTTTGTAATTTCGGGCGCTGCTCACCGTGTTCAAATAACGGACAAATGCCGGCATAACGCGCTTAGGAACAACTACATAGTGACCTTCGTTCGTTGGTGGTACGTAGTCGCGCTTGAAGCCAGGATTGAGTCCTTTGATTACTTGGTATGAAATGCCCGTCGCATCTGCAATATCGCGAAAAGATATTCCTTCATGAACATTGATATAATCCGTCAATTGTTCGTCCATATCTGGGTTGAGCGGATCCAGTCCATGCAGCTGAAAGTAGTTGCAGATATAGCTTGCGGCGATGAAAGCCGGAACATAATTTCTGGTTTCCAAAGGAAGGTAGGGCTGAAGTTTCCAGAAATTGCGACTTCCGGCACGACGAATCGCACTGTTTACGCGTCCTTGACCACTGTTATATGCAGCCAGCGCCAGTGCCCAATCGTCAAATTGCTTGTAAAGATCGCGCAGGTGCCTTGCCGCAGCATCAGTGCTTTTCACAGGATTGCTGCGATCTTCTACTGCACTGTTACTTCTTAAACCATATTCGCCACCAGTAGCCGGCATAAACTGCCAAAGCCCAGTCGCTCCAACCCTTGAAACAGCTTTTGCGTTCAGGGCGGATTCCACAACGGAGAGGTATTTCAAATCTAGTGGAAGTCCGTACTCTTTCAATTTTTCTTCAAACAAAGGAAAGTAGGTGAGCCTTTTGCCCAACATTATTCTGGCCTTTTCGGTTTTTAATTGTGTGTAAGTTTTAATATATCCTTTAACAACACCATCTACGCGTACAGAGAGACAACTTTGGAGCATAGACAACCTTTCTTTCAATTCTGCGTCAGTAAGGGTATAGGAAGCGCTGCCTTTGGCAACGAGCACGTCTGAAGTGTCAATAGGGTCTTCTAAATCAGAAACTTGGCCATCTACTTGTGAAAAAAGGGGGAAACTGAACAAAAAGAGGGTAATCGCAAAACAAAACCGAGCGGCATTAAAATTAATCTGCATTGGTGTGAAGATTTTTTAAGCGTAAAAAGAAGATTGCCGTATAACTACAGCCGTCGAAAACGTGCTAAACATCAAATGATTTGGAAACAATAAGTATAAAACGATTAACTCCGAAGAATATTCTGTCGGAATGAAATGGTTAATGGCTTGGTCGGAATTTGAAAGGATTGCAAAAGTCATGTTTTCAACAGAAACACAAAAACCTTTTCTGTTAAAGTTTTGAAATAAAGCCCGAAGGGGGAATTTTCGAGACAATTTCCCAAATTTTTATAACTTTGTACTTGATATTCATTAAGAAGCGAAATTATGCTCCAGAATTGGCTCAAAGACTTGGTAGAGCGGCACGCTTTTGGTGTGTGCCAGCAATTGGGTGATCGTATGCACATTGCCCCCGTTGAAGTGCGTAAGTACTTCATTTACACCACTTTTATAGGTATTGGTTCACCCTTGATCATCTACCTTTTTTGCGCATTTTGGTTCAACATGCGCCGTTATATCCGCAGGGGAAGTAGTGTGTTGTACGATTAGTAGGGTAGGGGGCGGGGCTTAATACCCCAGGATTTTCAGCATGGATTCTGCATCCTGCTCCTTAAAAACCTCCGTGTCCACAAATTCACCGTAATAATTTTTGTCGATCAAAATGTGCTTGGGTGCTGGCAGCAGGCAATGTTTCAAGCCGCCATAACCACTCAGCGCCTCTTGGTATGCGCCCGTGTGAAAAAATCCGATGTACAGCGGCTCTTCCGTTTTTTCATCGTAGGATGGCAAATAAACCTGGTTGATATGGGCTTCTGAGTTGTAGTAGTCTGCGTTGTCACAACTGATTCCGCCAACATTGACGCGTTGATATTCCTTATTCCAGTGGTTTATGGGCAGCAGAATGAAGCGTTCTTTTATACCCCAACTGTCTGGCAATGTGTTCATTAGGGAATTATCGAGCATGTACCACTCTTCTGAGTCATTCTGTTGTTTTTTCCCGATAACAGAGAAAATGGTGGCGCCGCTCTCACCAACCGTATATTTTCCAAATTCTGAGTAAATATCAGGTTCCGGAACGCCTTCGCTGTCGCAATACTCCTTAATAAGACGCACAATTTCGCCCACCATGTAGGGGTAGTCGAATTCAAATCCAAGGGAATTTCTGATGGGCAATCCGCCACCGATATTAAGGCAGGTTAGGGTAGGGCAGAGCTTGCGCAATTGGCAGTAGGTCTTGATGCCCCGTTTCAGTTCGCTCCAATAGTAAATAGAGTCCTTAATGCCCACATCCACGAAAAAATGCAGCATTTTCAGCTCAAACTTCGGGTTAGTGGCAATTTTCTCTTGGTAAAAGCTCAAGACTTCGCTTTGTCGGATACCCAAGCGAGAAGTGTAGAACTCAAAATTTGGCTCTTCCTCCGTAGCCATGCGCAGGCCAATCTTACATTTTGGGGTATTGACCAACTTCTCGTATTGTCCCAACTCATCCGGGTTATCACAAACGGGGATTACATTCGTAAAACCTTCATTGATCAGATGAGCGATCTTTTCAAGGTATTGCTTGGGTTTGTAGCCATTATTTACGATGATGGTGCTTTTATTTATTTTTCCCTGCTTGTGTAACTTCCAGATTAAATCAATATCAAATGTAGAAGAAGTTTCCAGCTGTGTGCCATTCTCCAGCACTTCATTCAGAATGAAGGCAAAGTGAGAGCTTTTGGTGCAGTAGCAGTAAATATATTTTCCATTGTAATTATGGCGCTGGATGGCATCACGGAAAAGTTTGCGTGCCAATTGTATCTTTTCTCCAATCTTGGGCAAATACGTCAACTTTAAGGGCGTACCGTAACGCTGAATCAGGTCATGGACATCAATATCGTTGAAAAAAAGTTTGTTGGATTTCAGGCTGAAGCCATCTTGAGGAAAGTCAAAAGTCTGGGCAACAAGGTCGTAGTAGGAATTCTTCATTGAAACGGGTACGTGAAACAGTTGGGCAAATGTAGGGGGAATTTAGTTGTTCGTTGATAGTTGTTGGTTGTTCGTTCTCATTATTGAGCTTGAGGCTTGGAAATGTGCTCTAGAAGAGTTTGAAATTACTCTATTTAACATAATATATATTATAGAACAAAAGTCAAGTTGCTAAATGCCTGGCAAGAATTGAGTGAATGAGAACAAACAACCAACAACTACTTCCCCCGTTTCACTTTCCCCAATCCACTCCATACATCGCTGATAGAATCAAAGTCCTTCTGAAACGTAATACCCACGCCGTATCGATCCCTTCGCTGACCAGCCACGTCTGGCTCAATGCGTTGGTACACCTTCAACCGCCATTGGTTGTTTTGTGTCAGCCCGATTTCAATGGTGACATCCTCGCCTAAAAATCCGGTATTGATCGGAAGATTGGCACCGCCAAGTCCAAATTGAGAACCTACCTGCACCGTGATCCTGTCGTCGTTAAAACCGCTCTTCAGCCGCACCTGTAATTCCCGGCCACCTGTCAGCGTATTACTTGGGTCGGCCAGCACATTCTGATAGTCGCTGTAATTGATGTCCAGGTCAATGCTTGACACGTCCTTATTGAACCATTCTGCGGCGAAGCCGCCCAGGTAATTAGAGAATTGGTTGCTGATCATTTGAGTCAGCGTATTGAATGCAGAGGCGACATAGTCCGAAGGCTGCACAAAACCGCTGTTTGAAGGCAGGAACGAGCCTATCACCACCAAGCCAAATATTTGCCGCGACAACTCGTTCTGATCCTGTCTTAGCAGACGTAACTTGTTGTCTGTCATGCTTTTAAGCTGACTTGTAATATTTGGAAACTCCAAACCAAAGGTGATGTCGGGCTTTAGCAAATCTCCGCTGATGTGCATGGTGACGACGACCTTTGTTGCCTTGGAAGCTTCATCTTTCAAATTTGGCAACAGCTCCACCTCATCGCGGATAAAATTGAACACCGCAGTATTTTGTTCGTAGGTAGCATCCAGGGTAAGCAAAGCTCCATACGGATCGCCAAACCAGTTGATGGTGCCACCACTAGCCATTGTAAAGGGCTTATTCACAAAGTTGAGCAGCGTAAACAGGTATTCGCCCCGAATCACTCGATAGCCGCCATACATTTTAAACTCCCCTTCCCGGTTGATGCTCAATTTTATATCGCCCTCTCCCCTACTCTTGATAATATCCCCCGTTTGTTCATCAAATATCAATTGAGTTTCAGCATCTTCTGTGACCGTCAGGTTCATCTCAAAATTCAAGCCTTTCAGGTCCGTAAAAGTGAAGCTTTTCTTTTTAGCTTGTTTCTCCTTTTCTGCACTTCCATTCGTAAAATTAATGAACTGCGCCTCTTTGGCATCTGAGGTGGAGGAAAGTGGAATGTAAAGTCGGGAGTCTTTCCCTGTTGTGGCATTTATCAGCATATTCGTTCTGACAAAAGAACCTGTAATAGACAAATCAAAGTAGCCTATACCTTGCCCATAGTAAAGTTCATTGTCAGCTGCTGAGGTGTTGAGGATCGTGAAGGACCGATCCGCAGCTTCGATATAGCAATTTACCCGCCACTTACTAAAGTTGTCATGATCGAGGAAACCGTTTACCCTGGCAAAATGCAATTGAGTAGCATCCCAAATCACACCATTCTCGACCTCTATCCTGTTTTTTGCAATTCTTACTTGCTGGTTTTTCAGGTGAAACATCGAATTTAGGTAATCTATTTGAAACTGACCTTCCGTAATATTTAACATCCCCGAAGCCCCTACCCTATCCGGGCTGCCGGAAATAACAAGATTGCCATCGATGAAACCTGTAGTTTTGGATATGTCAGGGATGAAAGTTTCCAAGATTTCAAAGGGGAATCCATTGAATGTGGCGGAAGCAAACAACTCGCCCGCAGTCAGCTCTGACTCCAGGTTTTCAGAGAAAAACGATTTACTTCCATTGGGGAGCCAGGCGCCTTTGATTTTAAGCTCAGGCTCAGCATCTTGCCGCAGGAATACATTGTAATACAAAGGAGAAGATAAGTCTTCCATTTCTAGGTTGCCAGAAAATATCCCATAAGGTTTAGTATTGACAAATATGGTATCCGTCAACATGCTAACCTGTATTCCCTGCATTTGAAATACATCCTGGATGGAGATATCAAAGTCAAAAATGCGCCCCCCTAACACAAGGCTTTCTGGATCCAAAAAGCGGTTTAATTCGCTGATGTTGAATTGCGTTAAGGAGAAATTCAAGCCCCGGCCATTGTTGGCACTTTCCAGTACAATACGTTGATTACCACTAAAAAATTCAAAATTTTTGGTATCGATGTAACCTTTGTTAAAACGCACAAAGTTGTCGTCTGCAATAAGCCATTCATGGCTAAACATGTTGATCTTTGAAGCATTGAACCGAAGCTGCCACAACGAATCAGCTGTTGTGAGGGCGCCTTTTAAAAAGAGATTCTCAAGATACCCTGTTTCATTTTCAGAAGCTTTCAAGGTAAAAGAAAGTTCATCACGCACAATATTGCCAAAAAAAGAAACCGCAGGGAGCTGCTTTTTTTGGGATAACATGGTCGTGGGAAGTGTGAGGTTGAACCACGCGCTGTCCTGAAAGCTGCTCCAATTGAATCCTGGATCTTTAATGGCTATGCCCCTGAAAGTGATGACGGGGGCTTCTAAAGACAAATAGGAACTACCCCGAAGGGAGTTCACGCCTGCGGTTATGTGTACATTTCGCAGGGTATCCAAATCTTCTGAAATAAGTTTCGTAAGGCTTTTGGAATCCCTGATCTGTAAGGATAAGTCGTAATTGTCGTTTGGCAAAACACCAGGCACTTCCACTGCAATCCCTAGCTGCTCGGCAAATGCTGGATGGTATTTTTGAAATTGAAATGCCAGGTTTTTTAGAATAGTATTGAAGTTGAACTTGCCTATCAGTTCACATTTTGCGACATCTGAAGTGAAACCAAAATAGCGTGAGCCATCCGCTTTAATATTGGAAACAAAATTCAGGGAGTCGATGCGATGCCATAGCTCTCGATCTTGCAGGAGCCTAAAATTCCGCAACTTAGCTGAGCCCGTAATGTCATTCAAAGTTTTGCCGACCAAGCTCAAATTTTCCACTTTTCCGGAGAGTACAATGTCCTTGTCGCTGAGGTTAAGCACGCCAAGGTCTAGCCTTTCAATATTGGCACTGAATTCAAACCGGGGGATTTCATCTTTTAGGTTGATCGCCCCGTCAAAAGTGAAATCAATATTGGGGTCGTCACTTTTGACTGCCCCCTCGAATATTTTCTCTTTGAATGCGCCGTTGAGGAAAATATCGCGATACCGATAGCCTCTATATGACAGTGTATCAACACGTCCTGTTACAGTCGCTTTTATGGTATTTAGGGTCAAACCGCTTGAGTTGTCCCCAATAGTAACGTGGAAGGTTGTTCTGCCAAACTGATTATCACCCGTCCAGGTGGCCAAGTCAAAACTGTTCATGGCAAGCCCGCCACTGTAAATGGCCTTTTCGCGGCCTTCTTTCAGGTTTAAGTGCATATCAACCTGCCCTGGGCCAAGATCCGATATAAATTCGCCGAATAATACATGGTCAATACGATCGAACAACTGATAATCACCTTTAAAGTTGATGCTGCCTAATTTATAAAACTGCTCCGGTGGCCTAAAATCAGGAATAATTCGGTTTATGGTTCGAAGGTCGGTGCGCAGCTCTTTGAATTCAAAATTAAGGGTCTGCGGCTCCTCCTTTTTGTTCAAGTCGTTTCCCCTGAAATCGCAGTTGATATAGGTGCTTTGGCCCACCTCCAAGATCATATTATCGGCGCGTAAGCGATTAACCTTGCCATGAACGTGACCGCTAAGATTTATTAATTCGTCCGCATTTGATTTGAAAATTTGGTTTTCAGCAAGATTGTCGTCAAAATAATTCAAGTCGCCTAGCCTGAGTTTAGAGCCCTTGGAAAGCCGGATATCCATGTCGACACTATCTTCGAAGCTGCGAAAATCGCGATAGCCCGAAAACCGAAATTGTATAGTATCTCCCAGCGCTGTGTTTTCCGTTTGAATTTTCACATGGCACAAACTGGCCAAGGTGTCAGTTAATGATACGGTGGCAGATTCTGCATGCGCCAGGTAAAACCCACATTGTTCCCGTGCGGACATATGGCTGATGCTGCCATTCAAAACAAACGCATTGCTGTTGAATTCATCATTAAAGCTGAAGTTTTTGCCCTGAAGGTTAATGTCCCGTATGTTAAGATGTTCAAAATCCATAACATTGGGCAAGGTTGTCCGGCTTGGAGAGGCATCAAACCGATCCATAATAAAACTGGTGTTGGTGGTCAACAATTCCCCTACTCGAAAAATTAATGGAGTCCTGGGCGCTTTGGAGATTTTGGAAACTGGCGTTGCCGGTATGGTCTCTGTTCTATTGGTAGCAGGGCGCTCAAAGTCCTGAAGTTGAACCAAAAGTCCATCGATGTGTGCTGATCGGATATCGACAAGATTGTTGTCTGGGTCAATGGCGTTGATCTTAATCAAGCCAAATGGAATTTTTATCAGGTGTCGTTCCCGGTCAATGATATAGTGATTCTTCTTGTTGGGGGTCTCTACATCCCTTAAGATTACCACATCATTAAGGTGCAGGTTCTGGATGTTAATGACGATTGAGGCCGACTTTTTGTTGTTGGCGCTGGGTTTTGAAATTTTTGAAAGGAATTCACTCAGGGTATTCCGCGGCTCCCCTTCCTTACGGTTGATACTGAACCTTGCATGTGAAATTCCAATGTCCGTGAATTCAACTTTGTCGTCCAGAAAGGAGAAAAAATTATACTTCATTCCGGCGCTCACTGTTCCGGCGTACAACAAAGTGTCTCCTCTTGAATCTTCAATATAGAGACCCTCTAGCACTAATTTGTCAAAAAACTCAATGTCAACCTTTTGAATTGCGACGGTTGTTTGCCATTGTTCAGACAAATAGGCGGTTACTTTGCCAACAATCCAGTTTTGAACCGCAGGCATTTGCAGCAAAAAGTATAAGGAAACGACAAAAAGCACCAAGACGAACAGCGTATTTTCCGCTTTTCGCCAAAAATACTTGACCCATCCCCAGAACCAGGATGCGCTACTTTGGTCATGTATTGTGTTTTGTGCGGGACTTTTTGCCATTAAAACTGAAAAGTAGTGAGTCTCAAATTAGGAACGGAAATCAGCATCTTAAAGTACAGTCAGGAATCCTATTTTAAGACAAATAAAACACCGCCTCCCCCACTCTACTCTAACAATAAGTTATTTCAGTTTGGCAGCCTCAAACTTTTCTATAGCGTGTGGATCATATCTGACGTGTAAATTGATCCAAATCATTCTTGATATCCGGAAGATATAAACGAAATTGAGGGCAATAAATAGGCTTAACAAACTAAATGCAACAGTTTGACTAAAGCCTAACCACCAATGGAAGAAAGCGATAAAAAGCAGGCAAAACCATCCAGTCCAAATATAAGAGATGAACATGGAACCGTAATAGTAGCCTGGCTCTGGGAAGTAGTTCAGATCGCATTTTGGACAGCGCTGGTGCATGTCAAATGACCTGACAAAAGACCAACTGCCTGTTTGAAAAACCTCCCCTTCGCGGCAGCGGGGGCATTTCAAATAAAAAATACTGTAGCGTTTCCGCGATTTATTAATGAATGACATGTACTTAGTTAGCGTGAAAAACGTTGATACGAACGCAGCTATTTAGCAAGCCTGAAACTGGATGCGCCCAGCAAACCTTTGTCACAGTAAATAGCCACAACATAATTTCCAGCTTTTAGTTTGTCGTCAAATTTATGGTTGAATGATAAGCGCTGTGTTTCGTTCAATACCACTTCTTTGATTTGTTGGGCTAATATTTCAACCGATCCAGATGGTGCGTAAACGGTTGCCTTGGTCGGGTTTTTACTGGAAATTGGGTTGGCTTTATCATCCGTAATTGCCAGATAAATCTTCTGCTGGCCTTGAAAATCTTTTGGAACATTGGCCAGGTCAAAACTCACGAATATTTCCCTTAGTTTTTTTGCGCGTGTAGTCAACTTGTCATTTCTTCCCCCCAATTGCACCGAGAAAGAGGTCGCTTTAAAGGTTGCAGATTGTGTTTTTCGGATTTGCTCTTCCAGCTTTTTGGCCAAATCTTGCACCTGTCCTGTAAGCTCTGTATTGTTGCCTTTCAGTTGATTGTTTTCTTCTGTGAGGCGTTGATTTTCAAGCTTGAGTGCTTCATTTTCTGCACGAAGTGTGGTGGTAATCGTTTCAAGTTCAATCTTCGCTTTTTTCAAAGCCTCCACCTGCTCGCGCAACTCCCGGAGATCTTTTGCCGTCAAGCTTCTGATTTGGCGAATGACAACTTCCTTTTCTTGGACAATTTGTGCACTGCTATTGACACGGCCTTGAAGGCTTTCGTTTTCGGTGCGTAATTCAGAAAAAGCGCTAGAAAGACTGTCTAATGCATGCTCAAGGGCTGCCTTTTCCATTTCGAGCGCTTGGTTCTCGACTTTAATTTTTTCGTTATCTGCGAAATAGTTTTTTGACTTTTGCCAAAAGAAAAAGCCCAGACCGGCTGCCAACAGCAGCAGAATTGTGACAACGATGCCGTATACTCTTGAATTTTGATTGTTGCTCATTGGAAGAAATACATTGAAATTGTGGGTAATAACAGAGTTTTCGCTGCAAATATACGTAGTTTAATGCCCTAAGTTCAAGTATTAAGCCATTGTCAATTTAAAAAAAACATGAATCAACTAAAATCAGAGATTGAGGCGATATACCCTTCCCCCCAGATTGAACTAAAAGATTTTTTGGCCGCTTGGACTCCGTTATCTATCGAGAAGGGAGAATTCCTCTTGAAAGAAGGGGATGTTTCGCAATGAACCGGGGCGTCTTTCCTTTCAGGTAGTCGAACCTTCCATTCGTCAGGGGAAGAAAAGTTCCGCTTAATTAAACTTTATCATGGTGCTGTATGTGCTGAACGGCCGATAGTAACCAGTGAAAACTGCCCTTAAATCGTGGAACCGTCGATTCGTCAAAACAATGTTGGTGATTCGACGGTTCTTTGCGTTTTTACTGCTTCTATCCTGTTATCAAAATAAGATCATGTCATCTATTATCCGAACCACTTACGCCCCATTGTTGGCTTTCGCCTATTTCTTCTGCTTTATTAGCCCTGTTTTTGCCCAATTTCCACAAGGCGGTAGCCCCAACGGCATGAACCAGGCACAAATGAATATTGGAAGATTCTACGGAAAAGTCGTGGATGAAACTACGGGCAAAGGCATCGGCTACGCTTCTGTGCAGCTGGTGGGTATGCGCTATGACAGTGTGACGCGGAAAATGGAACCTGTTATCCTGGGCGGACAGCTCACGCTTGAAAACGGCGATTTTAGCTTGGAAAAACTGCCCATACGCGGCAACTTTACCCTCAAAGTAAATTTCCTGGGCTATGCTGAAATGGAACAGAAAGTTTCTTTTGGAGATGGTGGAAGCGGTGATGGCGGCAACCGACCCGGGGGTGGAAGGCCTGGCGGCGGTGCCGGTGCCATTGACAAAGATATTGGAAACATCAAACTTGCGGCTACTTCCAGCATTTTGAGGGAAGTCACCATTTTAAGCGAAGCTTCGCAAGTGTCGCTGGCGCTGGATAAAAAGGTGTACCGGGTAGACAAAGACAACGTTGCGGCAGGAGGCACCGCAGAGGATGCTTTAAAAAATGTGCCAACGTTGAATGTAGACATTGATGGCAATTTGACTATGCGCAATGCTGCCCCGCAGATATTTGTTGATGGGCGGCCAACCAATTTGACATTGGATCAAATACCGGCAGATGCCATTGACAATGTGGAGGTTATCACAAATCCATCGGCCAAATACGACGCTTCTGGCGGTGGTTCTGGCATTGTAAATATTGTCTTGAAAAAAGAACGCCGGATCGGCTATAACGGTTCTATCCGCGCCGGAATAGACAAGCGCGGTCGCGCCAACCTAAGCGGCGACATCAATGCCCGGGAAGGTAAAGTCAATGGATTCTTAGGTTTGAATCTGAACCAGCGCCGCAGTATTAGCTCCGCCGGCACAACCCGTACGACCAATGATTTTTTAGGCAATACTACTTCTTTTACCGACCAAACCAACGCTCCGCGTACCAACGGTTTGTTTGCCATGGCAAGGGGGGGCATCGATTGGTTTATTAATAACCGCAACACGTTGACTTTTACGGGAAACTACCACGGGGGGGGCTTTAAAAACAAAGACAATCTCTTCAAATCAGAGACCTTTTTCAAAGATACCCTGCCGGATTATGCGCTAAATTCGGTTCGCGCGTCCAACGGTGACCGCAACTTCCGCAATATGGGCAGTCAGGTTTTGTACAAACACTTGTTTCCCAAAGCTGGTAAGGAATTGACGGCCGATTTCAACTACAACCGCTCTACCTCAAACAATGAATCATTTTTTGCAACTACTTTCGATGGCAATGGTATCAACTCAAAAGAGCGGCAAACAGGCGATGGCGGCAACGATTTTTTTACATTTCAGAGCGATTTTGTCAATCCGATCGCAAAGGGTAAAAAACTGGAAATGGGCGTGCGCGCTGCCATTCGCACCTACAATTCGGAAAATGGCAACTTTGTGTTTAACGAAGCCATGAACAACTATATTTATGTTCCAAGCTTCACCGATAAATACAAATACGACGACGAGGTATTTGCTGCTTACGGCACCTTCAGTCAATCGTACACGAAATGGGGCTACCAGCTCGGCTTGCGCGCCGAAAGTTCAAAGTATGCCGGAACCCTTATCGACCGGGACACTACTTTCAATAATAACTTTCCCATTAGCCTGTTTCCCAGCACCTTTGTCACATACAAATTGAACGATCAAGACAACATGCAGCTGGCGTATACGCGCCGTATCAACCGTCCCAATTTTTTCCAGCTAATTCCATTTGCTGACTTTTCAGATTCGCTCAACTTGTCTACTGGCAATGCCAATTTGTTACCAGAGTTTGCCAATTCTTTGGAGTTGTCGTACCAAAACATCATCAACAAACAGCACAACTTCCTGACTTCCATTTATTTCAAGAAGTCAACCAACCTCATCACACGGTACACTTATTCCGAGTACAATGACACGCTGCAGCGGGTAATTGGTGTGACCACCTATCAAAATGCCAACTCCAGTATTGCTTATGGGGTGGAATTTACGATAAAAAATACTTTTTGGAAAAAACTCGAAATTACCAGCAACCTCAATTTTTATAATTCCGTGCTGGATGTGACTGCTGAAGGCAACAAAACAAGTAAGGTGGAACAGTTTACCTGGTTTGTAAAGGAGAACATTAGTTACAAGCTACCCAAGAGTTTCACCATCCAGCTCAATGGATCCTACCAAAGCCGAACAGCCTTTGATACAGGCGGTGGTGGCGGCGGCCGACATGGCTGGGGCGGTGGCGCTACCAGTTCTGCTCAGGGATATTCTATACCAGTTTGGTATGTTGATGCTTCCCTCAGGAAAGATTTCTGGAACAAAAAAGCCAGCCTTACCTTGAACATACAGGACATCTTCCGCTCTAGGAAAACGGGTTCATTTACTGATTCTGAACTTTTTGAGCAAGAGACCTGGCGCCGCAGAGACCCACAATTGTATCGCCTCAACTTCTCTTATCGTTTTGGCAAGTTTGACGTGTCTTTGTTCCGTCGGAAAAACACCCGAACAGAAACAGAGGGGATGGATGGGGGATTCTAACCCTTATCAACTATCAACGAACAAACGAACAACGCTGATCTTATCGCGCCAGCACCAATTTCCGCACATCCCGTGCATTCCCGCTGTTCAATTGAATAAAGTAGAATCCATTTGATAAACCTTCAAGTGGAAGTTCAACCGTATTGGCACCTTCCTTAAAGTTTACTGATTGTAGGCTGCGTACCAGTCGTCCAGCAGCATCGAGTATCAATACATTGGCTTCAAAATCGCTCGTTGCATTGGCAATAATACGCGCAGCATTTCCTTCAACCGGATTTGGCGAAACTTGCCAAGCAGAAAGGCCATTAATTTCAATGGTACTGGAAACAACATTATTAGTTTTGAAATTCCTGCTTTTAAAAGCTGCGCATCCAACGGAATAGTTAAATGGTTTTACGCGCCAGTAATAGGTGTCGTTGGTATCCAGATTTGTAAGCAAAAGTGTCGTATTGGTTGTTATGTAAGTACTGACGAAGTTGGTTGCAAAGGAAGGAACAATATCCACTTCGATCAAATAGTGCGTGGCACCGGCCACGGCATTCCATTCCAACGTTACGGCATTGTAGAATTGAGCAGTGGAGCCGTTTGCAGGAGATACCAACAGGTCATTAGGGGTATCAATGCTCGTGGCAACTGGAACGTATGCATTATCCAAGAAATTTCTATAAGATTTATTTACGTCAGCCGACATAGCCGCATATTGGAGCGGGGTAAAAACATAGCTTGAGCATGGCTCAAAATAGCTCATCATATTGTTCTCATTGGGGTCAACAAGTGTGCCGATTGGATCTTTTGCGCCGCCAGTGTAAGGAGCACATCCAGCTACTTGAAAGGCAAATTTGTAGTCAGGGCCAGTATCACAAATTTTATCCGCAGCAATGGTACAGTTCGTGCCATTTTGGCGCTCTGTAGGCGTGCCATCCGGTGCCAGCACTGGAGCCGTTGGCCAACCTGGAGAGGATGGGCCAAAACCGCTGCTGCTTTCCCATCCTTTAAAAGGGTGTTGGAGGCTAAAAAAGTGTCCAGTTTCGTGTGGAATGGTGCTGTTGTTAGCATTGCCATTGATTTGGTCACGGCGGCTAACAATCCAGTCATTTGCGGGTGTGTAATAGGCCAAAACAAGACCTGGGTCATTGTTTCCTGAGGCTGCTATATCGGTGATGAAATAGTTGATGGCATTCTGGTGCCTTTTGGCCTGCATCAAAAATGTATTCGTTTGAGTCGTGTAGACGGCATTATTGTTAATTGTTTTGTCAAAAAGGCCGAGCGTTGGATGAGGGCTAAAGTAAAACTGAATGCCAGAAACTTCAAATGCCTTATTCAAAGCACAAAGTTGTTCGAGAACCTTAATTTCCCTTACCCTGCCGTTCCCGCTGGCATCTCCAACCAAATGAAAAAAAACAGGGGCATATTGGATGCCTCCACGGTCTTGAACCTGGCCAGCCTCAACCGAAGCTAGGTTTTGAATCAGGCGCTCGTTGAACATATCCTGATCTGCAGCAGAGGTGCCGCAAATTGGGCGCAATTCTTGCGCCTTTGCCGAAAACATGGCAAAGAAGCCAAGTAGTAGTAATATTCCTTTTTTCATCGGACTTATTTGTTTGATAGTCAAAAAATATTTTTAATCCGCAAAGGTAATAAGAACTTTATGCCGCGCTTGTCTATTGCTGGCATTTTGAGTTGTTTTTACAACCTTTGCCGTGTTGGCTTGAACTTTTCACGCTTTTTTCTTGAGATGAAAGGACGAG
>Ga0105053_10000256_pt1 | contig 76556 bp, 35 predicted proteins | sample BON01_FD_78093 | JGI IMG/M metagenome (GOLD analysis project Ga0105053, IMG submission 78093) | Freshwater microbial communities from Lake Bonney liftoff mats and glacier meltwater in Antarctica - BON-01 | ecosystem: Environmental > Aquatic > Freshwater > Ice > Glacier meltwater | place: Lake...
CCCGCCCCCCGCCCCCCCGCCAAACCTCATCTACCGCGCCGAGCTCGCCCTCACCGAGGGCGCCCGCCTCGCCGTCACCTACAGCGGCTTCCACGAGCGCCTGTTCGCCTCGCTCGCCGCCGTGCCCGGTGCCCGGCGCGCGCCGACGGGCGTCGGCGTTGGCGCGGGCGCGGGCGCGGGCGCGGGCAACGGCGGCGGCGGCGGCGGCTGGCAGCGCACGTGGAGCTTCCCCCTGTCCGAGCTCCCGGCCGTGCGCGAGGCCTCGGCGTCCGTGCCCGGCCTGACCGTCGCCTTCGCCGAGCTGCCGGCGCTGGTCGGCGGCGCGCTCGACGCCGCGCGGCGCCTGCCCGACGACTCCGGGCGCTTCGCCCGCCTGGACGACCTGCAGCTGGGCGCGTCCGCCGGCGACACGCTCGCCGCCCGCCTGATGCCCTTCCAGCGCGCCGGGGTGCGCTTCGCCCTGTCGCGCGGCGGCCGGTGCCTGGTCGGCGACGAGATGGGCTTGGGAAAGACGGCGCAGGCGTGCGCGCTGCTGCTCGCGTACGCGGACGAGTGGCCGGCGCTCGTCGTGGTCCCTTCGTCCCTCCGCGACCAGTGGGCGGACGCCCTCTACGGCTGGATGCGCGTGACGGAGGACCGCATGCTCGTTGCGTACAAGGAGCGGGACCTGGACGCGCTGGACCCGTACCTGGCGGCCGCGCGGCAGGCCGGGGTCGCGGCGGAGGCCGGGCTCCGGCAGCGGGCAGCAACGGGCGGCGGCGGCGGCGGCGGCAGGGTGACGGCGGCGCAGGCGGCGCGCGCGCGCGACGACGCCGAGGCGTCGACGTTCCGGAACAAGTGCCCTTTCGACATCGTCGTGATCTCGTACGACCTCATGTCCCGCGAGGACAAGTCCGGACGCCTGAAAGCGGCGCGCTTCGCGGTCGCGGCGTTCGACGAGGCGCACTATTTGAAGACGACGAAGTCGCTGCGGACGCGGGCGGCGCTGCCGCTCGCGCACGCGGCGCGGCGGCTGCTGCTGCTGAGCGGGACGCCCGTGACCTCTCGGCCCGCGGAGCTGATGCCGCTGATGCAGATGCTGCTGCCGGGCGCGCGCATCACGCAGGCGCAGTTTGCGGACCGCTACTGCCAGGGGAACCAGTGGTGAGGGATGGAGGAGACGGTGTCTTTTCCGCCGCGTTGGTTTTTTGGCTGCTGGCGGGGAGGGATGGGAGAGCCCTTTCTGCGCGTCGGCGCTCTTTTTTGCGCGCGCGCGAGGACGCTCTTCCGACTCTCGTAGACGCCGACGCGAACAAACCAAGATCCCTCCGCCCCCATCCCTCCGAACCGAGGCCATTCGCCTCCCTCAACCACTCCACACACATGCACGATCCCCACTGCGCGCGCGCGCGATCACCCCAAAAAAACACAAACAAACAAAAACACCACAAAAAAACAACAACAAAATATAAAAAGGAACAAGCTGGCCGGCGCCAAGAACGAGCACGAGCTGTTCCACCTGCTCACGGCGACGGTGATGGTGCGGCGCCTGAAGCGGGACGTGCTGACCGACCTGCCGCCCAAGCGGCGGCAGCAGGTGCACCTGCGGCCGGTGGACGCGGCGGACGCGCGGGAGCTGGCGCGCATGCGGGGCGACGTCGAGGCGGTCAAGCGCATGGTGGCAGAGGCGGTGGCGGCGTCGGGCGGCGGCGGCGGGAGCGGGAACGGGAACGGCGGCGGCGCGGGCGGCGGCGGCCTTGCGGGCGAGGCCCAGTTTGCCCAGTCGCAGCAGGTCATGGCGGCGTGGCACAACACCGCGCGCGCCAAGTCGCGCGCCGTGCGCGAGTACCTGTCCGAGCTCCTGGAGCAGCTGATGGCCACGCGCGACAAGAAGGTGCTCATCTTCGCGCACCACACGGAGATGCTCGACGCCGTCGAGGCGGCTTTAAACGACTACCGGCGCGGAGGGGGAGCGGGAGGAGGAGCGGCGTGCGGCAACGGCGGCGGGAGCGGCGACGGCGGCGGGAATGGCGGCGGCAGCGGCAGCGGCCCGGGCTCTGGCGCCGCCGCCTCGCGCATGGCCCAGCTCGGCTACATCCGCCTCGACGGCCGCGTCCCGAGCCACCGGCGCGGCGAGCTCGTGCGCCGCTTCCAGGAGGAGGAGGCCTGCAGGGCGGCAGTCCTGCAGACCACCGTGGCGGGCGTCGGAATGACGCTCACGCGCGCCGACACGGTGGTCTTTGCCGAGCTGGCCTGGACGCCCGCCGAGATCCTGCAGGCCGAGGACCGGGCGCATCGCATCGGGCAGGCGTCCTCGTCGGTCAACGTGATGTACCTGATCCTGCGCGACAGCGTGGACGAGGCCATGTGGTCTTTGTTGCAGTCCAAGCTGGCGACGACGGGCGCCGTGCTCGACGGGCGCGGCGGCAGGCTGGAGCTGGAGCCGGCGGCGGCGGCGGGGGCGGCGGGGGCGGCGGCGGACAAGGGGCAGGGGAGGCTGGACCGGTGGCTGGCGGCGCCGGGGAAGGACGCCGGGGGTGCGGCAGCTGGCGGTGGCGGTGGCGGTGGCGGTGGCGGTGGCGGGCCGCAGAGCGCGCCGGGGTGCGCGGCGAGCCCTGCCGGCGGCAGCGACGGCGGCGGCGACGACGGCGACGAGAACGACGGCGGTGGCGGCGGGAACGACGGCTTTTGGGACGGCGGCGCTGCTGAGCCCGCGACCAAGAAGCGCCACGTCTCGGGCTGACGGGTTTTGATCTTATGCTGTCCGGCCAAACTAGAAGCGCACGTGTAAATGATGTCTTTCGAGTGTGTTGCAACGAGATTTTTTCTGCGAGAGACAAACGGGGAAGACACGCGACGGCGAGCGCCCCGTTGGAAAAAAAACTCGAGCCACTAAAAAAAGACAAAAGGCGGCGGCGGGGCGGACCTGCCAAAACTCGCCGCGCGCCTAGAGGGGAACTGATTTGCGGCCTAAAGCGGCGGGGGTCTGTGTCTTGGATATTGTGTTGCTGTGGCTGCGTCTCAAGGGGCGCGCGTGAAAAAAAACGCGTTTTGGCCGTTGATTGATTTTTTGGGGCTTTTGGTGGATTTTTCGGCTGGGGGAATAAGCTGTGTTTGCGGAGCGCACGGCCTCTCGTTTTGAGGCCTACGCTCGCGCGCGCGGCCGAACACGGACGAGAGAGCGGTCTTCGAGTCGATAAAAGGGCTCAGACTCGCTCGCCTCGCCCAGCTAAAACGACCGAAGAAAAAAAGAAAAACGCTGGAATTTATGGGTTGGGGGAGGGAGAGAGGGGCGCCCAGCGACGACTGCGAAAAAAGGGGCGGAGGCAAGGGCGGGAAAGGGGGCGAGCGGGCGGAAGACTGCGGGCGAATGGGCGCCACGCACGCGTTGCGATGGGGCGACGGTTTTTGCGCGAAGTGGGGACGCGGGGGGGGCGTTTCAGCCGCTGTCGTCTCTTTCGTGTTTTTTTGTTTGCTTCGCGCGCGTGCATTTTTTTGTTTGGAATTTTTTGGTGAGGGTGGGCCGGACGGGGGGGGGGAGGGGGGGGCAACGTTCGTGTGCAGCGACACCAAGAAGGGAGGGAAAAAATGGGGGGGAGGCGGACAGAAGAGGAGGTGGGGGCCTCCTCTCGATGTCGCGCGTGACCGGATGGTGAGAAAATTGTCGTCGTTATTTTTTTTTTGGGAGCGCGTGCGGTAATGTGTGTGCGTGTGTGTGCGTTTCGGCGGAGGGGGGGGGCGTTGTTCAGCGGGCGGCGCGGCGGGGCGGCAAGATTCTCGTCCTTGCGCTTGTGGGTCTGGAGTGTGGGAAAGCGCTGCTTGTGTGTCGTCCTGCTCATGCAAGGCAGCGCGGTGCAGCGCCCAGTCAGCCGGCGCTGCCGAGGCGCACGGTGCGCACGCGGGGCAGCAGGGCCTTGAGCGGGCGGAACACGCGCGGGGGGGCGGGCGCGATCGGCGGCGGCGAGGACGGCGGCGCGCCCGCGACGGCCGGCGGCGGCGGCGGCGGCGGCGGCGGCGGCTGTGAGGCGTCAGGGGGGGCATGCTGGCGGCGCTGCGGCTGCCCGTGCTGCTCGTTCTGCTGCTGCGGCGGCGAAAACAGACCAGCCGCGGCGGCGGCGGCCGCGCGCGGCGACAGCTGCACCGCCTGGGCAACCGAGGCCGTCGGGTGAGCGCTGGCGGCGACGGCCGCCGAGGCGCGCGCGAGGAGGGCGGCGGCGGCAAAGCAGGCGGCGTCGTCGCTGGCAGAGCGCGCCGCCGAGCCCGGGGGCGTCGCGACAGCGATGGGCGGCGGCTGCTGCTGCCGCTGCTGGGGCCCCGGCGGCGACGCCTGCTGCTGCCACGACTCGTGGTGGTGGTACTGCGGCCGCTGGTGCTGCTGCGGCTGGCGCCCGGGCGACGACAAGGCGTGGCCCGCGCTGCCGCTGGCGCTGCCGCTCCCGAGGCCGCCGCCGACGACGCCGCCGACGACGCCGCCGGCGCCGCCGACCGCGTCAAACCCGACGACGATCTTGGCCGGCACGGCCGAGGCGGGCACGGCCGGGGCGGAGACGCAGCGCGTGAGCATGCACGCGTGCTGCTGGCGGTGCTGGGCGGCGGGGGGCGAGGCGCCCGCCACGGGCGCGGCCGGCCGCGGCGCCGCGGCCGGGGCAAGCCGTCCGCCGGGCGGCAGCAGCGGCGGCCCGCGCTTCTGGCCTGAGGCCGACGCCGAGCGCGGCAGCGCCGAGGAGGGGCCGGCGACCAGGCCGCACGCCGGGGCGGGCGGGTCGGCCGCGTCCGCAAACGGCCCCCAAGCGGCACCCTGCCGGGCCCCCTGCTGGGCCAGCGCCTCCGGCGGCGGCGCCGCCAAGGGCGCCGCCGACGCAGCCGCCGCCGACGCCCCGACGGCCTCCTCCTCAAAGCGCTCCGGCAGCCACTTGCTGGCGAGCGCCTCCGGCTCGCGCCACGGCGGCAGCGGCGCGCCGGCCCGCCGGAAGACCGCGCGCACGGCCGCGCCCATCACGTCGAGCACGTCCGCGAGGGCGCGCGCGGGCCCGACCCAGTCGCGCGGCAGGGCGGCGACCAGGGCGGCGTAGCCCGGGGGCGCGTTGGGCAGCCAGAACTGGTCGCGGAAGCCCGGGTCGACGAGGATGGTGCTGCCGCCGCCGTCGCCGCGCTCTTCTCCGCCGCCGTCGCCGTCGCCGCCGCCGCCATCGCCGTTGTCGTCGTCGTCGTCCGTGCGGTCGTCTTCGCCGCCGCAGCCGCGACCGGGGCGCACGACCAGAAACTCCCAGCGCAGCTGGCGCAGGTAGTTGGTCTGGCCGCGCGGCTGGCGGGCGCCGAGCGCGCGGCGCAGGCGGACGAGGGGCGGGCGGGGCGTCGTTGGCGTCGAGGCGCCGCCGCGCTGCCGCTGCTGCTGCTGCTGCTGCTGCCGCTGCTGCTGCGACTGTTGGTGTTGCTGGCCGATCTCGAGGGCTATGGCGCGCAGGAGGGCGTCGCGCTCGGCGACCGGCTGCTGCTGCTCTAGCTGCTGCTGCTGCTCCCAGGCGGTCGGCGGCAAGCCTCCCGCCGCAGCGCCGAGCTTGGCGCGCGCCGCCGCGACGGCCGCCAGGACGGCGAGCGCGCGGGGTCCCCGCGGCGCGGCGGCGGCGCGGATGCGCGCGCACCCGGACGCCGACTCGTCCTCGCGCTCGGCCGCCGAGAGGGCCGCGGCGAGCGAGGGGCCGCCAGAGGACGCCTGCGTTGGTGGTTTTGGTGGTGGGGGGGGGTTGTGAGGCGGCGGCGAGAATTTTTCCTTTTCTTCGGCGCCAGCACGTTCCCCGTTGGGGCGTCCTGCCTCGGAATCGCCAATGTGGTCGGCGCGCCCCGTCGCTTGTCGCGGCTGGAGCTCGCGCCAGGTCTTGGGAGCGGACGTCGTTCAGGCCGTGACCGTGTGGGCGCGGCGGGCGGTCGCGGCCCGCGAGTCTGTGGAATGTGGCGCGTGGAATAAAAACCAAAATGTTCTGCAACAACGACGACGAATCCCACGCTGGCGTACCTCATTGCCTCCCAGCGACGGCAGGGAGAAGACGGCCGCGAGCGACATGCCGACAAGGGCCCCGCGCGGTGTAGGGCGCGCGCGCGCGCGGAAGTGGAGAGGAGGATGGGACCAAGCCAAAACTCGAGAAACGGGGGGGGGGGTTCGGGGCCAAACAGAGAGAGGGGGGGTTCAAGACAAACACAAACGAAACGACAGAGAGAGAGATAGGAGAAGAGGAAGAGTTGGAGACGCGGGCGGGGGAACCGGGGAACCGATGTGCGGGGCAGAAGTGTCATCGGAGGGCGAGGCGTCGCCGTCGCCGTCACTGCGTTCCAACAAAACCAACGGGCGGCGTCAGCAAGCAGCACAGCTAAACACAGCTAAGCACATCCTATACGAACAACCCACCAAATCCAACATGCTCGCCGCCGCGCGCGCGACAGCGCGCCGGTTCTCGCTTCCCTCGGCGCGCGCACCACCGCTGCTGCTGCCGCGGGTCGGCGCCGTCGCGCGAACGGCGTCGTCGTCGCCGTCCTCGCCGCCGTCGTCGCCGCCGCCGAAAGGAAAAGAGAGCGCGTCGGCCTCGGAACCGATATCGCGCGGCGCGCGCGAGCTCCACCCCGCCCTGGTGTCCGTCGTCAACTCGGGATTCATCGAGTCGCGCCGCCGCCTGCGCGACGAGCTCGCGAGAGACGCGTGGTACAGAAGGGCGCCGGCGCAAGAGGGACGCGAGCCTGGCGCGCCCCTGCCGCCCGCGGCGCCCGCGTCTTGGGCGGCACGCCGAGGGATCGCTCGGTTCGAACGCTTCCTGGCGGGCGGGGATGGGGGCGAGCCGCCGCCCTTTCCCGAGGAGGCCGGGGCGGCCGCCGAGCTCGAGGCTGCGGTCGGGCGCCTTTACGCGGCGTTGCAGCTGGAGGACGCGTCCCGGGAGCCGCCGCCGCAGCAGCAGCAGCAGCAGCAGCAGCAGCAGCAGCAGCAGGGGCAGCAGCAGCAGCCGCAGGGGCAGCAGCAGCAGCAGCCGCAGGGGCAGCAACAGCCGCAGGGGCAGCAGGGGCAGCAACAGCCGCAGGGGCAGCAGGGGCAGCAGCAAAGGCGCGCGGGCGGCGAGCGCGGCGGCGGCGGCTCGACGCGCGCCACCCTGCGGGCCGTGTCGCGCGCCGCCGCCGCCCTGCCCACGCCCCGGCACCGCATGCTGGCGCGCGCCTTTGTCGAGGCCAGCCTCGCCGAGGCGCTCGAAGCCGTCGACGGGCGGGCGGCCGACGAGTCGAGAGGGATGGCCGACCTAGGCGGGGGCGGCGGGGGCGGTGGGGGCGGCGGCGGCGCGGGGGGGGCGGTGGGCGGCGCGATCTGGGCCGGCTTCAAGCGCCTGGTGCCGTTTGGGTGGCTGTTCAAGTGAGGGGGGGGGGGCCTCTTTGGAAAGGAGCGGAGCGCGCGGTCTCCGAGAGAGAGGCGCCTCTGGAGAAGAGCGCCGGCCCCCCCCCATTGAGGCGCGGAGCAAGGGAGCCGCCGCCGCCCGCCCGCCCTTGCCTCCAGCCTCGTCGCTCCCGAACCGAAACAGAAACGGCGGCGGCTCCAGATATTTGTCCTTCTCTTTCGTCTGCGCGTGGCAGCGCCCCCCTTTCTCAAACCGCACCAACTCAACACAAACCTGTCGCTTCCTGTCGCACTATACGGGGCGTACGCACGCTTGAAAGCCTCAAACTTGTCTCGGGCGTCTCTCTCTGCCGTTGTTGGACCAAGGGGCAGGACAAGAGCAAAAAGCAGAAGAAGGACAGGCCCCCGAGGCCGGCAGCCTCTCCAGGATGGCGCCCAAGGAGGAGAAGCGCAAGGCCGGGGCCCTGGTCAAAGGCATTGCAGGTGGGTCCGTCAGCGAGAGAGAGAGGGAGAGGCGCGGTCCGAGGGTTTGGGAGTCGAGCGTCACGCCCCCCTCTCCTCCTCTGTCGTGCCTCTCATCCGCGTGACAGATGCGTCCCGACATTGTTGCCCTACGCCTAGACCAACGGGCGAATGCCCCTCGCGCGTCTGCCCCCGTTTCTGAGGAACAAGACGCCGCGCCGCGCCGCTTGACGCGCGAGAAAAAAAAGCAAGACGCTCACGGTGGCCGCTGCCCCCCAAACAATCGCCCGATCAAAAAACAAACCTACAAAACAAAAACAGGCTCCATGGGCGGCATCGCCGAGGCCGTGTGCCTCCAGCCCATCGACGTCATCAAGACCCGCCTCCAGCTCGACGCCGCGGGACGCTACCGCGGCGTCGCGCACTGCGGCGCCACCATCTTTCGCGAGGAGGGCGTCCGCTCGCTTTGGAAGGGGCTCACGCCTTTCGCCACCAATTTGACGCTCAAGTACGCCATGCGCTTCTCGACCAACTCGTTCTACCAGTCGGTCCTGCGCGACAAGGCCACGGGCCGGCTGTCGGACGGCGGGCGCATGGGCGCCGGGTTTTTGGCGGGCTGCACCGAGGCGTTTTTGATCGTCACGCCGTGCGAGGTCGTCAAAATCCGCCTGCAGCAGCAGGGCGGCGCGGCGGCGCCGGCCGACGCGGCGGCGGCGGCGCGCCTGTACAAGGGCCCCGTGCACTGCGGCGCGACCATCGTGCGCGAGGAGGGGTTCCGCGGCCTGTGGTCGGGCGCCACGCCGACGGTCATGCGCAACGGGACCAACCAGATGTGCCTCTTTTGGGCGAAGAATCACATGGACGAGGCGCTGTGGGGAAAAAAGGAGGGCGACGGAAAAACGCTGGCGCCCATGCAGTCGACCGTCTCCGGGTTTCTGGCCGCGTGCCTGGGCCCGGCGGTCACCAACCCCATGGACGTGGTCAAGACGCGCATGATGGCGCAGGCCAAGGCGCCGCCCGACGCGCCGCGGTACAAGGGGTTTTTCGACGCGCTCGTCCGCATCCCGAGGGACGAGGGCGCGCTGGCCCTCTTCTGGAAGGGCCTCTTGCCGCGGCTGATGCGCATCGCGCCCGGGCAGGCGATCGTGTGGACGGTCAACGATCAGATCACGGCGGCGTACGAGCGGGGGTGGACGTGGCCGGCGAAATGACGGGGGGCTCGATCGATTCGGTCGTCCTTTCTTTGGTTTGCAGCAGCAGGTCGCTGTCGCCGTCGCCGTCGCTCTTTTTTCTTCGCCGCGCTCCCGCCCCCCGGTTCGTTCCTGCCCCCGTTCCCCGCATTCCCCCCCTTCCTTCTTCTTTTTCTTCTTCTTTTTCTAGGTCCTGCTTGACAGAGAGATAGATTAGGCCACCCGAAGGTTAGATATAGTGTGCGATGACATGCTGTTGGGCTTTAGGGCCCGTGCTCCTGGAAAAACCGCGATTCAAAAGAGAGAGAGATCACCACGTCGTTGTTTTGCGAATCGGGTTTTTTAGCGGCGGGGGGATTTGCAGTCGCGCCGGTTGCGCAAGAATTGGGGTCGGCGCGGGGACCGAGGCGGCGGGCGCGTCGGCCGTCGGCGGTGCGAGGCGGGCACATCAGAACGGTGCGGGGCGGCGGGCGGAGCGACGCTGGGCAGGCCCTCGGCGGGAGCCGGGAGCGCCGGGCGGAGCGCCGGGGCCCCCCGGCATCTACGGCTGCTGCGTCGGCGAGCGCGCAAAATCCGCCAAGAGCCGCCGTAGTTCAGGGCTCAGCGCGCGGAGGCCGGACTGCCGGCGGGCGTTGGCTGCTGGCGGACGGGAGGGGGCTGGGGCAGGCGCGGGGGCGCGGGCGGGGGCGAGGGCGGGCGCAGGGTCGCCGGCGGCGCGAGGGGGGGCGCGCCTGCGGCGGGGATCGGCGCGGCCGGCGGCGGCGCGGCCTGCGGCGGCGCGCTCGCTGTATCTGCCAACAAATGGGCCTCGGCAAGGGCGTCCGCCTCTTCGTTGGCGACGCGCGCCTGCTCGCGGGCGGCGCGCACCAACTCGGCAAGGGCGTCCGCCTGCTCGCGGGCGACGCGCGCCTGCTCGCGGGCGGCGCGCACCTGCTCAGTTAGAGCGGCCACCAGCTGCTTGGAGGCGGCGAGCGCCTGCTCGTGGGCGATGCGCGCCTCCTCGTCGGCGGCGCGCGCCTCCTCGTTGGCGGCGCGCCACTGCCCATCGAAGGCGGCCAAAACGGCGCCCGGCTGCGGCGCAGGTGGCTGCTGTGCCCGCGCCTGCGCCGGCGCCGGCGCCTGCCGCTGGCGAGCGGGTAGGACCGCGCCCGGGTCGTCTTCGACGCCCGTGAGAAGCGCCTCTGTATGGCGTGATTGTGTGTGGTTGCGTTTGCGCGTGCGTGTGTTTACGTGTGTGGGTTTTTGTCCGGGGCGTAGGAACGCGGCTGCGGTTCCGGGGAAGCGGTCCCGTGAGGTCTTAAGCTTACCGGTATTCCCCCGCTCGCCCGCCAACACCCACTAACCCAATCGGGCGCTTTCCGCCGCAAGTGCCGCCTCCATGTGCGCGTCCACCTGCGCCGCCTCCATCGCCCCCTGCATCATCGGCGCACGAAAGGGGGGGCCCATCTCGTTGACGCAAACCTCTCCTTTCCACGCGCGCGCCCCACTGCCTGCCTAAGGCTACGCTCAAAGCGACAGTGAGAGCCAGGGATGGCTGACGGTCGCTGCGCGGGGGTTGGGAACTGCGCGCGCGCGTGCGGCTTTCTGGGTTTCGAGAGACGGGCGGCCTGATCGATCGGTGCTTTTAGAAGGAGAGCTCCGTGGTTGCTGTTTGCCACTCTGTTCGCAAAGAAATGCCGTGTAAGAGGAAACACCGAGCACTAGAAGGAGAACGAGAAGCACGACTAGGAAAAGGGCAGGAAGAGAACAAAGAGGAGGAGAGGCGGCTGAGCCGCTTCCTGCCGCGGCGGCGAGACGGGCGACGCCTCTGTTATTCAAAGCTCCGCCCCCGCCTGCCCCTTGCTCCCTTCGGCGGCACCAACGACGTCGGCCGTCCTCAGGGCCTTTGCCTGTCGCCTGCCGGCGCGGAAGCGGCTGCTCGGGCGGATGTAGGCGCCGCTGCTCGCGGCCGCCACCGCCGCCCGCTCGCCCGCCTCGCCGCCGCCGCCGCCGCCGCCGCCGCCCTCCTCTTGCCGGCCGCCGCCCGCCGCTCGTCCGCCGCCCCCCTCCTCTGCCGGGGGCGCCGCCGCCGCCGCCGCCGCGTCGTCCTCTGCCGGCCTCTGCCCCGTGCGCGCGCGCATCGAAGGGTCGTACTTGACCTGGAGCGCCACCATCCGCGCGATGGGCGCCACGAGCGCCGCGCGCAGCGCCTTGCCCTCCTTCGCGGCCTCGGCGCCCGGACGGGCAGGGCGGCGGCGCCCTCTCGTCGTCGCCGCCGTCCCCTCCGCCGCGGCCGCCGCCGCTCCTTGCTGCCGCTGCTGCTGCCGCCGCCGCTGCTGCCGCTCTGCCTCGGCCGCGTGCGCCTCGCACACCTCCAGGGCGCGCGCGACGGCCTCGCACGTCGACATGCCCGCGGCCAGGGGCTCCGTGCGCCAGCGCAGGGCGGGGTCGCCGACGACGGCGGGGACGACCCGCGTCGTCGCCGCCGCCGCCGCCGCCGCCTTTTTCCCGCCCGCCGCCGCGTCCCCGCCCGCTGCCGCCGTCGCCGCGCCCGCCCCCTCCTCCTCGTCGTCCGTTGCCTCCCCCTCCTCCCCTCCTTCCGCGTCCAAATGCACCAGCACGGCCGGCCCGCCGTTCTTCTTGCAGATCCAGCGCGCCAAAGGGCCGGACATCTCCTGCGCCTGGACCCACGTCCCGTCGATCGCGATCAGCAGGTAGGCCAGCGGCGGCAGAGCAGGCGGCGGCGGTGGGTGGGGTGGGGGCGGCGCATCGCGGTCGGCCGCAATCGCCGCCGCCTCTTCCTCTTCCGCCGCCTGCCCCCCACTGCCGTCCTCCTGCTGCTCGCCCCGCCCGCCCGCATCAGCCCCCTCCCCCCGCATCGCCCGCCCCACCCCGACGCTCACTCCCGCCCGCGGCCACAGCACCAGCACGGGCGCCGAGCTCGCCGCCGCCCGCCGCAGCAGCGCGTGCAGCGCCGGCGCCGCGGGCTCGGCCTCAAAGCGGCGCCCGCGCACGAGCAGGAAATCGCGCGCGTCGATCGCGCGGCGCAGCAGGGGGACGGTCGCGAGCTTGCGCTTGGCCTCGCAGGGGTGTTGCAGCGCGACGCAGGCGCCGCGGAGGCGCAGGGGGACGGGCGGGAAGGCCGGGCACAGGCACACGGCGCAAGGGCGGAGGCACGCGGCGCAGACGGCGCGGCGGGCGGGGCGGGCGGCGGAGGCGGGGGGCGGCGGCGGTGGCGACGGGGCGCCGGCGGCCGCCGGCGTCGTCGTCGTCGTTGTCGCGGCTGCTGCGCCGTGGGTTTCACGGTCGGCTGATGCGACCGCTGCGTCCGCCGCATGCATGGGATCGGTCATTCGCCTCCGCGCGCGGTGGCCCCTCCACCCCTTGGCAAGTGAGGAGGGTCGCGCGGAAGGTGGGTCCTTTTCTTAATTCGATGTCGAGCAAAGGAGACGGCGTCGACTGGGTTTGCTGCGAGCGCGCGAGCGTTCGCGCGATAGACTGGCGTGTAAGGTTCGTTCGCGCTCTTTACAGCATTTTTACGGGAAGGAGGATAGAGACGCTCGCCACGCCGCCGCCGCGCGGAAAGACAGCCCGCCGGGCGGCGGCGGCGGCGGGCAGGCCGGCCGGGGAGAAGAGCGAGCGGGTGAGGCTGCCCCCGCTTGCCGTTTTCAACCCCCGACAATGATCTGGTTGATGGGCTGTTAGGTTTGAATTGGATCAAGGGGGATGAGGTCAAGGTGACGACAAAAAGAGAGAGAGAGAGAGAGAGGGTGAGTGGGCGCGGACAGCTCGACAGGACGAGACGGCGCGCGCGAGCGGCAACAGCGACGGCAACGGCAACGGCAACGGCGACCGTCTCGACTCACGATGAAGAGCAGCTTGACGAAGAAGCCGATGAAGCCCATGATGAGGAAGCCCATGGCCGTCTTCAGCGTGATCTGCGTGAACTCTGTGGTTGTCGTTGTTGTGTTGGGCGGGGGTGGGGGGGCGTGCAGCGGTGAGGCAAACGGGAAACACAAGGGGGCGGAAACCAACCGAACTGCTCCTCCCTCCCTTGCTTTTTGCGCCCGTCCTCTGGCATCCCCTCGACCGACAGACGCACCCTTGCGGTCGGGCTTGTTGCAGCGCTTGACCAGGCGGTAGCTGTCCTTGAAGAAGGCGCGCAGCGGCGCCGAGACGCTCTCCTCGACTTGGTCCATGCTGCTGCTGCTCCTCTCTCTCTCTTTTGCTCCCTTCTTTCTCTGTCGACACGCGCCGCGTGCGTCAAGTGCGGTTCTGAGACAGGTCTCTAAGGTGGTTGAAGCGCGCGCGTCGTTGTGGCGATTTGGTCGTGGGTCGTTATGGGAGGGAGGCAGAGACTGAGAGAGAAACGTCTCCAGGAGAGGCAGTTGATCAAAAGCTGCCGAGGAAAGAGCTTGGTTTCCAAAATCGTCTGATTCCATTTTATACGCACGAAAGAAAGCTATGAGCGCGCCACCGCAGCAAGGCGCACGATCGACCGCGCGCGATCGGCGAGCGCAGTACCAACAGCCCCCCCAAGAGACGCGCAACAACACAATAAAGACGAAAACACGTCGCCGACGACGCCGACGCGCCCGCCCATCGCCGGAGCGAGCTGTCTCCTGTTCGGCGCGCAAAAAAACAAATAACGTCTCTCAAACTACCCCCCGACGCTAAACACCTTCTCCTTGGTCGCCACCACCAGGCTGTCCCTCGGCCTGCCCCCGGACGCCGGCGCGTACTTGTCCGGCAGGAATGCCGACGTGACCACCTCGGCGTCGCGCCGCTGCAGGTGGTAGTCCAGGCAGGCCGGCAGGCCGCCGACGCCCGTCGCGCTGGCGCCGCCGCTCGCCTTCACGCGGCGGAAATTCCACACGACGCTGTAGTTGCCGCACGAGCAGACGACCCAGCGCTCCTGGCGCCCCTGCTCGGTGACCCAGGTGAACTTGCCGCCCTTCAGCGGCTTGCCGCCGGTCAGGAGGACGTCCTCGGGCTTGAGCCGCAGCAGGCGCGGGAGCGCGAGCTTGCCGCCGCCGCGCGACACAAAGGCAGACTGCTCTTCGGCGGGCGGCCGGCCGCCGCCGGCCCGGCCGCTCCGGCCGCCCTCGTCGCCGCCGCCGCCGCCCCCGGCCCCCGCGGCGCTGTCCGAGAAGGCCGCCTTGACCACCATCAGGTAGTCGTCCGTCGTGGCCAGCACCCACCGCCCGTCGTACGTCACGTCCACGCTTGTAATCGCCCGACCGAGCCCCGGGATGCTCGTCCGCGCCTGCGTGAGCGTCGTCGACGCGTACAGCCTCAGCCGCCCGTCGCGCGCGCCGACGACGACGTAGCCGTCGCCCGAGGTGGCCATGCAGGTGAAGTTGGTCCCGCGGGCGTAGTCCTTGCCGCCCTGGTACGAGACGACGGGGGTCGAGGCGGTGGCGCCAAACAGGCCGCCGCCGCCGCCGCCCTCGCCGTCGTCGCCGTCGTCCCCTCCGCCTCCGGCGCCGCCCTGCCGCCGGGAGCGCGTCGCCATGCCAAGGCCCGGGGTGCCGCCCCCCCCGCCGCCCGCCTCCACCGACTGCACCACCCCGCGCCGGTCGCGCACGTCCCACTTGCACAGCCGGTTGCTGTCCAGGCCCAGGAACACGGACGAGTCCCCCAGCTGCGCCGACTTCGATTCGGTGGCGATGTCCGCCTGCCCCACCTCGGCGCCGTCTCTCCCGAAACGCCACTCGCTCACGACCTTTCCGTACTCAATGTCGCCGTGCAGCAGGCGCGCCGCGTCGCCCGGCGTGAGCATGTTGACGCGCGTCTCGCGGTTGGCCAGGATGGCCTTGCCCGGGGGCGTGAGGCGGGCGGCGGCGGCGGCGCCGCCGGGGGTGGCGGGGGCGCGGCCGGCGGCGCCGCCCGCGGCGCGGGTCGGCGTCGCCAACGGCAAGAGCGAAAAGGTCAGGCCCGTGTCCTCCAGGCCGCCCTCCGCGTTGCGCATGACGTCGAACTCGCCGCCGCGCACCACGTAGCTGCGCTCCGCCCCGCCGACGATCACGTCGTGGATGGGCGCGTCCGCCGCGGGGGCGCGCCCCGTCCGCCCGCCGGGCGACAGCACGCGCTCCGACAGCTCGCCGGGCGCCGGCACGTCCGGCGGCGCCTCGCCCGTCTCGGCGTCGACCTCCATCGGCGCAAAGCCGCCGCCGCCGCCCTCAGCGCCGCCGCCGCCGCCGCTCCCGTCGGCGCCGCCTCCCCCCTCTGCGCCTCCGCCGTGCGGGTCATAAAACACGTCCTTGAAGTCGCCGAGGGCCTTGGCGCGCCCGGCGTCGTCGTTGGCCACGCCGTACGTGTTGCAGAAGACGCGGTCCTCCAGCGCGCGAGAGAAGGCGTGGTAGGCCTGCCGCGAGGGGAAGCGCAGCGCCCACAGCGCGCCGCCGGCCGCGAACGTGACGCGGCGGGCGGCGGCGTCGGCGACGTACTGCAGGCGGTCGTCGGCGCGCGCGTCGACCGTGTCGTCGGCGCCGCCCCCGCCCGCGTCGACCTCGAGGAACCAGTCGGCGCGCGCGGCGGCCGGGCGCGCCGAGGCGCGCGAGGCGGTGGCCTTTTTGCGCGCACTGGCGCCGCCGCCGAGGCCGCGCCGGCCGCGCGCGCCGCCCTCTTCCTCCTCTTCGTCCTCGGAGTCGTCGTCGCCGCCGCCGTCCGCGTACCGCGCCGCCGCGTCCTCGTGCGTGTCGTAGAAGCGGGGCACGGCGCTGCTGCTCACCAGCTCCCACGACCCGCCGCGGCCGCTCTGCAGGTAGCGGTAGAGGCGGCAGCCGGCGGGCGGCGGCGCGGCGACAGTGCCGGCGCCGGCAGCAGCGCGCGCTGGCGGCGTCTTTGTGGGCGTTGCGCCGCCGGCGGCGGCGGCGCCGCCGGCGGGGGGGGCGGCGCCGATGGGCGTGGGAGAGGGCGAGTCGGGCAGGGCCGCCTGGATGTCGGCGCCAGCAGAGGCGGCGTTGCCCATCTCTCTGTCTTTTGGATTTTGGAGTTTTGCGTTTCAGAGAGAAGGGGGGAGGAGAAGGGCCTCTCCTCTTCCTGCTCCGCTCGCCGCTTGCCGTGCGGCGGCGGCCGGATGCAATCGGCGGCGCGCGACGCGATGGGACGCGCGGCGGCCTCTGTCGCGCGCTGTGGCGCGCGCGCACGAGAGAGAGACAGAGGGTAAGGGGGTCTCTCGATCGGGAGCAGTTGTTGTATCCGCTGTCGCGCGCCCCGTGGGGTTTTTTTTGTGTCTTTGATTCGTCGTTCGTGGATGCCGTGTCGCGCGTGGGTGTTCTCTCGATGGCGTGCGGGACGTGTGTTGTGTCGACGCCAAGCCCCTGGTTCTTTCCGCTTTTTGGAGGAGCACGCAATCAGCGCGTCCATCGCGCCGCCGCATGAACACGCGCCGCTCTGTCGTCGTCGTCGTGGTCGGCGTCGCGATCAGACCATAACTCATGGCAAAAGCAACGAGCCACAGAAATCGATGCGTCTTTAGTACATGCCCATCCACGACAATCAATTACTCGCACCACGGCCATTTAATACGCGCCACGTAGCCCGTGGGCGTGCGCATTATCGGGGAAAAAATTCTTCCGTCACCACCACTCGCAATCAAGCACAGGTCACGCGCGCGCAACACCAAGCACGCAGCAAGCAAGCAGATCGACGTGCACCACCATCCCCACCACCAGTAGGGAATCACAGGTGCTTATCGCGGGATAAAAGGGGTTTCGGAGCCGCGTGCGCGCCGCCGCCGCACTGAGTCAGCGAACGGGCGTGCGCGGCGCCACCTCTCGCTAAAAAAGAAAAAACGATGGCGCCAACAGCAGCAGCAGCAGCAGCAGCAACGGCAGCATCCGAGCCAAACATCCTCGCCCTCATCGCCTCGAGCCCGCCCTCGCCCGCAGCCGTGACCGCGGCCTGCCTCGGCGCCGCGCTCGTCACCTACGCGGGCGCCGCGCTCGTGCCGCTCCTCCGGCCCGGCGCGAAGCGGCTCGCCGCCGTCGCCCCGCTCGTCCTCGTCCTCGCCGCCCTGCCGCTCGCCCCGCCGCCCTCTGTGGTCATGCGCGGCGCCCTCGCGTTTGTGTGCTGGCTCACGGCGAGCAAGCTCATCGCGCTCGCGGGCGGGAGGGGCGCCCTGGCCCTGCCCGGGCTCACGACCGGGCAGCGCGCGCTGCTGCTGGCGCTGCCGATCACGCCCCTGCCGCCGCCGCGCCACCCGCACCAGCGCCAGCACCAGCACCAGCACCAGCGCAACCACCACAGCAGCGGCCTCGGCGCCGCCGCCGCCGCCGTGGCCGCCGCCGCGGGAAGCAACGGCCGCGCCCAGCCCGCCGGCGGCGAGCACGCGAGCAAGCCCCTGCCGTCGGCAACAACCGCGCCACCGCCGCCGCCCGCGCTCCAGACCGCGCTCCAGACGGCCGCCTACGCCGCCGCCAACGCCGCGCTGCTGGCGGCGTTCATCCTCCTGCTCCGCGCCGACGACGCCGCCCGCGACGGCCCCGCGGGCGGCCTCCTTTTGCTGCCGCGCCTCGTCCGGCACGCCCTCTACGCGGCGGTGGTCTACCTGTCGGTGTCGGTGGTACTCGACGCGCCCGCGCCCTTTGTGCTCGGGTGGGCCCTCCCAAGGTCGTCGGCGGCGGCGGCCTCGTCTTCCTCGCCCTCGTCGCCCTCCTCCTCGTCGCCGCCGTCAGCCATCGCCGGCCTCGCGCCCAGCATGCGGTCGCCCTGGGCCGCCCGCTCGCTCGGCTCCTTCTGGGCGCATCACTACAACGTCGCCGTCAGCGAGGTGCTTCGGCACGCGGCCTACGCGCCCGTGGTCGAGGGGGGCCTCGTCAAGCGGCCGACCCGGCGCGCCGCCGAGGAGCCCGCCGCGCGCGAGCACGCGCCGCCCTCCTTTGAAGGCAACGGTGGCGGCGCCGGCAGCAAGGAAGGGCACGACCGCGCGCGCCCGCCCGCGGTGAGCGCGGGGCGGCGGGCCGCCGCCCTGGCTGTCGTGTTCTTGATGAGCGGCCTCGCGCACGAGGTCATCGTCACCGGCTACATGTGCGGCGCGGCCGAGGAGCAGCGGCGGCTGGCGGGCGGGGCGGGCGCGGCGGGCGCGGCGGGTTCGGCGGCGGCAGCGGCGGGCGGGCGGCGCCGGCCCGGCCTGATGCTCGCGTTTTTCATGGCGCAGGTCCCCGCCCTGCTGCTGGAGAACCGGGCGCGCGAGTGGTCGCGGGAACGCGCGCGGCGGAGGCGGCGGCAGCAGCAGGAGAAGCAGGCGGGGGAGGAGGAGCGGGCGGTCGAGGGGGCGTCGGCGCCGCCCGCGGGGGCGGTGCCGTTGTCGTCGGCGGCGGCGGCGGTTCAGGACAGGCCCGCGGCGGGGCGCGGCGCCCGCGTGGCGGGCTTGCTGTCGCACGCCTTGCGCGCCGGCCTGACCCTCCTCGCCCTGCTCTTCATGACCGACCTGGGGTTCTTCCCGGCCCTCGAGGCGTGCGGCGTCGACCGCGCGGGCATCAACGAGATCGCGGGCGTCGTCGACGCGGCCGGCCGTTGGCTGCTGGCGTCAAAGGCGCGGCTGCCGGCGCGCTGAATTTTCGGAAGCAGTCATATTGCCAATTCATCCAATGTTATTTGTTGCACATAGCGCACGCACCGCGTTTCCTATTGTTCGGCGATCTCGGAACGGATTGGACGCCGACGCCGCGAGAAGAGCGCGCCCCCCGCCCCGCGCCTCGCCCTCTTGCTCTCTCCTCCGGTCCTCAAGCGGCGGCGATGCCGGCGACCTGCGACGTCGCCGCGAGCGCCATACCGAGCGACAACCCGGCGGTGACGCCCGCCGGCATAATCTTTTTGGTCTTGGCGTACCGCTTGCCCATCACGTAAGCGAGCAGCGCAGACATCACGGCGACGACGACGAGCGGCGCGCGGACGGCGGCGGGGCCGCCGCGCATGGCATTTGCGGCGAGGGCGAGCACCACCGCCGAGCCGCCGGCGGCCGTGAGCGACTTTGTCGAGGAGGTCTTGACGTAGGCGATGACGCCGCCGGCCAGCAAAAAGGCGGCGTACGCAAAGGTGAAGGGGCGCAGCGGGTGGGGCTGCTGGCCGTCGTCGCTGCCGCCGCTGCCTCCAGAGCCGCCGCCCGTCCCCCCGCTGCCACCGAGGCCGCCGCCGCCGCTGCCCGCCCCTCCTCCTCCTCCGCCGCTCGCGAGCGCCGATGATGGCCGCGGCGACGGTGCCGCCCGGTAAAGGCGGCGGGTCGGCGCGCCCCCTGCACAGAGGCTTGACCGTGACGACGACAACGCTGAGCGCTGGCCTCGGGCGCAAGGCCTGGGCGATGCGGAGCAAGTGGTGCGGGCGAAGCGGAGCATAGTTTCGCTGAGATGTGTTCCGTGAAACGTTGGTTTCCGCTCGAGTGGACGCGCAAAGGCTCGATCGGGTCGGTCGGGAAAGGTTGGTGTGTTCTTTCGAGTCGCGCGCGGTTCTCACTTCGAGACTGGGCTGAGCACGACGGTTGTGATGCGAGCGCAAGCGCGACGACTCGAACGCTGTCGATCGACCCGCCGCCGCCAAGCGCCCGCCCGCTCGCTCGCCCGCCGGCAGAATCAGCGCCCTCTCTCCCTCTCCTGCGCTTCGTTCAATCCTCGTGATACGATGACGACGACCGAGTTTGAGCGATTCAAGTACCACGATGGCAACCTGGTGCAAGTGGAGGTGTTCGGGTGAGGACACCCAAGTTGGCGATCGAAGCAGCGGAGCCGCCCATGTCGACGGGACGTGATCGACCCCCGCGCGCGCGCGAGAGAGAGAGCGAGGCAGCGATGCTCTGGAGCCAGCGCCCGCATCGCTTGATCGAGTCGCCTCAGGATGCCAGAGGCGCACTACAGGCAGTGGCCTGTACGCTCGCTGCTCTCCCTCCCGCCGTCTGTCGTCCAGCGTCGCTCGTCGCTCGCGCCGTCGTCCCGCTCTCACTCTCCTCGCCGAAACCAAACCACCAAAACCAAAATCACGACCGCACAGCATTCCCCTGCGCCTCGCCCAGGACCCCTCCTCCCAGCACCTGGGCACCTCCGTCTGGGACGCCTCGGTCGTCCTCGCAAAGTACCTCGAGCGACAGGCGTCGCGCCCGCGCGGCGACTGGTCGCGCGCGGCGCTGGCGGGCCGCCGCGGCCTGGAGCTGGGCGCGGGCATGGGCCTGGCGGGCATGGCCCTGGCCCTGGCCGGGTGCGACGTGATGCTCACGGACGTGGCCGAGGTCCTGCCGCTGCTGAGGCGAAACGTCGCGCAGGTGCGGCCAGAGGCGCTCAAGGCGGCGGCGCACGACGGCGCGCGCGTCCGGCACGACGCCGCCGGGCGCGCCGAGGTGAGGGAGCTCGACTGGGCGGCCGAGGGGCACGCGGTGGCGGCCATGGCCGAGGCGGCGGGCTGGGGGGCGGGGGCGGCGGCGGCGGCGGCGGCGGCAAAGGGGGCGCGGGGGAGGAGGAGAAGCAGCAGCAGCAACGGCGGCGGCGGCGTCAGCGGGGGCGGCGGCGGCGGCGGAAACGTCGACGCGGAAAGGAAGAGCGGCGGCGGCGGCGACGGCGGCGGCGGAAACGGCACCGCGGGCGACGCCCGGGCCCGCGCTGCCGCGCCTCCTCCTCCTCCTCCCCGGCCCTTCGACGTCATCCTCGCCGCCGATTGCGTCTACAGCGAGGCCGCCATCCCCGTCTTCCTGGCCGTCTGCCTAGCCGTGAGCGGCCGCCGCACCTCGATCCTCGTCGCCAACGAGACGCGCTCGCTCACCACGGCCGCAGAGTGGCAGCGCGTTTTTTCGGAGCATTTTTTGCTCAAGCGGATTCCGCACGCAAAGATGCACCCGGAGTACCGGCACCCGCTGATCGCGCTGTGGCAGCTGAGGAGGAGGCGGGCGCCGGGCGAGGGGATTGGGGGGGAGGGGGAGGAGGAGGGGGAGGAGGAGGAGGAGGGGCCGGAGGCGGCGGGGGACGAGGGGACGGGGGAGGCGGCCGAGGCGTTGGCGGGGGAAGCGACGGCGACGGCAGCAGCGGCCGCGCTAGGGGCCCTGGCGCTGGTGGAGGAGGAAGGGAACGGATGTTGTGACGACCAGGGTGATGAAGACGCAAAGGCAGCAGGATGATGGTGGCTCGGTGTGTAGAAACACGCTCGATAGAGAACAAGGCGGCGCTGCAAAGCAGGTAGCGAGGCGACCGGGGATCATTTCTTTTCTAGGCGTTGTTGTTGTGGTGTCGTTTTTTTTACAAGGCGTGACAAAGAGGGAAGGAATGGTGTGTGTGTGCATGTGTGTCCCTGAATCCCTCTCGTGAGCCTCAGGTGTTATATCCATATCTCCAACTGCGCGCGCGGGCGGGGCAGAAGGGGGCCCCCCGTTGTCGCTTGGCAGCAAAGCTTTGAAAAGAGAAGGGCGGCCGTAAATGAAGATAAAAAGGGGCGCAAACGAGATGAGGGCGCGCGCGCGCAGCAGCAAGGGAGTGTGAGCGTCGGTCAACGCAAGGACGCCCTCCATAGTGTACAAAAGAGAGAAAAAGGGGGGCGGGCGGGCGGGCGGGCGAGCAGGGCGGGCGGACCAAGGGGGAAGCACCCCGAGCCCGCGGCCGGCCTCCCGTCCTACTTGCAGTAGCACCAGCCCTGGTGCCCGGCCGGGCGTCTGCAGCCCGACGTGCGCGCGCACACCAGCTGCCCGGCCACGTGCATGGTCGTGCCGAGCACCTCGGGCGCGGCGGGCGCGGCCGGGGCGGCGGGCGCGGGGCCGTCGCCCTCGTCGAACGAGAGGAAGAGCGCGCGGCCGACCGAGGCCGAGGGGGCGTCGCCGCCGGCCACCATCACGAGCGCGGGCGGCGCGGAACCGGCCGCGGGGGGCGCCTGCGGGGGCGCGGGGACGCGGCGGGTGGGCCCCTCGGCCGCGACAGGCGCCGCGGGCTCTGTTGCCGCCTCTAGCCTCCCCTCGGCCGCCCCTGCAGCCTCCGCCCGCACCTCCGCCTCATCCGCCTGCGCCTGCGCCTGCGCCTGCGCCGCCTCGGCCGCGTCCGCCTGCGCGAACGTGAACGCCGCGCACGTGGGCCGCGCCGCCGCCGCGCGCACCTCGGGCGTGTTGACCGCCACGAAAAAGTTTCCGCACCTGTCGGCCAGCACCCCCACCGCGTCGCCTACGCCCAGGCGCCGCGAGGCCAGCAAGCCCGCGACCTGCTCCAGCACGTAGACGGGCTTGGGGTTGCTGCCGTTGGCCCACGCCTTGATGACCATGGGCCAGGCGTCGCGGCGCGCCCCCGCGTCCTCCCCGGGCGCCGGGGGAGTGGCGTCGCGCGCCAGAAAGGTAAAAGTCGTTCCTACGAGCGAGGCGCCCGGGCGCGAAGGCGAGGCGAGCTGCGGCGCGAGGTTTGCCTCGATCGCCACGCGCGGCAGGATGATGCGCTTGCTGGTGGCGTCCGAGCGCGTGAGCACCTTGGCCACGAGGACGGCGCGGGCGGCGGCGCCGGCGGTCGCGGCGGGCAGCAGCGGGGGGGCCGCCGGGGGGGCGGCCGCGGCGGCGGCGGCAGCCGCGGAGGGCGAGGGGCGGCGGCGCGACGCGCGCAGGCGCGACTCGGCCGCCCCCGCGCCGCCGCCGCCGTCGGCCACGGGCGCGTTGTTAGCGTCGTGCGAGGCGGCGGGGCCGGGCGACGACGCGCGGCGGCGCCGCTTGTGCGGCATGGGCAGGGTCGCCACGCTGTCGCAGTCCTGGTCGCGGGCGGGGGAAGGTGCCGCTGCCGCGGCCGCCGCCAGCGGGGCGGGGGGCGGCGCCGGCGCAGCCACACACGGCGCCAGCGAGGACGGCAGCGGCGGCGGCGGCGGCGGCGCGAGCGCCGTCGCCATCATCGGCGCCGGCAGCATCACCGCTGCGCCCGCCGCCCGCCAGGCCGCGGGCACGGGCACCGCGCTCGCGTCCGCCATCTCGGCGGCGGCCGCGTCGAACAGGCCCGACAGGTCGTTGGCCCCGCCGCCGCCTCCGATGCCGACGCCGCAAGAGCCCGCCGGAAGCAGCGCGAGGAGGGCGTCGTCGGCCGAGCCCAGCGGGCCGTGCAGCGAGAAGCGGAGCGCCGCCGCTGCCGCCGCCGATGCCGCCGCCGCCGATGCCGATGACGTGTGGCAGCAGGCGTCGGTCATCGTAGCGACCGCGCCGCCGGCCAGGTGCGCGGCGACCAGCGGCGCGAGGTCGAGCGCCGGGTCCTTGTCGTTGTTGTCGCGGCCTTGGTGGTGCTGTCCCGGCGAAAGGAGCAGGTCGTCGGCCGCCTCCTCGACGAGGAGCTGGCCCAGGAAGCGGGCGAAGTCGTCGTTGGCCGAGCGCTGGCGCTTGAGGTTGTTGTTCTGCTGCAGCTGGTTCAGGGCAGGGAGCGCAAACTGCGGCGCAGCGACCATGGAGGCGCGCGCGCGATCGATCGTCACTCTTTTCTCGGCACCGGTGGTGTGTTTCGCTTTTGCTGCGCGCGCTGTGTGTGTGTAAGTCGCTCTCGAGGTGTGTGTGGCGGGGGCGGCAAGCGTGATGATATCGTCGTTTTGTGTGTTTGACCGTGAGTGGATTCGAGCGCGACCTTGCATGGATGCCTTATGTATCGATTTTCGTTCCGAGCCAAGACGCGCGGCGCGCGGCGCGGCGCTTCCACTCCTAGAACGTCGCCGTAGTCATCGCGAACACATTCAAGTTTCCCTCTCTCCCCCTCTCCCATTTCTCCCTCTCTCCCACGTTTCACACGTGCTTCCCCCGATTCTGCGCCGGCCCCCTCTCGGCCTTGACCGCCCGCCGCTCCTTGCGCGTCGCCTTGGCCGCCCGCGGCAGTCGCACCGCCGCGAGCAGCCCGTCCGTCAGCGCCGCCAGCGCCGCGCGCTGCGCCGCGCGGTGCCGCGCGGCCTCGCCGGCGTCGTAGGCCATACCGGCGATCCGCTCCATCACGACCAGGCGGCGCGCGTACTTGCTCGACAGGACCTGCTCGCACGTGGCGACGTGGCGGAGGCACGGGTGGCCCGGCTCGCGGCCGGAGAAGACCTCCTCCTCCTCCTCCTGTTGCGCTCCGTCGCTGCCGTCGCTGCCGCCGCCGGACGCCGCGCCGGCGAGCCCAGGAAGCCCGCCAGAGGCCGTGGGGGCGAGAGGCGCCGGAGCTGCCGCCGCCGACGCGCCACCCGCCCCGAGGCCGGAACGAGAGGCAGGAGCATCATCACCCTGCCGCGCGTCGTCAACCGCTGCCTCCCCCTCGGCCGCCAAAGACCCAGCTGCCCCCGCACCGACCTCGCCCGCCCCTTCCTCCCCTCCGCCCTCGTCCGCCCTTGCCCCGGTCGCCGCCGCGCCCGCCGTCGCCGCCGCCGGGCGCCCGCCGCCGCCGGCCGCGGCCGCCGCCGCGCCCCCCGCCGCCCCGCTCGCGAGCCGCGCCGCCGCCGCCGCCGCCGCCGCCGCCGCCTGGGGCATGACCGCCGGCATGAAGTAGACCAGCCGCCCGCCCGGCCGCAGCAGGCGCGCCGACAGGTCCAGCAGGTCCTCCAGGCACTCGGCGAGCGCGTACGCCCCAGTGCGCGCCACGTGCGACGCGCGGTCGCGGACGACGGCGCCCTCGACGCGCACGCTCTTGCGGCCGCCCGCGCGGACGCCGTAAGGCGGGTCGGCGACGACGGCGTCGAAAAAACCTAGCAGGCGCGGGCGGAGGAGGGGGCGGTGGGCGTCGAGGCGCACGAGGTCCACGAGGCGGGGGCTCAGGCCGTAGTAGGCAAAGTTGGAGAGGGCGTCCGAGGCGACGGGGGCCTTGGTGGCCTGGGGGTCGGCGGCGGCTTGGGGGGCGGTTGCGTCGGCGGCGGCGCTGTCGGCATTGGCGTCGGCGTCGGCGCCTGCGCCCTCTTGGCCCGCTCCTCCTCCTCCTCCTTCCGCCGCCGCCGCCGCCGCCGCCGCCGCCCGCACCGCCGTGCGCCTCTTGGGCGCGCACCTCGGCCGCCGCGCCGCCGCCGCCGCCGCCGCGTTGCCGTCCGCGCGGTGCCCGTCCCTTAGCACTTTGACGTCAATGTCTGCGCCGACCACCCGCGCCCCCGCGGCCGCCAGCGCCACCAGGATCGAACCGGTCCCGCAGAACGGGTCGAGCGCCAGCGCCCCGCGCCCGGCGCGCGCCACGTTGGCCATGACCGCCGCCATCTCCGGGTCCATGCTCGTGGGGCCGATGTAGGGGCGCTCGTTGAGGTTGTAGCGCGAGACGGCGGCGGCGCGGTCGCAGGCGCCGACAAGGCGGCCAAAGTAGAGGCGGGTGGGCGCGCGGTAGGGGAGCGTGTTGCGCGGGGGCGGGGGGGGCGGGGGGGGAGGGGAGCCGCCGCCGCGTTCGTCTTCGCCGTCGCAGCCGCTCGGGGCGCAAAACATGTGCTCGTACCACCGCTCGCCGGCGCCCGGGCTCGCGGCGGCAGCGCCGTCGCGGGCCTTGGCGCCGGGCGCGTCGGCGGCGGCGGCGGCAGCGGCAGAGGCACAGGCCGAGGCCGAGGCGGGGGCGCGGCCCCCCTCGTCCCCCTCGCCGCCCTCGTCCCCCTCGTCCCCCCCCTCGCCGCCGCCCCCGTCGCCCGCGTTGCCCGGCGCCACGATCAGCCAGAACACGTCGTCCGGCCGCGCCAGGTTGACGCGCGAGCGCAGGCCCGCGGCGGCGATGGCGCGCGAGGTGGCCGCCCGGCGCGCGGCCTCGGGCATGCGCGCGCCCCACGCCTCGACCACGAGCTTAAACGAGCGCGCCCTGCTGTTGTTGCCGCCGGACCCGCGCATGCCGCCGCCGCCCGCGCCCTTGTCTACCTGCGCCTGCTCGCCGCCGCCGCCGCCGCCGCCGCCATACGACGCCCACGGCGCCCGCCGGCTGGCCGGCAGGGCCCTGAGCTGCGCCTCGAGCTCGGCCATGGTGCCCGCCTCGGCCCACGGCTCGAACACGCCGCGGGTCAGGGCCGCGCGCTCCGCGGCGCGCCTGGCGACGGCCTCCGAGGGGAAGGTGGCGTGCCAGAAGGGCGACAGGCGGCCGCCGGCGCGGGGCGGTTCCCAGCGGAGGGCGGGGGGGGGCTCGCCGTCGTCGTCCGCGACAGGAGGCGGCGGCGGCGGTGGCGACAGCGACGGCGCCGCCGTTGTCTGCGCCGCTGCTGCTGCCGCTGCCGGCAGCTCGGGGCTGGCGCCGCGGTTGGGCGGCGCCTGGTCCAGGGACACGAGGGCCTCGAGCTCGGCGTGCCGAAAGTCGAGCAAGCGGTTGAGAAAAAAGACGAGCAGCCGAACGGGCCCTCCGTCGGCGTCGGCGTCGTCGGCCGCCGCTGCCGTCGCCTCGAGTGATCTCTCGAGATGCTGCTGCTGGTGCTTCTGGTGCTGCTGTTGATCAGGCTGCGACACAGCCAGGCGCTCGACGAGCAGCGCGGCTGCCTCGGCCGCGGGAGCGGCGGCCATGGTTTGGTGCGTCCGCCGCGCGATCGACAGGGGAGCCGCAACTTTCTTTGGGGGGTGACGGGTTTCCGATCGCGGGGTCAATGAAACAACGAGGTGTCCAATCGTACTACTGGGAATGATGTTGCAGGCAAACAGACAAAGAGGTGCGGATCTACTGCCTCCCCCCCGCGGGCGGCGACGGCGACGGGCCTCGAGGCGGCGGCGACGACACGGCGCCTCCGCCTCCGCCTCCCCCCCTCGTCTCTCCGCCCATCGCCGCTGCTGCCGCTCCTCCGGCGCCAGCCCCAGCCCACCCGACCACCACCATCGTCCCCGTCGGCCCGCACCGGTCGTTCTGCACCACGGCCGACCGGCTCATCCGCAGCTGCAGGCGCTCGCCCTCCGTCACGCGCGAGAGGCGCGTCGGGTCCCAGACCCGCCGCCGCCGCTCGCCCTCCTCCTGCTGCCGCTCCTGCCGCCGCTGCCGCCGCAGCCGCCGCTCCTGCGCGGCCGCCTCGAGCGCGGCGACGGGGATCACCTCGTCGCGCTTGGCGTGCAGGCGCTCCATCTGCTCGGGCGTGAGCTGCTGGACGCGCGCGTTGGCGGGGTAGGGAGAGGGCGGGGGGGCGGGGGGGTCGGCCGGGCCGGTGGCGGCAGCGGCGGCGGCGGCGGCGGCGGCGGCAGCGGCGGCCGAGGCCGGGGCGTCGGCAACGGCCGAGGCTTGCGGCGGCGGCGGCGGCTGTTGTAGCGCGGCCGGCGGCTGCGCATCCTGCGATTGCTGCTGCGGCTGCGGCTGCTGCTGGACCGGACGCGGCGGAAGCGACAGCGGGGCGGCCGCCAAGGCCGGCGCCGGCGCCGCAGCGGCCGGCGCCTCGGCGGCCGCGGCCAGCGCGGCGACGGGCTGCGGGGCGTCCTCCTGCTGCTGCCGCTGCGGCCGCTGCTGCTGCTGCTTCTGCCGCTGCTGCTGCTCCTGCTGCTCATCGGCCTGCGCCTGCCTCAGCTGCTTGCGCGCGGGCGGGCCTGCAGAGGCCGCGAGAACAGCGGGCCCGGCCGGCACGACGCCGGCGTTGCTGCCGTTGCCGCCGCCGCCATTGCCGCTGCTACGCGCGGCGGACGCCGCCGCCGCCGCCGCCGCCGCCCCTTTGGCCTTGCGCTGCTGCCTCCGCTGCTGCCGCCGCGCCGCGCGCCGGTGCTCGTCCGCGCCCGCCACCTGCGCCAGCATGTCGAGCCAGCGCCAGCGCAGGCGCTTCTCGGCCGCGAGCGCCGCGGGCGGCCGCGAGAACGCGGACGGAGAGGGCGGCGCAAAGGGGCCGTCTTGCGCGTTGTTGTTGATGCCCGGCGGCTCAGGCGCCGGCGCCGGCGCCGCCGCCATTGCCGCCGCCGCCATTGCCGCCACCGGGGCAGCGACGGGCGCCAGCAACGCCGCTACAGGCCCCGCCCCCGCCGCTCCCACGCCGCCGCCGCCCCCTGCCATCACCCCGCCCGCGAGCCTCGGCAGCGCGTCGAACAGCTGCCCCATCTGCGCGCCCGTGCACCCCGCGCCGAGCGCCGCCCAAGAGGCCTCGACAAGCGCGTACTGCCACGCCTCGGGCGGCGGCGCGCGGCCCGCCGCGCCCAGCTCGGCGAGCGACCTGGCCACACGCGCCAGGCCCGCGGGGCCCATGAGGCGCAGGCGCGAATGGCTCGCGCCGTACACCGCCTCGAGGAAGGGGCGCGAGGGCGGGTGGCGCAGGCGCGCGAGCGCGTCGAGCACGGCGGCGAGCTGCGCGTCGTCGCCGTCGGGCAGCGACGAGAGCGCGGCGGCCTCGAGCTCGCGCAGCCAGAGGGCGGGCCAGTCCTGGTGGGTGGGGGGCTGGGGAGGCGGAGGGGGGGAAGAAGCGATGGCGGCGGCACCGGCGCCGGCGGGCCCCGCGGCAGCGGCGGCGAGGTTCGCCGGCGGGGTCGCGAGCGCGGCGTGCCGCAGCGCGGCGGCGCCCGAGGCGAGGTCGGCGAGCTGCGCGGGCGACGCCGAGGGCAGGCGCGGGAACGAGGCGGCGAACCAGGCGCGCGCCCAGAGCGGCGGAGGCGGCTGGCCCGGGCACAGCGACGGCAGCGCGGCCGCGGCCGCGGACAGCGCGCGGAGCGGCAGCTGCGCCAAGAAGGGGCCCGTGGCGGCGTAGGCCTCACGCGTCCAGGCCGCGCCCGGGCGCACGCCGAGGCGCTGCAGCACAGGGAGCAAGGCCATGAGCGCGCGCGCCTGCTCGAGCGGGCTGGTGGAGGCGCCTGGCTGGGCCTGCCCCGCGGGGGCCGTCGCAGAGAAGGGCCTGCCGCCGCTGCTCCTGCTGCTGCTGCCGCTGCTGCTGCCGGCCGCTGCGGCCGAGGCGGCGGCGGCGGCGGCGGCGGCGGCGGCGGCCAGCGCGGCGGTCGGGCGCGCGGCGCGCGAGGCCCAAAAGGCGCGGACCCAGGCGGCGTCCGGGCGGCGGTCGGGGCCCAGGAGCGTCGCGACGGCGCTGAGGGTGCCGACGGCCTCGGTCGGCGAGAGCGAGGCGGCCGCGTCGGGCCCCGAGGACGGGCGAGGCGCCGCCGCCGCTCCCACCCCCGCTGCCGCCGCCGCCACCGTCGCCACCCCGCCGCCCCACAGCGCGCGACGGCTGCCCTCAAAAAACTCGGCCATCCAGCGGTCGCTGGGCTGGTAGTCCCACGCCGCGAGCGCCTGCGCGGCCGCGGCCATCTCACGCGCGGAGAGCGGGGGCGAGGGGGCGGCGGCGGCGGAGGCGGCGGCAGGCCCGGGGGACGGAGGATCGGCGGCGCCGCCGTCGCCGCCGGCGACCGCAAAGCCAGGCATCACGGCCTCGGCCGCGGCGTCGCTAAAGTCGTCGTCGTCGGGGGACCAGCCCAGGCGCACGAGCGCCGCGCACGCGACGGCGACCTGCGGGGCGGACAAACGCGCACTGGCGTCGGCGTGGGCGGCGGCCGGCGCCGGTGCTGTCGCCGCCGCCACCGCTGCCGCCGCTCCGCTGCTCCCCTCGCCCACCCCTAGCCTCCTCCCGAGCTCCGCCGCTGCGCCCTCGATCCACTCGGGCGAGGGGCGTGCGCCGCCCAAGGGGGCAAGGCGCGCCACCGCCTCGAGCGTGCCGACCAGGGCGGCGGGCTCGAGCTCGGGCAGGCGCGCGGGAGCGAGGGGCCCGGCCGGCGGCACGGGGACGCGAGCGGCGACGGCAGCAGCTCTTGCCGCCTGCTGCCCCGCCGCCTGGCGCCGCCGCGCCTTGCCGTCGGCGTTCGGCGAAGACATCAAAGACGCGTCGCACCTCAGCAGGTCGGCCGCCAGCTCGGGCCGCTCCGCGTAACGCAGGCGCGCCAGAGCGGCGAGGCACCGCGCCGCGTCGGCCGGCGACAGCGCGCGCGCGCCGCCGCCGCTGCCGTCGCCGCCCGGCCGCGCCAGCAGCGCCGCCGCGCGCGTCACGACGCCGTCCAGGTGGCGCCTGCCGCTGCACACGAGGCTCGCGGCGCCCCGGGGCGGCGCCTCGCGCATCACCGCGCCGGCCAGCTCGAGGGCAGAGACCAGCTGCGCCGGCGTGGGCGGCGGCGGCGGCGGCGGCGGTAGCCCGGGCGCGCCGGGCCTCGCGGGCCCCGCTGCTGCTCGGTTGGACGAGGACGAGACGCGCGCCAGGCGCGCGTGCCAGTCGGCGAGCGCGCGGCTGGCGCGGGAGAGGCCGGCCGGCGCTGCAGTTGTGCCCGGGGGGGTCGGACCGGCGGGAGGACGGGCGGGGGCCGGGCCGCTATCGCGTCGCGGCCGCGGCCGCTGCCGCTGCTCGGGCGGCGCCGCCCATGTGCTCGCGGCCGTCGTGTTGCGGGCGACGACGCCCGGGCGCGGGGACGGCTGGGCCGGACGCATCCTCGTTACCGGGGATGTTGTGTGTGTGCGGCCTTGTCGCCGCGGGGAGGGGCGCTCGGGGAGAAAGTTTGTGTAGGTGTGTGTGAGGGAGTTTTGGACGGCCCCGCGCTTTACCTCTGGGCGCCGGCGCGGCCCGGGCGTCCGGCCATGCAGAGATTCGGGCGATGAGTGACGCGCGGCAAGGTTTCAGCGCGGGATGAGGCCGCTGGGAGGGCGGGCGGATTGTTAGGAGGTTGTTTTCTGTGAAGCGCCAGCTTGTTCCTTCTCAAAGGGGACGCGAAAGACGCCGCGCTGCCGATGATGCAACTTTCCCATCAGATGTGTGGGTATTGTCTGTTGGGCGCCGCAGGTGGCGAGGAGACGGCCTGTGTTTGTGCATGTCGTCAAGGCAACGCGCCAGACGCCAAAGCGGCCATCGGCTGTCGCTGGCAGCGCTCGCTGCCACCAGTCGATCCGCTTCTCCTCTGCGCTCCCGTTTTTGCCTGTTTGGCGCTGCTCCTTTCCCCCTAGATGGTCGTCACATCGCGTTCCCTACAATCACGTCCACATAGACACGCTGCCCCTCTTGCACTGACAGGCGCGCGCGCCTTAGAACCGATCCCAACCGCGAAAGCTCTCACTCTCTTTTGCCCCCTGAACCGCCAACCATGCCTGTGACTCTGTCCGCGCTGCGCGGCAGCGCCGCTCGCGTCCACGGCGCCGCGGCAGCGCAGCACCCCCGCCTGTCGCTGCGGTCGACCACTCTCCTCGGCGCCGCCGCCGCGCCGCGCCCGCCCGTCGCCGGCGTCGCGGCGCGCGCCCTGCGCCCGACGCCCGGCGCCCCCGCTTCGTCGGCGTCTCCCTCTGCTTCGCGCCTCCGCCCCCCCGTCGCGCCCGTCGCCACGCGCGCCGCTTACACGGACGCGCCGTCGGCCGACGCGCCGCCTGCCTCCCTCGCCGACCAGCTCAAGGCGGCAGGCATCAAGACCGTTGCCGTGGCCGGCGCCACCGGCGGCGTCGGCCGCGCGGTCGTCCGCGCCCTGCTCGCCACCTCGTCGTCCGCCCCCTCCCCCGACCCCCCGGCGCTGCGCGTGCGCGCCCTCGCGCGCTCCGAGTCGCGCGCCGCCACCGTCCTCCCGCCCTTCGGGGCCAACAGCCAGCTGTCGGTCGCCGTTGCTGACGTGGAGCAATTTGCCACGCTTCCCGCCGCGCTGCGCGGCGCCGACGCCCTCGTCATCGCCACGGGCCCGCCGCGCACCATGAACCCCTTGGGGCCCTACGAGGTCGACTACCAGGGCAACCTCAACCTGTTCGCCGCCGCGCAGCAGGCGGGCGTCAAGCACGTCGTCTTTGTCACGTCGATCGGCGCCGACGACCTGGTCAACCCGCTCAACCTCTTCTTTCTCATCCTCTTTTGGAAGAAGCAGGCCGAGGCCGCCCTGCAGCGCAGCGGCCTGCCCTACACCATCATCCGCCCGGGGGGTTTGCGCGACGCCGGCGCCGCGGGCGGCATCGTGCTCGGCGGGCCGGGCACGTGGGGCGTGCCCCCGCTCCGCTCAGCGGGCTCGATCCTGCGGTCGCAGGTCGCCGACCTGGTCGTCGGCGCGCTGGCCAACCCGGGGGTGAGCGCGGGCAAGGTCGTCGAGGCGATCGCCAAGGACGACGCGCCGTCCAGGCCCGTGGGACAGCTGTTTTCGGAGGTTTGAGTTGTGTACAGGGCGCTGCGTGTGGCGTTTTTTTGTGCGTGCGTCGTTTTTGCTCTCGGCGGCCACGTGGCGATGCTAGTTTTGCGTCGCCACGCTCTCTCTCGTTCTCGCTAGATATAGTGTAAGGCGGTTCGTTGTCAATCTTGACTCTCTCTCAGCCATCCGACCACCTCTTGACCGGCCGCGGCCGCGGAAGAAGGGAGGTTCCCCCGGCGTCGACACCACACTCCCTTTCCCCCTCTCGCGGCCCCCCCCCGACAGCCCGGCGCGCGCGACGCATCACAGCCGGGCGCAGGCCGCGCGCACCACCCGTATTGGTTTGGGCGCCCAGAAGCCCCCCGCCGCGCGCGGCTCGCGCGGGCGTCGGCAGATGGCGCGCGCCTGCCGCCGCCGCTGCGCCTGAAGAACAGAGACGATGGCGGCGGCGGCGGCGTGCCCAATCTGCCTGCACCTCCGCTGCGACGCCGCCGTCCTTCCCTGTGTCCACGCCTTTTGCTCTCCCTGCGCAACCACGTGGTTCGTGGCGCTGGGCAAGCGCCAGTGCCCGCTGTGCAAGGGGCGCGCAGAGTCGCTGCTCACGCGAATCGGCGCCGGCGGCAGGTCTTACGACGAGCAGAGGCTCGGCGGGCAGGGGGGTCCGGCGGCGGCGGCGGCGGCGGGGGCGGCGGCGGGTCCGGCGGCAGCGGCGGGGGCGGCGGGACCCGAGGGGCGCCGGCGGCCGTCGCGGTGGGAGCGGGAGGAGGACGGAGAGGAGGGCGGCGGCGCCGGCGGCGCCGGGCGGCGACGGGAGGCGGGCGGCGAGCAGGCGGCGCAGGCGGCGGCGCAGGCCCGGGCCGCCGCCGCCGCGATCGCCCGCCTGGCGTCGGCGGCGGCGGCGGCCTCCCACGCCCTCTTGCCCCCGCCTCCGCGCGACGGGCTTGGTACCCGCCGGCCGGCGACGCTGCCCGACTTTGGGGGAGTAGCAGGGGCGGCGGCGGCGGCGGCCGCCGCCGCCGTCGACGGCCGCGACCGCCGCGCCTTCTACAGCGCGGCCGACCCGCCCCGCCGGCCCATCGCGCCCGCGGCGGACGCCAGGCCGCGGGTCGCGGCGGCGGCGTCGGCGGCGTCCGCGCCGCGCGTGCGCCAGTTCGCGCGGCGCGACCTCAGGGCGCTGCTGCTGCCGCCGCCGCACGAGCGGCGGGGCGGGGGGCGGGGGGCCAGAGGCGCCGCGGACGAGGACGGCGACGGTGGCGACGACAACGGCGACGGCGACGGCGACGCTGACGAGGACGAGGACGAGGACGAGGGCGTGGCGCTGCTGCTCGAGCACGCGCTCGGCCTTCTTCGGCAGCACGGCCCGGCGCCAGGCAGAAGCGCCGGCCCCGACGGCGGCCGCGCGCAGGAGTGCGGCGACGTCGATGGCGACGACGCACCCGACCGCGAGGCCATCGCCGCCCTCCAGCCCCTGCTGTTCGAGCACGCGCCGCGCCTGTGGGCCGAGATTTCGGCGTTTGCGCGCTCCGGCCTTTCGGTCGCCGCCTTTGACCGCCTCAGGGCGGAGCAGACGCTGTGGCAGCGGCAGCGGCAGAGCCTAGGACGGCCGCCGCCGCCGCCGCCGCCGCCGCCGACGCCTTTGCCTTAGCTCGTCATGTCCCCGCCGCCCCGCCGCGCCGCCGCCCCCGCCTCCCACCCGGCGAGCGCCTCCTCCGTCAGCCGCCACATCTCCGCCGCCGCCGCCCCATCCAGCGCCGCGTCGCTCGGCGCCGTCGGCACGCCCTTGGTGTAATATTTAGCGTCGCCCGCCTCTTTTTCGCCCCCCTCCTGCCCCCCGTCCGGCCCCAGGAGCGCGGCCTCGAGCCGCCGCGCGCCCTCGTCCAGCGACACGGCAAAGGGCACCACGACGGGGCCGAGCGTGCGCAGCAGCCACGCCGCGACGCCGTTGCCGCCGGCCTGCCGCGCCAGGCCCGTCGAGGGCACGAAGCCGGGGGAGGCCGACGCGAAGCGCACGCCGGTCCCCGCGGGCTCGCGGCGCTGCATCTCGCGCGCGGACCACACGTTGAGCAGCTTGGAGGCGCCGTACGCGGCCCGCGGCGTGAAGCCGGCGGGCGGCGCGGCGCCGGTGTTGCCGCCGCCGTCGCCGCCGACGCCGCCGGACGACGCCCGCAGCGCCGCCGTCACGTCAAACAGGGCCGCCGGCGTCGCCGGCAGCGGCGCCGTGCTGCGGTGCAGCTCGGACGAGACGAACACGCAGCGCCCGCCGCTCTCGCGGAGGGCAGGCAAGAGCAGACGCGCCAGCAAGAACTGGGACAGGTGGTTGACGAGCAGCGTCTGCTCGAAAGATGGTGTCGTCGTCGTCGTCGTCGTCGTCGTCGTCGTCGTCGCCGTCGTCGTCGTCGTCGTCGTCGCCGTCGTCGTCGTCGCCGTCGCCGACGGCGGCGGCGCCGCTTGCTCGAAGAGCGTCGCCTTTGACGGCCAAACGCCCGCGTTCAGCAGCACGTAATCGATCCGGCGGGGCGCCTGCGAGGCCGCGCGGCACACGCTGCTGAGCGACGTGAAGTCGGTGTCGATGATTGTGGAGGCGGTGGCGGATGGGGACGCGTCGAGGAGCGCCTTTGCCGCGGTTAATTTTAGGGTGCTGCCCTCGCGCCCGACCAGAATAAGGTCGAATCCCTTGGCCGCCAAGCGCTTGGCAACCTGCAGCCCGATGCCGCCCGTAGGTCCGGTGATGAGGGCGACGCGCGCCATGTTGATATCGCAGTTGAAGTGACGGAGTTTGGTGTGTCGGACCGGCAACGCGCGCGCGGGCGGCGGTTTGTCCATCGCGCGTCGAGGCAGCGCAGCGCTCTCCTCAAAAGCCGCGGATGGGGACGTAGAAACAAAAACAAGACAAGAGGGCCCGTTTTTTATGGCGTCAAACTCCCACCATCGTCACCAGTCTCCCACGGCGCTCGCCAGCGTCGTCTCCCGCCGCCGGAACGTCGTGTGGAACGCCGCGCGCGCGGCCGCCGACCCGACGCCGCCCGGAGCGGCGGCGGCGGCAGCAGCCACAGGCGCGGGCGCGCGGCCGTCGCGCTGCTGCCCGCTGCCCGACGGCCCGTCGGCCGGCGGCGGCGAGGCGAGCCCCTCGTACACCCGCCGCACGGCCGCGCTCTGCCCCGGCCGCCACCTGACAAACGTCTCCTGCTCCCCCGCCGCGGCGCCGTCAGCGCCGGCAAAGTAGTTCTCGAGCTCGTCGAGCGCCGCCGCCGCCGACTTGCCGCCGCCGCCGCCGCCGTTTGCCGCCGCCGCGCCCCCGGCAGCCGCGCCCGCCGCCGCGACGGCCTTGGCCGCGGCCATCTGCCCGCCGCCGTTGAGGCAGCCGCCCGGGCACGCGAACACCTCGACGTAGTCGTAGAGGCAGGAGGGCGCGGCCGCAGCGGCGGCGGCGAGCGACGGCGGCATCAGCGCGCCTGCCGCATCCCCCTCGCCGCCGTCTCCGCCACCCTCGCCCGCCGGCGCCGCCGCCGCCGCCGCCGCCTCCCCGACGGCGGCCGCAGCCGGCAGCCGCCGCACGACCGCCTGGATGTTGCGAAAGCCGTAGGCCGCGGCGAAGCGCAAGAGGGGCGGCTGCCCTGTCAAGTGATCCCCCACGGGCGCGCCCTCGGCCTCGAGGGCTTGCCGGACCTCGAGCGCGAGCTCGTGCATGTCGGCGTTGCGCAGGCGGCGTGGCGCGAGCGGGCCGCCGCCGCCGCTCGCGCCGCCGCCGCTCGCGCCGCCGCCGCCACCGCTGCCCGGCGGCGACAGCTCGAGCCCAAACAGCCGGCGCGCGGCGTACCGCATGACGAATGCGGCCCACCCGCCGCTGCCGGGCAGAGAGCCGGGCCGGCCCCACGCCGGGTCGTGCAGCGGGGGCTGGTCGACGAGGGGGCCGGCGCCCCCGCCGGCGCCGGCGTCGGCGCCGGCAGCGGCCAAGGCGGCGACTACGGCGGCGGCCGGCACCGCGCGCCCGTCGAGCGTGTCGAGTTCCGTCGCGGGCGCGACGGAGCTCAGGTCGGCGCACCCGTGGGCCTCGAGCAGCGCCTGCACCTCGCTCGTCGCGAGGCAGCAGTCGACCTCGGGCTCGGGATCGTGAGCGTGTCTGTCGCCGCCGCGTCCGTCGCCGCCGCTGCTGCCATTGGAGCCGCCGCCGCCGCCGCCGCCGCCGCTGCCAGCCTCGCCCGCTGTCGCCCCTGCGACCACCACCAGCTCGTCGCGCGCCGCCTCGAGCTTCTTGTCGTAGCACGGCATCACCGTCACGTGGTAGACCTTTTTAGCAGTCCCAGCCTCCCCTGGCCCGCTGCCGCGAGTTTCAGCTGCGCCGCTGCCACCACCCGCGCCGGCGCCGGCGCCGGCGCCGGCAGCGCCCCCGCCGCCCGCCGCCGCCGCACCCCCCCGCCACCCGCCGCCGCCGCCGCCGCCCCACCCCTTTTTCACCAGCGCGCCCATGACGCCCTGCGGCGAGCGCACGCCTGACAGGTGGCGCAGCGCGCGCGGCGCGGCGCCCTTGGCCGTCGCCTTCTCCGCGTAGCACACCCATCCCGGGCACGCGGACGCGAGCACGGGCAGGGGCGCCGGCGGCGGGCCGGGGGAGGCGGCGGCCGCATAGGCGGCCGCGGCGGCGTCGGCCGCGGCCGCCGCGCGCGCCGCTCCCGCCGCGCGCAGGCGCCCGGCCGCGCGCGAGAGCGCGCCGCTCGCCGCGAACCGCGCGCAAAACTCCTCCCCGGCCTCGAGCAGCGCCACCTCCCGCGCCACCCCCAGGTCCAGGACCGCGCGCGCCCCGAGCACCTCTTTAAAAAACGTGGCGAGGCGCAGGTGCGCGTCCGCGGCCGAGCCGAGGCCGTGCAGCGCCGCCAGAGACGCGCGCGACTGCGGCGACACGGATACGACGACGTCGAAGAAGGGGCGCTCGGCCGGCGAGAGGCGCCGCAGCAGCTCGGCGGACGATTGCTGCTGCAGCAGCACGGTCTCGGCCGAGGTGACGCAGCCGGCGCAGGCCAGGCAGTCGTGCAGGGTGACGCGGACGGCGCCTTGGGCGGCGTCGGCGCCGCCCTCGGTGTAGGTCTGCTGGAAGCCCCCGCCGCCGGGAGGAGGCCTTGGCGCGATCACGGGCGCGGCGGGCGGGCCGGCGGCGGCGGCGGCGGCGGCGCGGGGCGTTCGCCGCTTGCGCTGGAGGACGACGCCGCCGCCGTCCTCGTTCGCCGGCGCCGCCGCCGCTGCGCTGTCGTCCTGGCCCGGCGCGAGCTTGCCGCCCTGGAGCGCGACCACGCACGCCTGGGCTGGGGCGATGTAGTCGTTGAGGTCGCCCAGCTTGACCGTGCCCGAGAACATCGGGGCGCTTGCGGCGCGAGGGGACGAGCACCCAGGAGAAGAGTGGTTTTGTTTGCCCGGGGGGAGACGCGCGCTGCAAGCAGATTGAGGAGTCGCGAGTCGAGGCGGGTGTGATGAGATGATGTGGTGCCGATCGTTCGTTGTGTGTGTGTGTGTGAGTCAGCCGCGGCGTGGGCGCGGCGTGGGCTCCTTGGAGCTGCCTCGATCGGTCGAATCGGCGCGCCAAATGTCGGCGGGCGAGCGCGCGCGCGACGGCGGCGTCGCGGCGACGGCATGTACTTCACAGGGCGTTCCTTCCTCAAGCTGACACGCAGCTCCATACTAGCAGTAATGGCGACCAATTGAGCCACATCAGGCGATCCAACCCACGCATGAGGAACGACACCAACGACGTCAAAATGGACGGAGAGGGCGAGGATGTCCAGCTCTTCGCGCGCCCGTCCGCCAAGGACCTGGAGCGCCGCCAGCGGCAGAAGAAGCGGCAGCAGCAGGACGATGCGCATCGGCAGCAGCACGAGCACGGCGGCGGCAAGCGCGCGCGGAGCGCCGCGGATGTCGGAGGAGGAGGAGGAGCAGGCGCAGCACCAGCAGGCACCACCGCCGCCATAAGCTCTCCCTTGCGGGCAGCATTCGCACCCGCCAGCGCAGCGACTGGCGACGCCGACTCGTTCGAGCAGCTCGGCGTCTCCTCGTGGCTGTGCTCCGTCCTGCGCACGCTCGGCATCACCCGCCCCACCCCCGTGCAGGCCGCGTGCGTGCCCGCCGTGCTTTGCGGGCGCGACGCCGTCGGCCTGGCGCAGACGGGCAGCGGCAAGACGGCCTGCTTTGCGCTGCCCGTGCTGCAGGCGCTCGCCCGCGAGGGGCCCTACGGCGTTTTTTGCCTTGTTCTCACGCCGACGCGCGAGCTCGCGTTCCAGCTGGCCGACCAGTTCCGCGCGTTCGGCGCGGGGTCGGGCCTGCGCGACGCGGTGGTCGTGGGCGGCCTGGACGGGCGGGCGCAGGCGGCAGAGCTCGCGCGCCGGCCGCACGTCGTCGTCGCGACGCCGGGCCGCCTGGCAGAGCTGCTGCGGCAGCCCGGCGGCGGAAGCGGCGGCGGCGGTGGCGGCGTATCGTCGTCGGCGTCCTCGTCCTCCTCGTCCTCTTCTTTGGCGGCCGGGTTTGCGCGCGTGCGCTTCCTGGTGCTGGACGAAGCGGACCGGCTGCTCGACGCGTCGTTCGAGGACGCGCTGCGCGTGATCGTGGCGGCGCTCCCGAAGGCGGCGGGCGCCGCCGCCGCGCCTGGCGGCCGGCCCCGGCGGCAGACGCTGCTTTTCTCGGCGACGGCGACGCGCTCGCTGCTGCGGCTGCAGGAGGCGGCGATGCCGGACGCGCTCGTGTTCTCGGCGTACGAAGCGGAGAGGCGCGCGGCGGCGGCCATGGCGCAGAAGAAGGCGAAAAAGGGGGGGAACGACGTGGAGGCTCCTCAAGAGGGCGACGAGGGCGACGACGACGACGACGACGACGACGACGAGGGCGGCGGGGGCGACGGCGGCGCTGGCGCCAACCTGCCGCCGCCGCCGTCGCTCGCGGCGCTCGCGGCGCTCGACGCCGACGCGCTCGTGCGCCTGCCCGAGCGCCTGCGGCAGGAGTACGCGTTCGTGCCGCAGCGCGTCAAGGACGTCTACTTGGTGCACGTGCTCGAGTCGTGGCTGGGGGTGGGGCCGGCCGCGCAGCTGCTGCAGCAGCAGGCAGCAGCAGCAGCGGCGTCGCCGTCGGGCAGGCGGCGAGCCGGCGGCGGCAAAAGCGGCGGCAAAAGCGGCGGCGCCGCGTCCGTTTCCTCCCCCTCGTCCTCTTTCCTGCCCGGCGGCGGCCCCGGGCGCTCCGCCATCGTCTTCGTCGGCACCTGCCGCGGCTGCCGCCTCCTCGAGCTCCTCGCCGGCGAGCTCGGCCTCCAGGCCGCCGCCCTGCACGCGCGCAAGCCGCAGCGCCAGCGGCTCGCCGCCCTCGCCGCCTTCCGCTCGGGCGCCGTGCGCCTGCTGGTGGCCACCGACGTCGCCGCGCGCGGGCTCGACGTCCCGTCCGTGGGCCTGGTAGTCAACTACGACCTGCCGGCCCTCCCGAGCGACTACGTGCACCGCGTGGGCCGCACGGCGCGCGCGGGGCGCGAGGGGCGCGCGCTGTCGCTCGTGTGCCCGGCGGACGTCTCGCGGCTGCAGGCGGTCGAGGCACTCACGGGCTCGCGGCTGGCGGAGGCCACCGAGCTGGCCGGCGCCGACGCCGAGGCCGAGGCGATGCGGGGGATCACTCGGGTGTTCGGGGCGCGGCGCGCGGCGCTGATGGCACTGGCGGAGGAGGACGACGGCATGGCAGAGACGATGGAGCGGCGGAGGGTCGGCTGGGAGAGGGGGCTGTCGGGCGAGGGGGGGCAAAGGGGCGAGGGGCACGCAAAGGGGCGGCGGCGGCGGCGGCGGTAGAAAGACGAAGGAAGACGAAAAGTGACGGCGGCGACGGACACGCAGCATGGGGCACAAGCGACGAGCTTCACAGCCCAGCGCCGCTCGTAAGCAGGTGATTTGAGCATTCGGGTTTGTGTTACACGCACAGGCAGTCCGACAGAAACGCGGGCGCCAGCGGAGGCCTGTGGGGGCTTGGTTTTGTGTTTTGTTCTTTGGAAAGAAGGGGAGATTGGAAAGGCGCCGCCCGCTTTCTCGCCGTTTCCCACAACAATGCGCGACTTCTTTTCTTCTGCGCCGGATGAAAACGACAACCCGAAAACAACAAACAACACAGTTCGACACAGCAAGGGGGTGGGGCTTGTGGCGACGACGACGACGACGACGACAACGAAGCAGAACAAGACAGAGAAAAAAAACCAGGGGACGGCGGCGGCGGCGACGGCGGTGGCGGCAACGACGACTGCGGCGGCAGGCAAAACGAGGTTTGGGGGTGTTGCGAACAGAGCAGAGCAGGGGATCGGCGATACCGACGCGTGATCAAGTGGAGGAGTTGGTTATTCTTTTTGTGTGGGGGGGGGACGAGTACCGCGTGCGGACGGGGCGCCAAAACAAAAAAAGCAGCGGCAGCAGACAAAAAACGCAGGCAAGAAACTGCCCCAGGGTGGTGGGTGGGTGGGGGGGCGGGAGGGGGAGGGGAGCATGACGGCGTGGGGATAAGTGGGAGCGCGTACAAGTCGTGGACAAAACAGGGCAGGTGCATGTGCGTGCGAAAAACAAGCGGAGGAGAGATTGAGTTTTTTGTGGGAAAAGTGGCGGTTGGGAACGTGTTGTCGACAAGAGAGCGCGGGCGGCGGGCGGCGGTTGGGCGACGGCGACGGCGACGGCGACGGCGACGGCGACGGCGACGGCGACGGCGACGGCGACGGCGAGCGCGCGCGGGCGGGGAGCGTCGGAGAAATCAGCCTCCCCGCCGCGTCCCGCGCCACCCCTTGGCCGCCTCGGCCGCCCGCCGCACCACGTCCGGGTGCGCCACCCACCCGTGCGCCAGCAGCTCGCTCGCCGTCGGCCGCCGGCGCGGGTCGTACTGCAGGCACGCGTCCAAAAACGCCGACGCGCCGGGCGACAGGCCCGCGGGGCGCGGCGGTCCGCGCGGCGTCGAGGCCACGGCCCACATGACGCCCCACACGCCGTCCTCGCAGCGGCCAGCCCACGGCCTGCGCCCCGTCAGCATCTCTATGACGGTGCAGCCGAGGGACCAGACGTCGGCGCGGCGGCCGTGGCCCGTGCCGCGCACGACCTCGGGGGCCATCCAGGCGGGGCTGCCGACCATCGACGTCATCGCGAACGTGAGGTCGGACCCGGGCGCGCCGCCGCCGCCGCCGCCGCCGTTGCGCGCCGAGGACGAGGACGCGCCGCCGTCCGGGTTAGCGCGCTGCCGCGTCGCGGCCGCGGCCGCCGCCGCGCCGAAGTCGGCCAGCTTGACGCACCCGTCGCGGCTCACCAGCACGTTTGCGCCTTTCAGGTCGCGGTGCGCGATGCGGCACCCGTGCAGGTACTCCAGCCCGAGCAGCAGCTGGCGCGTGTAGACGCGCGCGAGGTCCTCGCCAAAGGCGCCGAAGCGCCCGAGCATCGATGCGATCGATCCGCCCGGCACGTACTCTAGGAACATGAAGAGCGCGTTCTTGCGCGTGTCGACGGCCGCGTCGATGTAGCGGACGACGTGCGGGTGCGCGAGGCGCTTGACGAGGGCGAGCTCGCGGGCGAGCTCGCGGAGCTGGGGGTCGGCGGCGTACGAGGGGGGCGCGGGGTGGGCCGCAGCGGCGGACGCGCCCGAGGCGAGCGTGTTGTTGGGCCCTCCGCCGCCGCTGCCTCCTCCTCCGTTGCTCGTCGCCGTCGTCGCCGCCGTCGCGCCGCCGCCGCTGGGCGCCGGCGGCGACCCGAGCTGATGCTGCGGCTGCTGCGGCTGCTGCTGCTGCCCGGGCCGCCGCTGCTGCTGCGCGCCGCGCCGGCAGCCGGCGGGCGCCGGCGACGCGGCCGACGAGCCGTGCGACTGCTGCTGCTGCTGCTGCTGCTGCGACTCGGCGGCGGCGGCGGCGGCGGCCACGGCGGCGGCGATGGCGCCCGGCCGCCGCTCCAGGGGCAGCACTTTCACGGCCATCAGCTCGCCCGTGAGCGTGTTGAGGCCGGCGTACACCTTGCCGTAGGCGCCCTCGCCCAGGAGCTCGCCCTGCGTCCACTGCATGGCGCCGACGCGCTGCGTCTCGTCCGGGGCGCCGGAGGAGGGGTTGGCGGCGGCCGGGGCGCCGCCCGAGGGCCGGGCGCCGACGGCGCCGCTCTGCCAGCCGGCAGAGGCGCCGCCGCCGCCGGGCGGCCGCTCGCCGCCGCCGCCGCCGCCGCCGCTGGCGCCGCCGCCTGCGCCGCACAGGAGCAGCAGCTCGCGGCGCTCGCGCTCGTCCGGGTCCTCGTCGTCCGCGGAGAGGGGGGAGGCGACGCGGGCGCGGGCCGCCGTCGCGGCGCGCGGGGAGACGGCGGCCGCGGCGGCGGCGACGCGCCAGGCAGAATACTGGTCCGAGGGGCCGGCGCCGTCGTCGTCGGCGGCGGCATTGGCGCCGCTCGCGCCGGCGGCAGCGGCCAGAGCGGGCGCCGCGCCTTCTGCCCCGGCTGCCGCCGCCGCCGCCGTGGCCGGCGCCGCCGCGGCTGGGGCTGCGGGCGCGGCGCGCAAGGCGGTGGGGCCGCGCGCTTTGAGCGCGGGCGACGCGGAGCCGCCGCCGCCGAGGGCGGCGGCAGCAGCAGCGAGCGCCTTGTCGGCGGCGGGGGGGCCGGGCGCGGCGCTGCCGCTGCCTCCGCCGCTGCCGCCGCCGCCGCCGTCGTGGTCGCTGTTGCCGCCCCCGCTGCTGCAGTCTGCGCCTCGCCCCCCCTCGTCCTCCCGCCGCGGCCCCCGCCCGCCGTCGCTAAACATGTCGGCGCAGCGCCCGGCCTCGCTGTTGTACTCGGTGCTGGGCACGTCGTCGTCGTCCTCCCCTGCGACAAGCGGCGGCGCACCGGCATGCGCGCCGGCGTCGTTGTCGTTGTCCGCGTCGGCGTCGGCCGCCGGCGCGGCAGCGCCCTTATCGCCCTCGTCCTCGTCCTCCTCCTGCTCCTCGCTCCCGGCGGCGCTGCTGACCCGCGCCGCGCCAAAGCGGTACGCGCCCATCGGCACGGCGGTATTGGGAGAGCCCGTGAACGAGCCCGGACGCGTGAGGGAGATCGAGATCGGGCGCGGGCCGCTGCCGCCACCCCCGCCGCCGCCGACGCCCCGCGCCGACGTGAAGTCGCCCGCGCGCTCCGACTCGGCGCGCGAGAGCGCCGGCCACCGCTGCGGCTGCTGCTCGTGCGCCGGCGGCTGCCCACCCTGCTGGTGCTGATGCTGCTGATGCTGCTGCTGGTGGCTGGGCGCCCCGGCGGCGGCCCCGCCGACCCCCGCCGGCACGGGCGACTGCCAAGCGCGCCGCCGGGGCGTGCTGGTCGGGCACCCTGCGCGCGGCGCCGTCGTCGGCGTCTCGGCGACCGGGCCGCCGCCGCCGCCGCCGCCGCCGCCGCCCGCGTCGGAGAACGGCAGCGAACGCTGCGGCGGCTGCTGCGGCTGCTGTCCCTGCGCTTGCGCCGCCTGCTGCTGTTGCTGCTGCTGGTGCTGCATGAAGCGGCGCGGCAGCTGCAGCACGGGCGGCGTGGGCGCGCGCGGCGAGGCGGCGCAGGCGTGCAGGTCGTCGGCCGAGCCCAGGGCCGAGGTCGCCGTGGGCAGGCCGCCGCCCGACGCCGGGCCGCCGCCGCCGCCCGCCGCCGCTGCCGCCGCCGCCGCCGCCGCCGCGACGGCCGCCGCGACGGCGCTGCGGGCGGCGGGGCGCATGGGCGTCGGCCGCCCGCTCGACAGCGTGGGGGCGCCGCCGGCCGGGCCGCCCCCCGCGCCGCCCGCGCTCGTCGCCGAGGCTGGGGGCTGCGGGTAGGCCGGCAGGGAGCCGGACGAGTGCAGCCCCAGCTCGCGCCGCTGCCCGGGGCCGAGCGGCGAAAGCATCAGCCGCGCCGGCGGCGGCGCGCCCGCTCCCCCCCCTGCCGCTCCCCCTGCCGCTCCCCCTGCCGCTCCCCCTGCCGCTCCCCCTGCCGCTCCCCCCCCTGCCGCTCCCGGTCCGTCGTGCCGCCTCGCGCTGAGCGGGCCGTCCAGGACGGGCGGCCCCTCGCGCTCGGCGGCGCCGCCGCCCCCCGAGTAGGAGTGCTGGCGGGGCCGCGGGGCCGAGGCGCCGCGCGAGGACGCGCAGGGGGGGGTGATCGCCACGGCTGCCGAGGGCAGAGGAGGGGGCGCCGCCGCCGTCGCCGCCGCCGCTGATGCCGCCGCCGCCGCGGCGCCGCCGGCCGACGACGCCCGCGGCCCGTGCGGCGGCGAGCCGTCGACTGAGGCACGCGCCGGACCCAGCACACCGCGCCCCCTTCCAGCGGCGGCGGCGGCGGCCGCGGCGGCGGCGGCGGCGGACGCGGCGGCGGCAGCGCCTTGATGGCGGGGGTGGTGGTGGGTGGTGGGTGGTGGGTGGTGGTCGTCGGCGGGCGTCCGCGGCGGCGTGCCAGAGGGCCGGGCCGTCGGCGCGGGGGGCGTGCCCGCGGCGGCGGCGGCGCCGGCCTCGGCAGCAGCGCCAGCCGCAGGCGCAGGCGCGCGCCCGGGGGACACCAGCATCAGCGCCGCCGCCGCCGCCGCCGCCGCCGCCGCGCTCCCCCCGCCCGCCATCGCCGCCGCCACCGCGTCGGCCGCATCGTCCGCGAACAGCGCGCGCACCGTCTCTGGCCGCGCCAGGTCGAGCGGCGCGAGCCCGTCGCGCGTGCGCGCGCGGATGTCTGCCCCCGCGCGCACCAGCAGCCGCGCGACGGCCGCGTGCCCCGCCGCGCACGCGTGGTGCAGGGGGGTCGCGCCCGCGGCGTCGCACTCGCCCGCGCTGGCGCCGGCGGCGAGCAGCATCTCGGCGAGCGCGAGCTGCCCGCGCGCGGCGGCGTGCAGCAGCGGGCCGCCCGCGCTGCCGTGCCCGAAGCGCGGCGAGGCTCCCGCGGCCAGCAGCAGCGCGGCCATGGGGCGCGAGCCCAGCAGCACGGCCTCGTGCAGCGCCGTGCGCCCGGTCGACGGGTGGCGCTCGTTGACGCCCGCGACGACGGGCGCGGGGGACGGCGGCGGCGCCGCGGCCCAGGCAAAGGGGCCGTGGTCGGCCGACGAGGCCGAGGCAGAGGCCGCGCCGCCGCTTCCGCCGCCGCCGCCGCTTAAGGGGGGCGGCAGCGGGGCGGTCAGGTACGAGACGGTGGCGCGCAGGTGCTCCACGTCGCGCGAGCGCACCGCCTCCAGCAGCAGGGACGCGGCGCGCGCGCGGGCGCTGTCGAGCGTCGGGCGCGTGGGCGTTTGCTGCTGGCCGCCGCCGCTCGCCGCCGCCGATGCGTCGTCGGCGGCAGCGGCGGCGGCGCCGCTGCTGCTCGGGCCGACGGAGCTCAGTCCCCTGAGAAGCATGGGCATCGAGTTGACGCGCGGCGCGATGTCGTGCAGGTACCCGAGTCTGGGCGGCGAGTCTGGCGGGGGCGCGGCGGCGACGGCGGCGGCGGCGGCCGGCGGCGCGGGTGCCCGCCCTGCCACCGGCCGCTCCTGCTGCTGCGGCTGCGGCTGCTGCTGCGGCGGCTGCTGCGGCGGCTGCTGCGGCGGCTGCTGCTGCTGCTGCTGGCTCCAAGGCGCAAAGCGCAGGGCGTTGGCTGCCGCGGCGAGCGCGGCAGTCACGGCGCTGCGCGCGCCACTCGGCGCCGCGCCGTCGCCGCAGCTCGCCGCCCGGCCGAGCGTCGCCATGCCCCCTGGCACCGCTGGCGCCGCTGGCGCCTGCGGCAGAGGCTGAGAATGCTGCTGCTGCTGCTGCTGCTGCGCCCGGTGCGCGGGCAACCGGCGCCCGGGGGACGGCGACGGCGCCACCTCTGGGGGATTGAGCGACGGTTGCGGCAGCGACGACGACGCCGCCGCCGCCGGATCCAGCCGGCGCGTGGGCGATCGCCGCCGGAAAAAGTGCTGCTGCTGCTGCTGCTGCTGCTGATGTTGCTGCTGCTGCTGCTGCTGCTGCTGCTGCTGGTGCTGGTGCTGGTGCTGGTGCTGCTGGTGCTGGTGCTGGTGCTGCTGCTGGGTGCAGCGCTCAGGCTGCCGCACGTACGGACTGCTCGCGAGGAAGACGCCGATGCCGCCGACCGTCGCGAGGGCGGCGGCCTCCTCGGACGCGGACGGCCCGAGGAGCGCGGGCGGCGGGGACTCGGGCGGGCGCGGGCGCCGCAGCTGCAGCGGCAGCGGCTGGTGCTGGGAGGGCGGCGCGGTCGCCTCCCCGGGGCCATCGCCCGCGCCGGAGATCCCCAGGGGGCTCGGGCGGCCGCCGCCGCCAGCGGCCATCGCGCCAAAGGCGGTGGCGCCCGCGAGGGCAAACGGCGACGTCGGCCGGCCGGCGGCGGCGGCGGCGGCGGCGGCGCTGCGGGCGGCGGCGGCGGCAAAGGTTGCCTCTTGCTGCTGCTGCTGCTCCTGCTGGTGCTGGTGCTGCCGCGCGGCCATCACGCCGGAGTAGTGCAGCGCGCGCACCTCGTGCACCTCGTGGGAGCGCCGCGCCGTCTCGGCGCCCCCCCCGGCCCACATGGCGCCGAGGCTCGGCGCGTGCAGGCGCGAGGGCGACCCTCCGCCGGCCGACGCCAGCGGCGAGGCGGGCGAGGCGAGCGCCGGGCCCCAGAGACCCTTCTGCTGCTGGTGGTGGTGGTGCTGGTGCGAGCCCGCGGGAAGGGAGGCCGGGTCGCCACCGCCGGCCGCGGCCTCGTGGAACGCCGATCCCGGGCGGGCGAACCGGCGGCCCGGCGGCGGAGGGACGGCGGCGGCGCCGCCGTTGGCCGTCGGGCCGCCGGTTCGCTCGGCGCCCGGCGAGCCCGGCGCGCCCGCTCTTGCCGCCGCCGCTGCTGCTGCTGCTCCTCCCGGGGACCCTCCCGACCCGTCGGGCGAATCGAGGCTGAGGGCAGACATGGCCGAGGCCGGGCTGTCCATGGCGTCCGTCCCGGCGCCGTGGTGGTGGTGGTGGTGGGGGTGCTGGTGCAGAAACCGCGGCAGCGACGGCGGCACGGGCCCGCGCGCGTTGCCGGCGCCCGTCGTGCCCGCGCCGCTCCCGCCGTCGTTGGCGCCGCCGGTCGTGCCGGCGCCGCCGGCGCCGCCGCTGCTGCTGCCGCTGCTGGCCAGCCCGCTGAGCCCGCTGCCGCGAGAGGGCAGGCCGCCGTCGGCGGACGCGCCGCCCGCGGCCGCGTGCGCGGACGCGCCCATGCCGCCGCGCGCGGCGTACAGGGCCGCCACGTCGACGCCCAGGGCGCTGTAGCGGGACGGCGCGCGCGCCGCGACCGAAGACGCGACGGGCGCGGCCGCCGTCGCCGCCGCCGCCGCCGCCGCCGCCCCCGCCCCCGGCGCCGCCGCCGCCGGCGACGACGCGGGCGCCGACGGCGAGGCCACGTGCGCCGACGCGCTGCGGCTCGAGAGGCTCAGGCGCGCGAGGCGCGGCGGCCGCGGCTGGGTCGGCGGGCTCGCCGTCACGTGGTGGAGGTGCGCGTGGGGGTGGGCGTGCAGGTGGCCGGGCGGCGGGCCGTGGCCGTGGGGGCCGTGGCCGTGGCCGGCGTGGCCGCCGCCGGGCGGCGGTTGCAGCGGCGGCGCGGACGCCGGCGCAGGCGGCGGCGTGCCCGCCGGGCCGAAGAACAGCGCCTGCTTGCAGCCCGCCCCGTCCGGCGGGCCCGAGGGGGTCGTCGCGTCCGGGGACACCAGGACCCCCGGGTGCGCCGCGGCGGCGGCCGCCGCGGCAGAGGCGCCGGCGTACGCCGCGACCTCCAGGCGCCAGGGCGGAGGGGCGCCGCCGCGCCCGCCCCCGAGGGCGGCGGCGGCGCGGCCCCCCGGGGCGGGGGGCGGGGAGATGAGCGGGGGGGGCGAGGCCGCGGCTGCCAGGGCGGCGGCCGCGCCCGGCGGCGGCCAGTGCTGCTGCCCGGCGGCGCCCGCGCCAAAGCTGCTGCCGGCGCCGGCGCCGCCGCCTGCCGCCGCCGCGCCGCCCCCGGGCAAGGGGCGCCGGACGCCGCCGGGCGGCGGCGGCGGCGACGGCCGCCGGTGCAGCGGCGACAGCGGGGGCGGCGGCGCCGCGGGCTGCCGCGGGGCCGCGTCCGCGCCCGCCGCGCTGCCGCCGCCGCCGTTGTTGTTGTTGTCGCCGCTGCTGGAGCGCACCGCCGACGCCGGCGCGGGCGCCGAGGCCGAGGAGACGGGGAGCGAGTGTGAGCGGAGCGCCGACATCAACGCACCGCCGCCGCGAGTCCCGCCGCCGCTGCCGCCGCCGCTGATGCCGCCGACGCCGCTGCCCTTGTGCTGCTGCTGCAGCTGGTGCGGCTGCTCGGGCAGGCCCCACGGCGGGTGCGGCGCCTGATGGTGGTGGTGCTGCTGCTGCGGCGGCGGCTGCTGCACGACGTAGGACGGTCGCCGCCGCGGCGACGCCCCGGAGGGCGACGACAACGCACAAAAGGGCGGCGGCGCCAGGTGGCCCCCCTCCCACGGCGGCGGCGGCGACGGCGCGTGCTGGTGCTGGTGGTGCAACATCATCAGCGGTAAGAGGTTGGGGTGGGAGCCCGCCGAGGGCTCCACCGCCATGCGGGGCGACGACGGGGACATGGGCGGCAGAGAGGAGTGCGGACGTTGTGCTGCCGCTGCTGCTGCCGCCGCTGCCGCCGCTGCCGCCGCTGCTGCCGACGAGTCTCGGGCGGCGGACGGCGGAAGAGGCGGCGGCGCAAAGCGGGCTACCGCCGCCGCCATCGCCCCGTTGCCGCCGACAGCGCCGCGGCCAGCGTGCGGGGCGCGCGGCCGCGGCTCCGGAGAGCCTGCTTTGCGTGGCCACGAGAGGTTGCATTGTGGGGAAAAGGGGGAAGTTCGGCGCGTTGAGCGTGGTGTCGGCGGATGCGAGTGCGGGGGTCGTGCGCCGCGCGCGCCAAAAAGACAGGAGGACGAGCAGTTTTTTTTTAGAGGGGAGGAGGGGAGAGACTTTGGCGCTCCCCCCGCCTCCCGCTCTCTTGGCCCAAATTCGGGAGCGCCGATCGGCCGCGCGAGAGATGGGCATCCCAGCGCCGCGCGGCGGGGGCAGCAAGGGGCGGGCCCTGCGGATGAACGTTCACTCACGGTCCATTGATTTGTTTGGTCTCTTGAAAGAGAGCAAGAGAGAAAGAGCCCTCACAGGGGCTTCATCGTCGTCGCCTCTCCCGGCGGAGGGGCGCGCGCGCGCCACTCTCAAGGCGGTGATCCGGATGGATCCCGCGGCGTTAGCGCCACTGCCGGGCGCGCGGCGCGCAGGCGGCCAAAGGAGGGGGAGGGAGGGGAGGGGCGTCTTTGCCGAAAGAAAACAACCGCTCCTCCTTTCTTTTTGACGAGGGATGCGCGAGGGACTGGGGCGCGCACGTCGCGAAGAGGTCACGACAGGGAACAAGGACACGCAAGGGAGGAGGACGGCTTTGTCGGACCGAGAGAGAGAAAGGTAGAGAGGGACCGAGGGGAGAGGTCGATGACCTTGATCGGGGGCGGCCGAGTCGCCTGGCGGCGGCGGCGCTGCGCGCGGGCGCCATCGCCGAGCTTGGCGGCGGGCGCGGCCTCGATTCGCGAGCTCGCGAGCGCGCGCGCGCCAGGCGGGACGCGCGCTCGGTCTTGTTCCATCGCCGCGGTTTTTTTACACGAAACCTCAAGAGCTCAGGTGAGGGCCTCGAGCGACGACAGGAGCACGTCGACTCACCCACTCAGGAGCTCAGCGCGTCGACCGCTTGGGGTAGCGCGTCTGCTGCCGCCTCGACGCCGCCGCCGCCGCCCGCCGCCGCGCGGCCCCGCCACCCCCACCCGCGCCCGCGCCCCCCTCCCCGCCGCCGCACGCGTGGTGCCGCCTGGCCGCCGCCGCCTCGGCCGGCGACAGGAAGGACCACAAAAGGCAGTCTCCCCCTTGCTGCCCCACCAGCAGCCGCTCGCCATGGAACTGGAAGCAGGTGATGCGCTGCGAGGCGCCCAGGACCAGCAGCGGCTCGAGCGACCACCCGCCGCCGCCGCCGCCGCCGCCGCCGCCGGCCGCCCCCTGCTGTCGCCCGCCGCCGCCGCCGCCGAGCGCCGCCGCCGAGCGAATGTCAAAGACGGCGAGCGCGTGCTCGACGGGCAGCGGCCCGGCGGCGTCGTCGGCGGGCGCCCACGGCGCCGCGCCCGCAAACCCGGCGACCAGCTTCCAGTCGTCGAGCTGCACGCCCGAGCAGGCCGCGGCCGGCTCCCGCGGCGCGCCGCCGGCGGCCGCTGCCGGGCGGCGCGGGCAGTGCAGGCGCGCCAGAGGGCGGCCACCTCGGGCGCCGGAGCGGCCGTCGGTCTCTCGGACGTCCCAAAGACGCACGCACCCCGCGCTGCCGGCGGCCACCAGCCCGCCGGACGACCCCATCGACACGGCCGTGTAGCCGACGCCACCGCCCTCCTCCTCCTCCTCGTCGTCGGCGCCGAGGTGAAAGGCGCGCGTGGCCGTTGCGAGGTCCCACCCGTCGACGGCGCCGAGCGCGCCGGCCACGAGCGTGCCCGTCGGCGCGTGCGCAAACAGCGAGAGCACGGGCGGCGGCGGCGGCTCGTGCTGCGTCTGGTGGTGGTGCAGCGGCCCGTCGCCGCCGTCGTCCGCGAGCCCGGCCCCACCGCCGCCGAGCGCGACGACGGGCGCGCCGGCGCCGGCCGTGGCGCGGGCGTCCCACACGCGCACGACGCCGTCGTCGCCGGCGCTGACGGGCAGGCCGCCGGCCAGCGCGACTGCGCGCACGCCCCCGCGGTGGTGGCCGCGCAGCGTGCGCGCGCAGCGCAGGTCGTCGAGGTGCCAGATCTTGACGGCGCCCGCGGAGCAGCCGGAGACGAGCACGCCGCCGGAGGGGGCGCCGTCGCCGTCGCCGTCGCCGCCGCCGCCGCCGCCGCCGCCGCCGCCGCCGCCGCCGCCGCCGCCCGCCCCGCCGCCGCCGCCGGTCCCGTCCTCAAAGGCGACGCTGAGAACGGTGCCCGGGTGTCCCTGCAGCGTGGCGAGCCGCCGGCCCGTGGCGTGGGACCACAGCCGCACGCTCGACCCCTCTCCCGTGGCCGCCTTGGTCGCGTCCATGCACAGGCACTGGGCGGACGCGCCGCCGCCGCCGCCGCCGCCGGGCACCGGCGCCTCGACCACCTCTGCGTCGAGCCACCGCGCGGCCGCGAGCTCGGAGCGCCGGCAGGCGCGGCGCGCGGTCGCGGCGGGCCAGTCCTCCGGCGGGGGGCGGCCGAAGAGGGCCAGGTGCTGGCCGCGCCACAGCGACGGCTCGCCGACGAGCGCGCGGAGCCAGCGGGCGACGCGGGCGGAGGCGCAGAGGTCGCGCGTGCAGAGCCGCCGCAGCACAAGATCCCAGCAGGCGTCGGGCATCTGGGCGTAGTCGCGCGGCGGCGGCGGGGGGGTCGGAGGGGGGATGGGGGCGGTCGCGAGCGGGGAGGGGGCGGGGCCGCCGTGCTCGTCGCCGTCGCCGCCGTCGCTCGAGAGGTCGGACGATGACGAGGACGACGACAGGCAGGCGGAAGACGAGGCCGCGGAGGAGGAGGACGGCGCGCCGTCGTCGTCCGAGAGGCAGGAGGAGGACGTCGCGCCGCCGCCGTCCTCCTCGTCGCCGCCCTCGTCGTGCGAGGAGCCGCCGCCCACCATGAGCGCCAGCGCGACGGCGCCGTTGTCGTCCGCCTCCGCCCCCAGGGCCGCCGCGCGGTGGCGGGTGGAGGGGGCGGCGGCAGAGGCGGAGGCAGAGGCGCCGGCGGGGTGCACGCCGCCCTTGCTGCTGACGTGGCCGCCGGCGCCGCCGCCGGGCCCTCGCGCGCGCGATTGCCGGCCATTGCCGCCGCCGCCGCCGCCGCCGCCGCCGCCGCCGCCGATGGCGCCCGGCTCGTCGTCAAACGCAAACGGCCCGAGGCCGCCGGCAGCGCTGCCGCCGCCGCCGCCGCCGACCGACAGCGCGCGCCGGTGCTCGGCCTCGAGCCGCTGCTGCCGCCGCTCGGCCTTGAGCCCGCGGCGCCTCGGGCGGCGGCGGCCAGGGATGCCGCCGCCGTCAGAATCGGCGTCGCTGCCCGCGTCCTGCTTTTGCTGCTGCTGCTGCTGCTCCTGCTTGCTCTTGCCGCCGCTGCTGCTCTTGCCCCGCGGGTGCGTGTGCTTTTGTTTTGGGGGGTGGTGCGGGGTGGACAAGCTCGGACCGCCGCTGCCGCCGCTGCCGGCCAGGCCGCGCGCCGACAGCGGCTGCTGCTGCTGGTGCCCGCCGCTGCTGCGTCGCCGCCCGCCGCCTCCGCCGCCCCCGCTGCCCGGCGCGGCTCCCCCTGCTGCTGCTGCTGCTGCAGCTGCCGCCGCCACCTGCTGCGCCTGCGGCCCCACCAGGCAGCCGGTGCGGCGCGAGAAGCTGCCGCTCCCACCGAGGACCGGCGGCAGCGGGGGCAGGCCGCACGTCGGCGACGTAAGCGACGCGCCAAGGCTGCCGCCGGCACCGCCGCTGGCGCCGCCTCCGCCGCCGCCCTCGCCGTGGCCGCCCGCCATGCGCCGGCGGGCCGAGGCGTGCATCGACATCAGCCGCGCCCCGAGACTGCCGGCACCGGCGGGCGAGGCACCGCCGCCGCCGCTGCCTCCGGCAAGAGGGGACGCTGCTGCGCCCGTGGGCGTCGCGCCCGAGACAAAGGGGAGCGGCGACGGGTGGCCGCCGCCGTGCGACTGCTGGCCCCAGAGCGAGGAGGGCGGCGGCGAGCTGCTGGGGAAAAAGATGGCAGGCCCGCCGCCGCCGCCGCCGCCGCCGCCGCCCGCGACCATGGCGGCCGGCGAGCCGCCGTACCCAACCGCGATCGCGGGGTGCACCCCGTGCGCGGCGAGCGCCTCTGCCGCCTCGGCAAAGGGCTGGCGATGCGGCGGCAGCGCGGCGGCGGCGGCGGCGGCGGCGGCGGCCAGCGCCGACGCGCGCGCGTGCTGCTCAGACTCCCACACGAGCGCGCCCGTGCCGTCGCGCAGGTAGGCCACGCGGTGGAAGGGAATTTCTCTTTGCTGCTGCTGCTGCGGGTCCCCGTCCCCGGCCGCCGCCGCCGCCGCCGCCGCGCTGCCGCCGTCCCCAGCGGACGGGCCGGCGCCGAGCGCCCGCGAGCAGGCCGCCGGCTCCGGCGCCGCAGCCGCAGCCGGCCCCGACGACGCCTCGCCCCCGCCGCCGCCAAAGCGCGCCATAAACTGCCCGTACGGCAGCTCCACCACCTGCGCGTGCTGCCGCAGCGACCAGGCCGCCCCGCCGCCGCCACCGCCGCCGCCGCCGCCAAGGCGCCGCCCCTGCGTGCCGCCGCCGCCGAGGTGCGTCTCAACGAATCCGACGGCGTAGGAGGGGGCGCTCTCGGCGATCGAGCCGTCGAACTCGAGGCGCTTGAGCCACATCTTGGCGCCCTTGGCGTCGGCCGCGGTCGTCGTCGAGGGGGCGCTCCGCGGCGGCTGAGGCGGCGTGGCGATGCCGCCGGTGGTGGAGGGTTGGCCGCGCCCCTGCGCCGACGCCGACGCCGACGCCGACGCCGACGCCGACGCCGACGCCGACGCCGCCGTCCCGCCGCCGCCGCCGCCGCCACTCCGCATCCAATGGCCCGCGCCCGCGCCCGGGCTCGTCCCGAGGCTGCGCTCGGCCGACGACATGAGGCGTTGGCGGATCGATCGGACCACTATTCACGAGCGGAAGAGGGGAATTGCACGCGGGGGAATGTTCACAATTTGCAGGTTGTTGAGGTCCTCGAGCTTCAAATCGTCTCCCTGCGCCGGTCACCTGCGCGAGGGGCGCGCGCGCATCGGCGCCGCACGTCGAGAGCACTCGAACCTCGTCGGCGTTTGAGCAAGGTCGGTTGAAGGGGGGTCTGCGGAGAGGAATCTGATGTGGAGGGATCAAAATCAAATCGTGGGGAATCGGGTGCAGCTGGGAGAGTAGCGGTGGTGAGGTGGGGGATTGCAAGAAGGTCGGGGAACGAGAGCAGCGAGCGAGCGAGTCTTAGAGTAGGGCAGGATGCGCCGATCGCGTCGAGGATTTGAATCCCGTTCAGCGGCAGTTGGGATCGACGGCGGCCCGGCGCGCGGAGCGGTGTCAAAAGAACCATCCAACCACCAAAATCTTCCGTCTCTCACAGCCCCGCGAGGATGCGGTCGGCCACTGCGCCCGCGCGCAGCATGCGCGGGCGAGCGGCGCGCAGCTCGTCGCGCACGGCGCCCGGGCGCGCGAGCCCCAGCGACTCGAGCGCCAGCGCGCACGCCTCGGTGACGCCGACCGCCGCGGCCCCTGCCCCTCCCCCGCCCCCTGCTCCCCCTCCTGCTCCTCCTCCCCCCGCCACCACCCCCTCGGTCCCCCCGCCGCCGGCCGAGGGGTCGTCCATGTGCAGCGCCAGCGCCGCGGCCATGCGCGCGGCGTCCGCGTCCGCAAAGGGGGCCGGGTCCCGCGCGCCGCCGCCGCCGCCAGAACCACTTTCGTCCTCGCCGCCGCCGCAGCAGGCGCGCGAGAACGCCTCGAGCGCGCCGGCCGCCGCCGCCCGCACGCTGTCGCGGCCGTCGTCGAGCCGCCGCAGCAGCGCCCGCATGAGCGCGCGGCGATCCTCCCCCAGCAGCGCGGGCCCTGCCGCCTGGACGAGCTTGCGCGCGACGAAGCATGCGGTGCGGCGCACGTCGGCGTACCACTCCTCCTCGAGGGCGCCGCAGAGTAAGGGGAGGAGCTGGGCTCGCGGGGAAAAGGCGGGGGGTGCGCCGCGGCCTGCTGCTTTGGGGGAGGAGGGCGCGTCGGGGGGGCCGACAGCGGCCGCAGCAGCACCACCAGTTGCAACAGCAGCAACAGCATCGGCATCAGCAGCGACAGCAGCGACGCCCGCGACACCGCCGCCGCCGCGGCACAGCTCGCGCCACACCTCGTCCGGCACGACGCCGCGCGCGAGCGCTGTGGCGAGGGCGGTCACGGCGCCGAAGCGCGCGGCCGCGGCCGCCTTGCCGGCGCGCCACACGAGCGGCGGCATCAGCAGCCGCCGGACGAGCAGGCGGGCGTTCTCGGCCGACCAGGTCGGCGGGTGTGGCTGCTGCTGCTGCGGCTGCTGCTGCCCCTCGAGCAGCTCGTCCAGCAGCGCGAGCATCGCGAGCCGCAGCTCCGGGCAGCTCGGCCCCCCGGCGGCGCGGGCGTCGTCGCTGCCGGCCGTCAGCACGGGCGCAGCCGCCCGGCGCGCAAAGGCCGGGAAAAGGGCGGTGCCGAGCGCGCGCGGGCCGCTCGTGAGCAGGAGCGCGCCCGCCGCGCGGAAGCCGGGGGAGCGCGCGCCCCACCCGCGGCTGCCCGACAGCAGGCGGTCCATGAGCGCCGGGCCGAAGCGGGCGGACAGGGCGGCGAGCGGCGGGCCGGCGTCGCCGCAGCCGCCGCAGCAGCAGGCCGCGAGCTCGGCAAAAGCGGCGTCGACGGCGGCGGCGGACGCGGCGGCGCCGGCGCCGGCGCCGGCGCCGTCGCCGCGCTGGCCGCCTCGGCTGGGCCCGCCGGCGGCCGCGGCGGCGTCGCGGTCGGCCTCGCGCACCTGCAGCAGCGTCAGGTAGAGCGCCTCGGCGGTGGCCGCGGCCAAGCCCTGGGCGGGAGGCGGGAGAGGGGCGTGGGGCGCGGCCGACGCGCGCGACGACCACAGCCCGCCCTCTGTCGTCGGCCCCGCCTCCTCCTCCTCCCTCGCCGCGCCGGGGCGCCGCTCGAGGAGCAGCGGCCGCGCCCAGCGCAGCAGGCTGGCCGCGGACGCCAGTAGCGCCGCGCGCGCGGCCTCGGCCAGAGCGCGCGCCGCGGCCACCTGGGAGGCGGGCGGAGGCGGGGCGCCGGCGCCCGCGACGCCCAGCCGGGGCGCTGACAACGAGGAGGAGGCGGAGGAGGCCGCCGGCGCCGCGCGGTCGCCTCCGCCGTTTGCGGCGCCCTCCTCGTCTCCAGCGGCGGCGAGGGCCGCGCCGCCAAAGCCGACGCCGCCGAGCGCCAGCGTCCGCACGTCCTCCGACGCCAGGGCCGCGGCGACTGCCCACGCCAGCTCGAGGTCGAGCGCCTGGCCGGCCTCGTGGGCGGCCGCGAGGCCCGTGGCGAGCATCTGCAGCGCGGCGCCTCGCCGCGCGGCCGACGCCAGGCCGCCGGCGCCGCCTGGCCCGCCCGCCGCCGCCGCCGCGCCGCCGTCCCTCCCCCGCTCGCCGCTTCCGCCTCTGCCGTCGTCCGCCGCCCAACCTTGCTCCCTCGGCGCCGACACCCCCGGCGCGCGCACGCTGCCGGCCAACAGCCGGCCCCGCACCACCGCCGAGGGCGCCAGCGACGCCATCAGCGCGGACGACTCGGCGCCGCCGCAGAGGGCGTCCAGCGCCAGCGGCAGCCACGCGCGCGGCGGCGCCATGGCGGCGAGGGCGGCGCCTGAGCGGCGCAGCCACCCGAGGACGGCCGGGTCGCGCTCGTCGTCGGCAGCGGCGCGCACCATGGCGGCGACGGCGAGGGAGGCGGCACGGTAGCGCTGCAGGAGGGAGTGCTGCTCGCTGGCGGTTTGGGGGGCGGCGGCAGCGGAAGCAGGAGGTGCAGGCGCGGCGCCGGAAGCGGCGGCGGCGGCAGCGGTCGCCGTTCCGGCGCCCGCTCTCGCCTCCTCGTCCTCTCCGCCGACCAGGCCCCAGCTGAGCGCGATGGCCGCGTGCAGCTCGCGCGCGGCGGACAGGCGCATGGCGGACGTCCAGTCGCCGAGCTGGCGCGCGAGCCGCGGCAGCAGCGCGGGGAGCAGCGCGCGGACCCCGCGCCGGCACGCCAGGCATCGCCGGAGGGCGGCGGCCGCCTCCGCCGCGCCCTCAGCGGCGCCCGGCCGGCCGGACGGCGACGGCGGCCGGAAAAAGGACGCGTAAGGCTCGCCCAGCCCGGCCGCCCGGACAACCGATGGCGGCGGAAAGGAGCCCCCGTCGTCGCGCGCGCCCCCGCCGTCCTTGTCGCCGCCGCGATCGCCGCCGCCGAGGGAGCAAAAGCACTCTGCGAGCAAAAAGGCGCACCGCGCCGCCAGCTCGGGCTGCCCGTCGGAGCAGCCGAGCAGCAGGAGCGGGGCGAGGGCCGCCGCCCTGCTGCCCGGGTTGGCGCCCTCCAGGCGCGCGCCGGATGCCCAGCCCGCGGCCGCCTCGTAGGCGGCGGCGCGCACGGCAGGGGCGCGGTCGGCGGCCAGCGGCGCGAGGCCCCGCGCCAGCAGGGCCTCGACCTCGCCGGCAGGCAGCAGCGGCGGCGCGCGCGCGCGCGCGAGGGCGTCGAGCGCGCGCACGGCGGCGACGCGCACGCGCGAGTGCTGGTGCGCGGCGCAGGTGGCGAGGACGATGGCCGCGAGGGCGCGGGCCTCGGAAGGGGGGAGGGCGGCGGCGAGGGACAAGGCGGCGGCGGGAGAGGCGCGGGCGACGGCGACGCCAGCCCCCCCCGACGACGCCCCGCCCCCGACCCTCCGCGCGAGCGCGGCGACCAGGGCGCACCCGGTTTTTTTCAAGTCGGGAAAGGGGTCGTGCACGGCGCGCGCGCAGACGCCCGCCAGGCTCCGCACGCACTCGCTGCTCAGAGGTTCGGCGGTGTCGCCAGCGGCGGCGGCGGCGCGGGCAGGCCCGTTTGCTGCGGGCAGCGACGACGGCGCCGCCGCCGCTGCCGCCGCCGCCGCCGCCGCCGACGGCCGGACGGCGAGGAGGGCAAGCGCGAGCCGCGCCAGCTGCAGCCGCACCTCCTCGGCGGGCTCTTCCCCGACAGCGACCGCCGCGTCGTCCGCCTCCATCTCGACGGCCTCGCCCCTCGCCTCGGCCGTGCCGGCGGACGCGCCCGCCGCCGCCGCCTGAAGCAGCGCTGCCCCGGGCATGCGCGCCGCCAGCGCCGGCGCCAGAGCCCTGATCATCAGCGCCAGCAAAGAGGGGTCGTCCGACAAGAGCCGCGCGGCGTCGGCCAGCAGCTCCGCCGCCGCCGAGCGGCAGCGCTCCGAGCTGTCGGCCAGGGCGCCGACGAGGGCGGGCAGGGCGGGGGCGGCATTTGGGGGCGGCGACAGCAGCAGCCGCAGCGTGGGCGGCGGCGGCGGCGGCGGCAAGTCCTCTGCTTCCTCCCGCCCGCCGTCCGCCCCACCTTGGCCCGCGGGAGGCAGGCCCAGCACGGCGCGCAGCTGCTTGATCCCCGAGTAGCGCGCGCCTCGGTCGGCGTGGTCGGTCAGGGCGCTCACGGCGCGCGCGTACGAGGCAGCGGCGGCGGCGGCGGAGGAGGAGGAGGACGGGGCGGAGGGGGCGCCGGCTGTTGCTGCTGCTGCTGCTGCTGCCGCCGCTGCTGCTGCTGCTGCGCTTGCGAGATGTTGCTGCGCACCACCACCACCATCACCACCGCCATTAGTCACCGCCGCCGTCGTCCCGCGCACCGCCGCCAGTGCCGACGCCGCGGCGGCTGCCAGCGCGGCCGCCGGCAGCGGGGCGCCGCCACCTACGGCGACGGTGATGCCTGCAGTCCCCGCGGCCCCCGCAGCCCGCGACGGCAGCGTGCGCGTGGTCGTCTGCACGCCGGGAATGCCAAAGCCCGCCACCCCCGTGGTGCGCGACAGCGGCGCCGCCGACTTGCGCGCCTGCAGCTCGCGCCAGATCTCCTCGACCGAGCGCTTGCGCACCTCGGCGTGCGCGCGGTCGCCGCCCTCGCCGAACGATAGAATGGGCGGCGCCGACGGCGGCGGCGGCGCTCGGACGACGGGCGACTGCTGCTGCTGTTCTTTGGCCGCTGGCGTTGCTGCTGGGGGCGCGTCTTCAGCGGCTGCAGGTGTCTCTTCAGGCGCGCCTGCCGACGACGGTTGTCCTGGCTTGTCCATTGCGGCGTGTGACGCGCGCGAGCGGACGACGGGTTGTCGACACACAGACTTGAGGTGCGTGATCGCGGGCGCGCGCCCCTCTGCGTGCGCAGCTAACCAGCAGGTAGAGGTACTGAGCGCAGCAGGTAGATACGGATGTGATAGTCGCAAACAAAAGGGGCGCCTGTTGTGGGGGAGCAAACGAGGCGACGGCGCGCTCTTGTGTGCACTCGCGATGCGACGCGACGGACGCTCTTGCCGAGCAGGGGGCGCCGCCGCTCGCCCATCCCTCGCCGACGGCGAGCGCGCGCGCGCGCGCTCGCACTTCTTCTTGTTCGCGCTCTCTGGCCGGGTCCCCCACTTCCACTCACCCCTCCGCGACCGACAGCAGAGAGCCCCAGATTTGTACCTCTTGCACACACAACTCACACACCAATCAAGGAAGAAACAAGCGTAGACAAATCCATCGGCAGTGCGAACAACAACAACAGGGAGAGAACAGAGAGAAAAGCCGGCAGGCGCTCGGCGCCCGGGCCAAGATGCTGACCAAGTTTGAGACCAAGAGCAACCGGGTCAAGGGGCTGTGCTTTCACCGGTCGCGGTGAGTCGGGGGGAGGACGGGCGCGCGCGCGCGGAAGGAAACACACAGCAGAGTGGTTGAAAACAAAACAAAACGAGCGCTTCTTCACAAACGCCCCTCCTCACCCAATCCCCTCCCCACCCCTTCATTGGACGCGCGCCTCACATCCACAGGCCATGGATCCTCGCGTCGCTGCACAGCGGCGTCATCCAGGTGCGCAGATGAAGGATCAACAGAGTTTTCGCTCTCTCCTCTTCCTCCCTCCCTCCCTTAGCACAAACGCCCGAGCCCTCTCCTTCCCCCCCCCTCCAACCCGCACCACCACCACCACCACCACCACAACCACGACAAAATCACCACCCGCTCAACAACACCACCACCAGCTCTGGGACTACCGCATGGGCACCCTCATCGACCGCTTTGACGAGCACGAGGGCCCCGTGCGCGGAGTGCACTTCCACGGCACGCAGCCGCTCTTCGCGTCCGGCGGCGACGACTACAAGGTGAAAGTGTGGAACTACAAGCTGCGCCGGTGCCTGTTCACCCTGCTCGGCCACCTCGACTACATCCGCACGGTGCAGTTCCACGGCGAGCACCCGTGGCTGGTCAGCGCGTCGGACGACCAGACCATCCGCGTTTGGAACTGGCAGTCGCGGCAGTGCGCGGCGGTGCTGACGGGGCACAACCACTACGTGATGTGCGCGTCGTTCCACCCGCGCGAGGACCTGGTGGTGTCCGCGTCGCTGGACCAGACGGTGCGCGTGTGGGACATCGCCGCCCTGCGCAAAAAGGGCGGGCCGGGCGGCGGCGGCGGCGGCGGGCCCGGCGGCGGCGGCCCCGGCGGCGGCGGCATGATGGGCGGCGGCGACGACGGCGGCGGCGGCGGCGGCGGCAACGTCCTGCGCCTTCCCCAGGTGGCCGGCATCCAGCTGCAGGTCAACGCCGACCTGTTCGGCGGCGGCGGGGGCGACGCCGTCGTCAAGTACGTGCTCGAGGGGCACGACCGCGGCGTCAACTGGGCCTCCTTCCACCCGTCGCTGCCGCTGATCGTCTCCGGCGCCGACGACCGGCAGGTCAAGCTGTGGCGGTACAACGAGACCAAGGCGTGGGAGGTGGACACCCTGCGCGGCCACACCAACAACGTGTCGTGCGTCCTGTTCCACGCGCGCTCCGACCTCATCGTGTCCGACAGCGAGGACCGGTCGGTGCGCGTGTGGGACATGAGCCGGCGCGCGGGGGTGCAGACCTTCCGCCGGGAGCACGACCGCTTCTGGATCCTGGCCGCGCACCCGGAGGTCAACCTCCTGGCGGCCGGGCACGACAGCGGCATGATCGTGTTCAAGCTCGAGCGCGAGCGGCCCGCGTACGCGGTGCACGGGGGCAGCCTGTTTTACGTGCGCGACCGGACGCTGCGCCTGTTTGACGGGGGCGCGGCCGGGGGGGCCGGGGGGGCCGGGGCCGGGGCCGGGGCGGGGCAGGGGCGCGACCACCCGCTCGTGCCGCTGCGGCGCCCGGGCGGGGGCGGCGGCGGGGGCGGGGGCGGCAACGGCTACGGCGGCAACGGGGGCGGCGGCGGCGGCCTGGGCGGGTTTGGCGGGTCGTTTGGGCATGCGATGCAGGCGGCGGGCGTCGGCGGCGGCGGCGGCGGCGGCGGCCTCGGCACGGCGCCCCGCTCCCTGAGCTACAACCCGGCCGAGAACGCGGTGCTGCTGACCAGCGACGCGGACGGCGGCTCGTACGAGCTGCTCACGCTGCCCAAGCCCGGCGCGGGCGAGGGCGGCGGCGGCGGCGCCTCGGAGCCGCGCCGCGGCGCCGGCGCCTGCGCCGTCTTCATCGCGCGCAACCGCTTCGCCGTCCTCGACCGCGCCGCGGGCGTCATCCAGGTGCGCAACCTCCAGAACGAGATCACCAAGAAGGTCGCCCCGCCCTGCGCCACGGTCGACGCCATCTTCTACGCCGGAACAGGGCTGCTCTTGTGCCGGGCGGAAGACCGCGTCGTCCTGTTCGACGTGCAGCAGCGCGCCGCCGTCGCCGAGCTCGCCACGCCCTTTGTCAAGTACGTCGCCTGGTCTCCGGACATGGAGCGCGTGGCCCTGCTGTCCAAGCACGCCATCGTCGTGGCCGACAAGCGCCTGGGCGGCGCGCAGACCGTGCACGAGACCATCCGAGTCAAGTCGGCCGCGTGGGACGAGCACGGCGTCCTGCTCTACTCCACGCTCAACCACCTGAAGTACTGCCTGCCCACGGGCGACAGCGGCATCGTGCGCACCCTCGAGCAGCCGCTCTACGTCGCCCGGTGCGAGGGAGGCACTGTCACCGCGCTCGACCGCGAGGGGCGCGTCAAGCGCCTGCAGGTCGACTGTTCGGAGTACCTTTTCAAGTTGGCCCTGAGTCAGCGGCGGTACGAGGCGGTGATCGCAATGATTCGCTCGGGCGCGCTGTGCGGCGCGGCCATCACCGCTTATTTGCAGGCCAAAGGGTACCCCGAGGTGGCGCTGCACTTCACGGCCGAGCCCAAGGCGCGCTTCGCGCTGGCCATCGCGTGCGGCAACATCGAGGTGGCGCTGGCCGCCGCGCAGGCGCTCGACGCGCAGGCGGGCGGCGGCGACGGGCACGGGGGCGGCGGCGGCGGCGACGGGGGCCTGTCCGGCGCCGGCGGCGCCGGCGGCGGCGAGGGCGGCGAGGCCTGGTACCGCCTGGGCGTCGAGGCCCTGCGCCAAGGCAACTTCTCGATCGTCGAGTTCGCCTACCAGCGCACCAAGGCGTGGGAGCGCCTGGCCTTTCTGTACCTGGCGACAGGGCACACGGACCGGCTGCGCAAGATGCTAAAAATAGCCGAGATGCGCGGCGACGCGATGGCGCGCTTCCAGAACGCGCTGTATTTGGGCGACGCGGCGGAGCAGGTGCGCGTGCTCGAGGGGGCCGGGCACGTGCCGCTGGCCTACGTGGCGGCCACCGTCAACGGCCTGGCGGACGAGGCGGCGCGCCTGGCGGCCGAGCTGCCCGAGGGCGAGGCGCCGCCGGCCGTGCCTGCCGGCGCGCGGCCGCTGGCGCCGCCGCCGCCGCTCACGCGCGGCGACAACTGGCCGCTGCTGACCGTGACGAAGGGGTTCTTCGAGACGCTGGCGGCCAGGGGCGCGGCGGCGGCGGCGGGCGGGGAGGCGCAGGCGCCCGCGGCGGTGGCGGCGGCGGCGGCGGCCATGGCGCTCGACGCGGGCGAGCTCGAGGCGGCGGGTTGGGGCGACGACGAGGACGAGGCCGGCGCGCCCGGCGGCGGCGGCGGCGGCAGCGGCCCGCCCGGCGCGGGCGGCGCGGGCGGCGCCGCCGCCGCCGACGGCGACGGCGAGGCCGGGTCCGACGGCTGGGACATGGAGGACCTGGAGCTGCCGGCCGACGGCGGACCCGGCGGCGGCGCGTCCGGCGCGGGAGGCGCGGCGGGGGCGGGAGCAGCGGGAGCGGCAGGCGGCCCCGAGGCGGGGCCCTTTGTGGCGCCGCCGCCGGGCGTGCCCGCCGCGCAGCGCTGGCTCGAGCGCCGCACGCCGCTCGCCGCCGAGGCCGCCGCCGCGGGCGACTTTTCGACCGCCATGTCGCTGCTGCGCCGCCAGATCGGCGCCGCCGCCTTCGGCCCCCTGCGCGAGCCCATGCTCGAGCTCGCCGCCTCGTCGCACGCCACCCTCCCGGCCCTCGCCATGGGCCTGCCGCCCGTCCGCGCGCCGCTCGACCGCCGCTGGAGCCGCGACGACGCCACGGCGCCGCCCACGGCGCCCGCCCTGCTCTTCACCATGCCGGCCCTCGAGGAGCGCGTCAAGGCCGCCTACAAGCTCGTCACCGACGGCAAGTTCGCCGACGCCCTGCGCGCCTTCGTGGCCATCCTGCAGACGGTGCCGCTCATGGCGGTCGAGACGCGCCGCGAGACGGACGAGGTGAAGGAGCTCGTCGCCATCTGCCGCGAGTATGCGGTCGGCCTGCGGTGCGAGGTGCGGCGCAAGGAGCGCGCGGCCGAGGCGACGGCCGCGCCCCCGGGCAGCGAGGCGGCCGCCGCGGCGCAGCGCGGGGCGGCCGAGCTGGCGGCCTACTTCACGCACTGCCGGCTGCAGCCCGTGCACCTGGCGCTGGCGCTGCGCTCGGCCATGACGGTCTTCTACAAGCTGGGCAACCTCGCCACCTGCGCGCACTTTTGCCGGCGGCTGCTGGAGCTCTCTCCGCCCGAAAAGATGGCGGCGCAGGCGCGGCAGGTCCTCGCCGCGTGCGAGAAGGCCCCCAAGGACGCCGACCCGGCCGTCAACTACGACCCGCGCAACCCGTTCGACGTGTGCTGCCTGACCTACGCCCCTGTGTACCGCGGCTCAAAATTCGCGCTGGATCCCTACACCGGCGCCCGCTTCGCGCCAGAGTGCGCCGGCCGGCTGTCGCCGCTCGGCGAGTTTGTGGCGATCGGCGCCGACGCCTCGGGCCTGACGCTGTGCGCGGCGGGGGCGACGGGCGCGGGCGGGGGCGGGGGCGCGGGGGGGCGGTGATTTTCGGGGGTGATGCGGGCGTGTGATCGCTGCACGGAGCGCGACAACACAACCACGCCCCTTTTGGTTTTTTCCTATTGTTTTAGCGCGCGCGCGCGCGACGAATTCCAAATGCGAGAGAGAGAGCGTGAGCGAGCGCATTGTTTTTTAACAAATGACCAGCCTTTCAGAGATCGTCTTGCAGTGCCGCCAAAGATCGCGCCGCGCGGACGCCGCCGTGCGTCGTCCGCTGCTGCTGCTGCTGCTGCTCCTCCTCCTGCCGCTTCTTCTTGAGGTTGAGGAAGAAGAAGCGGGCGAGGCCGCCGCCGCCGCTCGGAGCAGCAGCAGCAGGCGCCGCCGACACCACCGACGGCGGCGCGGCGAGCGGGTTGCCCGCGCGCCCCCTAGCGCGCTCGCGCTTCTGCCAGGCCGCGTACGTCTCGCGGCACAGCGCCGCCGCGTCCGCCTGCACCTGGCGCGGCAGGTCCCCGCGCGCCGACAGCATGCGCTCCAGCACCACGGGCGTCAGGCCGCTCGCCGGGCAGCCCTCGAGCGCGGCGGCGTAGGCGCGAGCGAGGCCGGCGGCGTCGGGCGAGGCGTACAGGCCGCACAGGGCGCCGATGGCGGCGGTGTGGCGCGCGACCTTGGACAGTGGCAGCCACGCCGCCCGGGCGGTCGGGACGACGGCGGCGGCCGCCGGGCCAGCAGCGCCGAGGGCGGCGCGCCGCCGCGCTGCGCCGCCGTCCTCGCGCTCGCCATCGTTGTCGTCCCCCCCGTCGTCGTCGTCGCCGTCCTCGTCGTCGTCGTCGTCGTCCTCCTCGCCCTCACCGTCGCCCTCCCCCCGCCAGCCGGCGCCCGAGCCCCTCCTCCGCGCGCCGTGCCCAGGGTGCCGCCGCCGCGCTCCCGCCGCCCCGCCCCCGCCCGCGCCCCCACCCGCGCGCGCGTGCGGGGGCCCCAGCAGCGGCAGGTCCCGCCCCGCCTCGGCGCCCGCGAAAAAGACGCGCACGTCGCGCTCGTCGCACGCCATGCGCGCGAGCCGGGCGTCGGTGGACGCCGGCAGGCGCTCGGCGGCGGCGGCCACGTAGGCGCGCACGAGCTCCTGCAGGCAGCCCTCGAGGACGCGCGGGGAGAAGGCTCGGTCGACGTAGGCGACGACGTCGGCGAAGTAGTCGCCGAGGGTGGCGAGCGCGGTGGCCGTGGCGACGCCGCGCTCCCAGTCGGCGCCGCCCTGCGCAGCGGGCGCGAAGAAGCGGCGCGTCTGGTCGCGCATGCCGTCGTCCGAGAAGATGAGGTCGACCACGCGCGCGCCGATGGACTTGGCGAGCTCGAGGAAGGCGCGGCAGGTGTCCTCGACGTCCAGGGGGGGAGGCGGGGCCGGCTCGGCCGCCGCCGCTGCCGCGCTGTTGCCGCCGCCGCTGCCGCCGCCGCCGCCGCCACCTCCCTCCTCCTGCTGCTTCTGCTGCCCGAGCAGCGCCTTGACGTGGTCCGTGAACTCGATGGACTGGCCGTAGCAATCGAGATTGTTGTTCAGCAGCGCGCAAAGCAGCTCCAAGCCCGCCGGCGCGGCCGCGGCGCGCGGCAGCACGCGCCCCTGCGCGACCACAAACGCGCGCATGACGGCCAGGGAGCGGCGGGCGACGTGGTGCAGCAGCTCGCCCCGTGACACGTCCTCCAGAACGGCGACGTGCTCGTTGAGGATGCGGAAGAACTCGACGGCGCCCGGCGTGCGCAGCGCGCTGCCGCCCGCGGGCCCGCCGACCGGCCGGGGGCCGCTCCGCAGGTCCGATTCGAGGATTTTTGCGACCCACCCGCGCACGGTCGCCTCCATGCGGTCGGCGTACGTCTCGATGAGCAGGGCCACGCCCGAGCGGCAGGCGTCGTCGGCGGGATCCCGGCGGCGGCGGCGGGGTCGCGCGACACCGCCGCCGCCGCCGCCAGCGCGGGCGCTGGCCCCTGCAGCGTCCTCCCCCTCCTCCGCCCCTTCTCCTCCTTGCTCCTCCCCCTCCTCGTCCTCGTCCTCCCCCTCCCCCCCTCCCCCGGGCCCGCCCGGCGGCTCCGGCGGCAGCATCGGCGCCACGGGCAGCCGCACGAGCCCCTCTTCCACCCCCAGGCCCCGCAGTGTCGCCTGGTACCCGCCGACCCACTCGAGCAAGGCGAGCTGCGCGCCCGTCGACAGGCGGCGCGCCCTTCTTCCGATCAGGTCGACGGCCGCGGCCACCTGCACGTGGTGGCACTGGAAAACGTGGTCGAACACGCGCCATGCAGGTGGGAAGCAGGGGGCGACGCGGTCGAATGCGTGGGCGAGCTCGGCCTCGCGCTCGAGCAGGAGGGCGCGCACGGCGTCGACCCACAGGCGCTCGTCCCAGCGGGCCGTTTGCAGCGGCGGGGCGCTGTCGGCGGCGGCCATTGCGGCGGCCGGGGCGCCGGGGGGCGGCGGCGCGGCGGGCGCGTTGGGGCGGCCGTGTTGGCGCGCGAGGGCGAGCAGGGGCTGGAAGCGGGCCGAGATGGCCGCGCTCATCTCGAGGAAGGCACTGTCGGGTTTTTCGATCGTCGTTGTTTTTGGGGCGTCGGAGGGCAAGGCGGAAGAGAAATCGGGCGTGTGAAAAGAAACGGGCAAGGAAAGGGAGAGAGGGAGAGCGCGACAAAAACGCGCGCGGCGCCGCTCCCGAAAAGAGAGAGTGCCCCCATCAACCCTCGGGCCAACCGACGACAAGACGAGACCAAAACACAAATTACGCACCGCTCCTTCCAGTGCTTGGGCCGCACGTACGACGCCCGCACGCCCGCCCAGTGCGCGTCCATCGCCTCCTGCGCCTGCACCACCCTCGCCGCGTCGACCAACAGGCCCGGCCGGCCGCGCGCGAGCCCCTGGAAATCGCGCAGGCGGCCCCACAGGCGCCGCTCGAAGTTCTCCATGGCTTTGGACACGCACGAGAGGTACTGGCTGAGCTCGCGGAGGCCGTCCGGGTTGCTCGTGCTGGTGGTGGTGGTGGTGTTGTTGTCGTTTCGGCGCTGTTGTTGTTGGGGGTTGGCGCGCGCGCCGGCGCCGCTTGCGCTGCCGCCAAAGCCGCCGCCAAAGCCGCCGCCGCCGCCGCGCGCGGCCGCGCTCCGCCGCCACGCCTCCTTGCTGTTGTTGGCCGTGCCCTCGATGACCGTGAGGCCCTCGAACGCGCGGAACAGCTCGCCCGCGTGCCGGCTGCCCACGTCCCGCGGCGCGGAAGAGGCGCCCCCGCGGCGTCTCGCTCCCGCTCCTCCTCCATCCCCAGGGCCGCCGCCGAAGAAATCGGCCCCGCCCTCGCCGCCGCCGCCGCTGCTGTCGCCGTAGCAAAAATCGTCGTCCCCCCGCCCGTCCTCCTCCTCCTCGGGTCCGGGAGCGGGCGGCAGGAATGCCCGCTGCACCGCCTCGGCGCGCGCGGGCAGGTCGACCACGTCGTCCAGCTCGCCCAGCACCCGCCTCGCGTTGGCGTGCGCGACGCTGAGGGCGCGGATGGCGTCGTGGTTGTCCCCGCCGACCAGGAGGGCGCACTCGGCGCACAGGGCGTCCACGCGCGCGAGGGCGCCGCGCAGGCGGGCGATGTGGCGGTGCGACTTGCCGAGCAGGGCCGTGCCGAGGCCGAGGGCGTCGACGCGCGCGCTGGCGGCGGCGGCGACGGCGGCGCGCGCGGCGCGCGCCCTGGCCTCGTGGTCGCGCGTGAGGGCGGGCAGGCGCGCGAGGTCCTCGGGGTGCTGCAGCAGGGCGACGGCCTCGGCGATGCCCTGCTCGATGGCGGACTGCTCCTGCTGGCGCAAGAGGTCGACATCCAGAGGGTCCATGTCTTCAAGCGGGGCGGGTCGACGGGTGTCGTCAATCGGCAGTTTGTTGGCGTTCAAGCGCCGCTCTCGGGCGCTGGGTTGACGGTCAGCATGGTGGTGACGGTGTCGTTCGTTATGGAGCAAGGGAGATTGGCCGCCCGTGAGCGTCTCGTCTTGTCGCGTTGAAACGTCAGACTGTCTTGTCGATGGTCAGCTTTCCTCGCGAGCGGCCTCTTTGGAGATCGATGAGAGTCCCAATCCCAAGTACAGCAATCCGCGCCCTCACTACTGAAACACGCACACACTCATCGAAGTACTAGTATCATCAACGTACACGCCCGCGCGCGCACACTCAACCGAGTGCCCACGCACCGGATCCCGCCTTTCGCTCTTGGGGTCTCTCGCGCCGCCCGCCACCAAGAGGCGTCGCCCATCTACGACCACAACGGCGCGCGCGTGCCCCAGTGACTAGTGCCACACACCTGCCATCGCCATCAAATCGAGGAGACTGCGCTTACACACAGAGAAAGAAAGACAAACACACCCGCCGGCCGTCGGCGTCGGCGTCGGCGTCGGCGTCGGCGTCGGCGTCGGCGTCTCACGTGAGAGACCCTCTCTTCCATCTCCTCCTTTTCGAAGCAGGCCATGTCTCAAGCAGCAGCAGCAGCGCCAATGGACGTCGACCCGCCCGATCCCTCGCCCCCCTCGCGCCGCCACGGCAGCGCCGGAGCGGGAGGAGGCGGCGGCGGCCCGTCCGCCCAGCCAGCATCAACGGGCAGCCGCGCCCTCTCTTCCGGCGGCGGCGGCGGCGGCGGCGGCGGCGGCAGCAGCAGCACCAAGTCCGCGCGCCGCGCCGAGCTGGCCGCGCTCGCCAAGGCTGCCGAGGAGGCGTGCCCGTCCCCCTGGGGCGGCCTGACGCGCGACCTGGACGGCGACGACCGCGTCGTGCGCGAGCTCGACGTCTACCTGCTGCGGCCGGCGGAGCCGGGCCTCGGGGCGGGCGCCGCGGGCGGCGCAGCGGGCGGCGGCGGCGGCGGCGGCGGCGGCGGCGGCGGCGGCGGCGGCGGCGGCGGCGGCGCAGACGGCGGCGACGGGGGCGCCCACCCCCACCACCCCTTCTCCTCGCCCTCCTCGTCCGGCCCCTCGCTCGTCGTGCTTCAGCAGCCCCTGCGCCCGCCCTGGCGGCCCGTCGACCTCGCTGCCGCCCGCGCCGCCCGCTTCAAGCCCGCCGCGCGCGTCTTCGAGGCCGAGGTCGACGTAGAGCCGGCGCCGCCGCCACCCGGCAGCGGCGGCGCCAGCGGCGGCGGCTTTGGCGCGCGCCACCCCCCGCCGCCGCCGCCGTCCAACCGCGCCGCCCGCGGCGAGACGCAATGCGCCTTCCAGCAGCTCGACTCGGTGCTCCTGCGCTCGTCCCCCGTCGACCTGGGCGACGCGTCGCTGGCCGTCGGGGCCGTGCGCGGCGGGCGCCTGCTGCTGATGCCGGTCGACTACGTGCTGCAGCTGCGGCCCTCTCTGGCGCACGTCAACACGCCAGAGGCGCGGGCGGAGATTCTGCTGAAGCACCGCGGCGGGCCGCGCGGCGTCGGGCGGGGCGCGGCCGAGGCCGAGGCGGCGGCGGCGGCGGCGGCGGCCGCGGACGCGGCGGCGGCGGCGGCGGCCATCGCGGGGCACGCCGGGCGCGGCGGGTCGGGGGGGGCCGGGGGCTCGGCGTCGATGCTCAAGGGCAGGGGCGCGGCCGGGGGCGCCGCCGGCGCGGCGCAGCAGGCGGCGGCATCGGCGGCGGCGGCGGCGGCGGCGGCGGCCGCCGCCGTGCCCGCGCCCGCCGCCATCGAGGTGACCTTCCGCAAGCGCGACACCGAGCGCCAGACGCAGCAGCGCCTCAACAGTTACGCCCACCTGCGCGAGCAGGAGGAGCGCGAGCCGTGGGCGCCGCTCGACGTGTACGGCGCCGCCAGCGAGCGCAGCCGCGACCTGTGGCGGCGGCTGGAGCGCGCGCCGGCGACCGACCGGCTCGTGCGGCCGCCGCCGCCCGGCGCCGCCCTGTCCGCGGGCGCTGCCGCCGGCGGCGGCGGCGGCGGGCGCGACGCGGCGGGGGGCGCGGCGGGGGGCGGCGGCGGCGGCGGCGCGGGCGCGCGCGGAGGGGGAGGAGGAGGCAGGGCGGACGGCGGGCGGAGCAAGGGGCGCGCGGCGGCGGAGGGAGGACAGCCCCGGCAGCCGCAGCAGCCGGGCGGCGGCGGCCGGCGGGGGCACGCGGGCGGCGGCGGCGGCGGCGGCGGCGGCGGCAAGCCCCGGCGGCCCGAGGACCTGGCGCCGCCGCTCACGGCCGCCGAGTACCTGTCGGCGCTGGTGCCCCCGCCCGCGCGCGACGGCGCGGCCGGCGGGGCGCCCGCTTTGGGCGGGCTGGGCAAGGCGCGGCCGGGGCGCGCGGGCGGCAGCGGCGCGGGGCCGGGCGGCCCCGCGCCGTCGGGCCTGAGCGCGGACGCGCGCAAGGGAACGGGCGCCGGCGCGCCGCCGCTGCGGCTGTCGCCCTCGCCGGCGCCGCTGGGTGCCGCCGCGGGCGGAACGCCCGACCTGCCGCCCGAGGCCATGGCCCTGCTCGAGGCCGCGCTCAAGGCGCTCTTCGCGGGCGGGCATGCCGTCCTGTCGCCGTCTGACGTCCGCGCGCGCGTGATCCTCCACGCCGGCCACCGGCCGCCGTCGCGCGGGGGGGCGGGGCCGCCGGCCGCTGCCGCTGCCGCCGCCGCCGCCGCCGCCGCCGCTGCTGCCGCTGCCGCTGGCTCTGCCGCCGCCGCGGCCGCCCTGCTCGCCAAGTCGGACGCGGAGCTCGCGGCGGCCTGCCTGCACGCGGGCCGCCAGCTCGACCTGGCCCTCGTGGCGGGCCGCCTGCTGCGGCGGTCCGCCGGGCACGCGGCCTCGGACCCCATGAGGGGCGCCGTTGTCCGGCTGCTTTCCGCCAGCGCCGGCGCCGCCGCAAGCGCCGCTGCCGCCGGCGCCGCCGCCTCTTCCTCCTCGGCCTCGGCCTCGGCCTGGTCGGCTCCGACCTTGCAGAGGCGCGACGTGGCCGCGGCCGCCGCGCGCGAGGGCGTGGCCTGGACGGAGGCGGCTTACAATCGCGTCGTGCGCGACCTCTGCAGCGCGGCGAGCGGGGGCGTCGCCGGCGGCGCGGGCAGCGGCGGCGGCGGCGGCGGCGGGGGCACGCTTTGGGCGCTCAAGCTCGGCGTCGGCGAGGAGGCGGCGGCGGCGGCGGCGCTGGAGGCGGCGGGCAAGGTTGTTAGTCAAGGAGGGTGATGCCGATGATGATTGCATTGTTACAAACAGAAACGTGGAGGCGTGAAGGCGATAGCGACCTTCTTTTCCCCTCTTTCGTCGCCGACGGCGTTGCCCAGTCGTTTTCCCGCCCTCCCTTTCCGCTCAGGCGCGCGGCGCCCTGCGCGCGCGCGCGGCGGTTCGGGAGGCTGAAAGACCGCCTCCTAATGCGCGACTTGGCTCCCGTTGCCCGTCGCAAACCAAGCTCTTCCAAATAGAGACACTCTCTTCCATTCAAGGGGCGCCGCCCTTGTTGCCGCCGCCCTCCTCGTCGCCCTCCTCCCCTTCGCCGCCGCTGCCGCGCGCCAGCGCCTCCGCCGCCCGCCTGAGCGCGTCGAGCTGCTGCCGCTGCTCGCGCGACAGCGACGCGATCACCTCGCTCGGCAGGTCGCCCGACGCGTCCGAGATGATGGCGCCGAGGGAGGAAAAAGGGGCCGAGGCGGCGGCGGCGGCAGCGGCGGCGGCGGCGGAGAGGCCCTCGCCGGCAGCCCCGCCGCCCGTGCCAGCGCCGCCAACAGCGCCGCCGCCGCTCCCCTTTCCGAGCCGCTCTGCGTAGTCGCGCCACGCCGCCGCAAACTGGCCCCACTGCCCCGCGGTGGTCTTGGCGCGCAGGTGCCGGCGGAACTCGTCCGCGGCGTAGCCGTCGCCCAGCGCGCGCAAGGGCGGGGGCAGGGCGGCGCGGTTGGCGCGCAGGACGGCGCGGTATAGGGCGGCCAGGTCGACAAAGGACAGCTGCCGCATTGTTCTTTTCGTTTTTCGGGTGTCGCCGCCGAGCGACGGCCACGCGACGACGACAGAACGCGCGTTTCGTCGCTTTCGGCTCAGTCGGCCTTGGCGGTCAGCACGTCCATCTGGCCCTTCTCCATCTCGACGATCTGCTGCTCGCGGTCCATCTCGACGATCAGCGGCACAAGGAGCACGAGCAGGGTCGTCGACGCGATCCACGCGGCCTTGCCGACTGACAGCGCGAGGCGCTTGGAGAAGTAGGCGGCCTCGCCGGCGATCTTGGCCACCTCGGGCATGGTTGTTCGGGTGGTTTGTTGTTAGGCGCGCTGTGCTGGGGTGGTTGCGCGCGCGCGCGTGTGTGGAGAGAAAGGAGAGGAGAAACTCGGCGTTCGGCGATGTGCTCTCTCGCTGGGGTTTTCGATTGCTCTGTCCAACGGAGGGGGCTCTTTTCTTGTATGGGACAAACAGCAAAGCACAGGTGAATGTGTATGTGTGTGGTCTTACAGAGTGGGGTGGGCGAGGCGTTGTCTTCATCGTGCGCGTCCCCCTTGCGCGCGCGCCGGGCGGACGCCGCCGTCGCTCGCCGCTGTCACCGCTTCCCCTCCTCGGCCCCGTCGTCGCTCGCCGGCGGCAACAGCCCCTCTTCTCGCAACCGCTGCAGCCGCGCGTGGTACTGCTGTGCGTCGCGGCGTGGGCCCGATGTCATTTCCTGTGTGTGCGTGTGTGTGTTGCTTGTGCGTGTATGCGTATTCGTGGTGAGAGAGCGAATGAAAAGAGGCGCGGCGGCGGCGGCGGCGTTTCCGGCAATCAAACTCAACACGTCAACAGAACTCACATCCCTCTCCCACCGCTGGTTGATGTGGATGGCCGCGACGATGAACGCGCTCAGCGCGAGCACGCCCGCGAACGTGCGATGGCCCTTGCTCAGGCCGCGTGCCGCCGTCGCAGTCGCAGTCGCCGTCGCCGTTGCCGTCGCCGTTGCTCCGTGCGGGCTCGACGCCTTTGGCGGTGGCGGCAGCGGCGGCGCGGGGGCCGCGCCCATGAGGAGGCGGCACCTAGGTTCTCTCGTGTGTCGGAGCGGAGGCTGCGTTTGGGTCGGCTCTCAAGGGGTTGCTGGTGTGCTGGTGTGGAGAGGTTCAGGGAGAAACGACGACGACACCACAGGTCGACGAAGACAGGTGTTTGTGTCGCGCGGTGTGTCGATCGGTTGGTGTTGTCGTGTGGTTTGAGTTCGTGAGACCTTGTTGGTCAAAGCGAGCGGACAGAGCGAGAGAAAAGCGCAGACTGGGTCGGGATTCTAATCGAACCAGCGTCGCCGCTGTCGCGGTCGTGGTCGCGCCTGTCAGCCGCAAAAAACCCGCCGAAGACGGCACCGGCCCTGGCTGTCGCGGCGGCCAAGACACAGACGAGACAAGGCGATCATGCCGAGCGCGCAAGGAGCGCACAACGGCTGTCGCCACGCGCAACTTTCATCCGCATACCACACAAGCGCGCGTCTCGGCCGCAAAGGAAACGCGGCGAAGCCCAACGCTTGCCGCCGACCCGCGTTTGACCGGAAAAAAAACGCGCCCCTTGTTTCAAGCGGCCTGGCCCGCGCCTTTTCCTGTCCCCCATCCAAGACCATGTCGTGCACGACGGCCTTTTACTGGCTGTGCTACGGCGTGCGGCTGGAGGTCCGTCGTCGATCTGGCCCTGTTGACCCACAAGCGCGCGCGCGAGTCGATTGTTTTGTGGGGCCGGCCGCTCATCGCGCGTGTGTCGTGGCTCCCGGCCCCTCCCCTCTCGCCGCCAAAGATAGAGAAAAACGCCGCCTCGTTCTCCTCGCCCCCCTATCTTCCCGATCTCACATCCGCCGTAACAGCCGTCAAACCCCGCGGCCAACGATAAGAACAGGACGCCGACCTGGCGGACATGCCCCCGCCCGCCCGCCTGCCGGGCGCCCCAGCTACCGCGGCCCCCGCCGCCGCCGCCGCCGCCAGCAGCAGCAGGGCGCCCGTGCCAACGGCCAAAGTCGCGCCCGCGACCGCGTTCACGCCCGCGCCGGCAGCAGCAGTGGTCGAGGCCGCAGAAGCCGCAATATCAACAACAACTACACCAGCAGCAGTGACGGCGGGCACGGCCGCCGCCGTCGCCATGCCTGCCGACCCGCCGGCAGTCGCATCAGCGGCCCCCCCGGCCCCCGCCGCCGCCGCCGCCGTCTCCGCCCGCCCGCGCTCCCAAACGGGGGGCCAAAACGGCGGCCAGGTCGACGACGGCAGCAAACAAAACGGCAGCGGCAGCAGCGCAAGCGACACCGGGAGGCTCCTGCTGCCGCGCCTCGTCGTCGCCTTCGCCTCGCAGACGGGCGCCGGCAGGGAGATCGCGCGCAACGTGGCCGCCGGGGCCCTCGCGCGCGCAAAGACGCTGGGCGCGGCGTGCCCGTACCTCCCGCCCGCGGGCGGCGCGGCGCTCTCGCTCGACCAGGTTGGGTGGGCGCGCGTCGGCGCGGCAGGGACGCCGCTGTTAGTGATCGTCGCGTCGTCGACGGGCGACGGCGAGCCGCCGGACAACGCGGCCGCCGCGTTCGCGGCCATGCGCGCGGGCGGCCAGGCGCTCGGGGCGCGGCGGCTCCGGGGCGTGCGCGCCACCGTCCTGGGCCTGGGCGACAGCAACTACGCGCGCTACATGGCCGTGCCGCGCGCGATCCGGGCGAGGATGGCGGCGCTGGGCGCCGAGACGTTCTACGCGGGCGCGGACGCCGACGCGGACGAGGCCGGCGGCGGCGGCGGCCTCGAGAGCGCCGTGGGCCCCTGGGTGGAGGGCCTGTGGCCGGCCCTGGAGGCGGCCGGGAGGGCGTGGATCGCGGAGAACGGGGGCGGAGGAAGAGGAGAGGGGGCGGTGGCGCAAGAGGGGGCTGAGGTGGCGGCGGCGGGGGCGGCAGCAGCGTCGGCAGCAGCGAGCGTGGCGCCGCCCTCGCCCGCGCCGTCGTCCACGACGGCGACCGCAACGGCGGCCAAGGCGGGCGGCAACGACGGCGACACGCCCGCGGGCGTCCCCGCGCTGGCCCCCGCCCGCATCCGCCTCGTGCTCGAAGGCCTGCGGAAGGAGGCGGTGGCCGCGGCGCGCGCGAGGGACGCCGCGGCGGCGCGCGGCGAGGCGCCGGCAGGAGCAGGCGTCGCTGCCGCCGCCGACGCCGCCGACTTCGCGGCTGCCGAGACCCCTCCAGACCGCAGAGGCGCCGCCACCCCGACGGCCGACGCGCCCATCTACGTGCGCGTCGCCAAGGCCGAGCTTCTGACAGCCGAGTGGTCGGACCGCCGCGTCGTGCGCGTGCGCCTGGACGTGGCCGGCACGGCGCTCGCCGGGCGGGGCGGCGACGGCGGCGAGGGCAGCGGCGACAGCGGCGACGACGATGGCGGCAGCGGCGGCGGCCGCGGCTACAGCGCCGGCGACGCCGTCGGCGTCATGCCGCGCAACGACCCAGCGCTCGTCGACGGCGTCCTCGCCGCCCTGGGCCTCGACGGCGACGCCGTCTTCGACGTGACCCAGGCCGGCGCCGACGACGACCAGGGCGGGGGCGGCGGCGGCGGCGAGGCCAACAACAACGACGCCAACGGCGACGCCGCCAACAACGACGCCGACGGCGATGCTGCCCCTTCGCTGGCCCACCTGGGCGCCCCCTGCACCTTCCGCTCCGCCTTTTCGCGGGCGCTCGACCTGACCGCGCCCGCGCGCAAGTCACTCCTGCGCCTGCTGGCCGAGCACGCCTCGGACGCGTCCGAGCGCCGCCACATGCTGCGCCTGTGCGACAGCGGGCCGGAGGGGCGCGCCGCCTACGCCGAGGAGGTCGTCCGGGGGCGGCCGACCCTCCTCGACCTGCTCTACCGCTTTCCCTCGGCCGCGCGCGCGGTGCCCGCCGCCGCCCTGGTCGACGCCCTGCCCCCGCTCGCCCCGCGCCTGTACTCGGTGGCCAGCGCGCCGGGTGAGCAGCCGCGCGCCCTCGACTTTTGCTTCTCCGCCGTCTCGGTCGAGCAGACGCTATTTCCCGGGCCCGTGGCCGACGGCGAGGCGGCGGCGGCCTCGGCGGCGCGCGCGGGCGCGGGCGCGCGCCGCGAGGGCGTGGCGACGGGGTGGCTTCAGCGGATGCTGCTGCTGGCGCCAGAGGACGCGGAGCAGGGGGGGGCGGAGGGGGCAGGAACGCAGCCGCCGGTCTACTTGCCCGTGTTTCTGCGGCGCGCGATGACCTTCCGCCCGCCCGAGGACCTGTCCGCTCCCCTGCTGATGATCGGCCCGGGCACCGGCGTGGCGCCCTTTCGCGGGTTTTTGCAGGAGCGGCGGCAGAGGCGCGTGGCGGCGGCGGCGGCGGTTGCGGCGGCGGCGGCGGCGGCGGCAGCCGACGGGGAGGGCGACGGCGGCGTCGGCGGCGTCCCTCCGCCCGTCGGCCCCGCGTGGCTCTACTTTGGCTGCCGGCGCCGCGACGAGGACTGCCTGTTCGCCGAGGACTGGGACGCGTTCGTGGCCGACGGCACGCTGCAGAAGCTGCGAGTGGCGTTCTCGCGCGAGCCCAAGGGCGCGGCGGCGGCCGCGGTCGCCGCCGCCGCTGCCGCCGCCGCCGCCGCCGCCGCCGCCACTGCCGCTGTTGCCGCTGGCCGGGACGCCGGCGGCGAGGCCCCAGTCGACCAGCAGCAGCCGCCGCCGCCGCCGCCGCCGCGAAAGACCTACGTCCAGCACCTGATGGCGGAGGACGCTGCCGAGCTGGGCGACCTCATCGTCAACCGCGGCGCGCGCGTCTACGTGTGCGGCGACGGCGCGCAGATGGCCAGGGACGTGCACGCCTGCCTCGCGCGGCTGATCGCGGGCGCGAGGATCGCGGGCGAGGGTGGCGGTGGAAGCGGCGGCGACGGAAGCGGGAGCGGGAGCGGGAGCGGCGACGGCGACGGCGAGCGCGTTCCCGACGAGGCCGCAGGCGAGGCCGAGCTGGCGGCGATGGCCGAGGCCGGGCGGTACGTGCGCGACATCTGGTGCTGAGGGAAGGCTTTCACACAGCAGCGGGCGTTTGCCCGTCCTGAGCGCAGGTAGAGATCAAAGGCCTGGTAAACAGGGCGGCGATTCGGAGACACGAGGG